>Ga0196958_10000191_pt1 | contig 20403 bp, 30 predicted proteins | sample S1v_10metaG_FD_148654 | JGI IMG/M metagenome (GOLD analysis project Ga0196958, IMG submission 148654) | Soil microbial communities from Anza Borrego desert, Southern California, United States - S1+v_10 | ecosystem: Environmental > Terrestrial > Soil > Desert | place: USA: California | collected...
TCGGTGCTGCCCTCTTCAATCGACGCAATGACGCGAAGGCGATGCTGTTCGGCATCGGCATCGTGTGGCACATGATCGGGATCGCGCTCGCGCTGACATTGCCCGGTGCCGCGTTTCTGTTCGTCGTGCCCGCGATCGTGCTGACGATCTGCGCGCTGGCGCGTGCGAGCGAGGTGACGATGAGCGCGATCGCGGCGACGGCCGCGGCGATGCTCCTCTTCCCGATCTCCGCGATGCTCTACGACGCCCTCGGCGGCGGGCTCATGGCCGCCATCGCGCTGCTCCTCGGCGCTTTCGCGACGCTCATCGCTCCGCTCTTCGCTCGCGTGCGTTACGCGTTGCCGGTCGCGGTGCTGGCAATCGTGTGCGCGCTGATCGCTCTCGCGCTGCCGTCGTTCGACGAGGAGCGCCCGCGCACGATTCCGATCGCGTACGTCGACGACGCGCTCGCCAGGCCGCGCTGGATCGTCGACGAACCGATCGGCGACACGAAGTTCGCGCGCGCGGATGCGGCACTCACGCCGTGGAGCTCCGGCGCTGCACTCGCCGCCGAGGCACCGGACGCGCGGCTCGCACGCGTGCAGCTCGAAGGCACGCGCAACGGCGACCGCGTGACGTTACGCGTGCGCACCCGGCGCGATGCGCCGCGCCTCGCGCTGCTCATTCGCGGCGGGGTCGTGCGCAGCGTGAACGGCGTCGCCCCCGCGGCAAAGCCGCCGCGCTTTCGCGAGCGCATGCCGCGAGGATGGGCGATCGCGATCGCGGACGGAGTGCCGGAGATCGTGGTGGAAGTGGAGGCGAAGCAGCGGATCGACGTCTACGCGAACGATACGGCGTGGGGCGTGCCGGCGAGTGCCGCGGAACTGCTGCGCGCGAGGAAAGCGTCGATGGCGACGACCGCGCAGGGTGGGGATACGACCATTACGCGAGTGGCGGGAACCTACTGATCCCCGCCACTCGATCGGAACCTTAGTCTTCCTTCTTCTTGCGCGAGCGCTTCGGCTTGTCGTCCGTGGCGCCCTCGTCGTCGCTCGACGCCGCTTTGCGCGAGCGCTTCGGCTTCTCGTCGTCGGCCGGAGCGGCTTCCTTCTTCGGAGCGGCCTTCTTCGACGACTTGGCCGGCGTCTCGGTGTTCTTCGCGTCGTCGGCACCGGCGGTGCGCTCGACGAGCTCGAGGATCGCCATCTCCGCGGCATCGCCGCGGCGCGCACCGAGCTTCATGATGCGCGTGTAGCCGCCCGGACGCGTGGAGAAGCGCGGGCCGATGGTGTCGAACAGCTTCGCGATCAGACCGTCATCGGGAACCTGACGGGCGGCCTGACGGCGCGCATGCACGCTGTCGTTCTTCGCGAGCGTGATGAGCTTCTCGGCGATGGGACGGAGCTCCTTCGCCTTCGGGAGCGTGGTGATGATGCGCTCGCTCTCGATGAGGGACGCGAGCTGGTTGCGGAACATCGCCTGGCGATGGCTCGAGGTACGTCCCAGCTTGCGGTTTGCGTATCCGTGTCTCATGGCTTTGAGTCCTTCCTAGTCGCGCATGTCGGCGCCGCGGCCTGCGGGGACGCGCGCCATACCGAACGACAGACCGAGGCTGGCGAGAACGTCTTTGATCTCGTCGAGCGACTTGCGGCCGAAGTTCTTGGTGGACAGCATCTCGCGCTCGGTGCGCTGTACGAGGTCACCGAGGGTGCGGATGTTGGCGTTCTTGAGGCAGTTGGCGGAGCGGACCGAGAGGTCGAGCTCCTCGATCGGCTTGGCCAGCATCTCGGCCATGCGCGGATCGACTTCCGGCGCCGCGGCTTCCTCGCGCTCTTCGGTGCGGGTTTCGAACGCGCTGAAGATGCGGAGGTGATCGCCGAGGAGCTCGGCGGCGAGGCTGATGGCTTCCTGCGGCGAGACGGCGCCGTTGGTCCACACCTCGAGGATGAGCTTGTCGTAGTCGGTCATCTGGCCGACGCGCGCGCCCTCGACGTGATAGTTCACGCGGCGGACGGGCGAGTGGATCGAGTCGACCGGGATGTAGCCGAGCGGCAGATCGGTGTCGGCGTTACGGTCGGCGACGACGTAGCCGCGCCCCTTCTTGAGACGCGCCTCGAGCTTGAGCGAGCCTTCCTTGGAAAGCGTCGCGATGTGAGCGGTCGGATCGAGGATCTCGATGTCCGGGTCCTGCTCGAAGTCGGCGGCGGTGACGACGCCCGGGCCCTTCTTCTCGAGGTAGAGAGTCTTGGGGCCGGAGCCGTGGAGCTTGAAGGGAACCTGCTTGAGATTGAGGACGACGTCGGTCATGTCCTCGACGACGCCCTGGAGGGACGAGAACTCGTGGAGCACGCCCTCGACGCGGACGGCGGTGATGGCTGCACCCTCGATCGAGGAGAGCAGGACACGGCGGAGCGCGTTACCGATCGTGGTGCCGAAGCCGCGCTCGAACGGCTGGGCGGTGAAACGCCCGTAGTTCGGGGTAAGGGTCTCGGGATCGTAATCGAGCTTTTTGGGTTTCTGAAAATCTGACCACATCATGGGAGCGGCCTCCTCGCGTAAGACGCAGCACAGGCACGGCAGGGCGCCGCGCCCGTGCTGCATCGAGATGGATGACTACTTCGAGTAGAGCTCGACGATGAGCTGTTCCTGGATCGGGAGCCGGATATCTTCGCGTTTCGGAAGGTCCGTCACCGTACCACGGAACTGATCCGGTTCGAGCTGGAGCCACTGCGGAACGCCGCGGCCGGCGGCCGTTTCAACGGCCTGACGGATCTGGTCGTTCTTGCGGCTCTTCTCGCGAACCTGGATGACGTCGCCCTTGCGCACCTGGTACGAGGGGACGTTGATCTTCTTGCCGTTCACCTCGACGTGGCCGTGGCGAACGAGCTGGCGGCCCTGAGCGCGCGAGGAGGCGAAGCCGAGGGAGTACGCCACGTTGTCGAGCCGGAGCTCGAGCTGGCGGAGCAGGTTGTCACCGGTGACGCCGGTCTTGCTGGCCGCGCGCTGGAAGTACAGACGGAACTGCTTCTCGAGCAGACCGTAGATGCGCTTGACCTTCTGTTTTTCGCGAAGCTGCAATCCGTATCCGAGGACCTTGGAGCGGCGACGGCCGTGCTGGCCGGGCGCGTAGTTGCGGCGCTCGATGGCGCACTTGTCCTTGAAACAGCGGTCCCCTTTGAGAAAGAGCTTCATTCCCTCACGACGGCAAAGCCGGCAGACGGGATCGGTGTAACGAGCCACTATGCCTCCTGTTGTTCGCACCCGCGCCACCATGGCGCGTTGCGTGTACGCCGGCTGCTGCGCGGCGTACGGCAAAACGAAAACGCGCCGGCGCAACGCGCGCCGGCGAAATCAAAGCGAGGTGAAGCCTCAGACGCGGCGGCGCTTCGGCGGACGGCAGCCGTTGTGCGGGATCGGCGTGACGTCCTTGATCGACTTGATGTCGAGGCCGGAAGCGGCGAGGGCGCGGATCGCGGACTCACGTCCGGCGCCGGGGCCCTTGACCTTCACGTCGACCGAACGGATGCCGTGCTCCTGAGCGAGCTGCGCGGCGTTCTGGGCGGCGACCTGCGCGGCGAACGGGGTGCCCTTGCGGGAGCCCTTGAAGCCGATGCGGCCGGCGCTCGACCACGACAGGATGTTGCCCACCGGATCGGTGATGGCCACGATGGTGTTGTTGAACGTCGCCGCGATGGAGGCGACGCCGTGCGGAACGTTCTTCCGCTCCTTACGCTTGGTACCGGCGCGGCGCGCGCCCGCCTTGGGTGCTCTTGCAGTAGCCATGTTCGAATCGATCCCTTATTTCTTGGTGGCTTTCTTCTTGCCGGCGACCGCACCCTTGCGCGGTCCCTTGCGCGTGCGCGCGTTGGTGTGCGTCCGCTGGCCGCGCACCGGAAGTCCGCGGCGGTGGCGCATGCCGCGGTAGCAGTTGATCTCCATCAGACGCTTGATGTCGAGACCGACGTCCTTGCGCAGATCACCCTCGACCTTCCCTTCGTCGGTGATGATCTGACGGATCTTCCGGACGTCGTCCTCGGTGAGATCCTTGACGCGGACGTTGCGGTCCACGCCAGCCTGCTCGAGGATGGTCGTCGAGCGCGTGCGGCCGATGCCGAAGATGTACGTCAGGCCGACTTCGACCCGCTTGTTGAGAGGGAGATCCACACCCGCGATACGTGCCATTGACTTGTAGCTCCTGTTTATCCCTGACGCTGCTTGTGCTTCGGATTCTCACAGATGATCCGAATCACGCCCTGACGCCGGACGACCTTGCATTTCGTGCAGATACGCTTGACTGAAGAACGGACTTTCATGATTTGACTCGCTTCACTCTTGGCGTAGAGCTTTAAAGCTTTAGAGCTCTATAGCTTTACAGCCTCATTTGTAAGCTTTACAGCCTCATTTGTACCGATAGGTAATGCGCCCGCGCGTCAGATCGTACGGCGAGAGCTCGACCAGCACCTTGTCTCCCGGAAGAATGCGGATGAAGTGCTTTCTCATCTTGCCGGAGATGTGCGCCAGTACTTTGTGCTTGTTCTCCAGCTCGACCTGAAACATTGCGTTGGGCAACGTTTCGAGGACGGTTCCTGTCACTTCAATCGCGTCTTCCTTCGACATACCTTCCTTTTCGTTCCTTTACTTCCCCAGCACTTTCGGTCCGTCGGCCGTCACCGCCACCGAGTTCTCGAAGTGGGCGGCGAGACTGCCGTCGACCGTCCTGGCCGTCCAGCCGTCCGCGTCGGTGCGGACGTCCTGGATCATTCCGTTCGCCCCGGCGCGCTCGAGGCGCGACCGCAGCTTCGACCCGATCTCACAGAGCATCGGCTCGATCGCCAGGACCATTCCCTCGCGAAGCTCGAGACCACGTCCGCGCTTCCCGAAGTTGTAGACCTGAGGCTCCTCGTGCATCCGGCGGCCGATCCCGTGTCCGACGAACGTGCGGATCACGTGAAAGCCGCGCGACTCGGCATGCTCCTGAACCGCCGCGCCGATGTCGCCGAGATGCCGTCCCGGGCGCATCTCCTCGATGGCCAGCTCCAGGCACTCGCGCGTCGTGTCCATCAGCTTCGTCGCGTTCGCGCTCACGTTGCCCACCGGCACCGTGATGGCCGCGTCGCCGACGAACCCTTCGAAGATCGACCCGAAGTCGAGCCCGACGATGTCGCCTTCCTGCAGCCTGGCTCGATTGGGGATGCCGTGCACGATCACATCGTTGACCGACGTACAGACGACCGCCGGATACGGCGGCAGGCCCATCGGGGAGTAGCCTTTGAACGGCGACTTCGCGCCGCGCCTGGCAAGCTCCTCTTCGGCCATCGCGTTGAGCTGGGCCGTGGTCACACCCGGTTTGACCATGCCCCGCATCATTTCGAGGATCTCGACGACGATCCGGTTGGTCCGGTCCATCGTCGCGATCTCGTCGCGATTCTTCAGCGTCGGTCCCTTCATGCGATCGAGCACACCTTCCTCTTACGCCAGGGACTTTTCAATGCGTTCAAAGACCTCATCGACGGGACCGATCCCGTCGACTTCGCGAAGGACGTTCTTCGACTTGTAATACGCCGCGACCGGCATCGTCTGACGATGAAACGACTCCAGGCGCTTCCGCACGGCCTCTTCCGTATCGTCGGCACGTGCAATGACCTCCGCGCCGCAGCGATCACAAACGCTGTCGTTCGCGGGAGGGTTGTTTTCGAGATGGTAAATCGCCCCGCAGGACGCACACGTCCGTCGCAGGGTGATGCGGCGCACGATTGCGTCGTCGGGGACGAGCAGTTGAAGAACCCGGAGGGGCTCCTCTCCATTCCCGACCAGACCGTCGAGCTTTTCGGCCTGCACGATCGTGCGCGGAAACCCGTCGAGGATGAAGCCGCGCCCCGCGTCGGACTTCGCCAGACGGTCGTTGATGATGCCGATCATGAGGTCGTCGGACACGAGTCCGCCCGAGGCCATGATCGGCGCGGCCTGCTGGCCGAGCGCGGTCCCGTCCGCCACCGCCTCACGGAGCATGTCGCCCGTGGAGATGTGGGGGATGGCGAAGCGGCTCGCGAGCCGCTTCGCCTGGGTGCCTTTGCCACTGCCGGGAGGCCCGATGAAAATCAGCTTCAAGCGATCAGCCCCGGCGTCCGCGGACGCGGCCCTTCTTCATGAACCCGTCGTAGTGACGCATGACGAGCTGCGATTCGATCTGCTGCATGGTGTCCATGGCCACACCGACGACGATGAGCAGCGACGTTCCACCGAAGTAGAAGTTGAGGCCCATGCCTTCCGTGAACCACAGCGGCAGCCAGCGGTCGAGCGCGGCGCCCGCGCCGAACGGCAACTGCGCCACGTGCACACCGGCGATCAGGAACTCCGGGATGATGCAGACCAGAGCGAGATAGCAGGCGCCGACGAACGTGATGCGCGTCAGCACGCGGTCGATGTAATCCGACGTCTTCTTACCCGGACGGATGCCGGGGATGAAGCCGCCGTACTTGCGCATGTTGTCCGCGGTGTCGACCGGGTTGAAGACGATCGAGGTGTAAAAGTAGGCGAAGAAGATGATGCCCACCACCTGCAGCAGGTAGTAGAGCGGCTCGCCGACCGACAACTGGTTGCCGATCGCGGTCGCCCACGGCTGCTTGATCATCTGCGCGAGCGTCTGCGGGATCACGAGGATCGACGAGGCGAAGATGACCGGGATGACGCCGGCGGTATTGACGCGCAGCGGCAGGTAGGTGTTCGAGCCGCCGTAGACCTTGCGGCCCACGACACGCTTGGCGTACTGCACCGGGATGCGGCGCTGCGCGCGCTCCATGAAGACCACGAACGCGGTGACCGCGACCATGAAGATCAGGAGGAAGAGCATCGCGAAGATGCTGCGCTCACCGACGCGGATGTCGTCGATCGTGCCGATGACGGCGGACGGAAGTCCGACGACGATGCCGGCGAAGATGATCAGCGAGATGCCGTTGCCGATGCCGCGCTCGGAGATCTGCTCGCCGAGCCACATGACGAACGCGGTTCCCGTCGTGAGCGTGAGCACGGTCATGATCGGGAAGCCGAGACCCCAGAGGGCGTCCTGGATGTGCGGCGGGACGAGCGGCGCGCCGCCCGGTGCGGACTGGCCGCGAAGCCAGAACGCGACGCCGAGCGACTGGATGATCGCCAGGACGATGGTCCCGTAGCGCGTGTACTGATTGATCTTGCGCCGCCCCATCTCGCCCTCTTTCGAGAGCTTCTCGAGATACGGCCAGACCACCGTCAGAAGCTGCAGGATGATCGACGCCGAGATGTACGGCATGATGCCGAGGGCGAAGACCGAAAGGCGGCTGAGAGCGCCGCCGGAGAAGAGGTCGAGAAAGCCGAAGACACCGGAGTTCACCGCTTTGAAGAACTCCGACAGCGCGACCGGGTCCACGCCGGGAGTCGGGATGTGCGACCCGAGGCGATAGACCGCGAGCAGCGCGAACGTGAACAGCACGCGCTTGCGCAGGTCTTCGATCGACCAGATGTTGCGGACGGTGTCGACGACGTTAGGCACTTACTTGATCTCCTGGCAGGTGCCGCCGGCCTTCTCGATCATCTCTTTGGCCGACTTGGAAAACTTCGTGGCCGAGACCGTGAGCTTCTTCGAGAGCTCGCCGTCGCCGAGAACCTTCACGCCGTCGTGCTGACCCTTGACCAGACCGGCCTGGCGGAGTGCCGCTTCGTCGACCGTGGCGCCGTTGTCGAAGCGCTCGAGGTCGGAGACGTTCACCACCGCGTAGTCCTTCTTGAAGATGTTGGTGAAGCCGCGCTTCGGGATGCGGCGGTGCAGAGGCATCTGGCCGCCTTCGAAACCGCGCTTGCCGCTGTAGCCGGAGCGGGACTTCTGCCCCTTCTCACCGCGGCCCGCGGTCTTGCCGTGCCCCGAACCGGGTCCGCGGCCGAGGCGCTTTTTGGCGTGGCGCGCGCCCTTTTTGGGTTTGAGATTGCTGAGTTCCATTGACGTTGCTCCTGCCTACTCGACGACTTCGACGAGGTGGGGAATCTTCGCGATCATGCCGCGGACTTCGGCCGTGTCGACGCGCTCGGAGACGCGGTGCATCTTGCCGAGGCCGAGGGCCTTGAGGGTCTCGCGCATTTCGATGGGGCAGCCGATGCCGCTGCGCACCTGGCGGATGCGGATCGTCTTGCCGTCGTTCTTCTTTCCACGGTTGCGGAAGAGCTTCAGTTTCACGCTTCCGCTCCTTCCGCCGCCTCGTCGCTGCCGCGGAGCGCTTTGTACTGCTCTTCGGTGCGAAGCTGCTTGAGCGCCTCGAACGTCGCCTTGACGACGTTGTGCGGGTTGGCAGTGCCGAGCGACTTGGTGAGGATGTTCTGGATGCCGGCCGACTCGAGGATGGCGCGGACCGGACCACCGGCGATGACACCCGTACCGTCGGAAGCGGGCTTCAGAAGGACCTTGCCCGCGCCGTAGTGGCCGAGGGTGGCGTGCGGAATGGTCGTGCCGGAGAGGGCGATCGTGATCATGTTCTTCTTCGCGATCTCGATGCCCTTCTTGATGGCGGCCGGAACTTCCTTCGCCTTGCCGGAGCCGAAGCCCACTTTGCCGGCGCCGTCGCCGACGACGACGAGCGCGCTGAAGCTGAAGTTCTTACCACCCTTGACGACCTTGGTCACGCGGTTGATGTGGACGACCTTGTCGATCATCCCGCTGTCGTTGCGCTCTTCCTGACGGCGATCGCCGCGAGGTCCGCCCTGACCGGGGCGCTGGGGACGCTGCATTGGACGCTGCATGTGATCTCCTAGAATTCCAGTCCGTTCTCACGCGCCGCATCCGCGAGCGCCTTGATGTTGCCGTGGTACTGATAGCCACCGCGGTCGAAGACGACGCGGGTCACGCCCTTGTCCTTCGCTTTTTTGGCGATCAGAGCACCGACCGCCTTCGCGGCCGCCGCATTGGCGCCCTTGGCGGTGGAGTCTTTCTCACGGCTCGAAGCCGAGGCGATCGTGGTGCCGGAGGCATCGTCGATCACCTGGGCATAAATGCTCTTGAGGCTGCGGAAGACGGCCAGGCGCGGACGCTCCGCGGTCCCCGTGACCTTCCGGCGGATCCGCTCGCGAATCCGGCCTCGTGCTTCCACTCTGTGTTGTGCGCGATCCATGTTCCCTGTCCTCACTGCCGAGGTTTCATTCCCGGCAATCTAGTCGGGATTGAGGATTGAGGATTGAGGATTGAGGAGATCGCGCTCTCCCAATCCTCAATTCTCAATCCTCAATCCTCAATTCATTACTTGCCCGCGGCCTTGCCGGCCTTGCGGCGAATGACTTCGTCGCTGTACTTGATGCCTTTGCCCTTGTAGGGGTCGGGCTCGCGGAGGCTGCGGATCTCGGCCGCGACCTGTCCGACTTTCTGGCGGTCGATGCCGGTGATGGTGACGTGGTTCGTCTTGGCGTCGACGGTGATGTCGATGCCTTCCGGGATCGGGAAACGCACCGGGTGCGAGTAGCCGAGCTGGAAGACGACTTCCTTCCCCTTCACCTCGGCGCGGTAACCGACGCCGACGATGTCGAGCTCGCGCTTGAAGCCTTCGCTCACGCCCTTGACGTTGTTCGCCACGAGCGCGCGCATCAGTCCGTGGAAGGCGCGGGTCTTCCCCTCGTCGTCCGGGCGCTGAAACTTCACCACGTTGTTCTCGACGTTCATGGTGATGCCGGCGACGATCGGGGTCGAGAGGGAGCCTTTCGGGCCCTTGACGACGACCGTGTTGCCGCTCTGCGACACCTCGACGCCTTTCGGCAGCGGAATCTCTTTCTTACCAATACGAGACATTGTGCGGATCTCCCTTTACCAGACCTGGCAGAGGACTTCGCCGCCGACGCCGGTGCGCGCGGCCTCGGCTCCGGAGAGAACGCCCTTCGAGGTCGAGACGATGGCCAGGCCGAGACCGCCGAGAACCTTCGGCAGCTCTTCCTTGCCGCGGTAGACGCGACGGCCCGGACGCGAGACGCGCTCGATGCCGTGGATCACGGGCTCGCCGTCGTCGGAGTACTTGAGGTAGACGCGCAGGGTGCCCTGGACCTTGCCTTCCTCAGCCTCTACGACCTTGTAGTTGCTGATGAAGCCTTCGGCCTTGAGGATCTTCGCGACCTCCACCTTCAGCTTCGAGTGTGGCATCTCGACACGATCGTGATGCGACTGAATTCCGTTGCGGATTCTGGTCAGCATATCCGCGATGGGATCTGTCATCGACATTCTTGTTGCTCCTGTAATCGGGTTGAGCTACCAGCTCGACTTCGTGACGCCCGGGATGTAACCGCCGAGCGAGAGCTGCCGGAAGCAGATGCGGCAGAGCTGGAACTTGCGGAGGAAGCCACGCGGGCGTCCGCACTGCTTGCAGCGGTTCTTGGCGCGAGTGGAGAACTTCGGCTTCCGCTCGGCTTTGACGATCATTGAAGTTTTGGCCATGTGTTCCTCTACTGTTTGCCGACGAACGGCAGCCCGAGCTCGCGAAGGAGGACGCGCGCCTGCTCGTCCGTCTTCGCCGTGGTGACGATCGTGATGTTCATGCCCTTGGACTTGTCGACCTTGACCGGATCGATCTCGGGAAAGATCAGGTGGTCGCGAATGCCGAGGGTGTAGTTGCCGCGTCCATCGAACGAACGGGTGGGAACACCGCGGAAGTCGCGCACGCGCGGCAGGGCGATGTTGATCAACCGGTCGAGGAACTCGTACATCTTCTCTCCGCGCAGCGTGACCATCGTGCCGATGGGAACGCCCTCGCGCAGCTTGAAGGCCGCGATCGACTTCTTGGCGCGGGTGACGACCGGCTTCTGGCCGGTGATGGTGGCCAGTTCGTCGACGGCCGCATCGAGGATCTTCTGGTTCGAGATCGCCTCACCCATGCCCATGTTCAGGACGACTTTCTCGACCTTGGGAACCGCCATCGGGTTCTTGATCTGAAACTCGTCCTGCAGTTTCCTGCGGACGTCCTTCTGGTAATGCTCTTTGAGTCTTGCTGCCATCGTGGTTCCTTTGATTCGCTCCGCTTGCGTAGGAGCGAGGTGACTGGCACCCGGGGCTACTTGCCGCCCAGGTTGGATTTACAGTTGCGGCAGAAGCGGACCGCTTCTCCCTCTTCGTTGCGGTGCGAGCCCGTGCGGGACGGCTCGTTGCAGCTCGGGCAGATGACCTGGAGCTTGTCGACGCTGATGGGCGTCTCGCGCTCGAGGATGCCGCCCTTGACGTTCTTGCTCGGGTTCGGGCGGGTGTGCTTCTTGGTGAAGTTCACGCGCTCGACGATCGCCTTCCCCTTGGTGGCCAGGACGCGCAGGACGCGTCCCTGCTTGCCCGCGTCCTTGCCCGAGAGGACGACGACGGTGTCGCCCTTGCGGACATGCGGCTTGTGACGCGGCTGCTCTTTCTGTTTCGCTGTCGCTTTTCCGTACATGGTGCTTCCTCAGATGACTTCCGGGGCGAGCGAGATGATCTTCATGAACTTGCGCTCACGGAGCTCGCGGGCGACCGGACCGAAGACGCGCGTGCCGACCGGCTCACGGGCGTCGTTGATCAGGACTGCAGCGTTGTCGTCGAACTTGATGTAGGAGCCGTCGCGGCGACGGGTCTCCTTGACGGTGCGGACGATCACGGCGCGGACCACGGCGCCCTTCTTGACCGTCCCGTCCGGCGACGCTTCCTTGACCGAAGCGGTGATGATGTCGCCGACACGCGCGTACTGGCCGGCGGTCGAGCCGCCGCGCATGCGGATGCAGGCGATCTTCTTCGCGCCGGTATTGTCGGCGACCTGAAGAATGGTTCCCATCTGGATCATGGCTAGCTCGCTTTCTCCAGGACTTCCCGGACGTTCCAGCGCTTCCGCTTCGAGAGCGGACGGGTCTCCTCGATGATCACGCGATCGCCGACGTTGATGTCCGGCTGCTCGCTGTGCGCGAGGAACTTGTTCGTCCGCTTCACATACTTCTGATACATCCCGTGCTTGACGAGGTTCTCGACGGCGACCACGACGGTCTTCTGCATCTTGTTCGAGACCACCACGCCCACTTTCGTGCGCGCGTTCTTCGTCGCGTCGGCCGACTGCTCGTTCTTGTCTGTCGTTGCCATTGTCTGTGCTTCCTTACGCGTTGGTGGCGCGCGTGCGCTCGTTGATCAGCGTCTCGATCTGCGCGATCTCGCGGCGGACCTGACGCATCTTCATCGGGTTCTCCACGCGGCCGGTGGCGCGCTGGAAACGGAGCTTGAAGAGCTGCTCGCGCAGGTCCTTCTCCCGGTTGCGCAGCTCGTCCACGCTCTTGTCGCGAAGCGTCTTGAGGGTCTTCTTGCTGGCCATTAGTCTCCGACCTCCGTCTGCTCGCGCGTGACGAAACGCGTCTTGATCGGGAGCTTCGAGCCGGCCAGGCGGAACGCCTCTTCGGCGACCTCGCGCGTCACACCCTCCATCTCGTAGAGGATGCGGGCCGGCTTGATCACGCACACCCATTCTTCCGGAGCACCCTTGCCCTTGCCCATACGGGTCTCGAGCGGCTTCTTGGTGATCGGCTTGTCGGGGAAGATGCGGATCCAGATCTTGCCGCCGCGCTTGATGTGGCGGGTCATGGCGATACGGGCGGCCTCGATCTGGCGCGCCGTCACCCAGCCCACCTCGAGCGCCTGCAGGCCGAAGTCTCCGAACGAGACCTTCGCCCCGCGCGTAGCCTGCCCGCGACGGCGGCCGCGCTGCTGCTTTCTGAATTTGACTTTCTTCGGCATCAACATGATGCGGTTTCTCCTGGATTACGTTCTGCGGTTACTGCGCGCGGCGGCGCGAGCGCGTCTTGGCCATCTCGCCCTTGTACAGCCACACCTTGACGCCGATCTTTCCGTAAGTCGTCGTCGCCTCGGCCAGACCGTAGTCGATGTCGGCCTTGAGGGTGTGCAGTGGGAGACGTCCGTCCTGATACCACTCCGAGCGCGCGATCTCGGCGCCGTTGAGGCGGCCGCCCACGCGAACCTTGATCCCCTTCGCGCCGAAGCGGAAGGCCGACTCCATGGCCTTCTTCATGGCGCGGCGGAAGGCGATGCGGCGCTCGAGCTGCGTGGCGATGTTCTCGGCCACGAGCTGCGCGTCGAGCTCCGGACGCTGGATCTCCTGGATGTTGATGTAGACCTCGCCGTTGACGAGCTTCTGCAGCTCGTCGCGCAGCTTGTCCACTTCCGCACCCTTGCGGCCGATGATGATGCCCGGACGCGAGGTGTAGATGTTGATGCGCATCTTGTTCGCCGTGCGCTCGATGTCGATCTCCGACACGCCGGCGTGCGCGAGGCGCTTCTTGAGGTCATCGCGAAGCTTCAGATCGCGATGCAGCGTCTCGGCGTAGTTCTTTCCCGCGAACCAGCGCGAGTGCCAGGTCTTGTTGAAGCCCAGGCGAAAACCATACGGATTGACCTTCTGACCCATCGATTACCCCTGTTTCCTGGCGCGGGCGCGGCCCTTGCCGCCGCTGCGCTCGTTGACCGCTTTCACTTCATCCGAGACGTGCACGGTGACGTGCGACTTCCGCTTGATGATCTGGTACGCACGACCCATCGGCGCCGGCTGGATGCGCTTTTCACGCGGCCCCTCGTTGACGTAAATCTTCGAGACCACGAGCTCGTCGACGTCGGGAGCGTTTTCCTTGTTCTCCGCGTTGGCGATCGCCGAGCGAAGCAGCTTCTCGAGATCCTTGGCCACCGTCTTCTTGGTGAACCGCAGGATGCTCAGCGCTTCCTCGACCTTCTTGCCGCGGACCAGATCGGCCACGAGACGGACCTTCTGGGGCGATGCCTTCAGGTATCTGAGAGTTGCCGTTGCTTCCATGGTGTCCTCTTACTTCCCTGCCGGCTTGGCCGACTTTTCGACCTTCTTGCCGCTGTGGCCTTTGAAGGTGCGGGTCAGCGAGAACTCGCCCAGCTTGTGGCCGACCATGTTCTCGGAGATGTAGACCGGGGTGAATTTGCGGCCGTTGTGCACGGCGATCGTGTGACCGACCATGTCGGGCGTCACGGTCGAGCGGCGCGACCAGGTCTTGATGACTTTCTTGTCGCGCTCGCGGTTCATCGTCTCCACCTTCTTCATGAGGTGGTCGTCCACGAACGGACCTTTCTTCATTGAGCGCATTATTTGGTTCTCCGCTTGACGATGAACTTGTTGGTCGTCTTGTTCCGGCGGGTCTTGTAACCCTTGGTGGGCTGACCCCACGGACTGACGGGATGACGGCCACCCGAGGTCTTGCCTTCACCGCCGCCGAGCGGGTGGTCGACCGGGTTCATCGACACGCCGCGGTTGTGCGGCTTCTTGCCGAGATGACGGGTGCGTCCGGCCTTGCCGTACGACACGTTCTCGTGCTCGAGGTTGCCGACCTGACCGATGGTGGCGTAGCAGCGCGAGTGCACCTTGCGCATCTCGCCCGAGGGGAGGCGGAGCGTGGCCCAATCGCCCTCGCGGGCCATGAGCTGCGCGCCGGCGCCGGCCGAACGGACCATCTGGCCGCCCTTGCCTTCCTTGAGCTCCACGTTGTGGATGACGGTACCGAGAGGGATCTTCGACAGCGGGAGGGCATTGCCCACCAGGATGTCGGCGTCCTCACCGGCGACGATCGTCGTACCGACGGCGAGGCCGTTCGGCGCGAGGATGTAGCGCTTCTCGCCGTCCACGTAGTGGAGGAGGGCGATGTGCGCGGTGCGGTTCGGGTCGTACTCGATGGCAGCAACCTTCGCGGGGATGCCGCGCTTGTCGCGCTTGAAGTCGATGTCGCGGTACTTCTGCTTGTGGCCGCCGCCGATGAAACGCGACGTGACGCGGCCCTTGCTGTTGCGGCCGCCCGTCTTCGGCTTTCCCTTGGTCAGCGCCTTTTCCGGACGGGACTTGGTGATGTCCTCGAACGAAGCGTGCGTCTGGAACCGGATGCCCGGAGACGTCGGCTTGTATCTGTTGGTAGCCATAGTTGTTGTCTTTCTCGGCTGTTGTCGGTTGTCAGTTGTCGGTTGTCTGTGCCCGGCGCCTGCACTCACAGACAACCGCGAGCCGACAACCGAAAACATTTCGTCAGACGCCTTCCACGAACTCCGGCGCCTTCTCTCCGGCTTTGAGCCGCACGTACGCCTTGCGCCAGTCGCGGCGCTTGCCGACGTAGCGGCCCATCCGTTTCATTTTTCCGCGAACGTTGAAGAGGCGGACCTCTTCGACCTTCACTTTGAAGAGCTCCTCGACGGCGCTCTTGACCTGAATCTTGTTCGCGTTCGGGTCGACCTCGAAGGCGAGGACGTTGCCCTCTTCGCGGAGGATCGTCGACTTCTCGGTGACCAGCGGCCGGCGGATGACCTGATTAGCGTTCATTGCTGAGTGCCTCCGTCAGACGGTCGAGCGCGGCCTGGCTCAGGACGATGTAGCGGCTGTTGACGACGTCGTAGACGTTCACGTGGAGCGCGTCGACGAAGTTCAGCTTCGGGTTGTTGCGCGAGGCGAGAACCGCGTTCGTGTTCTCCATCGTGTCGATGAGAAGGGCCTTCCCCTCGACGCCGATGCCGGCCATCTTCTGCGCGAAGGATTTGGTCTTCGCCTCGTCGACGCTCATGTCGTTGACGACGACGAACTTCCCTTCCTTCACCCGCTGGGAGAGAGCCGACTTGAGGGCCGCCTTCTTCTCCTTGGTGTTCATCTTGTACGAGTAGTCGCGGGGCTGCGGACCGAAGACCGTGCCGCCGTGACGATGGATCGGCGGACGCGCTCCACCCTGACGCGCGCGGCCGGTGCCCTTCTGGCGGAACGGCTTCTTGCCGGAGCCGCTGACCTCGGAGCGAACCTTGGTCTTGTGCGTGCCCTGGCGCAGCGAGGCGAGATAGTTGCGCACCGCTTCGTGGACGAGATGCTCCTTGTACGGATACGCGAAGATCTCTTCCGGCAGCTCGATCGAGCCGACCGTCTTGTTGTCCCAGTTCTTGATGTCAATGGTCGGCATTACTCACCCCGCTTCCCGTTCTTGGAAAAGCGCACGTAAACGAGGCCGTTGCGACCACCCGGTACGGCGCCGCGGACGTAGAGCAGGTTGTTCTCGACGTCGATCTTCGCGACGCGAAGATTCTTGACGGTGACCTGATCTCCACCCATGCGGCCGCCCATGCGCATGCCCTTCATGACGCGCGACGGGAACGCCGACGCGCCGATCGAGCCGGGAGCGCGGTGGAACATCGAGCCGTGCGACTCACGACCACCCGCGAATCCGTGGCGCTTGACGACGCCCTGATAACCTTTGCCCTTCGACTGACCGACCACGTCGATCGAGTCGCCGGGCTTGAAGATGTCGACCTGCACGCGGTCCCCGACGTTCGCGTCGCCGGAGTACGGCACTTCCGCGAGCGTCTTGACGGGCTGCACGCCCGCCTTCTCGAAGTGTCCGCGGACCGCGCTGGTGATGCGGCGGTTCGAGACCTTCTCGACGAGGCCGATCTGCACGGCGTCGTAGCCGTCCTTGTCGCTCGTCTTCTTCTGGACCACGAGGCAGGGACCGGCCTGGATGACGGTGACGGGCACCAGCGCGCCGTCCTCGGCGAACACCTGGGTCATCCCGACCTTCTTGCCAATGATTCCTTCGATTGCCATGTGTTGAGTTCTTTCCACCTTGGAACCGCGTCGCCGCGGTTCATGTGCTTGGTAGCGCCGAGAGATGAGTGATGAACGATGAGCCGCCCGCGGGCGTCCTCATTCATCTCTCATCTCTCATCGCTCGTTACTTACCGAAAGCTTTGATCTCGACGTCGACGCCGGCCGGAAGCTCGAGCTTCATGAGAGCGTCCACCGTCTGCGTCGTCGGCTCGAGAATGTCGAGCAGCCGCTTGTGCGTCCGCATCTCGAACTGCTCGCGCGACTTTTTGTCGACGTGCGGGGAGCGCAGGACCGTGTACTTGGAGATCTGCGTCGGCAGAGGGATCGGCCCTGCCACCTTCGCCCCGGTGCGCTTCGCGGTGTCGACGATTTCGGAGGTCGACTGGTCGAGAACGCGGTAGTCGTAAGCCTTGAGCCGGATGCGGATCTTTTCGTTCATCATGGTTTCGTACCCTTACAAAGAACAGTGGAGGACAGGCGGTCGCCCGCCTGTCCTCGCGAAAATCAGCGGATTACTCGAGGATCTCCGTGACCGTGCCGGCGCCGACCGTGCGGCCGCCCTCACGAATCGCGAAGCGAAGACCCTTCTCCATGGCGATCGGGGCGATGAGGGTGATGGTGAGCGACGTGTTGTCGCCCGGCATGACCATCTCGGCGCCTTCGACCAGCGTGGCCACGCCCGTGACGTCCGTCGTGCGGAAGTAGAACTGCGGGCGGTAGCCATTGAAGAACGGGGTGTGACGGCCGCCTTCTTCCTTCGTCAGGATGTAGACCTCGGCCTTGAACTTCGTGTGCGGGGTGATCGAGCCCGGCTTGGCGCAAACCTGACCACGCTCGACGTCCTTGCGCTCGACGCCGCGGAGCAGGAGGCCGACGTTGTCGCCCGCCTGACCCTGGTCGAGGAGCTTGCGGAACATCTCGACGCCCGTGACGACCTTCTTCTGGGTCGGACGGATCCCGACGATCTCGATTTCCTCACCGACCTTGACGATGCCACGCTCGATACGGCCGGTGACGACCGTGCCGCGGCCCGAGATCGAGAAGATGTCTTCGACCGGCATCAGGAACGGCTTGTCGATCGCGCGCTCCGGCATCGGGATGTACTCGTCGACGGCGTTCATGAGCTCGATGATCTTCTGGCCCCACTCGGAAGAGTGGTCGCCCGACTCGAGCGCGCGAAGCGCGGAGACGCGGACGATGGGAATGTCGTCGCCCGGGAACTCATAGGACGAGAGCAGCTCGCGGACTTCGAGCTCGACGAGCTCGAGGAGGTCCGGATCGGCGGCGTCGACCTTGTTGAGGGCGACGACCATCGCCGGCACGCCGACCTGGCGGGCGAGCAGGATGTGCTCGCGCGTCTGCGGCATCGGGCCGTCGGTGGCGGCGACCACGAGGATCGCACCGTCCATCTGCGCGGCGCCGGTGATCATGTTCTTGACGTAGTCGGCGTGGCCCGGGCAGTCGACGTGCGCGTAGTGGCGCTTCTCGGTCGAGTACTCGACGTGCGCGGTCGCGATGGTGATTCCGCGCTCACGCTCTTCCGGAGCCTTGTCGATCTGATCGAAGGCCACGAACGCGGCCGTGCCCTTCGAGGCGAGGATGCGGGTGATGGCAGCCGTCAGCGTGGTCTTGCCGTGGTCGACGTGACCAATCGTGCCGATGTTGACGTGCGGTTTGCTGCGATCGAATTTCTCTTTGGCCATTTGAGACTGAACCTCCCTTTTCTAAATCGACGAATCGTTGCGTCGGATGATCAAACTCGTTGTGTGGCGCCGCCGCTCTTGGAGATGACTTCCTCCGCGATGTTCTTCGGCGCCGGCTCGTAAGCCAGGAACTGCATCGTGTAGCTGGCGCGGCCCTGGGACATCGACCGCACCTGCGTGGCATAACCGAACATCTCCGAGAGAGGCACGTGGGCGCGGATGACCTTCGCCCCGGCGCGCTCTTCCATCTGCTGGATCTTGCCGCGGCGGCGCGAGAGATCGCCCATGACGTCGCCCGCGTAGTCTTCCGGCGTCACGACCTCGACGTCCATCACCGGCTCGAGCAGGATCGGAGCGGCTTTCTTGGCGCCTTCCTGGAAGGCCATCGAGCCGGCGATCTTGAACGCCATTTCGGACGAGTCGACGTCGTGGTACGAGCCGTCGTACAGGATCGCGCGCACGCCCGTCATCGGATAACCGGCGACGATGCCACGCTCGAGCGCTTCCTTGATCCCCTGCTCGGTCGGCTTGATGAACTCCCTCGGCACCGAACCGCCGACGATCTCGTTGACGAACTCGAACCCGCCTTCCGGCAGCGGCTCGAAGCGCATCTTGACGTGGCCGTACTGACCCTTACCACCCGACTGGCGGACGAACTTCCCTTCGGCTTCCGACTTGCGCGTGATCGCCTCGCGATACGCGACCTGCGGCTTGCCGACGTTCGCCTGCACGTTGAACTCGCGCACCATGCGATCGACGATGATCTCGAGGTGCAGCTCGCCCATCCCGCGGATGATGGTCTGGTTCGTCTCGGCGTCCGTGTGGACCTTGAACGTCGGGTCTTCCTGCATGAGCTTCGCGAGCGCGACGCCCATCTTTTCCTGATCGCTCTTGGTCTTCGGTTCGATGGCGACCGCGATGACCGGCTCCGGGAAGTTCATCGTCTCGAGGACGATGGCCTGCTTCGGATCGCAGATCGTGTCGCCGGTGGTCACCGACTTGAGGCCGACGGCCGCGCCGATGTCACCCGCGCGCACTTCCTTGATCTCTTCGCGCTTGTTCGCGTGCATCTGCAGCAGGCGGCCGATGCGCTCGGTCGAGCCCTTGGTCGAGTTGAGCACCGAGGTGCCGGACTCGACGCGGCCCGAGTAGACGCGGAAGAAGGCGAGCTGGCCGACGAAGGGGTCGGTCATGATCTTGAACACGAGCGCGGAGAACGGCTCGTTGTCGTCCGCCTTGCGCTCCATGAACGACTCGTCGTCCGGGTTCACACCCTTGACCGGCGGGATGTCCACCGGGCTCGGGAGGTAGTCGACGACCGCGTCGAGGAGCGGCTGCACGCCCTTGTTCTTGAAGGCCGTGCCGCAGAGGACCGGGGTGATCTTCTGGTGGATGGTCGCGTCGCGAAGGGCGGCCTTGAGCTCGCCGATCTCGAGCGCCTCGCCGGCGAGATACTTCTCGAGCAGCTCGTCGTGCGATTCGGCGATCGACTCGACCATCTTCTCGCGAAGACGCTCGGCCTCTTCGCGGAGGTCGGCCGGGATCTCTTCGACGTCGTATTTCGCGCCGAGGGTCTCGTCCTTGAAGACGAGGGCCTTCATCTGCACGAGGTCGATGACACCCTTGAACTTGTCCTCGGCTCCGATCGGGAGCTGGAGAGGCACGGCGTTCTTGCCGAGCTTGTGGCGGATCTGACCGACGACGTTCTCGAAGTTCGCACCGATGCGGTCCATCTTGTTGACGAACGCGATGCGGGGAACGCCGTACTTGTCGGCCTGACGCCACACGGTCTCGGACTGCGGCTCGACGCCGCCGACGGCGCAGAAGACGCCGACCGCGCCGTCGAGGACGCGCAGCGAGCGCTCCACTTCGACCGTGAAGTCGACGTGGCCCGGGGTGTCGATGATGTTGATGCGGGTGTCGCCCCACTTCGCCGTCGTTGCGGCAGAAGTGATGGTGATGCCGCGCTCCTGCTCCTGGACCATCCAGTCCATGGTCGCAGTGCCCTCGTGCACTTCACCGATCTTGTGAGTGATGCCGGTGTAGTAGAGGATGCGCTCGGTGGTCGTCGTCTTACCGGCGTCAATGTGAGCCATGATGCCGATGTTGCGCGTTTT
>Ga0196958_10000192_pt1 | contig 20325 bp, 25 predicted proteins | sample S1v_10metaG_FD_148654 | JGI IMG/M metagenome (GOLD analysis project Ga0196958, IMG submission 148654) | Soil microbial communities from Anza Borrego desert, Southern California, United States - S1+v_10 | ecosystem: Environmental > Terrestrial > Soil > Desert | place: USA: California | collected...
GAAGAGGAAGTCCCCGTTGACGAGTGCGCCGATCCGGTTGCCTTCGAGGGTCCACTGTGAGGCGTGGCCTCCGGGGTTCATGGTGTGCCAGCCGCCATCGCGGTCGTCCTTGGCGTAGATGATCCCGGCACCGTTACTGAACGCGATCCGGCCGTTGTGCAAGCCGATCGTCTTCACGTCGCCGCCACCGGCCATGGCGAGCCACGGGTCGTCCAGGCCCTCCTTCATGAGGAAGTTGCCGTCGAGGATGGCGCCGATCCGGTCGTGGTCCAGGATCCATTGCCCTGCTCGGCCGTCCGGGTTGAGCACGTGCCACTGTCCGTCCAGCTGGTCCTTGGCGTGGATGATCCCGGCGCCGTTGCTGAACGCGACACGTCCGCCACTCAAGGCGATCTTCTTGACGTCGCCGCCGCCGGCCATCACGCGCCACCCGCCGAACAGTCCTTCCTTCAGCAGGAAGTTGCCACCGATGATCGCGCCGATCCGATCACCGTCGAACACCCAGTGCGACGCTCCGCCACCGTTCAGCGTCTGCCAGGACCCGTCCCGCTCGTCCTTCGCGAAAATGAGGCCCGCGGTGTTGCTGAACCCGTACCGCGTCACCTTCATGGAATTTGGCGGAGTGGGGCCGTCTTCCACGATTTTGTTGTATCGCACGGGACTGAATGAGTTCGTGTAGTTTGCCGACCACGTCCGCTCGACGGCGTTGTGGCCGTAGTCGTATTCCTCACGTACTACTGGGCTCGTCCGTGCGGCGTCGTTCCAGCGAATGAACAGGGCGATATGACCTTGGCGCCACAGCGCGTCGCCGGGCCGCAGGTCGGCTTTCGCGATGGAGTGCATGACGGCGGGAAGGGTTGCGGTGGAGCGGCTGAACCCCAGGTGCCATGCCATCGACACGTAGCCCGAACAGTCCTGTCGGTAGGTCCCGTACTGGTTTGTCCAGGAAACCGACTGACTGTAGGGGACACGCTGATCGATCCAGGACTGCGACCGGACGAGTACCTCGCTACGAGAGATCTGGCCATCGACCACGGAGTTCGCGGCAGGCGCGGCGATCGCCGGGTCGGCGGCCATCACCGGCCCTGCGACTGCGAGACCACCGATCGCGACCGCGAGAGTGAATGCCGTCAATACAGAACGACGGCGGTGTGAGCGGGATGGAGACGGATGCATGTCCGCACCCTTTCGACTGGGAGAGTGTCACGTACCAACCTGGCCGACGCACCTTCAAAGGAACTCAAACCGCAGGTCGGATGATCTGCGTAAGGTCGGCGAGGGCGCGGCCCAGGGGGTGCGGCACGCTTCGGTCATCACCGGGGCGGCGTCCAGGCCGAGGCTGGTGCCGGTGACGGCAGTTCTTCGTCACCTGCCCGCCGTAGACCTTGTCGGTGTGCTGGGAGATCTCGCGCAATGCGGTGAATACGGCGTTGATGTCGCGCAAGCACATCATCGTGCTCAGGTCGTTGACGTGCTCGATCGTCGGCCGTGTGGTCAGTGCTTCTTTCGGCTGCTCGACCCGGCGCCGAACCGGTCGGACTGATCGGCCCGGCTGGAGTTGTCTTCGTGCAAGGTGGTCTCGTCCCTGAGCCCACCTCATCGACGCGCCCGGCCGTGCGCCGTCGCGCCCAGAGACAACCGGGTGGCTAACGTGCACTGTCGGCAGACGCTGCGGCTAGGCCGAAGTGAGACCTACGGATGAGACGAAGTAGTGCAGTTCGACCATCCCATAACATACATACATGCTGTACGTATGTTATGGTGAGGATCACGCGTCGTTGCGCCGCCGCGATCCAGTGGGGGAACGCCAGGGTGGCGCGCTGAGGTGTACTTCTCGTGACCGGGGACTCGATCACGAGAAGCTTCTGATCCATCGATCGTCCCCTTCGTGACCCTTTGCCGTAGGCGACCTGGAGGTCTTTCGTGGTGCTTGATGATGTGCCGACCGCTGCGGCGGGTGCTTCTCCAGACGGTCTCGCGGCGGCTTTCGTCGATGCTTTCGCGCAGGGGTGGAGGGCGCCTGCCGATGCCGATGAGCTAGCCGACCACTTTGACCCCTGGCTCCATGTCGACTACCGGTTCACGCAGCCGCTGATCCGGGCTCCCGGCTCCGGGCGCAGCGCGTTCCGAGAGAGGTTCGCGCGTCCGATCTTTTCGCTGTGCTCCGATGTCCGTGGATCGGTGGAGTCCTGGGCTCACCGAGATGGAATGCTTTTCATCGCGTTTCGTCTCGACGTTACCGTCGGCCGTCGCAGGGTACGGTTGCGTGTCTGTGACCAGGTACTCCTTGACGATGGCCTCGTCGCTGAACGACGCACCCATTTGGATGTGGTGCCGTTGCTGGGTACCATCCTGCGCAGTCCACGCCTATGGTGGCGTGTGGCGAGATGGCAGTGTGACGACATGATCGCCAAGCGGAGGAAACTGAGAACACGGCGAGATGACGGCCGGCTGTTCTCCGGATATTCGGGCTGGAAATGATCGGTATAGGATCCGTGAAATTCACGAAGGGGTGGCTCTTGGAGAACTTCTATCAACGGCTTCACGGGATCGGCGCGGTCGTGCGCAAGGAGCTTGTCGCAACTTCTGGAAATGCCATCGCCAATACATTCGAAGCGCAACTATTCGGTGGCTCTACAGTGCTGGAATCGGCTTACGATCTCACGGCCATTCGAAATTCGGCAACCTTTAGCAGGGCTCCGGGCTCGCGCGCTTTTGCTCGGCTCTGGCTGCCTCATCGTCCGAGGAGTTGGATCTGACAAGGTCGTGCACGGTCTCGTATCGGGCTGTTGCCTGGTCAGACTGCGGCGAGCAGGGCGCTGAGGACCAGCTCGAGTCGATAGAATGCGGCCCCGGAACTCCTGGGGAGAGCTGCCGGGGCCGCCGCATGAAACGGTCGTCTTCTGGGGGAGAGGCTGGCGACCGTTCCGAAAACAACGCAGTTCTCATTCCCTCAACTGCTGGTCGGCCACTTTAGTGTAACCGGATGCCTAAGATCAAGTCTGCTCGCTCGCGCGGGTAGTGAGGAGTTCGCGATATCGCGTTACCGGTGCTCAGGAACCCTAGGGAACGAATCATGCAAAAATCTGTCGATCGATATCTTCTTGTCTATCTCTATGGCGCACGCCGGCTTCTGTGGTCTCGTTCGTAGCGGGAATGGTGGAGGATTCGGCACCGGGGGAAGTCGACCGCTTGTGGTTACGGAGCAGTGAGGCCACTTCAACGGGTAGATCGGCCATGCGCGCCGTAGGTGTCGACCGGCACTCAGGCCGGAGACGCGCGCGTTGTGCGGTTCGTGGCCTATCGTGACCGATCGCGCAGCTCGCCTCGACGGTCGTGCTGTGCCGGGTGTAAGCCGTTGTTCACGAAGCCGTCCGGGGCGCGGCCTCGGCTCGTCCGCGGTTGATCGGGCACCTCAGGGTGGTCGGGCCGGCCAGGGTCTGCTCGTCTCCAGGTACTGGACGGCTGCCCGCACGGGTCTGGCCGGCTTCGAGTCCTGCGTTCAAGGCGCGGTCGGTGAACCAGGTGAACGGTCGGTTCGAGCCTGCTGGAACTGATCCGCTGAGCGAGCGACCGCCGGCGCGTGAAGAACGGGTCCACGCTGTATTGATTCGGCACTGGCCCATCGAGGCCTCTATCTGCTGTACGTGGTCTCCAGGCGGTGTTAGTGCTGGACAAGTAGTAGGCAAACACTTACAGTAAGCAGGTGCCTATAAAAATGCTTCATGTCGAGACGCGATCGGTGTCCATCGAGGCGTCCCCGGAAATCGTCCTTGACCTGGTGTCCGATCCGCATAATCTCCCTCTGTGGGCCCCAGGAGCGGTATCCGCGGTGCGTCCTGATGGTGACGCGTGGTTGGTCGAGAGTGGCGGAACGGAGACCCGTATGTTCGTGCGTGTCTCGCGGGAGCACGGGACCGTCGACCTCTTGGTTGCCGAGGATCCTCCTCAGGGGGTGTTCACCCGTGTCCTGCCCAGCGGTAAGGGTGCCGAGTACCAGTTCACCCTTCTGTTCCCCGAGGGGACGCCCGAACAGGCCGTCGCACAGCAGATGACCATTGTCGAAGAAGAACTGCAGGTGGTACGTAGACTGTCCGAAGAGCGTCAAAGCAGTAAGTAGCAGTTCGAGCTTCGCCCGAATTTCTCTCGCGCCGAATCGTACGGAGTTCATTCCATGTCTGGCCCCGACGCTGAGACAGAGCCCTCAAGCGTGGTGCAGCTGCTACGTGGCAGCCGGCCTTTGCGAGCGCTCTTCTCGGCACGAGTGATCTCCTATACCGGGGATTCGCTCAGCCTTGTCACGTTGATGCTTCATGTGGCCAATTCCACCGGCCAGGGTTTGGCGGTGGCCTTGCTGCTGCTGGTCGGCGACTTCGTGCCCTCACTGCTCGGCCCGCTCGCCGGAGCCATCAGTGATCGGTTCGATCTGCGTAAAGTAATGATCACGTGCGAGATCGTGCAGGGTGTGGTGATGCTGCTCATCGCACTCACGCTGCCGCCGCTTCCCTTCCTGCTCGCTTTGGTCGGTGTTCGCGCCGTCGCCTCGCAGGTGTTTCAGCCCGCCTCCCGGTCGGCCGTTCCAGCCATGGTCGGCGGCCGGGATCTGGAGGTCGCGAACTCGGCTGTCGGCTTCGGCTCGAACTGCGCCGAAGCGTTCGGTCCTCTTCTCGCCGCCGCCATGCTGCCGTTCTTGGGTATCCGCGGCGTTCTGCTGATCGATGCTGCGTCGTTCTTGCTGTCCGCTGTGATCCTGACGGCCACCAAGCCAATGTCACCTGAGCCGGATCCGGACAATCTGGCGTTATCGGCCCAGGCGAGGGTCGGTCTCAGTTACATTCTGCGCACGCCCGCTGTTCGGATCCTGTCCCTGGGCTTCTGCGCGGTGGTGGCATTCAACGGGATCGATGATGTGGCATTGGTACTGCTGGCCAAAGAAGAGCTGAAGTCAGGTGATAGCTCCGTGGGCCTTCTGCTTGGAGCAGTCGGAATAGGCCTCCTCATCGGTTACGCACTATTGAGCCGGTTCAGCGCCAAGGCCTCGATGCCTGCGCTGCTGATCGCCGGGTTCTTCGTGAGCAGTGCGGGGAACTTCCTCACGGGTCTTGCCTGGTCCGTCGTCGCCGCGTTCACCGTGCAAGCCACGAGAGGGCTCGGTCTTGCCGGTATGGACGTGGCTTCCTCGACCATCCTGCAACGAATCGTGCCGCCGAAGCTGCTGGGCAGAGTGTTCGGCAATCTTTACGGTGCGATCGGGGTGGCTGCCGCACTGTCTTATATCGGCGGCGGCCTGTTGCTCGACCTCGCCGGCGCGCGGGTCACGTTTCTCGTTGCGGGAGTCAGTGGAACGGTGTGCACCCTGTTGGTGGCCCTAGTGCTGCCACGGGCCATACGCAAGCATCGCTGAGTCTGTGGTTCGATAACTCGTATTGAAATAATACTATGGCGAATTCCGAAGGAAGAAGGTGCGGCGCATATATCACCGTGTGAAGATCTGCTGCGGAGAGCGAAGACTTGAAATTAGTTGTTTGTCGTGTAAAGCCTGGCAGTGCAATCGCTGCCAGGCGCTTGCTGGTCCGACCAATGAGGCGAGAACCCGGTGGGGATCGACTGCTGCCTGCGCTATATTCAGCTTCACCTTGATCCGCAGGTTCGCGGTGCGGGTGGTATGTTGGTGAACCGTTTCGAACAATGAATCAGCGGGTGGGAAGTTCCAGAACCTTCTCCACCAGGGCAGAGTTGCAGTATTCGACGACTTCGACGATTCGATCGTCCACCAGGCGAAAGATGAAGCAATATGTTTGATCGTAAGTATCCCCATGTTTCGTCGTGGCATGGCCGCGTGCTTGTACGACCACGCGATCCTCGGCTGCGAGGATCATGTCTGCCTCGCTGCGGTAATTGTCGGAAAACTGCGCCATCAAAGGGCGAAGTAACTTGTGCACCACTTCCGTCTTCGGCTCCCAGACGCCGCCCCATGACCAATCTCCCGGAAAAATCCATCGACACTCGTCGGCCATGACATCGGTCAGGGCACGAGCGTTTCCCGCTGCCAACTGATCGAACACCGTCACGAGGAGTTTCCTGTTGTCTTCCGCACTCATGATCCTGACGCTACGCTGGCGCGAGTAATGCGACAAGTGACATCTGCGCATGACTGCTATGCTTGTTCGGCATGAGCGACTTCACGATTTTGGGTCTACGCGTGGTCCGGGCGGCGGTACGCTATGGCTCGTTTTCCACAGCGGCGGAGAACTTGGGGTACACGCAATCCGCTGTTTCCCGGCAGATAGCCTTGATGGAGAGAGCGGCTGGCGTCGCGCTATTCGATCGGCAGGCTCGCGGCGTTCAGCCGACGGATGCGGGAAGAATTGTCGCACAACACGCAGAAACGGTTCTCAATGAATTGAATATAACTGAACAGTCGCTACGTGAACTTGGCTCCCCGTCCTCTCGTCGGTTACGTGTCGGCGCCTACTCGACGGCGATGGCGACTCTGGTGCCGGTCGCCATCGCAGAGTATGCAACCCGTGAACCGTTGACCCGCATCAAACTGCGGGAAGGGCTCTCGGCAGCGCTGCTGGCATCAGTGGTTTCCGGACGGCTCGACATGGCGATAGTCACAGAACCCCAACGTAAACCGGCGGGAATCAACCTCACTCCTCTCTTCGAAGACGAGTTGTATCTGGCTATGCCTGTCAACCACCGGCTTGCCGACAGGCGTAGCGTCACTGGCGAGGAGCTGCGCGGGGAACGCTGGATCTCAGGAGCCGCCAACCCGGCTGATGGACTGCTGGGTATCTGGAATCAGTCGACTGAACAGCTCAACATAGACTTCATCGTTCGTGATTGGGTCTCGAAGATCGGTCTGGTGACGGCGGGGCTAGGGTTGGCCGTCGTCCCTGGGCTGATGGTTCCATCATTGCCCGAAGGGGTAGCAGTGGCTCAGATCGGAGAAGCAGGCGCGAAACGTGTCACGCTCGCGGCCACGCCGGCAACTGTCGAGGGAGAAGAGCGCTGCCGTGAATTCCTGATCACGTTACGCGAGTCAGCGGTTGAAGTCGGACTCGGAGCGGCTCGAAGACTGCGAAACACTCGTTATCCTAGGAGGATGTAGATGAATCGTTGGAATGCACCGACAATACATCAGTTGAGAGCTTTTCTCGTTTTGGCTGAGGAACTGCATTTTGGCCGCGCTGCTGCACGGCTCTTCATGAGCCAGCCTGCGTTGAGCCGGCAGTTCAACGTCTTGGAGCAACGTCTTGGAGTTCAGCTCCTTGATCGAAACCAGCGGTCCGTCAAGCTGACGCAGGCAGGTGAGGTCATCCTCCCCAAAGTGGCGGCGGTTCTCGCGGCGACGGATGAGCTCCACCGGGTTTCAATCGAATACTCCGAAACAGTGACCGCGAACCTTATCGTGGGAACGATCGGCGCCGAGGCGGCTATGGAGCACACACGCCTGGTGATAGCCGAAGTAGTACGGCGGTATCCGAACCTGCACATCGACGTCCGGTTGCTCGATGCCACAGAACAGTTTCGCAGTCTCTACACCGGAGACGTGGACGTCGTCTTCTGTCGCCCACCTGTTCCGGAGCAAATTCAGACTCGTCATCTCGCAACCGAACCCCGTGTGGTCTGTGTGCCGGCAGACGACACGCTCGCGTCGAGAAAGGAAGTATCTCTTGCGGAACTCGACGGGCGTGTGATGATCGATTACCCGCCCGAGTGCCCGCGGGTTTGGCGGGAGTTCTGGGCGGTGGACCCACGCCCAGACGGTTCTCCGGTCAAGTACGGACCGATTGTGAGAGATGTCGAATCGCTGCTGGCCACTGTGGCGCAAGGCAGAGCCATCGCGTTCCAGCCCGCAGCGGCAAGGCACTTCTTTCCGCGTCCGGGCATCGCTTTCCTCGATGTCACTGGTATCGATCCATGCACCTCGGCGCTGGCTTGGCACGCCGACAGCGCACAACGACCCGTTGTCAAAGCCATCAGGCTGGCAGCCGAGGAATTGTTCCCTTCTCGCATTTAGGAACCGTGACCTCGCAGCTTCGGCCGGCCATGCGAACAGGACGGAATGGCTGTGTCGTAGGTCACGTAGTGATGGACGTAGAGATGGGCTCGGCAAGTAATCCCGCGTAACGACACCGACGCAGAAAGAAACGACGGATCTGCGGCTGGTCGGAGAATGCGAACACTGGGGCGATAATCTTATCGCGGGAGAGCTGAAGTGCAAGCAGTTCGGTTATGCATTTTAGTGAGAGAAAAATAGCATGTTGTCCATGAGGCGTGCTCAAGGCTCTTCAACTGCACCTTCAGGGCTGCCTGATGGAGTTGTCCATGGCGGGACTTCAATTTCGCTTCTGGCTTCCCCTCATTTCCAATTTATAGCGCACAGGAGGGCTTGCGGCAAGCCCTGGTCGGTCCGGCAGAATCATCGGCGTAACCAGACGCCAAGGAAGTTGGAAAAAAAATCATGAGCCCTGTCCCCACCGTCCGCTCTACGGCTAGCCAGGATGTGCGGTCCGAAGTCGATGTCGTCATCGTGGGCGCCGGCCCGGTCGGGCTGATGCTGGCCTGTGAACTGCGGCTCGCCGGCGTTCGCTCCATGGTTCTCGAGCGGCAGCCACAGCTGCGCGAGATTCCGAAGGCCAACGGGCTTGGCGGGCAGATCTTGGAACTACTTCGTTACCGGGGCTTGCTCGAAAGGTTCGAGGCGGCCTGTGACGCGCCGAGTCATCCCGCTCCTCGCTACCCGTTCGGCGAAGTACATGTCGACTTCTCGCCGCTGTCCGAACCTCCGCTACGGGGCCTCACCCTTGCTCAACCGATCCTCGAACGTCTCCTGGACGAACGGGCACGCGAATTGGGTGCGGTCGTGCGCCGCGGACACGAGGTGGTCGAGATCGTTGACGACGGCTCCACAGTGACCGCCGAAGTAGAGGGACGTGACGGACGATACCTGGTGACCTCTCGATACCTGGTGGGGTGCGACGGCGGCCACAGCAGGATTCGCGATCTGGCCGGCATCGAATTCCCAGGAACAACGTATCCCGAGGTTCATCGGCTGGGACAGATCACGTTGCCCGATTCGATGGCCGGACCCGAAACCGGCGAAGTCCTCGACTTGCCCGGTGGCGGCAAGGTAAAAGCCGGCTTCACGCGCACAGAACGAGGCGTATTCGGATACGGGGCATTGACTCCAGAGGTTCTGCTCGTCTCCACCACGGAGAAGCAGGCGGTCGACACCGACGACAACACGCCGATGTGCCTGGCGGAGTTCCAGGACAGTGTCCGCCGTGTCCTCGGTGTAGAGATACCTGTCAAGGAGGTGATCCGGCTTTCGCGCTATCAGTTGCACGCTCGGCAGGCCGATCGATACCGCAGTGGACGAATTCTGCTGGCGGGCGACGCGGCACACCTCTTTCCCGCCACAGGCGTGGGCTTGAACACTGGCATGCTCGATGCGGTCAACCTCGCCTGGAAGCTGGCGGCGGACATCGACGGCTGGGCGCCGACGGGACTGCTGGATACCTATCACGACGAACGTCGGATGGCCGGTATGAGGACCATGCTCCACACGCAGGCCCAGGTGGCCCTGCGACGCGGTCAGGACTCCGCCGCTGACGCGCTGCGGACGATTTTCCTGGAGCTGTTCTCCGATGAGCAGCCGCTACGCCGTATCGGAGGTATGCTCGCCGGTACAGACGTCCGTTCCCCACTGCACACCTTTGACTCTCATGCCCTGACCGGAACTTTCGTTCCCGATCTCGTGCTTCATACCGAAAATGGCACTACGACGAGCATCGCGGCCCTGATGCAGGGCGCACGACCGATCTTGCTCGATCTGGCCGATCGAGCGGATCTACGCGACGCTGCTCGAGAGTGGGAAACTCGTGTCATCACTCAAGTCGCGAAAACCAATGACAGGCCGGCCGATGCCCTTTTGATCCTGCCGGATGCCCACGTCGCGTGGACCGCAGGCATCGACGAATCGACGAACACGACCGTGCTCGCGTTGCAACAAGCCCTTACCGCATGGTTCGGCACACCTCCGGATACACGGCCGGAGACCGCTCCCAGTGGAATGCCGCGAACTCGGGATTCGGAAACGTCACGAGAGTGAAGAAGGTCGAGGCTGGTCAGTGCTGAACTCTGCACGCCAAGTCATTGAGAGGTAAGGCAAAGGTGTCCGGCCGCCGAAGCCGTGTGTGGCCCGATCGCCGGGGTCCGGCGCGTCCGTGACCGTCCACAAGGAGCTTCGAAACGGGCCTCGGTGCCCGATTTGAGTGCTTTGCGTAGCCTCGCGCCGGGGTTGTGTCTTGGATACCTACCGCATTCCGGCTTCGGTTTCGTCGGCTGCGCCGGTGCGCCTGGGGCGACCGCAGGGGTACATGAAGGCCCCCTTCCTTGCGCCAGGCGCAAGGAAGGGGGCCTTCATGTACCCAGGCGAGATAGAACCACGCCGGCGGCATAGCGGGCACTGGGGTCGTGATATCCCTTGTGGACTATCGAAGCCACGCCAGGCTCCTTCAGCGATTTCGCGCCTGCCTCCGACTTCGGTACGCCGAATTTGCCTTACCCTCGGTAGAGCGCTCATCGCCACTCGCGACCCTGGCAAAACCTCCCAAATCGGGCACTCAAGGGAGGCAGAATGTCCGTTGTGGACAGTTGCGGCCGAGATCGGCTTGGTCGGCTCGTGTCCCCGAAACCCTTCCATGGAGTCAACGAGACAACCGGTGCGGCAGGACTCGCAACACGACACGTTTGTCCTGCCCCTCAATAGTTCGGCGTAGCGGTAGCATCAAGGCGCGATGTTGTTGAAGGGTGGCAAGGTCGAGAAACCGGTAACGCAGGTGAACCTGCGGTTCACAAGGCTCCCAGTGAGTAGCTGTGGCGCGCCGTTGTGAAGCTCCGGCTAGCACGGTTGTCTCGCCGCGTGCTCGTCGCCGTCGGACGTGCGCAGCGGTGACGGAGCGGCGGCATCGAAGCGGACGCTCGAATTCGTGGCCGAGGTACGCAAGAGAAGGATTGGACACCATTTGCGAATAGTCATCATCGGCGGCAGCGGACACGTCGGTACCTTCCTCGTCCCACGGCTGATACGCGCCGGTCACGATGTAATCAATATCAGCCGCGGGACACGAGTTGCCTATGCCGAAGCTTCGGAGTGGCAGCAGGTACGTCAAGTCACCGCCGACCGGCATCGCGAGGACGAGCAGGGAACGTTCGGCGAACGAGTGGCCGGGCTGGCGCCGGATGTCGTGATCGATATGGTGTGCTTCACCCTGGAGTCGGCGAGCGCGCTGGTCGCGGCTCTGCGCGAAAGAACCGGTCATCTGCTGCATTGCGGTTCGATGTGGCGCTACGGGCCCAGTCGCAAACTGCCGATCTCGGAGGCCAACGGCTCGACTCCGATCGGTGAGTACGGCATCCAAAAGGACAAGATCGCGCGGATGCTGAAAGCGGAGACTGCCGCCGGAGGGCTCGAGACGACCTCCCTGCATCCCGGGCACCTCGTGGGTCCGGGCTGGCATCCGGTCAACCCGGTGGGCAACTTCGATCCGGTCACCTGGTTCACGTTGTCCTCTGGAGCACCTCTGCAAATTCCAGGAAGCGGCGCCGAGCTGATGCATCACGTGCATGCCGACGACGTCGCACACGCCTTCGAGCAGGCGATCGAACACCGCGCCGCCGCGGTGGGAGAGGATTTCAACGTCGTCGCGCCCACCGCCTTGACCGTCCGCGGCTATGCAGCGGCGGCGGCCGCTTGGTTCGGTCAGACCATCGCGCTTGAGCCCGTCACCTGGGAGCAGTTCCGGCGGGCCACACCCCCCGACCAAGCCCAGCACAGCTGGAACCACCTGCACCGAAGCCAGTGCCTGACCATCGAGAAAGCCCGAACGCTCCTCGGCTACGCCCCCCGGTACGAACCCGAGGAGGCGGTACTCGAGGCCGTTCGCTGGCTGATCGAACACGACGAACTCAAGGTCGGTGCCCCTCTCATCGTCTGACCACGGGGTGCGGCACAGGGGCTTAGCCGTCAGTTTCGTCGGACGCGCGAAGAAGCGGGGGTGCCGAGACCCTGTGTCTCATCGGACACGACCCTGGCCTCGAATGAGGGACTTGCGTCATGCCTTCGAGGTGATCGGGTTGGCCGCCCTGACAACCCCGACACGTTCATACAGTTCCGGACTTCGCCGTAAACGTCTCATTCATCATGCTCGTGCTGCATCGCGCTGCGACGGGGGAGGGCGATGCCGCGCCGGGAGACCTGGTCGCTGATCCTCGCCGGACACTGGCAGCGCCTGGCGCCGCTGTGAGAGCGTGACGCGCGCGGTGATGTCCGATAGTGCATCGTGAGTCGAGCAGATCGCATCACGGGGTCATTGCTTTTCCCGCGGTGCAGGACAAGGCTGAATCTCGCGGACGTCCTCGGATCGAGCGATCGCCCCTGCGGTGATCTGGGTGGCCACGGCCGCCAGATCGAGGGTTTCCTCACCGGTGCCTCGGCAGCACACCTGAACGAAGCGCCCTGCGCGACCGGTGTCGTCGCGTCGGGCGAAAGGGTGGCTTCACCGACGCACCCGGTACTTCTGGAGGCACTTACCTTCGTCATGCTCGCATCGATACCGCTAGGCGAGAATGGCGCAACGATCTTCGCCTGGACGTGAACCGCAGAGGTTCCTGAGCTGGATCAACTGAAAGGAAAACAGATGTCGTTCTTCAGGAGGGGTCTTGGCATCGTGGTGATCGCTTTGGCCGGTGTGCTGGTCACCGTGCCTTCGGCGGACGCTGCGACGGGATATGACCGCTGCACGGCGGGGTATATGTGCCTGTTCGCGGGAGATGACGGACAAGGTGCCATGGCACTCTTTCAGGTTGGTTCACCGGACTTGTCCTTGCAGAATTTCGATGATCGTACGAGGAGTTGGAACAACAGGAATTCAAGCTCATTCTGCATGTATGTCAACAAGAACTATGACAACAGTGCGGGTGCCGGTACCTTTCATCCGGGAACCAGGGGGAACGTTGCCGAATTCAATCGGTATAGCTCACTTCGCCGTTGCTGACGAAGGCCCGTCTCTGCATGGGCTGAACTTCGTCCCCGGTGTTGCACTTTCTCCGCAGGAACCGCGGAGCTGATCATGTGGTCGACCGTGTCTCCGGACGAGACGCCGGCTCGTCCGGAGGCGGTGACTTTCGAGCGCAACGTCACGCCATCGTTCCCCTGTGCCGTCGGCTGGATGGATGCCGTAGGTGGTCGGACTCGCGGCAGCCCGGAGTCGTGCTTGTTCGCCGGCGCTGATCGAGGACTGGAGAACGGCAGCTTCGGTGTGCTTGTGGCCCAGCTCCGGCTACACCCGCGTCGTGACTGAGGGCATACGCGTGGTCGTAGGCCGCTCGAGATACTGATGCGCCGGTCACGCATTGACGAGCGATGGGATGGAACCGCAGAACAGGTTGTGGTCACGTGTCAGCCGGCTGCGGATCGCGGTATCTGCTTCGCGCCCACATCGCACTCCTACGCTCGGGTGGTACGGGGGGAAGAACGGTGTGCCGAGGTGCAGGTTCGATGGTCGTCTGGGGCGGTGATCAGTCGGCGCGGTGTGTGTGGGGGTGAGCACAGAGTGCAGGCCTCGGCCGGTTCGTGCGGTACTGCCGCCCACACCGGCGGGAATCGGTCGTCGTGTCCGATATCGCCACCGACCCGTTCTGGAAGAATTCCCAGGCTGGCTTGGCAAGCCAAGCCAGCCTGGACGCCTGCTGGTCGACGCCGATCCTGGCCCGTGACGGGGCCTGTTAGGAACCGTCGCCATGTACTGTCGTGTCCAGCGCGACCCGCAGGACTCCGCCTCCGTCCGAGTCTTGGCCGGCATCGCGGCCCTGGTTATCGAACGCCACTATAACGAGCAGGCAGGGCAAAACGCGGAGGACAGGCCGCCCGGTATTCCCTCCCGGCCGTTCTGGAAGCCCACCTCACTGATCGCGACTATCCGGCTGATGTCGAGCACGGGGATCATCATCAGTCGTCTGCCGCGCTCGGGTTGCCGCAGTCGTGGAGAACCGAGACCGTCTCCGGGGCGTCATGTTGTCAGTATCACGTGCGTAAGTAACGTCGACCTGTCGGTTCGCAACCATGGTAAGCCAGTGCTAAGGCGGCAGACTGACATGTCGCACGCGCGCGAAGTGAAAGGACGTCACCATGACAAGCCAGCCTGAAACCGTCGGAACTCCGATGATTCGCACGGATTTCTCCGATCCGGCCGGCTGGGAGACATTGCGAACGGCGGTGGAGACACCGAACGAGGACGACTTTCTGGCGCATGTGCACCTCGTGGACGACCAAGCCTATCGCGACATGACCGCCGAGCAGCTCCTGCCGTTAATCGGTCCACATTCGCTCTTCATCGTCGCCGACAGGCGGGCAATTTCTCGATTCGGCCAGCCGTTACTGTGCATATACCGAGATGGCCGGCGAACTGAACAGCTAAGAGTTATCGCTAGAGAGTTGTGGTCAATCGAGAACAACATTTCCCTGGGGAACATGGACTGGGACGAGTTCACGCGCGCGGCAGACGAAGACGGCGTCTTTCGAGGGTTCTGAGCTGCAATCTCACCGGAATAGATGTGGTACCTCGCGGCAGGCCTGCTTCCGTTGGACAACGACGTCAACACGAACACGATCTCGGGGAACGCCACACGATCGTTCACCGGCGGGGCCCCGCCGACGTGACTCAATTCTGGGATCAACGCCTACAGCTCATCCGGACCCAAACGCGGCGATAGATCTCTGCCTCGCCATCAGCACAGGGGTTGCGACGGCATCGGCACCGTCTGCGAAGTCGGAGAAAGCGTGTGGTCACCGGCCAAGGCTGCCTTGACCGGCATCCGGTCCCGCATCGGACCGATGAGCCTCGACCCGACTGGTGCGACGCATGGGTCAGCACTGCTCTGGCCGAGCTCAGCTCCTGGTGAGCCCGAGGTGCTCAGTCAGGAACTCAGCCCGGTCGGCATACGCGGCCACGTCGTTGATCACGTGCCCCGAGTCGTACCATCGCTGCTGCTTGGGCTGCGGCGCCATCGCGTAGAACTCCTCGGACTCCGCCGCGGTGACGCCGATGTCGAACCGCGCGAACTGGTAGAGCACCGGGACTCGCACGTCACCGATGAAATGTTCCGCGTCGTACGGCGCCATCTCGGCCAGGGTCCGCTCGAACAACTCCGGCGGCAACGACGCCCGCATCCGGGCGACTTCGGGGTGGTGGGTGTTGCGCCAGTGATGCGTCAGGCCCGCCATCGGCACTTCGAGTACGAAACACGCGAACCGCTGGTCGAGCCCGGCAACCACCGCCATCATCATCGCGCCACCGCTGTGCCCGACACCCGCGACCCGATCTGTCCGGCCCAGCAGCAGATCCGCGCCCCGGCGCAGGGCCAGCACCGACCGGCGGATCGCGGCCACCTGGTCGTCATCGACGTATTGGAACTGCAGGCACAATCCGATCCCGCCCGATCTGGCCAGCGCGATCGCCTCCGGCAGGAACCCCTCCGTGCCACTGGTGGTGTGCATGTACAGCACGCCCGCCCTGGGTGTGCCGTCGGGCTCGACCAAGTATCCGGTGACCCGGCCGCCCCCGGCGTTTTCGAACGAGCAACGGGATATCGTCACGCCGGGACGGACGGCAAGTAGTTCGGAAGTTTCGTGCAGCGGGGCAGACGGATCGCAGTGCAAGTCGGGCATGAATTCAGTATATACGCGACCGACAGCAGCCGACCCGATGTTTTCCGTCTTTACCAAGCTCACCCTGCTGCTTGCCAAACGGGTGGCGCCTTGTCGCCGGCGTTTTCCAGCGGACGCTTCGATTTCGTCGTTGCACGGCGTTGCGAGCAGTTCGGGATGAACAACCGGATCGAGCTGAACTCCTTCGGAGCAGTGACACTGAGTCCTTCTCCTGGTGGTGTTCGTGGCGATGATGACGATTTTCGCCGTCCGCAGCTTCAGCCCTGCTCGACAGTTCCCGGACAGCTCCACTCACATCTGGAGGCCTTCACCCATCAGCACGACAGGCCGAACCACCCGAACCCGAATTACACCTCAAGTGCTCGCTGATGCGGAATATGGCACTTCGATGCTTGTCTGTTCATCGATGCGTGAACAGTGAGGTGGCAGGGATCGGCGTGGGGGCTGGGCGGCCTATACGCGTGAATCTCGGGGCAGCAACCCTGTAGGACCGCTCGGCGGTAACACAGCGAAGACAGTCACCTTGTCGTCCTACTGCGGTTGGGCAGACGGCATCACCGTGAGCTGGGAGAGGCAGGTCCCCACCGGACGGCTCACCGCGTAAGCGATCGCGTCAGCGACGGTAGCCGGATCGAGCAGTTTCCCACTACGGACCGCCGAGGCGAGCCGATCGCGGATGCCGGTATGAGTGGTGTGTTCGAACAGCTCGGTGGCGACACCACCGGGTTTGACGTCGGTGACTCTGAGCCCGGTGGCGGCGAGTTCCACGCGCAGGGCTCGGGAGAGATAGGACAGTGCGGCCTTCGTCGCGCCGTAGACGGCGAATGCGGAGACGGGGACGTCAGCGCCGGTACTGGAGACGTTGACGACGTCCGCGGCCCTCCCGGCGCTAGCGGCGGCTTGGAGACTGGGGAGCAGTGTGCGAGTCGTGTGGAGAACCGCGCTTACGTTCAGGTCGAGCATCCGCCGCCATTCTTCGTCGCGACCCTCGATCAGTGGATTGGGGAGCATGACGGCGGCGTTGTTGACCAAAAGATCGACGGTCTTGAGGTTGACACGATCGGCGAGTGCTTCGACAGCGTGCCGATCGGTGAGATCTGCCGGTATCGCTACGGCCTGGTCGCCGATTTCGTCGGCGAGGGCCTTCAAGCGGTCGGCGCGACGGGCGACGAGAATGACACGAGCACCGTCTTCGGCGAGACGACGGGCGGTAGCGGCACCGATTCCGGACGCGGCACCGGTGATCAGTGCTTGCCGCCCGGCAAGTGGTGCGGTAAGGGTTGTCGGCATGGTCGGAAGTCTGACCCCGCCCCAGATGGTGTATCCAGGGCTGGTTCTGACCGGGTTGGATTGACCCATGTTACGGTCGGATCGATCGTGGATGATGAAACCATGTGTTCGGAACTAGGTGGCTTTCTCCGGTCCCGGCGTGCTCGCATCCAGCCGGCCGACGTAGGGCTCAGCCCACAGGGCCGACGTCGGGTGCCCGGCTTGCGTCGCGATGAGGTGGCCGTAGCGGCCGGGGTGAGCACCGATTACTACACCCGTGTCGAGCAGGGGAGAGCGACACCGTCGTGGCAGGTGCTGGACGCGGTGGCCGCCGTGCTGCGGCTCGACGACGTCGAACGCGAACATCTGCTTCGCCTGACCGGTCCGCGGTCGTGGCCACAGCATTGTGAACAGCACGCGGCGGAGGGCGTGCAAGCCGGGATGCGGGAGATCTTGGTTCGGCTGGTGGATCTACCCGCCGTCGTTCTGGGTGGGACGCTGGACGTGCTTGCGTGGACGCCCCTCGCGGCCGAGCTTCTCGGTCTGCACCCCGACGGTGAGCGCAATATGGCGCGTAGACTCTTCCTGCAGCCGGAGAGCCGCCTTCTTTATCCCGAGTGGGACACCGTAGCAGCGGAAACAGTGAGTCATCTGCGCCGGATTTCGGTAGAACGGGCGTCAGATGTCGAGCTTGTACACCTCGTGCGGGAACTCTCTGTCGCATCCGCCGATTTCGCTCGGTTATGGCGCAGGCACGACGTGGCAGCCGGAACTAGCCGCCGTAAGGTCTTCTACCATCCTCACGCAGGCTGCTTCGAGCTCGAACCCGAAGTACTGGCCTCTGCCCGTGACCGGCAAACGTTGTGTATCTATCGGGCGGAGCCGGGAACCGTCGGTGCGGATGCGCTGGTATCGCTCAAGACGCTCGGTCTCGCAGGCTCGGACGACCGGCTGGCTGAGGCATCTCGGAATAGGCGGATTCGTGACGGCATCCGGCAAACACCCGTCGGCAGGGTGTCCTCGCCTCAAGTGGAGCCACTCCTCGCGCCGTCGGCTTGTCCGGAATCGGTGGCCACGAGGTGAGGGTCGGGCCGGAGGGCGTCGACCGGTGAGTCGATCTCATCATCGGCACCGTGGGCGGACTGTAGCTAACGGCTGCGTGGGAGTTGCTCGCAGCAGGCGGCGGTGTGCAAAACGTCCTCGTTGTCTTCTTTGGTCGGACCAAGAAGCGGTAACGGTGTGCTGTACGCGGATCTGGCGACCAATGGACAGCGTCGCCATCTTTCGAATTGTCGTTACGGCACAAGGCGTCGTTGCCCGCGACCGGGCACATCGGTGCGACCCCCATCTCGTACTTATCCGCGTTGGTGAGGTGGCAATGATTTCACTCGAGCCTGGTCGGCAGCGTGGGAACGCTGCCGACCAGGCTCGGGTGCTGATGGGTAGGATACAAGAAAGGTACTGGGCATGACCGTCGCCGACCCGCCGGTCAGGTATCGACCCGCTGGCCACCCGATGTGCTGAGGTTGTCTCTATATCTTGTGCCAGCAGGCCAGAGGCAAGGGCCGAGGTGATGGTGTCGACGGCCGTCGTTTCCTACAAAGTCCACCGTACGGCTCTGGAATTGCCCTGCTGCGTCAGCGCACTTCCCGCGGCGAAGGTTTTCGCGGCGATGGAAACCGCGTGGCTGCTGGTTCCGCCGGGGAGTGTTCCGAGAGGGGTGACGTTGCCGTCGGCGTCCCAGGTGACGGCGTGCGCCTGGTTTCCGCTGAACGAGGCGCCTGAGCTGGTGTCACTGGCGTCTATGCCCCACGCGTAGCTCGCCGAATCGCCGGGTAGGACGCCAAGGTCGGTGACGGCCCCGGTGGCGCTCCAGCGGACGGCATGATTCTGACCGTTCACGGTGGTGGAGTTTCCGACGACGACACCGTTGTCGTTGATACCCCAGGCCACGGTTGTCGACCCGCCGAGACCGGGGAGTTCGGTAGCGGTCCCGTCCACAGCCCATCGGACAGCTCTGCTCTGAGCTGGCTGTGTCGATACGCCGACGACCACGCCGTAATTGTTGACACGGCGTGCTTCGCTGGCACTATCGCCCGGGAGTGTCCCTAAGTCGACCACGCCACCGGTGGCGCCCCAGCGCACAGCGTGCCGCTGGCCGGCGCTGGTCGTCGCGTAACCGCTGGCAATGCCGTTGTCATTGATTCCGTAGGCGTAGCTGCTGGTTCCACCGATGCCGGGCAGGGCGGTGACGGCACCGGATGCGGACCAGCGGACGGCACGCGGATTGGTTTGTGAGCTGAGCGACGCGCCGGCGGCCGTTCCCGCGGTGTTGACCGCCCAGCTGTAACTGCTCGGATCACCGGGCAGTGCGCCGAGGGCGGTCGCTGTGCCGTCGGCCGCCCACCGGACGGCACGAACGCGGCCGTTCGTGTGCGAAGCGCCGACAACCACACCCTGAGCGTTCACACCCTGGCCCTCGCTCCACAAGTCTCCTGGCAACGTGCCCAGGTCTGTGATCGCGGCGAGCGCCGGAGATGCCGGATCCGGCGCGGCGGAGGCGGTTCCGCCCCACGACGCGATCGCGGCTGTCGTCAAAACCACGACACCGACTCTTCCCCAGAACTTCGACATGGTTTCCTTTCGACGAGGAGAGTTCTGTTCACTTGCTGATCATCGACACGATTCGATCAGAGTGCGTTCTCCGGGCGAAACTGTTGTCGACTGACAGCATCAAGACGCGACACTGCCGGCGACTGTTTCTCCTGGGAGTGCAGACAGACGACGCAGGTGCATTTCCACCCGGCGCCCCCCGCATACCCGCAAGCGTCGACCACGCCGCTGACCTCTGGCGTGTTGGCGAAGCTCGCTCCTGACGGCACATAGGTCACATAACAGTTGACCGGTTCTCCGGGGCAACCACTTCCGGTGAGCATCAGTTGGTCAGGCCATCTTGCGTTGGTGATTTCGCCGTGGAAACTACCGGTCCCGGTATTGCGCCAGAGCTTGACGTGGCGGCCTTGCGTCTCGATCTCCTGCACGAGGGTGTAGCCGGCGAGAGAGGCCGAGTGCGCCCCCGGAGCGAGCCAGACCGACGCCATAGTCATGATTCCCATTATCATACTGATGACAAGCCGTTGGCTTTTTGTTGAACGGTGCATGGAGTACGTCCTTCATCGAAGGAGTCTCAGGCCGCGGACCCAGCGCCCCGAGTGAATGATCCGGCTGTGGAGCCGGAAACTTCACTGTAATCACGTGAACTGGACGGGACCAGGTGCTCGGTAATGCGAAAAAACCGTGACTCGATACCCGCTTGG
>Ga0196958_10000193_pt1 | contig 20310 bp, 19 predicted proteins | sample S1v_10metaG_FD_148654 | JGI IMG/M metagenome (GOLD analysis project Ga0196958, IMG submission 148654) | Soil microbial communities from Anza Borrego desert, Southern California, United States - S1+v_10 | ecosystem: Environmental > Terrestrial > Soil > Desert | place: USA: California | collected...
GGCCGGTTTGATCGAAAGACCGCCGGTGTCGAAGGTGATGCCCTTGCCGACCAGCAGCAGATGCGTCGTCGCCCCGCGCGGCCGGTACTCCAGCTCGATCAGCCGCGGCGGCGCGGACGAGCCGCCACCGACGGCGAGGACGCCGCCGAAGCCCTGCTCCGCCAGCCACTTCTCGTCCCTGGTCGTCACGGTCAGGTTCGGGACGCCGCCGGAAACGCGTGCCGCCGTGTCGGCGAGCCAGGCGGGGGTCTTGATGTTCGAGGGCGTGTTCGCCAGGTCGCGGGCGAACGCGGCCGCGGCCGCGAGTTCGCTCACCCGCTCCAGCGCCTTCGCGTACGCGGGCACGGCGCGCTCATGACGGGTGATCAAGCCCACGGTCCGCAGGCTCGGCTTCGGCTCGTCGGCCGTCACGGTGAACCGGTAGCCGCCGAGCAGCAGCCCGAACGCGAGCTCCTCGACATGCTCGGCGCCCGCGTCCTCGGGCAGTTCGACGGCGAAGGCACGGAACGCCTTCCGGCCCGCCTCGACCTCGTCCTCCAGCGCCGACGTGACGGCGCGGACCAGCGCGGCACCGGCCTTGCGGTACCGCCGCGGCTCACCATCACCGACGCCGGCCAGCCAGCGGACGCCGCCGAGCGGCACGGTCTGCACGTCGCCGGCCTTGCCGGTGGGCCGCACGCCGCCGATCTCCGCGAGTCCGGCGTCACCGTCCTCTTCGGACGGCGCGGCGATCAACGTGGCCAGCGGCGTACCGCGCCGGAGATCGGCCGAGACCTCGAGTTCGAGCAGCTTCCCCGGAACGGGGGGTAGCGGGTTACGCACAGTGAGCGACCTCCGGGCGCAGATGAACCGCGACCCCGGCCTCCGAAAGGAGACCGGGGTGCGGGTGGTTGACCGTTGGTGCGGTCCGGCTCAGCCGGTGACCTCCTGCAGGGCCGCGCCGAGATCCTTCGCTTCTTCCGCGGAGAGTTCGACGACGAGGCGCCCACCACCTTCGAGTGGTACGCGCATCACGAGGCCCCGCCCCTCCTTAGTCACTTCGAGGGGACCATCTCCGGTCCGGGGCTTCATGGCCGCCATAGCGTGCTCCCTCCGTCTCAACCGGCGCGCCCGGGTCGCGCTCGTCAAAGCCAGCCGGGTCTACTGTCCATTGTCCCTCATCAGCGGCCGAGCGCGAACGCGGACCGATCTTTTGCCGCCGTATCGGTGCTGGTATGCGCCTCGTGAGGCTGAAAGACTCCTCTCAGACCGCAGTTTCGCCGACTAGGAGATCCCGTGACCACATCCGACGTTCTGCTGACCGCCGACGCCGATGGCGTGCGCACCTTCACGCTGAACCGGCCGGAGGCGTACAACTCGCTGACCGTCGAACTCAAGGAACTGCTGTTGGCGGGCCTGACCGAGGCCGCGGCCGACGACCGTGTCCGCGCGGTCGTGCTGACCGGTTCGGGCAAGGCGTTCTGCGCCGGGCAGGATCTGAAGGAGCACGTCGGACTGCTGCAGGCGGGTGACCCGGCGCCGCTACACACGGTCAAGGAGCACTACAACCCGATCGTCAAGACCATCATCGGGATGCCGAAGCCGGTCATCGCCGCGGTGAACGGCCCGGCGGCCGGAGCGGGCGCGGCCTTCGCCTACGCGAGCGACCTCCGGATCGCCGCGACGTCGGCGAACTTCCTGATGGCGTTCGCGAACGTCGGCCTCGGCCCGGACTCGGGCGCGTCCTGGACGCTGCAGCGGCTGATCGGCCTCGGCCGCGCGGCCGAGTTGATGCTGCTGGCACGCACCGTCGACGCCGCCGAGGCGCTGACGCTGGGCCTGGTCGGCGAAGTCGTTCCGGACGAGGAACTGGCCGCCCGCGCGCAAAAGGTCGCCGCGAAGCTCGCGGCCGGCCCGACGGTCGCGTACGCGAAGATCAAGAACGTGCTGTCCGTCGCCGCGGAGTCCTCGCTCGAAACCGCGCTGGCGGCCGAGGACGAGGCCCAGACCGCGCTCGGCGCGACGGCCGACCACACCGAAGCGGTGGAGGCGTTCGTGGGCAAGCGCAAGCCGAACTTCCAGGGCAAGTAACGCCTCGCGCCGTGCGATGAAGGACGCTTTCATAGCAAAATCTGCCATGAAAGCGTCCTTCATGGCGCGCCCGGGACCGGTACCGGACCGCCGCGGCTAGCTTCCGGGAGTGATCCCGACCCCGCCCCATCTCCAGGCGACAGCCGCGGAGCGCGACCTCGGTGACTGCCTCCGCCGCTACCGCCGCAGGCCGGGCGCCATCGGGACCTTCTTCGCCTTCGCGCCGCTGGCGGGTGCTCTCGCGCTCGGGCTCCGGGAAGGCGACATGACCGGAGCGCTCGCCGTCGTGCTCTTCGTGTGGCCGCCGCTCTTCCTCTGGTGGTGTGTCTCCACCCGAAGGCGCCTTGACGGCGGTCTCTACGTCTTCGACGGCGGGTTCGCCGACGTCCACGGGCGCAAGGTCCTGTTCGCGATCACCTGGCGAGAAGTCCGCTCGGTCAAGTACCGGACCTACTCCCTCTGGGCGGGCATGATTCCCGTCCTGTACGCCACGCAGTGCGTGATCGAACTGCGGGACTTCCACAAGATCGAGCTCAACAGCAGCTACCGCACCCTGGCAAGATTGGCCGAAGACCTGCACGTCCGCGCGGGCTAAGCGGCTCGGAAGCAATCCTGCACGTGGTCGTCGACCATCCCCGTCGCCTGCATCAGCGCGTAGCACGTCGTCGGCCCGAGGAACACGAAGCCGCACTTCTTGAGTTCTTTCGCCATCGCCTTCGACTCGTCGGTGATCGCCGGGACGTCCGCCATCCGCCGAGGCCGGGTCTGCGAAGCGGGCGCGAACGACCACAGCAGGTCGTCCAGCGAACCGTCGAGTCCCTCGATCGCCCGGGCGTTGTTGATCGCCGCCAGGATTTTGGCCCGGTTCCGCACGATCGAAGCGTCTTCCATGAGACGGGAAACGTCGTCGTCGGTGAAGGCGGCGACCTTCTCCGGCTCGAACTTCTTGAACGCCTTCCGGAACGACTCCCGCTTGCGCAGGATCGTGATCCAGGAAAGCCCGGACTGGAACGACTCCAGGCACAGGCGCTCGTAGAGTTCCTCGTCGCCGTGGAGCGGGACACCCCATTCGGTGTCGTGGTACTCGACATAATCCGGGGCCGAATTGCCCCACGAGCACCGCTTGATCCCGTCCGCGCCCAGCAGACCCGCCTCAGCCAACCCGGTACCCCTCCGCGTACTTCACGAATCTTTGCAGGCACAGCCGCAGTCCCAGTTCGAAACCCGGTTTCGCGACCGGCCAGCCGAGCCGTCCGACGACGCCGAACGGCGGCCGCAGATGCTCCGCCCAGACGAACGTCGACGAATGCGGCCCCTTCTCGATCACCTGGAAGACCCCGGTGCCCTTAACGATCTTGCCGAGGTGCCGCACGACGCAGCGCAGCGGCGGCTCCCAGCCGGTGATCTCCATGGTGTCGGTGAACCCGATCCCGGCGACGCCGGTGAAGGCCGACAGCTTCGAACCCACACTGCGCCCGTTGCCCTCGACGACCTTGACCTCGGTACCGAGCATCCATTCGCCCTGGCGTTCCCAATCGGTCAGCGCGAGCCACGCCGTCCCGGCCGGTACCGCGACGTCGACGGAGACGACGACATCCGTCACCTGGCACCCTCGCGCTCGGCCTCCAGTTCGGCCACCTTGGCCCGCAGCTCGTCGATCTCGACGCCGAGCCGTCGCATCACCCAGTCCACTTCGGACATCTTGTAACCGCGCAGCACCATCTGGTAGCGGACGGCGTGGACGTCTTCGGCGGTGATGTCCTCGGCGGGCAGCCTGGTCGGCGAACTGCCGGGCGGCAGGGGGGCCAGCTCCTCACCCCGGCCGAACACCACGGCGGCCAGCAGAAACACCACGGCGGCCACCAGCAGCATGACTACGAGATAGATCAGGGCGGTCGTCACGCCACGATCGTGGCACACGAACGCCACGATCGTCGCGCCAGCAACGCGAGTCGAGCGCTGATCACCACCCAGAACACCATCAGGATCCCGCACGGCACGGACAGGAACAGTCTCGACGCGTCGAGGAACCCGGTGGCGATCACCAGCAGCGCCACCGAAAGCAGGTTCAGCCCGACGGCCTCGCCGATCAGCACGCCGGCGGTCTTGACCAGCCGGGAACCGTCCATCCGCCGGGAGAGCCAGCGCATGCAGAGGAGGGCGAACACCCCCAGCACCGGCACGATGAACACCGAGCCATGGGTGAACTGGGCGATGTACTTGTACCAAGCCGGGGTCGGCGTCGAGAGCTGCGACCAGTCCCCGAACGTCCATTTGCGGGCGAACTCCCAGGCGAGCTGCATCATCGGCACGCCGAGGATCAGCTTCCAGAGGGTCCGGGTGCCGCTCTGCATGCCCAGTTCGGCCTGGTAGTCCCGGGCGATGAGGTGCACCGGCCCGAACTCGTCGACCGCGCGCCGTTGCGCCTCGTGCTCGCTCCAGCCGCCGTCGCGGTACGCGTCCGCCGCGTCGTTGAGCCCGTCCCGTGCCTCGCGCAGCAGGTCCCGCTTCGCCGACATCGGGCCCTCCAGCCGGGCGCGCAGCTCACCGAGGTAGGCCTCGATCACCGTCATGCCGTGGTTCTCCCGAAACTCCGCGCGGCGATCGTGAGCCGCATGCTGAACAGGATCCAGACCCCGGACAGAACCGCGCACGGCACGCTGACGAGCAGGCGGGCGGGTTCCAGCAGCCCGGTCGCGCCGCCGTACGTCACCACCGCGACGAGGTTCGACCCCACGGCCGCGGCCAGCGACCACGAGACCGCGCGGGCGACCGGCGGACCGGCCGTCCGCCGCGACAGCAGCCGTGCCGCGAGCAACCCGGCGACCGCGACGGCCGGGGACAGCGCCGCCAGCGTGTCGGCCGTGCCGATCGCGCGGTGATACCAGGACGGCGGAGCACCGAGCCGCGACCACTCGGCGAAACCCCGCGCGAGATCCCAGGCGAGGAGCAGCAGCGGGACACCGACGATCAGCTCCCACAGCACGCGGATGTCGCGCCGCAGCCCCAGTTCCGCTTGGTAATCACGCGCGATCAGGTCGGCCGGGCCGAAGTCGGCGACGGCACGGCGTTCCGCTTCCGCCTCGTCGACACCGCACGCGAGGTAGGCGTCGGCCGCGTCGATCAGACCGCCCCTCGCCTCGGCGAGCAGATCGGCCTTCGCCCTCGCCGGCCCGATCATTCGGCTGTCCAGGTCGCCGAGGTAGCCGTCGATCGCGCTCATGCCGTGCTCCCCCCGAGGACACCACCTATCACGGCGGTGAACTCCTGCCACTCCGTCCGTTCCGCCGCCAAGGCCTTCTGCCCGGAGCGGGTGAGCTTGTACGTACGACGTTTGCGGCCGGACACGACGTCCCATTCGCTGGCGAGGTATCCGGCGCGCTCCAATCGGCGAAGCGCCGGGTAAACGGTGCCCGTCGGCAGGTCGAGCGCGCCGTCACTGCGGAGCTGGAGCGCCTCGATGATGGCGTACCCGTGCAGCTTCCGGCCGTCGAGGACGGCGAGGAGCAACGCGTCGAGGTGCCCGCGCAGGCTGTCGGCCTTCATGGATAGACAGTCTACACATCGCCGCCTACCAGGGTAGCCGGGACTTTCCAGGACCGGCCTCAGGGAATATCCCGGAGATAACCCCGATTTCATACATTTAGTGGCTACATGTAGACAGCCTACGTATACAGTGCTTCGACATGGACGCACTCCCGATCGCGAGACTCCAGTTCGCGACGACGACCTCGTTCCACTTTCTGTTCGTGCTGCTCACACTGGGGCTCGTGACACTCGTCGCGGTGATGCAGACACGCTCCGCGTTCGGCGGCAAGCCGGAACTCACGCGGATGACGCGTTTCTGGGGCAGGCTCTACGTGATCAATTACGCGCTGGGAATCGTCACCGGAATCGTGATGGAATTCCAGTTCGGGCTCACCTGGACCGGCCTGTCCGCGGTCGCGGGCGACGTCTTCGGCGCACCACTGGCCATCGAGACACTGGTGGCGTTCTTCGCCGAATCGACCTTCCTGGGGCTGTGGATCTTCGGCTGGGGGCGGCTGAACGAATGGGTCCACCTGACACTGATCTGGCTGGTCACGCTGACCGCGTACGCCTCGGCGCTGTTCATCATGGTGGCCAACTCGTTCCTGCAGAACCCGGTCGGCACGCACGCCGAGAACGGTGTGCTGAAACTCGACGACTTCGGCGCGCTGTTCACCAACCCGGCGCTGACGATGTCTTTGCCGCACGTGCTGAGCGCGGCGCTGCTGACCGGCGGTTTCTTCGTGGTCGGCGTCAGCGCGTACCACTTCCTCAAGCGCACCACGGAGATCGAGTTCTTCCGGCGGTCGATGCGGGTCGGCGTGCTCACCTCGCTGGTGGGCAGCACGCTGGTGATCGGCTTCGGCTTCGCTCAGTTCGGCCCGCTCGGTGAGTACCATCCCGGCAAGCTCGAGTCGCCGGGAGCGCTGGTCGGTGCCCCGCTGGGTTTCATGATCCAGATCGGGTTCATCGCCTTCCTGGCCTCGATCCTCGGCACGCTGCTGTTGTTCCGGAACTGGATCACCAAGGTGCGGCCGCTGCTGTACGTGATGGTGCTGGCCATTCCGCTGCCGTTCGTCGCGGCGATCTTCGGCTGGCTGGTGCGCGAGATCGGCCGCCAGCCGTGGCTGATCCGCGGGCAGTTGACCACCGCCGACGCCGTCGCGGGGATCCCCGCGGGGCAGATCCTGTTCTCCTTCATCGCCTTCACGCTGTTGTTCCTGGTGCTGGCGATCGCCGACTGGGTGCTGATGTCGCGGGTCGCGAAACGCGGCCCGGAACCCGTCGAAGAGGCGGCCGCGCCTCGTACCGAACTTCCCGTCCTGAGCGGAGTCTGACCGATGGTGATCCTCTGGTGGTGTGTGCTCGGTTTCCTGACCGCGGGCTATTTCGCGCTGGCGGGCTACGACTACGGCGTCGGGCTGCTGCTCGGCAGGATCGGCCGGGACGAGGCCGGGCGGCGGCGCGTGCTCGGTGCCTTCGGCCCGTTCTTCCTGGCCAACGAGGTCTGGCTGGTGGCCGCCGTCGGCGTTCTGTTCGGTGCTTTCCCGAAGCTGGAAGGAAAGGTGTTCTCCGGGGCGTATCTCCCGGTCGTCACCCTGCTGCTCGGCCTGGTCACGTTCACCGCGGCGGTGCAGTTGCGCAGCAGGCGGCCGGACGCCGGCCGCGGCGCCTGGACACTGGCGATCACCGTCGGCGCGTGGGTGACGGCGATGTCGTGGGGCGTGTTCCTCGGCAACCTCGTCCTCGGGCTCCCGCTCGACGCTGCCGGGAAACCGACCGGCGACGTCCTCGCGGTGTTCAGCCCGTACGCGCTGCTCTGGGGCGCCGGGTTCGTCGCGTTGTTCGCCTTGCAGGGCGCGGCTTTCCTTGCCGTGCGGGCGCCCGCCGAGTTCACCGCCCGCACGAACCGGATCGCCAAGGCGCTGCTCGCGCCGTCACTGGCGTTCCTGGTCGTGGCGGTCGGCTGGGGCGCCTTCGAGGTCGCCGCGTCGTGGACCGTGCTGCCCGCGATCGTGCTGGCTTTCGGTGCCCTGGGCATCGCGTACGCGGCTTTGCGTGCGGGGCGGCACAAGACGGCGCTGATCGCGACGATGACCCTGTCCGCGTCGCCGGTGCTCGCCGTCGGAACCCTGCGCCTGCCGGACGTTCTCGTGTCCTCCGTGGACGGCGGATTCTCCCTCGGTCTGACGGAAGCGGCCAGCAGCACCGAGATGCTCACCCTGCTCACCTTCGTTCTGCCGCCCGCGCTCGTGGTGATCGCCGCCGTGCAAGGGGTGACCTGGCGCCGGAACGACGACCGCGTCGACCAGCGTTCGCTGCTGCACTTCTAGGAGCCGAAATGCCTCCCCTTCCCGGATTGCGCCGTCATTTCGGCGTACTGGCCGTCCTCGGCACGCTGACCGCCGCGGCGATCCTCGGCCAGGCGGACGGCCTCGCGACGCTGCTCACCGGCGGCGGTGTGACCTGGCCGCTCGTGGCCGCCATCGCGGCACGGGTGCTGCTCGCGGGCGTCCAGGGCTCCTCGGGCGGCCGGTTCGCGGCGATGGTCAAGGCCGGGCTGCGCAAACGGCTTCTCGGGGCGGAGGCGGAAAGCCCCGGCGAGGTCGCGACCCTGGTGACCAAGGGCATCGACGCGGGCGACGCCTACCTGACCGGCTATCTGCCGACGCTGGTGCTGTCGGTGATCGTACCGGTCGCGGTGCTCGTCCGGCTGTTCGCCGCGGATCTGTCGTCGGCGCTGATCATCCTCGCGACCTTGCCGCTGATCCCGGTGTTCGCGATCCTGGTCGGGCAGCACACGAAAGCGAGGACCGCCAAGCAGTGGTCGCTGCTTTCCCAGCTGGGCGGGCATTTCCTCGACGTGGTGCGCGGGCTCGGCACGCTCAAGGTGTTCGGCCGTGCCGAGGCGCAGGCGAAGACGGTGCGGGCGATGGCGGACGCGCATACGGACGCGACGATGCGCACGCTGCGCGTCGCGTTCCTGTCCGCGCTCGTACTGGAACTGGTGGCGACGCTTTCGGTGGCGCTGGTCGCGGTGCCGATCGGCTTCCGGCTGCTGGAAGGCGGCATGGTCGTGCACACCGCCGTGCTGGTGCTGCTGCTCGCCCCGGAGGCCTACCTGCCGTTGCGCGCGGCCGGGGCGAAGTTCCACGCCAGCGCGGAAGGGCTCGCCACGTTGCGGGAAGCTCTCGCCGTTCGCACCGAAGTCGTCACCGGCGGTTCGCAAGTGGCTCTTCGTGGTGCGCCGCGGATCGCGCTGGAGAAGGTGAGCGTCGCGTACGGCGACGAGACCGTGCTGTCCGAAGTGGACATGGCGATCGAGCCGGGTGAGCACGTCGCGCTCGTCGGGCCCAGCGGTTCCGGGAAGAGCACGCTGCTGGCGGTCTTGCTGGGCTTCGTCACGCCGTCGTCCGGCAGGGTCCTCGTCGACGGCGTCGACCTGCGCGAACTGGACCCGGCCCGGTGGCGGGCCAGGACGGCTTGGGTGCCACAGCGGCCGACGTTGTTCACCGGGACCGTGGAGGAGAACATCGCCATGGGCCAGGTGCCGGACGTCCAGGCAGCGGCTCGCGCGGCGGCGTTCGACGCGGTCGTGCGGGGCCTGCCCGACGACTATCGGACCCGGATCGGCGAGCTCGGCGCGCCCCTTTCTGCCGGGCAGCGGCAACGGCTCGGCCTCGCCAGGGCGCTGGCCCGCACGGAGGCGGGGCTCGCGCTGCTCGACGAACCGACCGCCAGGCTCGACACGGAAACCGAGGCGGCCGTACTCGCCGCGACCAAGGAACTGCTCACCGGCCGGACCGCGGTGCTGGTGGCCCATCGGCCCGCGATGGCCGCACTGGCCACCCGAGTCCTCGAAGTCCACGATGGCGCCGTAAGAGAACGGGAACTGGCGTGAACGTCTGGAGTGTGTCCACAAAGGACGTCGTCCGGTTGGTCCGTGCCGGCCTGATCGGGGCAGGGGCTGAGCTGGCCGGGCCGGCGTTGCTGGCGACCGCCGCGTGGTTGCTGCTCAAGGCGGCCGAACAGCCGCCGCTGGCGTCGCTCACGGTGGCGATCGTGGCCGTCCGGACGCTGGCCCTGGCGCGCGGCGGGTTGCGGTACGCGGAACGGCTCGCCGGGCACGAAGTTGTCCTGCGTTATCTCGGCGCCCTGCGGACCCGCGTGTACACGTCGTTGCTGCCGCATCGGGTCTCCCGGCATTCCGGCGGTGATCTCGTCACGCGGTTGGTGTCCGATGTGGACGCCGTGCAGGACGCGATCCTGCGCTGCCTGCTGCCCGCCGGGATCGCCGCGTTCGTGGGCTCGGTGTCGACCGCGGTCGCGCTGGTCCTCAGTCCGGCGGCCGGGCTCGTCCTGGCGGCCGGGTTCGCCGTGGCGGGGATCGGGTTGCCGTGGTTGTGCGTGCGGATCACCCGCGCGGCGGCGGAGAAGAGCGCTCCGGCCCGCGCCGACCTCGCCGAACGGTCGGTCGAGCTGATCACCGGGCGCCGGGAGCTGATCGCCTATGGCGTGCACGCGTCCACTGTGGACGCGGCACACACCGCTGTCGACATCCTCGCTGCGAGGGATCGGGCGACGGCCGGCCGCACGAGTCTGCTGACCGCGGCCGGCCTCCTCGTCCAGCTGCTGACCTGCGGCACGATCGCGCTGACCGCCGGGGTTTCACCACCGCGGACGGCGGCAGTGGCCTTGGGCGCGCTGGCTGTGTTCGAGCTGATCCTCCCGCTGACCGCGGCCGCCCAGCGCTGGGTCGAGGTCCGCGCGTCGGCCGGGCGGGTGCGCGCCCTGCTGACCGAATCGCCGCCCGCACGCGGGAGCGCGGTGCCCGAGCCGGGGCATCTGCGGCTCGAAGGGGTCGGCGTTCGGTTCGAGGGCAGGTCCCCGGTGCTCAACGGCGTCGACCTCGACCTGCCGCCGGGCAAACGGGTCGGGATCGTGGGACCGAGCGGGGCCGGGAAGACGACGCTGCTGAACGTGCTGCTGGGTTCCGTGACGCCGACGTCCGGCCGTGCGGTGCTGAACGGAAGGCCGCTGGAGGAGTACGACCCGGCGCTGCTGCCCGCGGTGGTCTCCGGCGCGCTCGCGGACGCGCACGTCTTCCACACGACGGTGCGGGAGAACCTGCTGCTCGCGAAGCCCGGTGCTCCCGACTCGGAGCTGCTCTCGGCCTGCGCGACGGCCGGTTTCGACCTGCCGCTGGACCGCGAAGTCGGCTCCGACGGTGACGCGCTGTCCGGTGGGCAACGTCAGCGGCTCGTGCTGGCGCGGGCGGTGCTGGCCGCGCCGCCGGTGCTCGTGCTGGACGAACCTGTGGAGGGGCTGGATCCGGAGCACGGCGACGCCGTCCTGGCGGACGTGCTCGCGGCCGCACGCGGCACCGTCGTCCTGGTGACCCATCGTGAGTCGCAGGTGGCCGGGTTCGACGAGGTGCTACGGCTGTAGGCCGCGCACGTCCCGCATCGGCGGCCGGTCACTCACCGACACCTCGGCGACCTCCGGCAGCCATTCGTCACCTGCTTGCGCGAACTGGGTGAGCTGGGCCGGGTCGTCGGACTTGATACCGCAGCGCGCGAGCGCCGTCCCGAGGATCTGGCGTGCCATCACACCCAGCTGGAGCAGCGAACGGTTGCGATGCTTGCGTACGCCGAGATTGACCTGCGCGAGCCCTTCGAGGCCGTAGCGCGCTTCGGCGTCGAGGATGAGCCCGATCTCGACGCCGTACCCGGCCGCGAAGGGCACCGACTCGAGGAACTCGCGTGTCGCGGCGTACTCGCCACCCAAGGGCTGGATGAGTCCGGAGAGCGACGGGCGCAGCGCCGAGAGGACCGGTCGCGCCAGCAGTTCGGTGACCCGGCCGCCGCCGCTGCTCTCCAGCCGTAGCGGCCTCCGGTAGAAGCCCTTGACCAGGTGGACGCCGTCCTCGCAGAGCAGCGGCCCGAGCAACGTGGGCACGAACGCCGGATCCGGGTCGACGAGGTCGGAGTCGAGGAACACGACGACGTCACCGGTCGTCGCGGCCAGCGATCGCCACAGCACCTCGCCCTTGCCCGGCACCGGCGGCAGCTCGGGAAGCACGTCCTCGCGGTGCGCCACCCGCGCGCCGGCGCGGGCGGCGAGCTCGGCGGTGGCGTCGGTCGAGCCGGAGTCCATGACCACGAGCTCGTCGACGACAGTGCCCAGCAACGGCCGGACCGTGCCGACGACTTCGGCGACGGTGTCCTCTTCGTCGAGCGCCGGTAGCACGACCGAAACCGTCCGGTCACCCTTCGCGGCGACGATGTCTTCGACCGTCCAGCCGGGGTTCTGCCACGTACGCCGCTCGAACCAACTCATGAGTAGTGATCGTGCCATGCTGGAGTCGGACACCGGAGTCGATGGAGGAACCTTGCTACCGCTACTCGTCCGATTCGTCCTGGGCCCGCTGGTCAGGGCGTTGTACCGCCCCGAGATCCGCGGCGTGGAGAACATCCCCGCCACCGGTCCGGTACTGCTGGCACCCAACCACCGGGCGGCCCTGGACACCGGCGTGATCACGTTCACGGCGATGCGGCAGGTCAAGTTCCTCGGCAAGGCGGAGTACTTCACCGGCCGCGGACTCAAGGGCAAACTGATGGCCGGTTTCCTCGGCGGCCTCGGCTACGTCCCGGTCGAACGCGGCAACGCGCAGGCCGGCCTCGCCGCGCTGGAAGCGGCGCGGAAAGTACTCGACGCGGGCGGCGCGTTCGCCATCTACCCCGAGGGCACCCGCTCGCTCGACGGACGGCTGCACCGCGGCCACACCGGTGTCGCCGCCCTGGCGCTGGCGACCGGCGCGAAGGTCGTGCCCGTCGCTCTTTCCGGCACCGAAGACCTGCAACCCGCCGGAAAGCGCATCCCGCGTCGGGCGAAGATCACCGTCACCTACGGCTCACCTCTGGACTTCTCGCGTTACGAGGGGCAGGACTCCTCGCCGGCGATCCGACGCTCGGTGACCGACGAGATCATGTACGCGATCCTGGAGCTTTCGGGGCAGGAGTACGTCGACTCGTACCACAAACGGCCTGGTCAGAGCGCTGCCTGAGGGCTCGGCGCGGGCCGGGCGACAGCAAAGGTCCCTTGCTCCTCCGGTGCACGCGCGAGGGGACGTTATGGACGCTCAGCGCATTCCGGGCGCGATTGGTCTGGGTGAAGTGCCGTGAAGGGCTCCCTCCCTACCCTCAAGGTAGTAAAGGAGGTCTTCACGGACCCTGGGTCCCTCAAGGAGCATGGGTGAAGGTCCCCTTCACGCGGCTCAGCCGAGACTCGCCCTTAGCGACTGCCTACAAGTACAGGAAGGCCCCCTTCACGGCGCTAGGCGCAATAAAGGGGGCCTTCATGTACCGGGGGCAGCACCGGCAGGAGCCGACCCGCCAGGCCCAAGACCTACTTAGCCCACTTAGGCCGCGGCGGAGGCACGTAGTCCGCGAAGCCGTCCAGGAGCACCGAAGCGTCCGAGTCGATCGAGAGCATGTCCCGGTACCCCCCCGCCAGGAAGCCCTCCGACACCATGTGGTCGGCGAACTTCAGCAGCGGCGCGTAGTACCCGCCGACGTCGACCAGCCCGATCGGCTTCTCGTGCAGCCCGAGTTGCGCCCACGTCCACACCTCGAACAGCTCCTCCAGTGTCCCGGCCCCGCCGGGCAGCGCGAGGAAGCCGTCGGACAGCGCGGCCATCTTCGCCTTCCGCTGGTGCATGTCGGCGACGACGTGCAATTCGGTCAGGCCGGCGTGCGCGATCTCGACGCTGCCCAGTGCCTCCGGGATCACGCCGATCACCTCGCCGCCCGCGGCCAGTGCCGCGTCCGCGACGACGCCCATGGTCCCGACCGACGCGCCGCCGTAGACCAGCCCGATCCCCCGAGCGGCCAGCGACGTGCCCAGCGCACGCGCCTCGTCGGCATAGCGCGGATCGAAGCCCATCGAAGAGCCGCAGAAGACGCACACCCGGCGCGGGGCCGCCATCAGTGGGTGTCCTCCCATGCCTGGTACGACTCCTGGACGACGCGCACGGCGTCGTCGATGTCGTCGGTGACGTGCAGCAGGTCGAGGTCCTTCTCGCCGATTTTGCCCTCGGCGAGCAGCGTCTTGGCGATCCAGTCGTACAGGCCGCCCCAGTAGTCGCTGCCGAACAGCACGACCGGGAACTTCGTGACCTTCTTCGTCTGCACCAGGGTGAGCGCCTCGAACAGCTCGTCGAGGGTGCCGAAGCCGCCGGGCAGGCAGATGAACGCCTGCGAGTACTTGATGAACATGGTCTTGCGGGCGAAGAAGTAGCGGAAGTTCACGCCGAGGTCGACCCACGGGTTCAGGCCCTGCTCGAACGGCAGCTCGATGCCGAGGCCGACCGAGAACCCGCCCGCCTCGTTGGCGCCGCGGTTCACCGCTTCCATCGCGCCGGGGCCGCCGCCGGTCATCACCGCGAAGCCCGCTTCGGCGAGCGCGCCGCCGATCTTGCGGCCGAGTTCGTACTCCGGGTGGTCCCGTTTGGTCCGTGCCGAGCCGAACACCGTCACCGCGCGCGGCACCTCGGCCAGCGCGCCGAAGCCCTCGACGAACTCCGCTTGGATCCGCAGCACGCGCCACGGGTCGGTGTGCACCCAATCGCTCGGCCCCCGTGAGTCCAGCAGGCGCTCGTCGGTGGTGCTGCCCTGATCACGGCGATCCCGCCGCAGCACGACCGGGCCCTTGTGGCGCTCGATCGGACGTTCCGGGTACTGGCCGTCGGGGAACTCGCTTGTCTCACTCACCCCGCCAAGCCTACGACGTCGTCACCGTCCGGAGCGGCGGCATCGCCGCGAACAGGAGCTGTCGGACACGCGAACGCGGGGCCCGCCGTCGAGCGGGCCCCGCGATCACGCCTCAGGAACGTCCGGTCAGCGCGAACGCGAGCATGGCCGTCGAGGTGAAGTCGATGGCGGGCTCGTTGCTCGGCCAGGAGGACAGGTCGTCGGCGTAGCGGGCCTCGGGGGTGTCGAAGGCTTCGTAGGGCTTCTTGCAGTCCTTCGACCCGGGCGGGAGCTCCATGTGCTCGAAGTTCTCCGCCCCGTTGGGGCCGTTCACGACGGCGCCGTAGAGCAGTTTCTCCTCGCCCGCGAGGTTCGCCGCCTGGTGGTGCGGGCACCGCGGGTACGTGGTGCCGACGCCGACGACCAGCGAGACGCCCCAGGCGTTCGCGCCGAGGGTGAAGTTCCGCTGCTGCGAACCGAACGCCGCGTACCGGCTGTCACCGGTCAGATCGGTGTACAGCCGTTCGGTCGCGGCGAAACCGAAGCTCTTGCTGGCGGCGTCGAACTCCTTGACCGACACGGCGGTCCGGAAAGGACTCTGCGCCGCACTCGCGACACCTTCGTCGAGCTGACGGCGGAGGTCGCCGATCAGTTCCTTCGGGCCGAGCGCCGCCCCCGGGACACCGTGCCGCAGAAGCTTCGCCAGTTCGGCGTGCGCCAGCGCGCTGGTGTCGTACAGGTTGAGCGTGCTCTTCTCTTCGAGGTCGAGGTAGGCCTTCGCCCAGTGCGCCGCCTGCCGCGTCCATTCGGCGGACCGCGGATCCCGCAGGGCCTTGGCCGCCAAGGCCAGCTGCGTCGCGCCGAGTTCCATGTCGTCCCGCCAGGACGACTCCGGGTAGTACGCGTGCGGGAACGCGGTGACCAGTTCGCCGACGTTCTCGGTCTTGGCCTGCGCGAAGACCGACGCGGCCTCGGCGAAGTACTTGCGCGCCAGTGCCGGGTTCCGCCTCGACTCGACCTGCGCGCCGAGCGCGAAGGCGGCGGCCACACGGCCGGCGAGGTTCGGGCTCAGCGCGGAACCGCCGGGGTTCGCCGGGAAGACGGGCCGGTGCTTCACGAAGTACTTGGGGTCACCGGGTTTCACGTCGAGCGGGTCGTCGTCCTGCGGGTTCCGCCAGACGTCGTGGTCGCCGAGGAAGCCGAACTTGTCGCTGCCCGTGCCGATGCCGACCTGGGCGTAGAGAGTCTTGCCGTGCTGGTCCCACATCTTGTCGAGCCAGTCGAGGCCGAGCTTGACCTCCTTGGCCAGCGCCGGGTCGTGGCCCTCGCGGAGCACGTAACCCATCTCCGCCAGCGAGTACGCCGTATTGGACGTGAATTTGACGAAGTCGCCCGCGTCGACCCAGCCGCCCTCGACGTCGATCGGCCCGCCCGCAGGCTTCAGCGGTTCGGTGATCTCGTCGCCGAATTCGCCACCGAACGCGGGCCATTCGTAGACCGTGGCCTGCTTGTCCGCCAGATGCGAGGGTTTGCGGTCGAGCCTTCCCGGAATGATGTCGTCGCCGTCGCGCTGCGCCTGGAAGAACTCGTTGGTGGCGCGGACCAGCGGGTTGAAGAGCCGGTCCTTGGTGTCCACCCGGAACGTCGGCGAGGTCGCCTTGGTCTCGCCGCTGACCTCGATCCGGTACTTGCCCGGCAGCCAGACCCTCGACAGGTCGAGCTGGTACACCGCCGGGTACTTCGCGTTCCACGCGCCGAGCGAGGCACCGGTCCGTCCACGATGGACGGTCCGGCCGCGTTCGTCGATCACCGAGAACGAGCCCGGCGCGCTGGAGAGGAGATAGGCGTGCTTGGTCTCGGTGATGCCGTAGCCGATCTGGTCGACGCGGACCTCACCCGGTACCGCCGCCGTGGCCGAAACCGCCGGAACCGTCAATCCCCCGAGGACCAGTGCCGAAACCGCGGCCACCGCCCGGGACCAGGAACTCACCATCATCGGCGCCCCGCTCACAGTTAGTTAAGAAAGTTTCCTTTTTATTGCGCAAGACGCTAGCTCTCGGAACGCCACCAGTCAATATGTCCGTTTCACCGGTCGAAAATCACCGGGTGTCGGCGTTGTCGGCGGGTAGGTGTCCGGCTCGCCCGGATACCCGCCGGGAAATCGTCTACCGTGGATCGGTGCCGTCCAGGGCAGAACCACTCGGCGCGCGGATCCGGCGGTTGCGCCGGGCACGCGGGCTGACTCAGCGTGAGCTCGCCGAGCCCCGCTACGACCGCGGCTTCCTCGCCAAGGTCGAGTCGGGCAGGCGCTTGCCTTCGGACGACGTACTGTCCCATCTCGCGCGACGGCTCGGCCTCACCTCGGACGAACTCCGCTTCGGCAGGCCGCCGGGCGCCGCCGAGGAACTCACCGACGCGCTCGAAGCCGCGTATCGCGAGTTGCAGAAAGGCGGTCTCCAAACCGCCGAACGCGAATTCACCCGCGTGGAACGGCGAGCGGCGGAGTACCGGCTGCCGGACGTCCAGTGCCACGCGCGGCTCTATCTCGGCGAAGTCCAATGGCAGCGCTACAACATCCCGTTGGCGGACAAGGGTTTCGCTCACGCGATGGAACTCGCCGACACCGCGTCGCCCCGGCTGCGGGCGATGATCGTCAACCGGGTCGCCGCCTGCCGCGCGCTGTCGGGCGATCTCGGCGCGTCGGTCGCGCTCGTCGAAACCGCGCTCGCCGGACTCCGTGCCGAAGAGCCCGTCGATCCCGACGCCGAACTGGCGCTGGTGACCGCGCTGATCCACCCCCTCATCGAAATGGGCGCGCTCCGCCGCGCCCGGCGGGCCGCCGAAGAAGGGCATCGCGCTCTCGCTTCCGCCCGGCGCAAGGACATCTCCGCGCGCTACCACCGGCAGGCAGCGCAACTGTGGCAGGAGATCGGCCTGGTCGACCGCGCGGAGAAGGATCTCTCGCGGGCACTGCGACTGTTCACTTCGCTCGGTTACGACCGTGACGCCGCCCGCAGCCGCTGGGCACGCGGCTTCCTGTGGCGACGGCTGGGCAAACTCGACAAGGCACACGCCGAACTGCAACTTGCACGAGAGCTGTTGGCCAAGGCAGGCTCACGGGAAGGCGTACTCGGCGCGACCATCGAACTGGCCGACGTCCGCCGCCGCCAAGGCGAACTCGACGAGGCCGCCGAACTCGCCGAGGGAATCCGGCCGCTTCTGGATCGATCCCCCGACATCGAAGCCAGGACCGAGGTTCTCCGGTTACTGGGACTCATCGCCCGCGCCCGCGGTGATCTGCCGAAAGCGACCGCGTTGCTCGAAGAAGCAGCCGGCGCACAGGAAGAGTCGGAACTGCGCGGCGCGCTCGTCGCCACCTCGCTGCATTTGGGCGACACGTTGCGCGCTCGCGGATTAATCGAAGAAGCGGCGAAGGCCTATCGGCGTGGTGTGCGCGCGGCCACTATGTCCGATTCCGGGCCCACGTACTGAAAACCATACGAAAGTCGCCATATATCGAACCTGGCGGGAAAAACTCTTACTACACAGGCATTTCATTCCCCGCATGTCGATCTTCATTTGCTTCGCTAGGCCATCCGGTCCATTGACGCCCTCGTGACCGGCCTCCTTTACTCGAACGTGTCCATCGGGATAACTCCAGTTATCCGAATGGGCACGCTCCCCGTCCCCCGCCGTGCACCCGCTCCGGTCCCCTTCCCCGCCGCGCCCTTGGCCTGACGGGTACACGGTCCTGCCATGGAAGGTTCCCATGACCGTTCAGCGAGGGCTCAGAACAGGGTTGGCCGCCATCGCCGGCCTTGCCCTGAGCATGACGTTCCCGGCGACCCCGGCGAACGCGACCACCGCTACCCTCCAACCCGCGAGCCCCGACGCGGTGGCCGCGAGCGCGGCCGACCAGGCCGCCGCGGCCGGTGTGGACCACTTGCGGAAGGGGGCACAGGAGGGCTTCCGCCGCGTCGGGCTGACCCCGGGCGGCGGCGGACTCTTCTACGCCGCTTACGAACGAACCTACCGTGGCCTGCCGGTGGTCGGCGGGGACGCGGTGGTGGTCGCCGACGGCGCCGGACGCGTCCGCGGCACCAGCGCCGCCGAGACGGCGGCGATCTCGGTCGACACCAAGGCCAAGATCACCGCGGCGAAGGCGACCGAGGTCGCGCGCGGCCAGTTGTCCAAAGTAGACAGTGTGAACGCGCCGAAGCTCGTCGTCCTGGCGGGCAACTCCCCCAAGCTCGCCTACGAGGTCGTCGTCGCCGGGACCAGGGCGACGTCCCCGAGCAACCTGCACGTCTTCGTGGACGGCGCCACCGGCGCGGTCCTCGAAACCCGTGACGACGTCAAGATGGCCAACTTCCCGGCCGCCGCTCAGGCCACTTCGAACGAGGTCGGCACGCTGGGCGCCGGGAACAGCTACTACGTCGGCAACGTCACCATCGACACGACGAACTCCGGCGGCACGTACACGATGCGTGACCCGCAGCGCACCAACATCAGCTGTGCCCGCCAGAACGGCTCGCCCTTCAGCGGACCGGACGACAACTGGGGCAACGGCTCGGGCACCGATCTGGAAACCGCCTGTGTCGACGCGCTCTTCGGCGTCCAGACCGAGTGGAAGATGCTGGGCGAATGGCTCGGCCGCAACGGCATCAACGGCAACGGCGGCGGCTTCCCCGCCTACGTCGGCCTCAACCAGGCCAACGCCTACTGGAACGGTTCCTCGACCACTTACGGCCGCTCGCAGGACAGCCAGCGCCAGGCCACCCCGATGGACGTCGTCGCGCACGAGTACGGCCACGCCATCTTCCAGACCACCCCGGGCGGCGCGGGCAGCGGCAACGAGAACGGCGGCCTCAACGAGTCCACCGGTGACATCTTCGGCGCCATCACCGAGCACTACGCCAACAACGCCAAGGACGTCCCGGACTACGACGTCGGCGAGGGCGTGAACCTGGTCGGCCGCGGCCCGATCCGCTACATGAACCAGCCGAGCAGGGTCTCCGGCAACCCCGACTGCTACTCGTCGTCCATCCCGAACACCGAGGTGCACGCCGCCGCCGGCCCGCAGAACCACTGGTTCTACCTCCTGGCCGAGGGCACCGCGCCGGTGGGCAAGCCCGCCAGCCCGACCTGCAACAACTCCTCGATCACCGGGATCGGCATCCAGAAGGCAGGCAAGATCTTCTACAACGGCCTGCTGAAGAAGACCTCCAGCTGGAACCACAAGGCGGCCCGCAAGGCCACCCTGGAAGCGGCGCTCGCGCTGTACCCCGGTTCCTGCACCGAATTCGACACCACCAAGGCGGCGTGGAACGCGATCAGCGTGACCGCGGCGACCGGCGAACCGACGTCGTGCACCCCGCAGGGCAACGACTTCTCGGTCGGCGTCACTCCGGCGTCGGGCTCCGTGAAGCCGGGCGAGTCGGCCTCCGTCACGGTGAACACCGCGACCACCAACGGTACGGCGCAGTCGGTGGCGCTCAGCGCCAGCGGCCTCCCCGCCGGGGCGACCGCGACGTTCAACCCGGCTTCGGTGCAGTCCGGTGGTTCCTCGACGCTCACCATCGCGACGTCGGCGAGCACCCCGGACGGCATCAGCACCATCACGGTGACCGGTACCGGGGCCAGCGGCGCGCGCACCGCGCAGTACAAGCTGACCGTCGGCACCGGCGGTGACGTGCGGTCCTACAGCAACGACACCGACTACGCGTTGAACGACTACGCCACGGTCAACAGCCCGATCACCTCGACCGCGACCGGCAACGCGGTGTCGCCGGTCAAGGTGACGATCACCGGCACGCACACCTGCTCCGAGGATCTTCGCATCAGCCTGAAGGCCCCCGACGGCAGCACGTATTCGGTCAAGGCCACCGGTTCCCTGCCGTGCACCGATCTCGGCACCAAGACCTACTCGGTCCCGGTGACCAACGAAGCCGCTTCCGGCACT
>Ga0196958_10000194_pt1 | contig 20261 bp, 18 predicted proteins | sample S1v_10metaG_FD_148654 | JGI IMG/M metagenome (GOLD analysis project Ga0196958, IMG submission 148654) | Soil microbial communities from Anza Borrego desert, Southern California, United States - S1+v_10 | ecosystem: Environmental > Terrestrial > Soil > Desert | place: USA: California | collected...
GCGCCCGCCCGGCCGGTGCGCGGGCCCGCGGCGCGCAGGGCGGCCCGACGCGTGCCCGCGCAGGTCGTGCCGCCCGCGCAGGTCGCGCCGCCGGGGAGCGGGTCGCGCATGGCGCCCGTCCCCCTGCCGACGGCGGTGGTCCAGCCCGAGCGCAGGGGCGGCAAGGGCGGGTTGGTGGGGTGGTTGCTGGTCCTGGCGGTGTCGAGCGGGCTGCTGGTCGGCGTCGCGCGTGAGATCATCGGGTTCGTGGCGGAATTGTTCCGGTGACCCGCCGACCACCCGGTTGGCGGATGCGGTCATGTGGCTGAATCGTCCCGGCTACGCTGTTTCCCTGCACGAACGGCGGGGGTGAGCACCATCCAGGACACCGGCACAGCGGCGTCGACCAGCCACCGGATTCGCAGTGTGTTGGCGATCCGGCCGTTCCGCAGGCTCTGGGGCGTCACCTATCTGTGCAGCGTCGGTGACTGGTTGTCATTGCTGGCCCTGACCGGACTGGTCACGAACCTGACCGAGAGCTACCAGTGGCAGAGCTTCTCGCTCAGCCTCGTGGTGCTGACCCAGCTGCTGCCCGGCATCCTGTTCGCCCCGCTCGGCGGCGTGCTGGCCGACCGGTTCGACCGGCGCAAGATCATGGTCGCCTGCGACCTGCTGCGCGGCGGGCTGTTCATCTCCATCGCCCTGGTCGGCACGGCGTGGTGGCTGTTCATCGCGAACTTCCTGGTCGGCTGCTGCGCGATGCTGTGGATCCCGGCCAAGGACTCGGCCGTGCCGAACCTGCTGCGCCGCCCCGACCAGGTCGAGACGGCCAACCAGCTCGGCCTGGTGATGACCTACGGCATCTCCGTCATCAGCGGCGCGGGCCTGTACTCGCTGATCTCCGGCATCCCCGGCTACCTGCACCTGCAGAGCACCGACCTGGAGTTCCGCGTCGCCACCATCGCCGTGATGGTCAACGGCGCGCTCTACGTCACGTCGGCGGTCCTGGTCGCCACCCGCATCCCGGAGCTGTCCGGCCGGGTCGCGAGCGCCCGGCGCACCCGCGGGGACGGCGCCGCGCCGGGCTTCTTCGCGATGCTGCGCGACGGCCTGCGCTACGCCGGCCGCACGCCGCTGGTGCGCGGCCTGGTGATCGGCATGATCGGCGCGTTCGCCGCCGCCGGCGCGGTCATCGGCACGGCGCCGCTGTACTCGCAGTCGCTGCTGGGCGGCGCGCCGGCGTTCGGCCTGCTGTTCGTGGCGGTGTTCACCGGCCTGGCGGTCGGCATGGCGCTCGCGCCGCGGATGGCCCGCCGGCTGCCGCACGACCGGCTGTTCGGCGTCACGATCGTGCTGGCGGGGCTGAGCCTGATGGTCGTGGCCCTCGCGCCGCACCTGTGGGTCGCCCTGGTCGCGGTGGCGCTGGTCGGCGGCTGCGCCGGCACGGCGTTCCTGACCGGGCTGACCATCGTCGGCTCCCAGGTCGAGGACGCGATGCGCGGCCGGACGGTCGCGCTGCTGCAGTCCCTGCTCAAGATCGTGCTGGGCGCGTCGACCGCCGCCGCACCGCTGCTGGTCAGCGTGATCCAGCGGCGGACGGTCACGGTGCTGGGCCACCCCATGCAGGTGGACGGGACCCGCCCGGTGCTCTTCGGCGCCGCGCTGGTCGCCGCGCTGCTCGGGCTGATCGCCTACCGGCAGATGGACAGCCGCCGGGCGGAGCCCATCCTGTCCGGCCTGCTGGACGCGCTGCGCGGTCGCGGCAGGCGGGGCGGCGGCCTGCTGATCGCGGTGGAGGGCGAGAGCCGGGCGGACACCGCCGCCCAGGCGCGGCTGCTGGCCGGGGCGCTGCGGTCGGCCGGGCACGAGGTGCTGCTGGCCTCCGACCCCGACCTGGACGAGCAGCGGCTGCGCGACCTGCTGTCCACCGCCGACCTGGCGGGCGTCCGGGCGCACGCGCTGGTGGCGGCGGCGGTGCGGGCCGACGTGGTGGAGCGCGAGGTGCGGCCCGCGCTGGCCGGCGGGTCGCTGGTGGTGATGGAGCGGTACGTGGACAGCCCGCTGGCGCACTTCAGCGCCGCGGGCACGCTCGAACCGCGCGAGGTGGAGGGCCTGGTCGACTGGGCCACCGGGCGGCTGCGGCCGGACGTGACGGTGCTGCTGGACCGGACCCCGGACGGGGACGCCGGCCCGCTGGACGCGGTGGAGCACCACTGGCGGGTGCAGCGGCTGCTGACCGAGATGGCGTCGGCCGACCCCGAGCGGTACGTCGTGGTGGACGCCGACGGCCCGGTGGACCAGGTCGCCGAGCGCGTGCGGGAGGCCGTGCTGCCGCTGGTGGCGCGGGCCCCGGTGCGACCGGTCGTCGAGAGCTCGTGACCGCTCGGTAGGTTTGTCGACCGTGGCCAACAGGGGTGTGTGGAGCGGGGTCGTCGGCCAGCCCGACGCGGTCGCGGTGCTCGCCGCCGCCGCCGAGGCCGCCGCGTCCCTCGTGGCGGGCGGCTCGCCCGCCCCCGGCGCGATGACCCACGCCTGGCTGTTCACCGGCCCGCCCGGCTCCGGCCGGTCCGAGGCCGCGCGGGCGTTCGCGGCGGCCCTCCAGTGCACGGCCGTCGACGACCGGCCCGGCTGCGGCGCGTGCGCGGGGTGCCACACGGCGCTGGCCGGCACGCACGCCGACGTGCGGGTGATCGCGCCGGAGGGGCTGTCCATCCCGGTCGGCGAGATGCGGGCGCTGGTGCAGGTCTCCGCGCGGCGGCCCACGTCCGGGCGGTGGCAGGTGGTGATCATCGCCGACGCCGACCGGCTGACCGAGGGAGCGTCGAACGCCCTGCTCAAGGCCGTGGAGGAACCGCCGGACCGGACCGTGTTCCTGCTCTGCGCGCCGTCGGCGCACCCCGACGACGTGTCGGTGACCATCCGGTCGCGGTGCCGGGTCGTGCCGCTGGGCACGCCGCGCGCGGAGTCGATCGCGTCGGCGCTGGTGGAGGAGGGCGTGGCCGCGGAGGCGGCGCGGTGGGCGGCGTCGGTGTGCGGCGGCCACGTGGGCCGCGCGCGCCGGCTCGCGACCGACGGGTCGGCGCGGGCGCGGCGGGAGGCCGTGCTGCGCGTCCCGCTGGCGCTGCGGCGCGCGGCGGACATCTTCACCTGCGCCGACAGCCTGGTGCAGGCGGCCGAGGAGGACGCCCGGACCGCCAACGAGTCGCGGGACGAGGCCGAGCGGCAGGCGCTGGAGACCGCCATGGGCGCCGGTGGCACCGGCAAGGGCACCGCCGCGGCGACGCGGGGCGCGAAGGGCGCGCTGAAGGACCTGGAGAAGCGGCAGAAGTCGCGGGCCACCCGGACCCAGCGGGACTCGCTGGACCAGGCGCTGGTGGACCTCGCGGCGTTCTACCGGGACGTGCTGGTGATCGCGTCCGGCGCGGCGGCCGCGCTGAACCACCCCGACCGGGCGGCGGACGCGCGGACCGCCGCCGAGTCGTGGTCGCCGGAGTCGGCGCTGCGGCGGCTGGAGGCGGTGCTGGCGTGCCGGGAGGCGCTGGAGCTGAACGTCAAGCCGCGCATCGCCGTGGAGGCGATGCTCACCACCCTCCAGCGCGGCTGATCCGGCGCCTCACCCCGCGGGCGGCGTCCCGGTCGGGTCGGTGGGGGTGGGCAGCGTCGGGGTGGCGTCGAGCACGGGCAGGCTCGCGGCGGAGGTCCGGGCGTCGGCGTGGTCACCGGCCGGCCCGTCACGGGGGCGGGGCACAGGGTGACCAGCGCGGAGGCGACGGGCAGGGTCGTCAGGCGCAGGAGGCCGCACCTCCCACGACGGCGACGACGGGTGCGGCGCCCGCGTGAGCGACGTCACTGCCGGCCCGTCGACCGGCCCCCCTGTCGGATGACGGCCGGTGCTTGGGCTATAGTTGTCGCGTCTCGCCGCCTTAGCTCAGTCGGCCAGAGCGGCTCACTCGTAATGAGCAGGTCATCGGTTCGATTCCGATAGGCGGCTCGGTGGGATAAGGGCCAGGTCAGCGCGTCTGACCTGGTCCTTTTCATTCCCCAGGCTGGTGGCGAGCCGTAGGGCGGCACCGTCTCGGGTGTCGTGTGTGCCCGAAGTGTGCCCATCGGTCCCGGTGGACCGGCGCGGGACGAGTTGGGCCGCTGCCGGTGCCGACCTCGACGCGGTCTACCGGGCCGAGGTGGACGTGGACGGCATCGTCACGGGGCTGACGTTGCCTCGGGACTGCGAGGCGCTGGGCGAGGAGATCACGGTGCGTAGCGTCGGCCTACTGATCCTCGACCCGCTGCTGTCCGCCATCGGGGCGGGGATCGACACCCATCGGGACCGGGAGCTGCGCCAGGCCCTCGAACCGCTGGCGCGCATGGCCGACCGAACCGGGTGCGCGGTGGTCGGGCCGGCCCACTTCACCAAGTCGGCGAGCCCGGACCCGCTGAACCTGATCACCGCAGTGGGGCGTTCTCCGCTGTGGCACGCGCCGTGTTGGCGGTCGCTCGCGACGAGGGGAGCGACGACGGCGCGTGTGTGATCAGCCAGGCCAAGAACAACCTCGGGCGGTTGGACCTGCCGTCGCTGGGCTACCGCATCGAGTCGGCCGTGATCCCGACCGACGACGGACCCGCCGAGGCCGGTCGGCTGGTGATGGTGGGCGAGACCGAGCGCAGCGTGCGCGACATCCTCGCCGAGACCGGCGCTGATCCCGAGGCACGCTCGGAGCGCGACGAGGCGGCCGGATGGCTGCGCGACTACTTGATCCAGCACGGCGGCAGCGGCAAGGCAGCCGAGATCATCAGGGCCGCACGCGCGGACGGCATCGCCGAGGCGACGTTGAAGCGCGCCCGCAAGCGCGCCGGAATCGCCACCACCCGGCAGGGCTTCGGACAGGGGTCGGTCTGGTCGCTCGACTTGTGACCCGTCATCCGGATCACCATTCGGCCCGTTCGGATCACGTCATGGGTGCTGATCCGAATGAGCCGAATGGTGATCCCGACGAGCACCGTCGCGACCGGTCGGGAACCATCTCGCGCGCGAACCGCCGGTCAATATGGCCGTGGAAGCGAGCTGCCGCTGGATCGCCAAAACCCTAGTCGCAGAACACGGCTCAAGGATGCCCTCCCAGTCACGTAAGTGATCCGCCAGTCGAGGTAGATCGTCAGCGTCCGAGCGAGCTGCAGGCGTAGGTGTGTCGACCTTCATTTACGGTCATGTGGACGACGCAGCGCACCACGTGATGCTCAGCGCCGACACCGGTTCGGTGGGCAGAGCGATCGTGGCCCGGTCGAGGAAGTCCGCCTTTACCCCAGGCAGGACAGGCACACCTTCCGCGCGGTCTGTGCAACCGTGCGGCCCTTTCAGTCACCGCGTCCCGTCGCCTCTCGACGCCGGCGGGTCCCCGTCGACGGGCGAGGATGGGCGTCGACTCATCAACGCGTACCACCGACACCACGAGGGTGACAGTGCTACCGGCGCTTGCATCACACCAACCGCGCCGTCCAGGACAGAGCACATCGCGCGGCCGGGGCGAGCCATGCCGGATCGACCTCATCGGTGTCGTTCACGTTCACTACCGGCCGCAGGCCGAATCGAGCTCGGTCCGATCTACGACCAGGCCACTAAGCCCACACAACGTCGTAGCGTGATGCACGCCGGTGGCTGTTCCTGATCGACTGCGTTGACAACAGTCATGGTCAGAGAGGCAGCGAGCCTCCTGCCCCCAGGGGTGGCGTCACCGAGGGTCGACTACAGCGAGTCACTAATGGCGCTTGCCGATCACCCTGCGCAGTCAACTTCGCAGACCCCGATTGTGACGCTCGCAACCGAGAGCGGGAGCGCTTCGCTAGGCTGCCCGGGTGGCAGAGGAAGACAACGTGGCTCACCTGCAAGTCCTGACGCTCGCGGCCGTGAAGGCTGGGATCCAAACGCTACAAAGTCAGCGCATCCACGAGCAGTTCCCTGCCTACATCCACCTCCGCCAACGGGGAGTCTCGACAGGCTCGTTCAACAATATTGAACCCGTCTGGCGTGACGTCGGCGCGTTGCTGTGGATGCCCGGTGGGCCTCCTACGAAACCTCACTATCGACCCTTTTCTTCTCGGAAGCTTCGGGATCCGAGCGGATACTGGTTCAACGAGAACCTCGCGGGCAGTTACGCGCCATCGTCAGTACGGTCAACTTCGCGGTTCATGCTCAACCAGGCGGGGAACGGGTTCGCGCTTCCGCCCGATCACGCGGAGCAAGCGTTCAAAGTGCTGCTGAAGGGCAGGAAGGTGCCCGCATGGGCGTTGGCTGCCTACTACCTCCGGAACTACGGATTCAACTTCGATGGAAACGCCGGTCACGACGACCTGATCGCCATGTTCAAGGCTGGGTTCCTCTTCGATCAGGGAACTGACTTCGGCACCTTGTTCGAAGACGAGGAGCCGTTGTTTTTCACTGAGGACTGGTTCGAGCCGTATGACGGGTTGCGCACGGAGGTGTCCCGCAGTGCCTAACACGCCATTGCTTGTCCCTGGCGTTCGGATGTTGACCGCTGACGACCTAGAGATTGGATACGCTGCACGCGCTCAGTCATCGCATGGGTCGAGCGCCCCTGATGCCCCTGTCCTCCAGTCGGACGACCCGAGGCTCGCGACAATCATCAGACTGCTGAAGCGGTTCGGCGGAGTGATTTTGTCTGGTCCTCCGGGGACGAGCAAGTCGTGGCTGGCAGGACAGATCGCTGACCAAATGACTGGCGGCGACAATACACGCCGCGCCGATATCCAGTTCCATGCCTCGTATCAGTTCGAGGACTTCATGGAAGGCTACCGCCCCAAGGACGACGGTACCGGATTCGTGCCCCGTGACGGTGTATTTCTTCGCATGGTCCGGGAAGCGCAGAAGCGCCCTCACGACGCTTTTGTGGTAGTAATTGACGAGTTGAGCCGGGCAGACGTCGGGCGGGTATTCGGTGAAGCGCTGACCTATATTGAGCGTTCCAAGCGCGGTCAAACCTTTCAGCTACCCTCAGGTAAAGACTGCTCGATTCCGATGAATCTTCATCTGATCGCCACCATGAACCCTCTGGACCGCGGCGTTGACGAGGTCGACGCGGCGTTCGAACGTCGGTTCGCGAAGGTCGACATGCAGCCGGACAGGGATTCGCTCGCGGAGATACTCGACCGCAACGGCCTCGACGCTGGTATCCGACGTCGCCTGCTCGCGTGGTTCGGCCGGATCAACTCCCGCGCTGCACAGACCCCCGCTGCCGCCGTGGGCCACGCCTACTTCGCGGATGTGGTGGACGCGACCACCCTTCAGGAGGTCTGGGACTATCAATTGAAGTACCACGTCGATAGGGCGTTTAGATACGACCCCGACACCCGCACCGAGATCATCAATGGATGGTCGGCTATGTTTGAAGGTCCGCCAGAAGACGAGCAACCAGCTATGCCCAGCGATGAACCAGGCTCCGGGACGACATGATTGTGACTCCGCTGAGGTGGCTCACAGCTTCGGACCGCCACGTCATCCCGTGCCGAGAGTACGCGGTGATCGACGTAGACCCGCAGGATGTGCTTGGGTCGGATGGGCGTCTGGCACTGGCTCCGGGAGTGTTGAACCAGTACGTCCGTGCCGATTTCAAAGACAACGAGCTTCGCCTCACTGCGAAGGGCGTCACTGGGCTCATCCCGCTCACGGACCGAATCGCGATCCAGGTCAAACCGCGTTTTCCGCTCCGCAACCTCACCCATATGGTGTCGGTGTGCGGATACTCGCCAACTGTGCTCGCCGCACTTCGCGAGTACAAGACAACCGACGAGTGGAGCGAATGGTTGCTTGATGTGATGGCGGATGGTCTGCTTGCTGCCATGGATACGATCACTCTAAATGGTCTACTTCGCAACTATCATCGCCGCACCGAAGCGTCGTCCTACCCTCATGGACGGATCGACACCACCGTCACGATGCTCCGTCAGGCCGCGCACGGTATTCGGCATCGGGCGCAATACTCGTGGTTCGAACGTACCATCGACAATGCACCCAACCGGTGCCTGAAAAGCGCTGTCGCGCTCCTACATGCCAAATATGTGCACGGTCCACGTAGTCGCGGGGTTCGAGAACGTATCGCGCGGTTGGGTGAGGTCATGCGTGTGCTCCACGACGTACCCCTCGAAAGCCGACCATTCAGCGTCGAAGATCCTCAGGTTCGCGGTATTGATCCCTTGCCGGAAACCCGGTCCTACTATCGGCCCGCGCTTGAACTGGCCGTTGCCATCCTGACCGGACGTGGAATCAACCTTGACGCACGTGGTGATGATGTAAGCCTGCCATCGCTGCTCGTCAAGACCGAGGATTTGTTCGAGAAGTTCGTTCGAATCACCCTCCAAGAGGCTTTCAGTAATCATCCGAACCTGACAGTTCTCGACGGCAACCAGGATCCGGGCCGTCTTGCCCTCTACGAGACTATCTCTGAGGCGCAGAAAGACACGCTCCCGAAGCACGAGATGCCGTCGACGGCTGGCAATAATCCGAGCGCCGAGCCTGATGTGGTATTCCGAATGGACGGCGGGTTCCACCCGCTGGTTGCCGACGTGAAGTACACCAATGTGCGCGATTACGCTGATCGGTCTGAGGTCGAGCAGATCGCTCTCTACGGACTTCGCTACGGCAGCCCCATCGTCATGACCATCCACCCCAGAAGAAAAGACAGCGGAAAAGGCTTGTATCTGGCTGGACGCATTGGTTCGCTATTAGTTGCCCAGTATCGTATCGACCTTGGTGCGGACGATCTGGAAGCCGAGATGGACGAGATGGCGGCGTGTGTCGCAGCTCTGATCACTCGGCCTGTCGGGTCTTCTGCGTCTGGGATTTGATCGCTGGTTCCTGCATCAGTGGCACCAGATCAACACCCACGGCATCTCGATTCTCCGCAATGGCTGTCTTGAGTGTGGTGCCCGTCCCCATGAACGGGTCCAAAACAAGGCCGCGAGCCGGCGTTCCATGGCCGCAGTCAGTCCAGCCGATGGTTGCTTTCTTGGCAAACGTGAACTCACGGAAGTAGCCGCCAAGCACTTCCTTCGCTTCCGCTGCAAGTTTGCGCACCTCGGCCGAGTTCCGTCCGGTGCCGGTCTGGAATTTCAATGCCTTCCCGACATCTGAAACTCCGGTTGCTTGAACTGCGCGAATGTGCTCCTCAGTCAGACCCGCCTCTTTGGCCAACTCCATTGCGCGCCGCGCCTGGGGCCGACTCGGGTCCAATTCCGCCGTCCGTTCAATAACCCTCGTGCGGGGGCGATTGCAGGTACGGCACACTTGTGGCGGGCAGCCAAGCATGATTGCGCGGCGCACTAGTTCTTGCGGGTACGGAGCGAGGTGTGCGCCCATGTTGCGTTCGGGATTGATGCTCCACACGTCTCCTGGGTTGGCTCCGTTCCCGAACACCTCGGAGTACCCGATCAGGTCGTAGTAGTAGGTAGGCTTCAGGGCTAGGTGGATGATGTACTCGTGCCGGTTTGCCAGGCGATTACGGGCAGGCTCCGGCATTCCTCCGTCCTTCGCCCAGATGATCCTGTTACGGATGATCCAGCCGTGGTCGACTGCCTCCGCCTCGATGCGACCAGGGATCCCAACGAGGGAACGCTTGTGGTAAGTGTCCCCGACGTTCAGGAAGATCGATCCCGTGGGCCGCAGAACACGCTTCCATTCACGCAGACAGTCCATGATGGAGGCGACGTATGCCTGCGGTGTGCTCTCCTGGCCGATCTGGTCTGCGTGCCCGTAGTCGCGCTTCTGCCAGTAGGGCGGTGAGGTGACGATCAGATCGACGGAGTTGTCTGCCAGATCGGTATCTCGCGCGTCACCCGTAACCACCTTGGTCTCGGGGCCGTCGAGTTGCTGCTCCCAGTCTTCCAGAGTCCCGACGCTTACCGCCCCAAGCCTCGGACGGTTCGCACCCTGGCTCGCAGAGGTGCTGCGAACGCTCTGCTTAGTGACCGACGACACACATGCTCCTTCGAATGTTGCGATGACCTAGACCGGTTCGTCCGGAACGGCTCCGAGCTGTCGGACAGCAACCGGTGGGTCGCACCGACTGGGGAGTTGGGCAAACCGCCACTGGCCCTGCCCGCCAACGAGGTGCCTGCACCACGCGGACCCGATCAGGCCGTCGAGTGTTGAGGCTAGACGCCAGATCTTGAGGCCAGGAGCAGTGGACGGCCGCATGTGTCACCATCCTGCGCCCGCCCCTCCCTCGCTCTGTGCTCACAGCTCTTCGCGATCGTCTCACGGAGGTAAGACATCACCGCGAAGGTCCAGGCTGCCTGCCACTTCGTCACCATTACATTGACACCAATACAATAGCACGTAGCATGACCTTATGGCCGGACGGACGCCCAGTACGGAACGAGTCGCCCCAGAGCAGGCTCGGCGCTTGGGTGCTCTTCTCCGGCAGCGCCGTACCGAGCTTGGTTGGAGCCGCGAACGAGTGGGTCGCATGACTGGGCTATCGGCCAACACGATCCGCACCGTCGAAACCGCCACCGTCACCGAGCCTGGCTTCTTCACCGTCGCTGCACTGACCGAAGCGCTCGGACTTTCACCTCAAGTGGTCCATGCCGCCACACGTCGCGCGTGAGTCGGTCACATCGGGTCATCAATGCCGAACGCGGACGCTAGCGTCGGCGGGTTCTGCGACTGCCGAATCCAACGTTGGACTTCCTGCGCACTACCTCCAATCAGCCCGATACCGCCGACCAGGTAGCGTGCCTTCGACCATTGCAAGTGGCGAGCGAACATCGCAAAGGTGTCTGTGGGAGGTCGTCGAAGGGTCGTTCGGCGACAGGGCCGCGACGCTCCTAGTCACCGGACCGATCATCCTGAGACGACCGCATCACCAGTCGGCGACTACCACGTCGGGCACCTAATCCACCGGCAGGTGCGCTGCTGCGATGGTCGTCCCACGACAGGCCACGCGAACCGCTGGCCTACCGGCCTGCTGGCTCACTCGCTTGCTGGCTGCCAACGTGCATACAGCAACAGCGTCCTGACGCGTCGGTTGCCCTGCGTCCTCGTCTTCCGGCCCTATCCGGCTACCGCGACGACCACTCGATGTGCGCGCCGAACCGCCGCAGAATAGACCTGGTGGCAACGCGGGACCGCACGTGCCGTCTATGAGTGAGCCCTAAGCGAGCCAGGACACCGAAGTCCGTAAACGGATGTGCTGCCCGGCGCCAGTCCTCGCCCACCCATTGACCGCTGCGGAAGCAGTTGACGCGGAGCCCGCCGAGTCCATCGTCGTCTGGAACCGGCGCACCGCGGCATCGCGGCCGTCACTTCCCGATCGGGGTTCCAGAACGCGGTCTCCCGCCTCGAAGACGAGTTCGCTGGTGACACCCCTTTCCAGCTGAACCAGCGACAGCACCACGATGACCGCCACGACGCCGACATGCCCAACCGCTCAGCGCTAGAGAGCGTCGAGCGGGCCGACTTCAGCCACGCTCAAGGCCATCGCACGGGGTCACGACACTCCGAGTACGAGCAGGGGTGGCGCTTCTCCGATACCCCGACTAGATCGTCTCGGCTAACCGTCAAACGTCGACCGGACCAGGCCGATCTCATCGTCGGCTCACCTACGCTGCGCAGAGCGGGGGGTGGGGGTGACCCCCTGACTGCCTTCCGCCCGACCGGTACGTCATAGCGGCTCGCGTTGTGTACGAAACTCGGGCGATTTCGGGCTACCGCCGCGCCGAGGACGGCGTGAGCTGATCGGTCAACCGTTGGAGAGCTGCGCGACCGTCCGCACTGATCTCGGCAAGGCCGGCGTCGTCGGCTGCTCGGATAGTCCGTTGCACCTGGTGCGGCAACCGGTGGACCTCGGCAGCGGTCAGCGCCGCTCGGAACGCCTCCGTCGCGCCGTCTCGATGCCGGGCAGCGAGCAGCACTTGCCCGGCGGTCACCCGCTCGATGATGTGCCACTGGGGTGCGACGGGTGGACCGCTGACGTCGGTCTGCAACGCGCGCACGGCCTCGGCGGCGCGGCCGGTCGAGATCAGGCCGCGCAGCTCGATCTCCCGGAACGTGAACCGGTTGAACAGCATTCCGCGCCCCGCTTCCGCGTCGAGCAGGTCGCGGTAACCGGTGATCGCCTGGTCGAAGAGGTCCGCGTTGCCCTGTTCCCCGGCAGCACGCGCGAGCAATGCGAACGCCGCGCCCTGGCCTTCGCGATCACCGGACACGGCCACAGCTCGACTCAGACGCGCGATCGCCGCGCCGACGTGGTCGGCCTTGCGCAGCTCGTTGCCGTGCATCCGGAGCGCGTGCGCGAGGAACACGGGATCGCCCAGCCGCTCGGCGACGACGAGGGCCTTGCCGGTCCAGCGCGCCGCTGCGGCCAACCGTTCTTCGGGCAGGACGGGTTCCCAGCGAGACGCCCAGTGCGGCCCTGCCCTGCCCGAGCAGGATCATCGTGCCGCGCTCGGCGTGGCCCCCTCGGCGGCGCGTGCCTCCAACCTGGCGACGAGCGGCCACAGCTCGTTGACCGCGTCCACCGCGCGCCCGGACTGGCGGGCGATCTCGGCGAGTCGGATGGTCGAGTCACCGAACTGGATCATCGCGGCGAAGTCGGCATCGTCGTTGTCCGTCACGCCGAGCACGTGCATCGGCAAGCCGAGAACACGGGCGATGTGGCGTCGGGTGGTGACGTCGCTGATGGTGCGCCGACCGGTCTCGATCATCGACACATAGGTCTTGTCGTAGCCGAGCAGTGCGGCGAGCCGTTCCTGGTTGAGGCCGTTCACCCGGCGGTAGACGCGCAGGATCGTCGCCAGGTCACGAGTCCTCAGCGCCGCTGCCGCCTCGGGAGCCGACCACAGCCACACTGCCGGTGTCAGCGGGCGAACCGGCATGATCGGCGGTGAGTGACGTGCGCTCGCGTGGCACGTCGGGCAGACCGGCTCGACCGCGAGCCTGCTCAACTCGGTCCCGCAAGCCTCGCATCGCCCACCCGCCATGAGCGACTACCGGATCAGTTCCCGGTCGGTCTCGCGCAGACGCGCGAACCAATTCCCGATCGAACGCTTGTACCCGTCCGGCATGTTGAGCCCGCGCACCTCGGGCTCGGTGAACAGCCCGATCTCCTTGTGCTCGTGGGAGAGCACGGGTTCAGCGTCACCGTTCGGGTAGCAGCCGTAGGTCACGATGAACACGTTCTTCTCCGCCACGTTGATGTAGTACATCCACGTGTCGAGGATCGGCCCGGTGGTCACCTGCCACTGCGTTTCCTCGGTGATCTCCCGCGCCACGCAGTCCTCGGGCGTCTCGCCGGGTTCGATCCGGCCGCCGGGTAGCTCCCACTCGTCGCGTTCGTTCTTCAGCAGCAACACCTTGTCGTCACGCACCACCACGCCCTTGATCGAGACGGGGTAGACGGGCTGGCTCATCGGCGTTGACCTCCGGAAGGCGTGCGCGATCTGCTCACCGCAACGTAGCACCCGATCATCGGACACCAGGCGACGCTGTGTTGACAGCTTGTCAATCGAGCAAGACAAGACCGCCCGCGCGAAGGTGATCGACGCCTGCGGTCTGACGTGCACGTTCTGCCACAACGAGGGCACACCCGTTGCAGTGGACAACCGCCGTCGTCCCGTTGGCGACTTCACGATCGCCGGTCCGAGCGGGCGCATGTCGATCTACGCCGCCACCAACGGCGCGACCTTCCTTCCTGCCCCGATGCCCGCGAACGAGCAGTTCGGGCGCGCGCTGATCGCGTTATGCGAGGCGCTGCACCTGACCGAAGTCCACCTGACCGGCGGTGAACCCTCCAAGCATCCCGCCATCGCGCGGCTGACCAAGATCGCCACCGACGCGGGTTTGCGAGTCGGGATGACGTCCAACGGCGAGAACGGCGCGGAGGTGTTGCCCGCCTGCGCTGACGCTGGACTGGACCGGGTGAACTTCTCGATCTTCGGCACCACGGCCGCCGAGCTCGCCCAGACCCAGCACGCCCGCTACCGCGACCCCGAACGCGCGCAGCGCAAGATCGACGCACTGAAACGCTCGATTGCCGTCTGTGAGGCGCACGGGGTCAAGGCCAGCGCCAACATCGTGGTAATCGACTACAGCCACGCGCCGCGCGTGCACCGCCTGCTCGATGAATACTCCCCGCACCTGTCGGTCCGACTGCTCAACTCGCTGGACCACGGCCCGGTCTCCGTCGAGGCCATCGAGCGCATCCTGGCTGAACGCGGGGCGGTCGCTGAGGCGCACTACATCACCGCAGGCGTCTCTGGGGCGCGCACCGCCTACCGCCTCCCGGACGGACGTCGGGTGTACTTCAAGCAGATTCGGCGCGTCCGGCTGCCCGAGACGTGCGCCGGATGCCGGTTCAACAACGACACCGACTGCCAAGAGGGCTTCTACGGCGTGCGGCTCTACTACGACCGCGACGGTCGTTACCAGGTCGGTGTCTGCATCCAACGGATGGACCTGACCATGCCCCTTGACGACTTCCTCACCGGGCCGGTGCTGACAGAAGTGCTGGCCCTGCGTGAGGTCGAGCACGACCGACTCACCCGCCGCCACGCGGCATAGCGTCGGACCAGCACCGATCAACCAGGAAGGACGGCCGCGAGTGCCGATCGAGCACGAAGCGAAGATCCTCGACGTCGATCCCGCCGAGATGGAACAGCTTATCCTCGACAAGGGCGGGCAGAAGCTCGGCGAGCGGTTCATGCGCCGCTACGTCTACGACATCACGCCCGGCGACCAGTCGAAGTGGATCAGGCTGCGGGACACCGGGGACGAGGTGACGCTGACAGTCAAGCAGATCACCAGCGACGCCATCGACGGCACTCACGAGACCGAAGTGACCGTGAGCGACTTCGACACGACCAACGCCCTGCTCGGCGTGCTCGGGTTCACCGCGAAGTCGTACCAGGAGACCAAGCGCACGAGCTTCGTCCTCGACGGCGCACAGGTCGAGATCGACACGTGGCCGCGCATCCCGACCTACGTCGAGATCGAGGCCGGATCGAAGGACGAGGTCGTTCGGGTCGCCGGACTGCTCGGCTACGCCGAGGAGGAACTGACCGGGGAGAACACCATCAAGGTCTACGCCCTGTACGGCATCGACCTGAACACCATCTCTGACCTGCGCTTCTAGGCGTCAACGAGTGTGCTCGACGTGTGCCCGAGGTGTGCCCGGACGCATGATCACCGAGCGACAGGGATCGTCCCGAAACGGCAGCCGCCCCGGTCTGACCTGCAAGGATCAGACCGGGGCGGTACCACCTGCCAGCGCTCGGCACGATCACTGGAGAACTCGTAATGAGCAGGTCATCGGTTCGATTCCGATAGGCGGCTCGGTGGGACGAAGGGTCAGGTCGGTCTTCCGGCCTGACCCTTTTTCGTGGGCACCTTTTTCGTGGGCGCCCTCCTCGTGGGCGCCTCGCTCACTCGGTGCGCAGCACCCGGGTCGCGACGTCGCCGTAGCGCCGGTCCAGTTCCGCGGTCACCTCGTCCGGGGAGCCGACCACGGCGAAGGCGTGCAGCACCTCGTCGTCGACGGCGGCGGCCATGTCCGCCCACCGGCCCCGCCGGGACAGCCGGTGCAGCTCCTCGTGCAGGTCGCCCCAGCCGTGCAGGTCCAGCACCTTCCGGTAGGCCGGGGTGGAGCCGTAGAACGCGACCTGCCGCTTGACCTCCGCCACCTCCCGGTCGTCGCGCGCGACCAGCGCCGGCCCGCTGACCTCCAGCCCGGCGAGCGTCGCGCCGGCCTTGGCCCGGCCCCTGGCCAGCGCGGGCAGCGTCACCTCCCGCAGGTACCTCTCGGTGGTGAAGTTGTGGCACAGGAACCCGTCGGCGACCTCGCCCGCGACCTCGGTCATCAGCTCGCCGACCCCCGCGAGCCACACCTTCGGCGTGCCGTGCGGGTTGGGGCCGGGGTCGAAGAACGGGGTCATCAGGGTGTGCCGGTAGAACTCGCCGCGGAACCGCAGGCGCTCGCCGGTGGCCCAGGTGTGCCAGATGGCGCGCAGCGCCAGGACGAACTCGCGCATCCGGGCGGCGGGCCGCGACCAGGGCATCCCGAAGCGGTTGGTGACGTGCGGCTCGACCTGGGAGCCCAGGCCCAGGTTGAACCGGCCGCCGGAGAGCAGGTGCAGGTCGTTGGCCTGCACGGCGGTGGTCATGGGGTTGCGCGCGAACGCCACGGCGATGGCGGTGCCCAGTTCGACGCCCGTGCGGTCGGCGACCCGGGCCAGGCCGACGAACGGGTCGTGCCGGGTCTCGGACAGCCAGAAGCCCGAGCAGCCGTCGGCCTCGGCCCGCCGGAGGGCGGCCAGGGCGGTGCGCGGGTCGGCGGAGACGTCCAGGCGGTCGACCTTCACACCGGTGAAACTAGCGGGTGGCGCTCCCGGCGCGCGGGGTCAGGCGCGGTTCGGCCGCAGCGTCCAGACGACGACCATCTCGGCGGTGGTCGCGCCCTCGGCGTCGGTCACGGTCACGGTGACCGGGAACTCCGGGCGCGTGCCCGCGGCCAGCTCGGCCAGCACCTCGTCGGCGGGCCGCCCCAGCACGGCCTCCGCGCGCAGCGGGCCCAGCGCCAACTTGCGGTAGGCGATCTCCGACCGCGCGACCAGCGGTGTGGCCCTGGCCACGTGCGGGCCGAAGGCGGCCAGGGTGACCGCGCCCGACGCGGTCTCCCCGAGGCCGAAGACCATGGCCGCGTGCGGGCCCGCCACGTGGTTGCGCACGGCCGGGTCGTCCGGCAGCGCGGCCACCGCCCGGTCGCCCGTGACCTCGACGAACTCCACGCCGCTGGTCCTGACCCACGGCACGGCCTGCTTCATCGCCTCGGCGACGGACGAGTGGTCGGTGCTCATGGCCGGGGATGTTACCGGCCGGTAGGAGCGAGACGCGGATCACCGCTTATTTCGTTTGCCAGAACTCCTCGGGAAGACCATGCTTGCATCCAGCAACTAGTTGGATGATGCAAGCAACGGAGTGTTCCATGGTGACCTCGGTGGGTGACGCTGCCGGCGATCCCCGCCTCGTCGACGCCGAGCGGGTCGGCACGGCGCTGGTGCGGCTGAACAAGATGCACGCCTGCGTCGCCGCGCACCTGAGCAGGGCCGGCCTGGACAAGGCGTCGTTCGTGCTGCTCGCCAACCTGAGCCACCTGGGACCGTCGCGGTCGAGCGCGCTGGCGGAGGCGGTCTTCTCGGACCCCTCGACGGTCAGCCGCCAGGTCGCGACGCTCGTCAAGGAGGGGTGGGTCGAACGCCGGGCGGATCCCGACGACGGCCGGGCCAGCGTGCTGGCCGTGACGGACGCGGGGAAACGCCTGCTCGAAGAGCGGCGGCTGATGCGCAACCGGTCCATCGCCCGAATGCTCGCCGACTGGTCCGAAGAGGACCTCGCGGCGTTCCTCGACCACTTCGAGCGCTTCGTGGGCGACTACGAACGCGCTCTACCGGAGTTCATCGCTGAGAGCGGACTGGGGCCGCGCTCAGAAGGGGAGAGCTGATGTCGGAGACGACGACCCGAGCGGACGCGCCGCCACCCGGCGCCGCCCTGCTCACCCACCGGCAGATCCTGACGATCCTGTCGGGGCTGCTGCTGGGGCTGTTCCTCGCCGCGCTGGACCAGATGATCGTGGCCACCGCCATGAAGACCATCGCGGACGAGCTCAACGGCCAGACGCTCCAGGCGTGGGCGACCACCGCCTACCTGATCACGGCCACCATCTCGACGCCGCTGTACGGCAAGCTGTCCGACATCTACGGCCGCAAGCCGATGTACCTGACCGCGATCTCGCTGTTCCTGGTGGGCTCGCTGCTGTGCGGCATCGCGAACTCGATGTACGAGCTGGCCGCGTTCCGCGCGGTGCAGGGCCTGGGCGCCGGCGGTCTGATGTCGCTGGCCATGGCCATCCTGGCGGACATCACCTCGCCGCGGGAGCGCAGCCGCTACACCGGCTACTTCATGGCGGTGTTCGGCGTCTCCAGCGTCGCCGGCCCCGTCGTCGGCGGGCTGTTCGCGGGCCTGGAGAGCTTCCTGGGCACCGCCGGCTGGCGGTGGGTGTTCCTGGTCAACGTGCCGATCGCCCTGATCGCCCTGGTCGTGGTGGCCCGCGTGCTCAACGTCCCGCACAAGCGGGTCGACCACCGCATCGACTACCTCGGCGCCGCGCTGCTCACCGTCGGCCTCGTGCCGCTGCTGATCGTCGCCGAGCAGGGCCGCGAGTGGGGCTGGGCCTCGGGGACCTCGTTCGCCCTCTACGCGGTCGGCGTGCTGGGCCTGGTCGGGTTCGTCCTGGCCGAGCGGCGGATGGGCGACGAGGCGCTGTTGCCGCTGCGGCTGTTCCGCCGGCAGACCTTCGCGCTGGGCAACACGATCAACTTCGTGCTCGGCCTCGCGATGTTCGGCGGCATGGTGTCGCTGCCGCTGTACCTGCAGATCGTGAAGGGCTACTCGGCCACCCAGTCCGGCCTGATGATGCTGCCGCTCACGCTCGGCATCATGACCGCCGCCGGGGTCAGCGGCAACATCACCGCGAAGACCGGTCGCTACAAGGTGTTCCCGGTGATCGGGTTCGGGCTGCTGACGGCCGCGCTGCTCGTGTTCGGCACGATCGGCACCGACACGCCGGTCTGGCAGCCGCTGGTGTACATGTTCTTCCTGGGCGCCGGGCTCGGCCTGTGCATGCAGACGCTGCTGGTGGCCATCCAGAACGACGCGGAGCCCCGCGACATGGGCGTCGCGACCGCCTCGGCCACGTTCTTCCGGCAGATCGGCGGCACGGTCGGCACCGCGGTGTTCCTGTCGATCCTGTTCAGCACGGTCGCCGACAAGATCGGCAACGGCCTGCGCGCGGCGGCGGTGGACCCGGCGTTCACCGCGGCGCTCGCCCGGCCGGAGAACCAGCAGTTCGCCGCGTCGCTCAAGGACGGCGGCGGGCTGAGCCTGGACAACACCGAGTTCCTCGGCACCCTGGACCCGGTGCTGGCGCGGCCGTTCCTGGACGGCTTCTCCGGTTCGATCGACCTGGTGTTCCTGGTCGGCAGCGGGATCGCGCTGATCGGCTTCGCCATCGTGTGGTTCCTGCGCGAGGTGCCGCTGTCCAGCCGGTCCGGCCTGGAGCGGGTCAGCGACGAGGACGGCGCCGCGCAGCCGCCGGTCGCGATCCACTAGACCGGCGCCACCCCGGACGCGAGAGGAGCGGGTCACCCGACCGGGTGGCCCGCTCCTCTCGCACCCGCGCAGGGGCTCAGTGGTCCTCGCCGCGCGCCACGGCGTCCTTCAGGCGCTGGTAGGACCGCACGATCTCGGCCTCGGCGTCGGCCCGGCCCACCCAGGTGGCGCCCTCGACGCTCTTGCCCGGCTCCAGGTCCTTGTAGACCTCGAAGAAGTGCTGGATCTCCAGGCGGTAGAACTCGCTGAGGTGGTGGATGTCGCGCAGGTGCTCCGAGCGGGGGTCCTCCGCCGGCACGCACAGCAGCTTGTCGTCGCCGCCCTTCTCGTCGGTCATGCGGAACATGCCGATGGCGCGGGCGCGGATCAGGCAGCCCGGGAAGGTCGGCTCCTGGACCAGGACCAGCGCGTCGAGCGGGTCGCCGTCCTCACCCAGGGTGTCGTCGACGAAGCCGTAGTCCGCCGGGTACTGGGTGGCCGTGAACAGGGTCCGGTCCAGCCGGATGCGCCCCGTCTTGTGGTCCATCTCGTACTTGTTGCGGACACCCTTGGGGATCTCGATGGTGACGTCGAACTCCACTGCGCGGTCCTCGCTCGTCCTTGACGTTCGTTACGCCACTAGTGTGGACCACGAGGTGTCGTCAACCCTCACCCGCGTGCTGGTCGCGGGTGTGACATTGCTTGTAATCGACAGCGGAGGACTGCGTGCCCGACGAGCCATCGTGGCCGACCGTCGACGGCGACGAAGCGGCCTCGGGGCCGCCGACGCCGCAGGTCAGGCGGTCCGGTCCGGCCGATCCGCCGACGATGCGCATCCCCGTGCCGCCGCCGGGCCCGGCGAGCGCCGGCCCGCCGCGGGCCGGCGCCGCTGAACCGATCACGGACCGTGAGAGGCCCCCGGCCGGGCACCGGGGGGCGCCCGGCGCGGCGGCGGCCGGCGGGTGGTCCGGTGCGCGGCCCGCGGGCGGGCCGCCCGGTGCGGAAGGCGCCGGGGCCCGGGGTGCGGAAGGCGCTGGACCGCGGGGTGCGGAGGGTGCCGGGCCGCGAGGTGCGGAGGGTGCCGGGCCGCGGGGTGCGGAAGGCGCTGGACCGCGGGGTGCGGAGGGCGGAG
>Ga0196958_10000195_pt1 | contig 20238 bp, 21 predicted proteins | sample S1v_10metaG_FD_148654 | JGI IMG/M metagenome (GOLD analysis project Ga0196958, IMG submission 148654) | Soil microbial communities from Anza Borrego desert, Southern California, United States - S1+v_10 | ecosystem: Environmental > Terrestrial > Soil > Desert | place: USA: California | collected...
GATCAGCACGTAGAGTGCGGTCAGGAGGGTGTTCAGTTCTTTCGTCACGGTTTGATCTTGGACACCCTCCTCCCGCGCCCGCACAGCGGCTCCCTTCACGTGATCTTCACGGAATCACTCATCTAGTGGGCCTGGTCACGCCATGCCGCCAAGCGCGAGGACTCGGCGGCGGGTGTCTCGGCGGATTTGCGAGACTGGGGAGGTGACTACCGGAGTCGATCAGTCCAAGGCATGGTTCGAACGAGCGAAGGCCGTGGTCCCGGGCGGGGTGAACTCCCCGGTGCGGGCCTTCAACTCCGTCGGCGGCACCCCGCGGTTCATGGTGCGCGGTGAGGGGCCCTACCTCTGGGACGCCGACGACAATCGCTACGTCGATCTGGTGTCGTCGTGGGGGCCGATGATCCTCGGGCACGCGCATCCGGACGTCGTCTCCGCCGCCCGCGAAGCGGCTGTCAACGGACTGTCGTTCGGCACGCCGACGCGCGGCGAGGTCGAACTGGCCGAGGAGATCATCGGCCGGGTCGAGCCGGTGGAGCAGGTGCGGCTGGTCAACTCCGGCACCGAGGCGACGATGAGCGCGATCCGGCTGGCCAGGGGGTTCACCGGCCGGGCGAAGATCATCAAGTTCGCGGGCTGCTACCACGGTCACGTCGACGCGTTGCTCGCCGAAGCGGGCTCCGGCGTCGCGACCCTCGGCCTCCCGACGTCGCCAGGGGTCACCGGCGCGCAGGCGGCCGACACGATCGTCCTGCCCTACAACGACCTGGACGCGGTCCGTAAGTCCTTTGTGGACAACCCGGACTCGATCGCCGCGGTCATCACCGAAGCCGCCGCGGGCAACATGGGCGCCGTCGCCCCGGTCGACGGCTTCAACGCCGGGCTCAAGGAGATCGCGCACGAGCACGGCGCGCTGCTGATCATGGACGAGGTGATGACCGGGTTCCGCGTCTCGAAGGCGGGCTGGTTCGGTCTCGAAGGCGTCGCCGGTGACCTGTACACCTTCGGCAAGGTGATGTCCGGTGGGCTGCCTGCCGCGGCCTTCGGCGGCCGTGCCGACGTGATGGCGAAGCTGGCCCCGGGCGGGCCCGTGTACCAGGCGGGGACGCTGTCGGGGAACCCCGTCGCGGTCGCCGCCGGGCTCGCGACGCTGCGCGCGGCCGACGACGCCGTGTACGCGGCCCTCGACGCCAACGCGAAGCGGCTCGGCGACCTGTTCGGCCGGTCGCTGACCGAGGCCGGGGTCGCGCACACCGTGCAGTACGCGGGCAACCTGGTCAGCGTGTTCTTCAGCGAGGACCTGGTGACGAACTACCCGGGCGCGCAGGCTTCGGAGACCTGGCGGTTCCCGGCGTTCTTCCACGCGCTCCTGGACAACGGCGTGTACGCCCCGCCGAGCGCGTACGAGGCGTGGTTCGTCAACGCGGCCATGGGCGAGGCCGAGTTCGAGATCATCTCCTCCGCGTTGCGCGTCGCCGCCCGCGCCGCCGCCGAGGCGGTCCAGGCGTGAGCGAGACGACGATCGTGCACCTGCTCCGCCACGGTGAGGTGCACAACCCGGACAAGATCCTGTACGGCCGTCTGTCCGGTTTCAAGCTCTCCGAGAGCGGTCAGCGTCAGGCGCTGACGGTCGCCGAAGCCGTCGCGAAGCACGACATCACGTACGTCGTCGCTTCGCCGCTTCAACGCGCGCAGGAGACCGCGGCGCCGATCGCCGCCGCGCACCGCCTCGACGTCGAGACCGACGAACGGCTCATCGAGGCCGACAACCGGTTCGAGGGCGAGCGGGTCGCCGTCGGCGATGGCGCGCTCCGCCAGCCGAAGCACTGGCCGAAGCTGGTCAACCCGTTCCGGCCGTCTTGGGGCGAGCCGTACATCGAGATCGCGCACCGCATGCTCGGCGCGATCCACCGCGCGCGGCGCGCGGCCGAGGGGCACGAGGCCCTGTGCGTCTCGCACCAGCTGCCGATCTGGACCGTGCGGCGCTTCCTGGAGGCGAAGCGGCTCTGGCACGACCCGCGCGACCGGCAGTGTTCGCTCGCGTCGTTGACCAGCCTGGTCTTCGAGGGCGAGGAACTCGTGCGGATCGTCTACAGCGAGCCCGCCGGCACGACCGACCCGAAGGTGACCGGGGCATGAAGCGACTCGTGGCGGCCGTCGTCGGGCTGGCGCTCGTCGTCACGGGCTGCACCACCGGCAAGGACGCCGTCGTCACCGGCGGCTCGTTCAATTTCGTGTCGCCGGGCGGGAAGGTCGACATCACCTACGACGTCGCGGACCGCCAGCCGTCGCCGACGTTGTCCGGCGACGACCTGATGAACGAGGGCAAGCAGCTTTCCATCGCGGACTTCCCCGGCAAGGTCATCGTGCTGAACCTGTGGGGGCAGTGGTGCGGGCCGTGCCGCGTCGAGGCGCCGGAGATGCAGAAGGTCTACGACCAGACCAAGGCGTCCGGCGTCCAGGTGGTCGGCATCGACCTGCGGGACAACGACCGGACCCCGGCGCAGGACTTCGTACGGGACCGGAAGCTGACGTACCCGTCGATCTACGACCCGTCGGGGCGGACGCTGCTGCAGCTCTCGGGCTATCCGCGCAACATCATCCCGTCGACGATCGTGCTGGACAAACAGCACCGTGTCGCGGCGGTGTTCCTGCGGGACCTGCTGGCGTCGGACCTGCTGCCCGTCGTCGAACGCCTGGTCGCCGAACCCGCCTGACCCCTCATTGCGATTCGGCACCTGGTTGCGGTCCTTGCGCGTGCAAGGACCGCAACCAGGTGGCGAATCGCGAGGAAAGGGGCGGGACCAAGGTCCTGACCGGGTGCGACGTAGGTCCCGTTGAGGGCGCCCCGGCGTTTTCACCTCGACCACACTGCCTACGCTCCTTTGCGTGAACGGTGTTACCGAGCTGGCGCTTTCCGGGCCGCTGCTGCTCGCCGCGGCTGTCGCGCTGCTGGCCGGGACGATCTCCTTCGCGTCACCGTGTGTCGTGCCGCTGGTGCCCGGCTACCTCGCGTACCTGGCGGCGCTGGTCGGCGCGGACGCTCCCGCGGTCCGCGCGGACGAGGAGCGCAAGAAGGGCCGGTACGCCGTCGTCGGCGCGGCGGCGCTGTTCGTGCTGGGGTTCACCGTCGTCTTCGTGGTGACACTGGGGACGTTGGTGTGGATCGCCGACATCGTCCAGCTCAACATGGACCTCCTCCAGCGCCTCGGCGGCGTGCTGACCATCGCGATGGCGATGGTCTTCCTCGGCTGGATCCCGGGATTGCAGCGCGAGTTCCGTTCGCATCACGTGCCGCGCGGCGGACTGTGGGGCGCGCCGGTGCTCGGCGCGGTGTTCGGGCTCGGCTGGACGCCGTGCATCGGGCCGACGCTGTCCGCGGTCACCACCCTGGCCAGCGCCACCGGCGGCGCCGCCGTCCGCGGGTACGCGCTGATCCTCGTGTACTGCCTCGGCCTCGGCGTCCCGTTCCTGCTCATCGCGGTCGGTGCCCGCTGGGCCGTCCGCGCGACGGACTGGCTGCGCCGCCACGGCCGTCAGGTGCAGATCTTCGGCGGCGTCCTGTTGATGATCGTCGGCGTCCTGCTGGTGACCGGACTGTGGGGCGACATGATCGGCTGGATCCGGAACACCCTCGTGAACGACCTCAGGCTGCCCTTGTGACCACTCAATACCACCCGACGCCGCTGAAGCGCGTCTTCGCCTTCCTGCGCAACACCTGGCGCGGATTGACTTCGATGCGCACCGCGCTGGTGCTGCTGTTCCTGCTCGCGCTCGCCGCGATGCCCGGCGCGCTGCTGCCGCAGCGGAACCTCAACGTCGCCAAGACCGACGAGTACATCGCCGCGCACGGCTGGTGGGGCGAACTGCTCGACCGCACGCAGTTCTTCGAGGTCTACGGCAGCGTCTGGTTCTCCGCGATCTACCTCCTGCTGATGATCTCCCTCATCGGCTGTCTCGCGCCGCGCAGCCTCGAATACGCGAAGGCGATGCGCGCGAAGCCGGTGCTCACGCCGCGCAAGCTTTCGCGGATGCCGCATCACGTGTCCGCCACCATCGACCGGACCCCCGAGACGGTCATGGAGGACACTCACGCGCTGCTCAAAGGCTGGCGCCGCGTCGAGCACGAAGACGCCGACGGAACGCGAAGCATCTCCGCCGAACGCGGGTACCTTCGCGAGACCGGCAACCTCGTCTTCCACTTCGGCATGCTGGGCCTGATCATCTTCTTCGCGCTGGGCAAGCTGTTCGGCTACGAAGGCCAGGTCATCGTCCAGGCCGACAACAGCCAGTGGTGCAACTCCGGCATCCTCGGCTACGACACCTTCAACGCCGGGTTGCGCGTCGACGGCACCGAACTCAACGCGTTCTGCATCCGGTTGAAGGACTTCGAGGCGCGCTACACCGAAAGCGGGCAGGCGAACTATTACCACTCGAACATGGAGTACCAGTCCGGCGAAGACCTGAAGACCGGCGCGTGGAAGCCGTACGGGCTCGAGGTCAACTCGCCGCTGCGTACCGCGGGCGACCGCGTCTACCTGCTGAACTTCGGTTACTCCCCGAAGTTCACGGTGACCTTCCCCGACGGCACCGTGCGCACCAACATCACTCCGTGGCGGCCCGCCGACGAGCCCACGAAGCTCTCCGAAGGCGCGACGAAAATCGACCAGCCGGGTATCGCGGACCCGATCGAACGCCGCACCCGGCAACTCGCGATCACCGGTCTGCTCGCGCCGACCGCGTTCCTGCACGGCAATGTGCTGACGTCGTCGCGGCCCGAGGCGAACAAGCCCGCCGTGGCCGTGGACATCTACCGCGGCGACCTCGGCCTCGACGCGGGCCGGGGCCAGTCGATCTTCCAGATCGACCAGTCGCTCGTCGCGGACGGCAGGCTCAAGAAGCTCACCCGGCAGAACCTGGACCTGGGCCAGGAGACCGTGCTGGACGACGGCACGAAGGTCCGCTTCGACGGTGTCCAGGAATGGGTGGCGATCCAGGTCTCGCACGATCCCGTGCAGGGCTGGGTGCTGGGCTGCGCGGTCGTGATGCTGCTCGGGCTGGCGGGATCGCTGCTGGTCAAACGGCGCCGGGTGTGGGTGCGGGTGAGCCCGGCGCGTGAAGATGAGGCGGGTACCGTGATCGAGGTCGCCGGGCTGGCGCGCACCGACCAGGCGGGCTACGGCGAAGAGTTCCAGCGGATCAGCGCCAAGCTGGTCCAGGGGCAGAGAGGCAACTAGAGGTCATGCCGATCAACGAGACGCTGTCCCAGTACAGCGATTACTCCTATACCACCGCGACGGCGATCTACGTCATCGCGTTGATGTTCGCCCTCATCGAGCAGGGTTTCGGCGCGAAGGGCCGCCTCGCGGCGGAGCGCAGCATCCAGCGTTCCCGTGACCTGATCGGCGCGGGTGGCCCGCCGTCGACGCCGCCGGCTTACGGGACGCCCATCGAGCCCTCGCGCGAGATCGGCCGCCCCGAGCGCATCGGCCGCATGGGCGCCGCGCTGCTGGTGCTGGCCGCGCTGCTCCACCTGGCCGCGATCGTGCTGCGCGGGCTCGCCGTGCACCGCGCGCCGTGGGGCAACCTCTACGAATACGGCATGGCCACGACCTTCGTCGCCGTCGTGACCTGGCTCGTCATCATGCGGAAGTTCCCGGTCCGTCACCTCACCGGCTTCCTGTTGCTGCCGGTCGTGATCCTGATGTTCGTCAACGGCACCATGCTGTACACGACGGCCGCGCCGGTGCAGCCCGCGCTCCAGTCCTACTGGGTGATCATCCACGTTTCCGCGGCGATCATCGGTTCGGGTGTCTTCCTGGTGCCGGGTGTCGCGAGCGTTCTTTACCTTTTCCGCGCCGCCCACGACGACGATCCGGCGAAGTTCGCCAAGTTCGGCTCGAAGCTGCCCGCCGCGGACGTGCTCGACCGCATCGCCTACCGCACCACCATCTTCGCCTTCCCGGTCTTCACCTTCGGCGTGCTCTGCGGCGCGGTGTGGGCCGAGGCGGCGTGGGGCCGGTTCTGGGGCTGGGACCCCAAGGAGACCGTCGCTTTCGTGGCGTGGGTGGTCTACGCGGCGTACCTGCACTCCCGTGCCACCGCGGGCTGGCGGGGGAAGCGGGCCGCGATCATCAACATCGTCGGGTTCTCCGCGACGATCTTCAACATGTTCTTCGTGAACCTGGTCACCTCGGGTCTGCACTCCTACGCCGGGGGCTGACCGCCGCCGCTGCACGCGAGCCGACTACCGTCAATACTGAGGTAACGGGGGAAGACGTGCGCGGAGGAGGAATTCAGCGGTGACCGGACCCAGCGAAGAATCGGCTCCTGGCCACCCCGAACCCACCGAGAGCGTCCCGCCCTCGGAGTTGTTCTCCGAGGACAGGACGGACTCGGCGCCGCATCCGAACGCCGGTGGCTTCGAGGCCGAGCCGACCCAGGTCGTCCAGCCCCAGTACCCGCAGCAGGGGCAGTATCCGCAGCAGCAGCCCGCTCAACCGCAACTGCAGCTGCCGCAGCCGTCGCAGGGCCAGTACCAGCAGCCCTACGACCAGAACCTCCCCCCGTTGCACCCACAGCAGGCGCAGCAGGCCGCCCAGTACCCGCCCCAGCAGCAATACGCGCCGCCGCCGCCGGTCCAGCAGCCCGCGGTGCCGGGCCTCCCGCAGCCGCAGGGCAGGCACGCGCTCCCGGACGAACTCGCCACCGCGAGCCTGGTGAAGCCGCAGAAACGCAAGCCGCAGTCGGGCTGGCGCAAGGCCCTGTACGTGGGTACCGGAAAGCTCGTCAATCCGGGGGAGAGTCCCAGGGACACGCGCAAGCGTGAACTGATCGCGCAGATCAACCAGCCGCTGCGCGGGTGCTACAAGATCGCGATGCTGAGCCTCAAAGGTGGCGTCGGCAAGACCACCACGACCACCACACTGGGCTCGACGTTCGCTTCGCTGCGCGGTGACCGCGTCGTCGCCGTCGACGCGAACCCGGACCGCGGGACGCTGTCGCAGAAGATCCCGATCGAGACCACCGCGACCGTCCGGCACCTGTTGCGCGACGCGGACAAGATCACCCGGTACAGCGACGTCCGGTCGTACACCTCACAGGGCGGGAGCCGGCTGGAGATCCTTGCCAGCGAGCAGGATCCGGCGGTTTCGGAGGCCTTCTCCGAGGACGATTACCGGCGCACGGTCAACCTGCTGGAGCACTTCTACAACATCGTGCTCACCGACTGCGGGACCGGTTTGATGCACTCGGCGATGAAGGGCGTCCTGGACGTCGCGGACGCGCTGGTGGTGGTCTCGTCCGGTTCCGTCGACGGGGCGCGCAGTGCGTCGGCCACACTCGACTGGCTGGAGGCGCACGGCTACGGCGACCTGGTCAAACGCTCCGTCGCGGTGATCAACTCGGTGCGGCCGAAGGGGGGCTCCGTCGATCTGGACAAGCTCTCCGCGCACTTCGGCGCGCGGGTCCGTTCGGTCTGCCGCATCCCGTTCGACCCGCACCTGGAAGAAGGCGCCGAGATCGAACTGGACCGGCTCGACGAGGACACGCGGCTGGCCTTGCTGGAACTGGCGGCCACCGTCGCCGACGGCTTCGGCGGCCAGCAGTACCGGCCGATCCAGCCGTAGTCCGACGTCTACTCTTTGTCCTCGTCTTTACCTTTGCGCTGCTGCTCACCGAGCTTGCGCAGGAAGTCGGGGTCGTCGTCCGGGGCCAGCGTCGGTCGCGACGAGGGCACCCCGACGCGCTCGATCCCGAACGCGCGCCACAACACCACGGCGACGGTGAGCGCTCCGATGGCCGCGAGCAGATAGATCATGCTCGGCCCCTTTCCGCGTGGAGGACGTTGCTCAGTCCCACGAGGCTAGCCTCTTTGCCGCGTGCGGGGGGACTCATGGATACCCCAATGTGACGAAGGGCGATTCCCTGCCCTTCGTCACCGGAGTCCCTTTCCAGGGAAATGCCAGGTCAGATCTTGCGCGCGGGCTCGCTGGCGTCGGTGGTCAGCTCGGCGAGGAGCTCGTTCACCTCGGCCTCGCGGAACCGGCGGTGCCCACCGGGAGTGCGGATCGAGCCGATCCGGCCCGCGGTCGCCCAGCGGGTCACGGTCTTGGGATCGACCCGGAACAGGGCCGCCACTTCACCGGGGGTGAGCAACCTACCGCCCATGGTCGCGGTCATTTTCCGCCTCCTTCACGGTTCCCGTGCTAAACCGGGGGCGGGCCCAATGCCCGTCGTGCCGGGTAGCCAATACGGCAATCGTTGCATCTCACCCGTCAGGTACTCGAACGGTTGTCCAAGAGTAAAGAGCCCTTAAAGGTCAAAACCGACAACCAAGACATGCGCCCGTGGCCGTCCAGGTCTTGTCACGAAGGTACGAAAACGCGCCCTGATCCCGCGAATCGGGCCGTGGCACCTAAGGTGTAGCGGTGGACCAGGTGGATCGGAAGATCATCGCGGCATTACGGGAGAACGGGCGGGCTACCTACGCCGACCTCGGCCGGTCTGTCGGGCTCTCGGCCTCTTCAGTGCACGAGCGGGTCGGCAAACTCGAGGCCGCCGGCGTGATCACCGGCTACCACGCCATGGTCGATCCCAACACGGTCGGACTCGGCGTGACGGCGCTGGTCGGCATCCACCCCACCGACACCGCGACCGAAGACGACGTCGCGGACGCGCTCGGGGCGTTGGACGAGGTCGAAAGCTGCTACGCCGTCGCGGGCAACGAGGCTTTCGTCGTCAAGGTTCGCGTGGCGACCGTCGACGATCTGGAGCGGACGCTCGGCAGGCTGCGGCGGATTCCCGGCGTCGGCCGCACGAACACCACCGTCGTGCTTTCCACCCGTTTCGAAGGCCGGCCCAACAACGCGGGCCTGGAGGACGGCCGCAACGGCAGCGCGTAGCCTGCGTTGATGTGAGCGACAATCAGCTTCCCCGTGACCTGACGCTGTACGTGCTGGCCAGGTTTCTCCTGGTCGGGGTCATCGCAGGCGGGTTACTGCTGGTCAACGTCCCGCTGCTGGTCGCGCTGCTGATCGGTCTGGTCGTGGGACTGCCGCTGGGTCTGCTGCTGTTCCGCCCGCTGAACGCGCGGGTGATCGCCGGACTCGCCCGCCGCAACGAAAAGCGCGCCCGCGCCCGTGCCGAACTGCGCTCCCAGCTGCGCGGCGACCGAGCGGACGGCACCGCGTGAGCCGTCTGCACAGCCGCAGCTGGGTCCGCGAAGCCGTCCGCATCATCGAGGCCGACGCGAACCGCAGCGCCGACACGCATCTGCACGTCTTCCCGTTGCCCGCCGAATGGGGCATCGATCTGTACTTGAAGGACGAGTCCGTCCACCCGACCGGCTCGCTCAAGCACCGGCTCGCGCGTTCGCTGTTCCTGTACGGCCTGGTGAACGGCCAGATCGGGCAGGACACCGTGCTCGTCGAGGCGTCGAGCGGCTCGACGGCGGTTTCGGAGGCGTATTTCGCGCGGATGCTCGGCCTGCGGTTCATCACCGTGGTGCCGCGCAGCACCTCTCCGGAGAAGATCGCGCTCATCGAGTTCTACGGCGGCGAATGTCACTACGTCGACCGCGCGCCGGACATGTACCCGGAGGCCGAGCGCCTCGCTTCGGAGTGCAACGGTCACTACCTCGACCAGTTCACCTACGCGGAGCGCGCGACGGACTGGCGCGGGAACAACAACATCGCCGAATCGGTGTACGCGCAGATGCAGTCCGAGCGGCACCCCGTGCCGACGTGGATCGTGGTCGGCGCCGGCACCGGTGGCACCAGCGCGACCTTCGGCCGCTACGTGCGCTACAAGCGGCACACCACGAAGATCGCCGTCGTCGATCCGGAGAACTCGTCGTTCTTCGGCGCCTGGCAGACCGGGGCGCTCGACTACAGCACCGGCATGCCGTCGCGGATCGAAGGCATCGGACGGCCGCGCGTCGAGCCGTCGTTCGTGCCCGGCGTGATCGACGAGATGTTGCAGGTGCCGGACGCCGCCTCGCTGGCCGCCATCCGCGTGCTGCGCGAACGGACCGGGCACTGGGCCGGCGGCTCGACCGGCACGAACCTCTTCGGCGCCTTCACGCTGATCTCGCGGATGGTCTCGGAAGGCCAGGCGGGCAGCGTCGTCACCCTGCTGTGCGACGGTGGCGAGCGGTACGCCAACACCTACTACGACGACGAGTGGCTGGCGCGGAAGAACATCGACATCGAGCCGTACCTGGACAAGTACCGGGAGTTCCTGGTGAGCGGGAAGCTTCCTCCCGAGGCCTAGCCCGATGCGGGCTGAAGGGCCCTTCAGTCCACTTCAGAGGGTGAGAGCGACCGCGGTCAGCACCGCCCACCCCAGCATCGCGAACCCGGTGTCCCGCAGCGCCGGGATCAGCGCCCGCCCTCGCGCGCCGCCGCCGACGGCCTTGACCGACTTCAGCAGCAGCGGCGCGGTCAGCAACCCCAGCAGCGCCCACGGCGTCACGAAGGCGAGCAGCACGCTCACGACGTACGGGATCGCGACCAGCGTCAGGTAAAGCCGCCGGGTGCCGACGTCGCCGAGCCGGGTGGCGAGGGTGCGCTTGCCGGACTCGATGTCGGTCGGGATGTCCCGGAGATTGTTGGCGGTCAGCACGCCGGTCGAGAACGAGCCCACGGCGACCGCGCAGCCGAGCGCCGTCCAGCTGAGCTGTCCGGCTTGGACGTACACGGTGCCCAGCACACCGGCCAGCCCGAAGAAGACGAAAACCGCGATCTCGCCGAAACCGTAGTAGCCGTAAGGCTTTTTGCCGCCGGTGTAGAACCAGGCGCCGAGGATGCAGACCGCGCCCATCGCCAGCAGCCACCACAGTCCGCTGATCGCGACGAGGACGAGCCCGAGGACTCCGGCGAGCCCAAGAGCGACGAAGGCTGCCGTCAGGACGGCCTTCGGCTTCGCGACCCCGGAGCCGACCAACCGCAGGGGGCCGACGCGGTTTTCGTCGGTGCCGCGGATGCCGTCGGAGTAGTCGTTGGCGTAGTTGACGCCGACGATCAGGGCCAGCGAGACCAGCAGCGCGAGAATCGATCGGGTCCAGGAGAAACCGTCGAGCGCGACCGCCGCGCCGACTCCGGCGACCACCGGCGCCACCGCGTTGGGCAGCGTCCGCGGGCGCGCCCCTTCGATCCATTCACCAGCAGTCGCCATGTCGCCATTCTGGCCCTGGTCACTACCGGCCGGTATGCGGGGCTCGTCACCTGCCCGAGCCCTCGCGAGCAGGTGACGAGGGGCGCTACTTCAGCTCGTCGATCGTGTCTTCCAGGGTCCAGGTGAGCGTGCCGCTGTTCGGAACGGCGGTTTCCGGTTCGTCCGCCGGCGCGGGCCCGGCCAGAGCGACCAGTCCCAGCGTGACGGCGGTGCAGGCCGATACGGTGCGTGTCCAGCGCGTCATGCCTAGACGTAAACCCGCGGGTAATGACCGTGTCAACAACGTCCCGGTAATCGGTGGAGAATTCACGACCTTCGTAGGAGATTCCGGACGGCTGCCCTGTCGACCTTCCCGGGTCCCCGTAGCGGAAGTTCGTCGGCGAACTCGACCCGCTTCGGAGCCGCTGCCGCACCGGCCTCTTCGCGGCAAGCCGCGCGCAGCGAATCGACGTCGCAGCCGGCACCGACGACGAGCGCGACGACGGCTTCGCCCCACTCGGGGTCGGGTACTCCGACCACACACGCGTCCCGGATCCCGGGCTGCGCGGTCAAGATCCGTTCGACGGCCGCGGCGGCCACCTTCACCCCGCCGGTGTTGATCATGTCGTCGATCCGGCCGAGGATCTCCAGCCGCCCGTCGGCCGACCACCGGCCGCGGTCGGAAGTGCGGAACCGGCCGTCCTCGAAGGCCTCCGCGGTGAGGTCGGTTCGCAGCCGGTAGCCGTGCGCGAGCACGTCACCGGTGACACAGATCCGCTCGTCTTCGAGTTCGACGTGTACTCCGTCCAGGGGTACGCCTTCGTAGACGCAGCCGCTCGCGGTCTCGCTCATGCCGTACGCGGGCACGATCTGCACGCCCGCTTCGGCGGCGCGCTCCCGCAAATCCGCGGTGGTCGCCGCCGCGCCGACGACGATCGCGTCGAAAGCGCGGGCCGCAGCCAGGCCGGGTCCGCCCGCGTCGAGCAGCCGTCCGAGCTGGGTCGGCACGAGCGCGGTGTAGCGCGGCCCGTCCAGTGACAGCAGCGGCGCGGCGGCCTCGGCGAAGTCGTCCGGCCGGAAACCGGGGGCGGGCAGCACGGCGGGCGTCGTCCCGGCCAGCAGCGAGCGGACCAGCACCTGCAGTCCGCCGATGTACGGCGCCGGGGTCGCGAGCAGCCAGTGTCCCGGCCCGCCGAGCCGTGCGTGGGTGGCGCGCGCCGACGCGGTCAGCGCCGACGCCGACAGCAGCACGCCCTTCGGCTCTCCGGTCGACCCGGAGGTGGCGATGATCACCGCTGTCCCGGGCTCGGCCGGGCGCGTCGGATCCATCGCGTTCCGCAAGGCCTCCGACGCGTAGGGGAGGACGGCCGGGCCGCCGCCGAGCGCCTCGGCCAGTGCCGAGGTCAGCCCGTCGATCGACGCCGGACTCCCGTCCACCCCTACCGCACGCATCCCTCCACCCTACGACCCGCGATTCGGCACCTGGTCGCGGTAGTTCACCCGAGCAACTATCGCAACCAGGTGCCGAATCGCGGGGGTCAGTAGTAGTACGGGAAGGCCGACCAGTCGGGGGAGCGCTTCTCCAGGAAGGAGTCGCGGCCTTCGACGGCCTCGTCCTGCATGTACGCCAGCCGGGTGGTTTCGCCGGCGAAGAGCTGCTGGCCGACCAGGCCGTCGTCGGTGAGGTTGAACGCGTACTTGAGCATCCGCTGCGCGGTCGGTGACTTGCCGTTGATCGTCCACGCCCAGTCCAGCGCTTCGGCTTCGAGCTTCGCGTGCGGGACGGCGGAGTTCACCGCGCCCATCGCCTGCATCTGCTCGGCCGTGTACTCGCGTCCGAGGAAGAAGATCTCCCGCGCGAACTTCTGCCCGACCTGCTTGGCGAGATACGCCGAGCCGTAGCCGCCGTCGAAGGAGCCGACGTCCGCATCGGTCTGCTTGAACCGCGCGTGTTCGGCCGATGCGAGCGTGAGGTCGCACACCACGTGCAGCGAGTGCCCGCCGCCCGCCGCCCAGCCGGGGACCACGGCGATGACCACCTTCGGCATGAACCTGATCAGCCGCTGGACCTCGAGAATGTGCAGCCGTCCGGCCCTCGCCGGATCGATCGTGTCGGAGGTCTCCCCGTCCGCGTACTGATACCCGGAGCGTCCGCGAATACGCTGGTCACCACCGGAACAAAACGCCCAGCCGCCGTCCTTCGGCGATGGGCCGTTGCCGGTGAGCAGGACGCAGCCGACGTCCGAGCTCATCCGCGCGTGGTCGAGCGCGCGGTACAGCTCGTCGACGGTGTGCGGACGGAAGGCGTTGCGGACCTCCGGACGGTCGAACGCGATACGCACCACCCGTTTACCTGAGCGGCTCTCAGCGGAGCGGTGATAGGTGATGTCGGTGAAGTCGAAACCGTCGACCTCGGTCCACAAGGCCGGGTCGAACAGCTCGGAAACCTGGGCGTCATCCACGTTTGGGAGAATAGGACGTGTGGTCGTGAGTCGTAGTGTGAAACCCGAGGTCTGCCGGTGAATCCTTCCACCGCGCAGGCCAGGGTCATCGTCGACGAACTCGTCCGCAACACCGTCTCGCACGTCGTCCTCTGCCCGGGCTCGCGCAACGCCCCGCTGTCGATCGCGCTGTACGACGCGGCGGCGGCCGGACGGCTTCAGCTGCACGTCCGCATCGACGAACGCGGCGCCGCCTTCCTCGCTCTCGGCATCGCCGCGCGCACCGGCCGCCCCGTGGCCGTGTTGTGCACCTCGGGCACCGCGGCCGCGAACTTCCACCCCGCCGTCCTGGAGGCGGACCGCGCGGGCGTGCCGCTGATCGTGCTGACCGCCGACCGCCCGCCCGAGATGCGGGCCGCCGGCGCGAGCCAGGTCATCGATCAGCACCAGCTCTACGGCAACGCCATCCGCTACTTCGACGAGCTCGCCGTCGCCGAACGCCGCGCCGGGCAGAACTCGTACTGGCGTGGCCAGATCTGCCGTGCCTGGAACGCCGCGTACGGCGAATGGCGCTGCGGGCCGGTGCATCTGAACATCCCGTTCCGTGAGCCGCTCGTGCCCGACGGCGTCGACGACGAGTGGTACGAGTCACTGGAAGGGCGTCCCGACGGCGCGCGCTGGACCGAGCTGCCCGACTTCGGCGCGCTTCCCTCGTTCGTGGTGCCCTCGGCCCGGACCGGCCTGGTCATCGCGTGCGACACCGGCGTGCAGGCGGCCAGCGAATGGGCCGAGCTGCACGGCTGGCCGGTCGTCTCCGAGACCGGCGGCATCGGGCTGGCGGGCGCGACGGCGATCTCGTCCGGGGCGTGGCTGCTCGGCGTCGAGGAGTTCATCTCGCGGCACAAACCCGAGCAGGTGCTGTGCATCGGCCGTCCGACGGTGTTCCGTCAGGTCCAGCGCGTGCTGTCCGATCCCGACGTCGAGGTGCTGCTGGTCCGGCCCGATTCGGACTGGCCCGCGCCCGCGCACAACGTCCGCCAGGTCGGCCAGTGGTTCGACGAGCCGACCAAACCGGCCGATCCCGAGTGGCTCGCCAGCTGGCAGCGCGCGGACAAGGCGGCGTCGGCGGCGGTGACCGAGGCGCTGGCCGCCGAACCGTGGCCGAGCGGGCTGCGCCTGGCCACCGAGCTGGTGGACGCGGTTCCGGAGGGGTCGCTGCTGGTCGTGGGTTCGTCCAACCCGACCCGTGACGTCGCGCTCGCCGGACGGCTGCGGCCGGACGTCCTCGTGCACCGCAACCGCGGCGTCGCCGGGATCGACGGCCTGGTGTCGACCGCGATCGGCGCCGCGACCGTCCACAGGGGACATTCCTACGCGCTGCTCGGCGACCTGACGTTCCTGCACGACGCGAGCGGCCTGTTGACCGGCCCCGCCGAACAGCGCCCCGACCTGACGATCGTGGTGCTCAACGATGACGGCGGCGGCATCTTCTCTCTGCTGGAGCAGGGCGCGCCCGAGCACAACGCCAGCTTCGAGCGCGTCTTCGGCACGCCGCACGGTGCCGATCTCGGTGCCCTGTGCGCCGGTTACCGCGTGCCGCACATCGTCGCCGAGACGCTCACCGAGTTCCGCGCGGCGCTCAGGCCCGCGCCGGGGCTGCGGGTGGTGGAGGTCCGGGTGGACCGAACGCGCCACCGCGAGCTGCACGCGCGCCTCCGTACGGCGGTTTCCTCCGCCGTACGCGCTGTCTAGCCGATTTTGCTCTCAGTCCAGAGGTTAGGAACCCCTCCTTCGGCCGTGTCTCCGCGATGATCGTCTGGCTACGTTCGAGCGCGCTGACAAATCCCTGGGAGGATTCGCAATGCGCTTGAAGACTCGCGCCGGCTTCGCCGGATTGACCGCGGGCGTCGTAGGGGTGCTGCTCGTGGGCACCGCGTCCGCCGCACCCGCGCCCGGCTCGATCGGCATCGGCGACCCGTACTACCCGCACGCCGGGAACGGCGGCTACGACGTCGGTCACTACGACCTCCGGCTGACCTATCAGCCGTCCACCGACCTGCTCTCCGGTGCCACGACGATCCTGCTCACCGCGACGCAGGACCTCTCGGCGTTCAACCTCGACTTCGGCCTGAAGGTGTCGAGCGTCCGGGTCGGCAACCGGCCCGCGAAGTTCGCGACGTCGACCGACGGCACCGGTGAGCTGACCGTCACGCCGTCGGCTCCGCTGAAGAAGGGCCAGACGGCGACGGTCGTCGTCGCCTACGCGGACACGCCGTCGAAGGTGAAGATCGACGGCTTCACCGCCTGGAAGAAGACCCCGGACGGCGCGCTGGCCGTCGACGAACCGCAGAGCGCGGCCTGGTGGTTCCCGTCCAACGACCACCCCACCGACCTGGCGACCTACGACATCTCGGTCGAGGTGCCGAACGACGTCGCCGCGTTGTCGAACGGCACGCTCGTGCGCAAGACGGTGCAGCGGCCGGGCTGGACGCGCTGGAACTGGCGCAGCACCAAACCGCAGGCGACGTACCTCACGTCGCTGGAGGTCGGCAAGTTCGAGGTGCACGAGCAGACCACGCCGGACGGCAAGCCGTTCATCACCGCCTACGGCGCCGACCTCGGCGAATCGCTCGGCGCGGCCAAGGCCAGCATCGAGCGGACGCCGGAGATCACCGAATTCCTCGCCTCGAAGTTCGGCCCCTACCCGTTCGAGGCACAGGGCGGTGTCGTCACCACCGGCATCACCTTCGCGCTGGAGAACCAGACGCGGCCGGTGTACGGCGCCAGGGCCTTCCGTTCCGGCTCCAACACCTCGATCGTCGCGCACGAGCAGGCGCACCAGTGGTTCGGCGACAGCGTCACGCTCGGCAAGTGGAGCGAAATCTGGCTGAACGAGGGCTTCGCCTCCTATGGCGAGTTCCTGTGGTCGGAGGAGACCGGCGAGGGCACGGCCGACGAACTCGCCCAGTACATCTACGACTCCGTGCCTGCCGAGGACCCCTTCTGGCAGGTCCTGCCCGCCGACCCCGGTGCGGACAACCAGTTCGACGCGGCCGTCTACGACCGCGGCGCGCTCGCGGTGCACGCGTTGCGCAAGGCCGTGGGTGACGACACGTTCTTCCGGATCCTGCAGACCTGGCAGCAGGTGAAGAAGGCCAAGTCGGCGGTCATCGGAGAATTCATCGCGCTCGCGGAGAGGATCTCGGGCAAGCCGCTGTACGACCTGTTCCAGACGTGGCTGTACACCAAGGGCAAGCCCGCGGTGAGCCCCAACGGCGCGTCGGCTCTCCGGGCCGCTGTGGCGCCTGTCGCACCCAAGTCGTACCCGCAGATCAAGGCGACCCACGAATTCCTCGCCGAGCGACACGCCCACTGACGGGTAGCGCTACGCTCGCGGCGTGACGGCCAAAACGGAGCGGGTGAGGCGCATCGGGTGGTATGCCGCCCTCGTTGTCGCCTCACTCGTCACCGTGCTCGGTGTCTCGCTGCTCTTCGCCGCCATCCGCAACGACAGCGCGATCGAAGCGGAACTCGGGCAGGCGACGGCGCAGGTCGAGTCGGTGACCTTCGACCGCACGATCATCAACTACGCCACCCCCGACGGCATCATGCACAGCCCGGCCAACGGCGTGCTCTACCCCTCGGGACTGGCCGCCGGGCAGCTGGTGAACATCGAGTACGACGTCGGCGACCCGGAACTCGCGCGGGTGGCGGGCCGCTCGGCGGCGAACACGCTGCTGCCGCTGGGCAGCATGATCTTCTTCACCTGGCTGATCGCCGGCCCGCCGCTGTGGTGGTTCCGGCGGCAACGGCCGGCTCACCGGCGCTCGCTCGCCGAGTCGTCCGTCTGATCACGCGAGTTACGCCCCCAATCACGCGAGTTACGCCCCCACTCACGTGAGTGTCGCCCCCAATCACGCGAGTCACGTCTCTGTTCACGCGAGTTCCGTGCCCAGTCACGCGAGCCTGCTGTGCGGAACCGGCGAACTCGCGTGATCAGGGGCGTAACTCGCGTGATCGAGGGGCGTAACTCGCGTGATCAGAGGCGTAACTCGCGTGATTGGAGGCGTAACTCGCGTGATTGGGCGGCGAACTCAGCCGACCGACTCCTGCCACCAGCCCAAGACCTCGTCGGCCACTCCCGGCGCCGCCACCAGCAGCGCGTCGACCGGCAGGGCCGTGTCTTCCCCGTGCCGGTCCAGCACCACGGCGCCGGCCTCGATGGCCAGCGCGACCGAGCCGGCGACGTCCCATTCGCGGTAGCTGTGCAGCACCGCCGCGGCCGCGTGTCCCAGTGCGACCTGCGCGATGGCCAGCGCGGCCGAGCCGAGCACCCGGACCCCGGCGTGTGCGGCGGCGGCCCGTTCGATGAACTGGCCCATCCCCGGCCAGACACCCTTGCGCGTGAGTTCCGTGCAGACGATCGCCCCGGCCGTCCCGCGACGGTCGGTCAGCGTGATCGGCTTGCCGTTCGCTCTGGCCCCGCGACCGCGCGCGGCGGCGTAGATCTGGGCGCGGTACGGGTCCGCGACCACGCCCACCACCGGCCCCGAAGCGTCGATCAGGGCGAGGCTGTACGCGCACCAGGGGACACCGGCGACGTAGTTCGCGGTGCCGTCGACCGGGTCGACCACCCAGCGGTATTCGGCGACGTCGGCCCCGTGGTCGGCACCGAATTCGCCACCGACCACGGGGATGCCGGGGAATTCCGCGGTCAGCACGCGGCGGGTGTGGCGTTCGAGGATCCGGTCCGTGTCGGTGACCCAGTCGAAGGGCGAATCCCTCGGATCGGGTTGGGCGCCGCGGCCCGCGGTCGCGGTGATCACGTCGGTCGCGTCGTTGGCCAGCCGCCCGGCCACTTCGAGGGCCCTCGACACCAGCCCTGGCTCGACGGGCTGAGGCGGCCTTGACGACAGGAGGGTCATGCCTGACTAGTGTGGCCGAGCCTGGTTTACGGAACACGACCTTGAGATGACATGTCGTCTGTTCCGTTTTTGTTGGCGTGGGCGTCACAACCGGGTGCGACAGTGATCCGCGTGCGAGTCGCGATAGTCACCGAAAGTTTTCTGCCCCAGGTGAACGGCGTGACCAACTCCGTGCTCCGCGTCGTGGAACACCTCCGCGACCGTGCGCACGACGTGCTGATCATCGCCCCGGGGCCGGGTCCCGTGGAGTATCTCGGCGCTCCGGTCGTGCGCATTCCCGCCCTCGACTTCCCCGGTGTGAACTCCCTGCCGATCGGCGTGCCGACGCGGACGGTGCTCACCGCCCTTGCCGATTTCGGCCCGGACGTGGTGCATCTGGCGTCGCCGTTCGTGGTCGGCGCCCGCGGGCTCGCGGCGGCCAGACGGCTGCGGGTGCCGTGTGTCGCGGTGTACCAGACCGACATCGCCGGTTTCGCCGCCGCGTACGGTTTCGGCATCGCCGCCCGCGCGGCCTGGCGCTGGGTGCGCCGTCTGCACTCGCGGGCGGACCGCACGCTCGCGCCGTCGACGGATTCGGTGGAACAGCTGAAACTGCACGGGATTCCCCGGGTGCACCGCTGGGCGCGTGGCGTCGACCTCGAGCGGTTCTCTCCGGTCCACGCCGATCCCGCGTTGCGCGCGGAGCTGGCACCGAACGGTGAACTGCTGGTCGGTTTCGTCGGCAGGCTCGCGCCCGAGAAGGAGGTCGAACGGCTGACCGCGCTCGCCGGGGTCGCCGGGATCCGCGTGGTCGTCGTCGGTGACGGGCCGGAGTTGCCGATGCTGCGCGAACGGATTCCGGGTGCGGCGTTCCTCGGTGCCCGGTACGGCGAAGAGCTCTCCGCGGCGTACGCGAGCTTCGACGTCTTCGTCCACACAGGACCGCACGAGACGTTCTGCCAGACCATCCAGGAAGCGATGGCGTCCGGGCTGCCGGTGCTGGCGCCGAACGCGGGCGGTCCGAAGGATCTGGTCCTGCCCGGCCGCACCGGGTACCTGCTGCCCGCGGACCGGGCAGGCTTCGCGACGGCGCTGGTGGACAAGGTGGACGACCTGCGCGACGAAGCACTGCGTGCCAGGCTGGGGGAGAAGGCGCGCAAGGTCGTTTCGGGCCGGACTTGGCCCGCTGTCTGCCACGAACTGATCGGCCACTACGAGGCCGTCCAGGGCAAAATCGCGCGCGCGGCTTGATCGCACGGCACCGGCTGATCGTGCGGCCCGGCTGCGGCGAGGCGGCCGACGATCGCGCCCCCGCTTTCGCCGGTGCGGTCACGGGAATGCTCTCCGCACTCACCTGATCACTTTGTATCCATTTTGTACATCGGGCCTTCATCGTCCCTTCACGCCATCGAGCGAGAGGACGGCACGTGAGGTTCGAAGTACTGGGCACGTTCAGCATCTCTTCCGGTTCGCGGTCGGTCCCGTTGCACGGCCGGATGAGGAGAACACTCCTCGGCGTACTGCTGGTCCGGGCGAACACCTTCGTGCCGGTGAACGTGCTGACCGAGGCCCTGTGGGAGAGCAAGTGGGAGCCGCGGGCGGTGCCGAAGCTGCACTGGCACGTCCACAAGCTGCGGCAGGTCCTGCCCGAAGGCGATCGGCTCGGCTTCGACAACGGCGGCTACCGGCTGGAGGTGCACCCCGGCGAGTTCGACGTCGAGACCTTCGAGACGCTGGGGCGT
>Ga0196958_10000196_pt1 | contig 20212 bp, 20 predicted proteins | sample S1v_10metaG_FD_148654 | JGI IMG/M metagenome (GOLD analysis project Ga0196958, IMG submission 148654) | Soil microbial communities from Anza Borrego desert, Southern California, United States - S1+v_10 | ecosystem: Environmental > Terrestrial > Soil > Desert | place: USA: California | collected...
CGCTACGGGGTGGAGGGCATTGCGGGCCTGCTCGACCGTCCGCGGGGCGCGGGTCGCGAGCAGGTCGCGACCTCGGTCCGGGCCCGGATCCTGGCGCTGAGCCGGACCAGCCCGCCACCGGCGACCGGGCTGTCGCACTGGTCGAGCCGGGAGATGGCCGCGTTCATCGCCTGCACCGAGGGGGTGTCGGTGTCCCATTACTATGTCGCGAAATTGTGGCGGGACAACGGGATCAGGCCTCATCGGCACGGCACGTTCAAGGTGAGCAGGGATCCGGAGTTCGCCGAGAAGGTCGCCGATATCGTCGGGTTGTATCTGGACCCGCCCGGCGGTGCGGTGGTGCTCTCGATCGACGAGAAAACCCAGATCCAGGCCTTGGACCGGACTCAGCCGCTGCTGCCGATCGACTTCGACGCGACCGAGAAACGCACCCATGACTACGTTCGCCACGGCACCACGAACCTGTTCGCCGCGTTGAACGTGGGCACCGGCGAGGTCCTGGGCGAGTGCACACCGGTCCGCGATGGCGCGGCCTTCCTGGCGTTCCTGAAGAAGTCCGTGAAACCGCACGCCGGCAAGGACGTTCACGTCGTGCTGGACAACCTCTCGACCCACACCACGCCGGAGGTCCAGGCCTGGCTGGCCGATAACCCGCACGTGCGGTTCCACTTCACCCCCAAGGGTTCCTCCTGGATCAACCAGATCGAGACCTGGTTCGGGATCATCACCCGCCAGTCCATCCGACGCGGCACCTTCACCAGCGTCAAAGTCCTGATCAAGCAGATCCGCGACTACATCACGCACTGGAACAGCACCGCCAACCCCTTCACCTGGACCGCCACCGCCGACGAAATCCTGTCCAAGGTCCGACTCGTCCAGGCAAACATCAAGAAACTCGTCGACCATAACGCCAAGTAACGACAACAGGATCACGAGACACTAGTAGACAACAGGAAACACCTGCCGCCGCCGGAAATCATCGCAAAGACTCGAAGCATGGACAACGACACGTGCGCGTTCTGCGCGATCGCCCACCGACGGGCACCAGCGAAGATCGTGCGCCGCTGGGACTCCGTCGTCGCGATCCGGCCCCGCAGCGGCGGCGTCACCGCCGGACACCTGCTCGTCATCCCCCACCAACACGTCCCCGACGTCGGCACCGACCCGACCGTGACCGCGGCGGTGTTCGCCGCGGCCGCCGAGCTCGCCGCTCTGCTCCCCGCCTGCAACGTGCTGACCTCCAAGGGCCGCGACGGTACACAAAGCGTGCCGCACCTGCACGCTCATGTCGTGCCACAGAACGCCTTCGACGGACTCCTCCTTCCCTGGAGCGCGTGCCCAGACGCCGAGCTCGCGGGAGCGGCGTGATGATCACTGTCGTCTGCGCGAGGGAGCCCCTGCCAACGAACGAGCCGAGCATCTTCCTGGCCGGACCGACTCCGGTCGCCAGCGGGGGCGTGCCGTCGTGGCGACCGGACGCGATCGCCACGATCCAGACTGCTTGGCGTGGATCGCAGCTGAGCATCCTCACCCCGGAGTCCCGAGGTGGTGCTCGCGCCCAACGCTACGAGGACCAGGTCGACTGGGAGACCGACGCCCGTGCTCGGGCGGACGCGATCCTGTTCTGGATCCCCCGCGACATGCGGAACTTGCCGGGCATGACCACGAACGTGGAGTTCGGTCTCGACGTCGGCACCGGTCGAGCGGTCCTCGGATGCCCACCGGACTGCCCCAATCCTGAACGCAACCGGTATCTCATGTACGTGGCACGTCGGCATGGCATACCTGTGTGCGAGACGCTGACGGCCGCGGTCGATGCCGCCCTGGACCTGCTTCCTCCCCCCTGAGGATCCTTTCTGATCGTCAAGGCCGTGGGTAGCCGCCACGGTTCCGCTTCGGCCTCGTAGACGTCGGGATCGGTCGCACACCGGAGTACATGGGGTCGCCGACTGGTGAAGTCGCGTATTCAACTGTCGCGAGTTCTCTCGAGGTTGTCGCGGTGAGTGATCGCCGGAGGCGTATCGGCGCCATGTGGCACCGGCCTGTGCGGCGAGCCGGGTTGTAGTGGCGTCGTGGTAGCCGAGGACGAGAATGGCCTGACGACGGTGGACCACGGCGAGGTGAACGCGGACATGGCTGTGGTCGACGACTGCTGAGCGCGTGCAGCTGTCCGGTGTGGCGCCCAACCTGATCAGTTGCTGGGGGCGTCGGGGACTGACCGGCAACTCGTTTGCCACGCGACCCCGCCCTGTGCGAGAAAGTGCGTCGTGACCGATGACATCCGCCCGCCTGGTGCGTTCTGCTGGTTCGATCTCAAGACCCGGGACGTACCCGGGACGGCAGTCTTCCTGTCAGGCGCGCTCGGCTGGGAGACCGCCGAGCCGGCCGGTCTGCGTGCGGCGTTGGTGCTGACTCGCGATGGATATCCCGTCGGCAGCCTCAGCGATCTCGCCAACCCCGTCTATCCCCCGGGCCTACCGGAACATGTCGCTTGGTATGTCGCGGTGGACGACGTCGAAGCGCGGATCGCCGCAGCGGAACTGGCCGGTGCGGCGATCGTCCTGGCACCGTTCGAGGTTTCCGGTCAGGGGCGGATGGCGACACTCGTGGACCCGTTCGGTGCGGCGATCTCCTTGTGGGAGCCGGCCGGGTTCAGCGGTTGGACGTTCCCCAGGGGCACCCCGGGTGCTCCCTTCGCTCCGGCTCATGGCGGACCCGAACCCGGTGACGCCGCGGCGTTCTATCGGACCGTCGGGCTCAGCGACGACGACGTGGTGTTCGAGCGTGCTGCGGGACCGGCCGAATGGAGACTCCGGGTACATGGCCCAGACCTGCCGGTGACCACGCCCGGAGGGATCACCATCTATCCGGGGTAGCCGACTGGTGAGATCGCGTATTCAACTGTCAGTGGCCAGTTCAAACTCCCCACTGGCGGCCAGTTAGTGGGGAGCTATCTGGTCGTGGACCCGGCTACGTAGCGTGCGCGCGAGAGACGTGGCCGTAGCCAGCGAGGTGTGGCCAAGCACCACCGGCCAGAGTGGTTTCAGGGAATCAAAGTTCGCATAGCGCGCAAGGGCATCGAGACCAGCACGAAGCTCGGCAAACACCGCTGGGTCATCGAACGATCCATCGCCGGGCTCTTCGGCTACCACCGGCTCACCACCCGATACCACCGCTACGCCAACCACTTCTGCGCATTCCTCACCCTCGCCGCCACACTCACCTGCTTCAAAAAGACCACCTACTGAGACACGCTCTTAAGATCGACATGTCACGCGCGGTGAGATCGTGCAGGTCCTCGGCCTACCCTTGAGTACGGGTGATCACTCGATGACCGTGGGCGCGAACAACTGACACTCACCGATCACAACCGGAACCAGGAGCACGAGCAGGCATGCCAGACCAGCACGAACCCGAAGATCCACTCACCAGACTGTACGCGTTGGCCGATCTCGTCAGCTCCGATCTGGCCATCGCCGGGATCCCCCTGGTTCCCGATTACCTGCACGGCGGCCATCCCCTCGGTCCGGTCGGCGCGCACGTCTTCGCCGACAACCTCGGGCATCGTGGTGTGTTCATCAGCTGGGTCAGCCACTCGATCTTGACGTCCGCGTCCCTGGAGGCATGGAGCGAGGGCCGCACCGGTCCAGACAATCCCGCCGGGCAGTGGAAGGAAACGGTCGACACCGCGATGCAGAACGCGATGGCCACGATCCTGTCCTCAATCGGCTACGAGGTAGTGTCAGCAGATGACGAGTCAGGACCTCAGCTCATCGTGACGCAGCGAGCCCCCGAAAGTCCTTGGTGCGCCTGGTATGGAGACCAGGTGGACCGGGTGCGAGCCAAGTCGCTCAAGACCGCGGAGCGGCTCAGGGCCGAAGAAGTGAAGCGGCCGTGAGACTGATCTTGATGAAGCGGCCGTGATACAACCGACGAACACCCAGGTCATTCATGATCGACATGTCGTCGGTGGTGAGACCCTACACCTTGTTGTAGGTTCTCGCAGCTGACTTCATTTTCTCAGTCCCGACTTCATCTCAGCTACATGCAGCGAGACTGCGCAGGTCAGAGGGCGTGAGGCGCCCTGGCTGCCCGCCGCGCAGGTCGGGAAATGAAGTCGATCTGAGACTGGGTCGGGATGAAGCAGCTTGAGACGAGCAGCAAACCCGCTGGTCAGCGAAGCTCCAGATGAAGCACGCCGCGAGAACCTACACTTGTAGGTATCAACGATCTTGGCCCCTTCTCAACGATCTTGGCCCCTCGATGGCCCATGGGCCATTACGTGAGACCAACCCTCGGATCCCGATGATCACTCGGTGGCTGTACCCGTTTCCCGGCCGGCCACCACAAGATCGCCAAGTCAGACATCAAGTGCCCCATGTCGAGAACGCCGAGTGGGCTGCATCATCCCGCCTTCCATGGGGCAGGCGGGGCGCTTGGGGCGGTGCAGACGGGCTCGGATGAATCGACCGTCCTCGAAGTCGAGCCGCACGCCGTCCAGGTGGCTGAACGGCGCACCCCACGATGCGTGATCCGCCTCAGGCAAGCTGCTGACCAGCGCAGGTTCGATGGAGCCGCCGTGAGATACGACGAGCGCACCGCTGCCGTCCGGTACGGAGCGGACCACCTCGATCCAGATCTTCCGGTGCTCGGTCGCGACGGCGGCGATTCCACCGCCGGCAGCGATCAGCTCCGCGTAGTGGACGTACGGTTGCGGCCAGGCCCACTGGTCGTGGTGCTCGGCTTCCCCCGGAACGTAGCCGGACGGCAGATCGACGGTGTCGTCGACGGCCCAGCCCATGGCGATTGCCGTCTCGACTGCCCGTGGTGACGCGCTGGTCATCACGAACGCGAAGGGCCCCAACTCCGCACCCACGGCGCGTGCGAGCGCAACCCCGTACGCGGACAGGTGCGAACCGCGGCCGCGAGCTGCCCCCTTCTTTGTCGGCGCGTGCCGTCGAACCTCCAGCCACCGCATCCCCCAACCCTATAGACACGCGCGCAGGTTCAGCGGTGCTCGACGAGACGGCACAGGCTCCGTCCAGATCCGACACAAGATCGCGAAGTCAGGCTGGAGTAGGAGCTACTCGCCCTGAAGAAATGCCACGAATTTCAGACTTGGGCTGGGTGACATGCAGTGAGACAAGCTGCGAAATCGCAGTTCAACAAAGATCAACATGTCATCGACAGTGAGACCCTACAGGCGCACCCTGGAAGTCCCCATCCGGCCCGGAGCTGGGAGACCGACGCACTGCCCGTGGGGGCACGACCTCGCGGTCGGAGGCGTCCGGCAAAGCTGGTCACAGGACTACCGCGCGCTCGAGTGGGTCTGCGAAGCCTGCTACGCCCTGCCCGGGCGAACCGGTGTGTGGGCCGTGATCGATCCCGCCGTCGAACGGCAGGTCCCCGAGGAAAGCGTCGACGAGTACGGTCTCCGGCTGGTAGTCGTGCACCGCCGCTGCCGCGCCAAGCAGCTCCTGGTGCACGTCAGGCAACGCGGTGACGTGCAGGCTGTAGCCTTGGTCCTCACCGTCGCGCCACGGCGATCAGCTGCAACGCTCTACCTTGCGGCTGATCGCAGCTTCGGGAGTCCCGGGCCCACACCGGACATACCCGCCGCTCCGGCCCGCGAACCGGCAACGGGTCGGGAACCACCACCAACCTCGCCGAGCGCGCACTCCGCCGCGCCACCCAGCCACCGTAGAACACCCACCGGCCCCCGACCAGCCCGAACACGCCCAGACGCCACTAAACCCGTGGCGTCACAATAGAAAACGGGAATCAGAACAGGCACTCAGCCGCATTGGAACTCGACCGCGACGGGCCGGTCCGGGCAGGTGGGACAGACGAAGAGGTACACGTCGCCACAGTCACCGAGCATCAGGTCCAGCCTGCCCGGCTCGTTGTCGGGGACGGGGATGATCTCCTCCTCGACCGACTCGGGCACCACGGACTGGCCCAGCATGGTGAACGTCGTGGGATCGAACTGCTCGTTCACCCCGATCGAGGTGCTGGTGGTGCGGCCGTCGGCCAGCGCGAACCGCACCCGCTTCTCGAACTTGGTCCAGGCCAGCGCTTCCACCGGAAGCCAGGTCTTCCACGACCTGCTGCCGGATTCGGCGGTGGCCACGGTGAGCAGGTGCGCCATCTGGTGTCCCTGGGCGCATTCCGGCCAGACGGGGTCCTGAATCCAGGAGATCCAGCCGCCGATCTTCGTGCCCGGCGCGGCCGACAGGTTCTCGTTGTAGCCCCAGTCCTGATCCTTTTCCCACTTCTCGATCCGCTCGCGCAGCTCGTCGGAAGACAGATCGGCCAACTCGGGGAACTCCCTCACCCGGTCCGGGGTGATCCGGCAGGGGGCGGGCAGGTAGCAGACATCGCTGAGTTCGCTGTTCGGCTCGGGTGCGGTGGCGACCTCGGACACGGTCGCCGCCGTCCGCCAGTGGACCTCGGGCCTCGGGGCGTAGTGGGGCTCGTGGTCGATCGGGCACCACAGCACCTGGCACACATCGGTTCCCTCGGGAAACGGCAGCTCCGGAAGATCGCGCGCGTAGAACTGCGCGATGGCTACCATGGGCAGCGCCATGGCCGGGTTCTCGGCGTATTCCGCGCGCCGGAACTCGCGGATCTCGGCCTCGAGCGCCTGGAACTCCGGATAGAGCGGACCGACCGCGGCGTGCTCACCCGCGCGCGCGAGTTCGTTCAGCCGCTCGCCGAGCTCGTCCCGGCGCCGCTGCACTTCCCGGCCTTCGGCGCTGGCCAGCGGACGTGGATCGTCGTGATCGACGGTGCACACCGGCCACGGTTCGTCCGCCGGCCACAACAAGGGCCCGCCGAGCGAGGACTCCTGCGCTGTCACCTCGCCCTGCCACGGGTGTAACCGCACCGCGGTTCGTGCCAGCCCGGCCAGTTCCGGGAACAGCACCGCGAGGTCGACCGGCTTGTCCGGCGTCGTGAACGTCATGAAAAACCTCCCCAGATCGCTACTTGAGCACATTCAACACGGCCCTGGCGGAACGAGAAACGTCCAGGACTCCCTGGCGTCTTAGTACTGGTAAGGACGTCAAGCAGTTCAACGTGTATCTGTCGACGGACTTGATTCGCGAGCTCAAGCACCACGCGGTCGACACCGGGCAGTCGCTGTCGGGTCTCGTGACCGACGCGCTGTGCCAGTACCTCGCGAAGGCAGCACGTCGTGCAGTTGGTCGAGTGTTCGGGCGGGGAGGTGTCCGGGAATTTGACCTCCATCATGGTGGAGGTTGCATCGTGGTGCCCGGCAAGCCAAACACGATGGAGGAGTTCCCATGATCTTGGTGACCGGGGCGACCGGCCGGGTCGGTGGCAGCGTGGTGTCCCAACTACTGGACAAGGGTGTGCCGGTACGCGCACTGGTCCGGGATCCGCAGCGGGCAGCGCTGCCTGGCGGCGTGCAGGTTGTGCGTGGTGACCTGGCCGACCCGGCGAGTCTCGGCCCTGCCTTGGAAGGGGTCGACTCGGTGTTCCTGGTCTGGCCCACCCTCACGGCGGACCACGCCGCGCCGCAGACCATCACCGAGATCGCTCAACGCGTGCAACGCATCGTCTACCTGTCCAGCAACGGCGTGTCCGAGGACACGACCGACGGGATTCTGGGTTCCCACGCCACGTTGGAGCGCCTGATCGAGGACTCGGGTGTGGAGTGGACGTTCCTGCGGCCGGGCGGGTTCGCGGCCAACACCCTGGCCTGGGCGGAACAGATCCGCGCCGAGGGCGTGGTGCGGTGGGTCTACGGTGACGCCCGGCGGGCGTTGGTCCACGAGCGGGACATCGCGGCGGTGGGGGTCGTGGCACTGACCGAGGAGGGCCACAAGGGGGCCAGGTACACGTTCACCGGGCCCGAGTCGATCACGCAGTCCGAGCAGGCCCAGGCGATCGGCGTGGCGATCGGCCGCCCGGTGCGGTTCGAGGAGATCACCCCGGAGGATGCCCGGCAGGGCTTGTTCGCCGGCCTTCCGCCGCAGCTGGTCGACGACATCCTGGCCGCACACGCCGACATGGTGACCCGGCCCGAACCGGTCACCGACACGGTGCAACAGCTCACCGGGACTCCGGCGCGCACCTTCGGCGAATGGGCGGCCGACCACGCAGCCGACTTCACGCCGTGATGGAGCACCCATGTCCGGCGAGCGGCATGGACCCCGGTCTGCGGTGATGGCGCGGGTCGGGCTTGGTGACGTAGCCGCTGACGGTGCGGGTCTTCCGGGTGTCGTGCCACAGGGCCAGGAACGCGGCGTGGGCAGGGGTCGGCACACTCGTCGTCGCGATCAGGGCGGCGAGCTGGGCGGTGCGCGCAGTGCGCTCGGCGACCGACTCGGGGTCGCGCACACCGGCGTGCCATCACCCGGTCCGGCGCACGCGCTTGAGCACCCCAAGTTCGAAGCCGAAAGCGGCGAGGGGCGAGACGTCATCGGACACGTGTTCTTCCAGCGGCCTGAGATACGAAGGCCGTACTGAAGACCGGCGACCTGGTCCCGCCCGGACCTGGTCAGCGCATCGCCGGAGGCCGGCCTGTCCAAGGACCCGCCGAGCGAGGCACGAAGTCGCGAGTCGGTTCGAGCAGCGCAGGCCGCGAGGCGGTGAACGTGTGCAGGTTCAGCGGGAGGCGGGCCGTGGTCGGGTTCAGACGCCCGGACAGGTGGGCGAGCTGACGGCAGTGATCGTCTATGCGCGGAAGCGGGTCAACGCACACGGCGTGATGACCTAGAGGACCGAATTCGGGTCGCCCATCGGCCAGCCTGACGACGGCAACGACGAGTCCCATGCACGGGACGCGCGCACTGCCGCCGCTCTGGTGAGCGAGCGCTCGTAGTCGCCGGATGCTAGAGAGAAGGCAAGGCGGCGCGTCTGACCTGTCGGCAGTTCCCCGCTCGGCGAGGATGAGTCGCCTAGATGAGTGATTCCGTGAAGTTGGTGTTAGTGGTCGTAGGCGGTGAGTGATCGTTTGCTGGTCTGGCCGGTGGTCCAGTTGTGCCAGATGGCGATGGCCAGGGCTAGCAGGCGTTGTGCGACGCGGGTGAATACGCCGTGCGGGGTGCGTCCGCCGTGCGTTTCGAGGTCGAGCTGGCCTTTGAGGGTCTGGTTGACCGACTCGATCCGCTGGCGGACGCCGCCGAGGTTGCCGTTGCGGTAGGTCTCATCTTTGCGGTCCGGGCGTAACAGCTCGATGCCCATCGATTCGGTCCGTTGTTTGAAGTCTTTCCCGGCGAACCCCTTGTCCGCCAACAGGACCTGACCGTTTCGGATGAGGTGCTGGTTGCCCTCGAGCAGGGCGGCCAGCACCTCGCGTTCGCCGAGTTTCGGATTGGCCAGGCACCACATGATCGGCATGCCGTCACCGGCGCAGACGAGGTAGAGCTTCAGACCCCAGTACCAGCGAGAGTGCGACGCACAGTAGCCGTAGCCAGCGTGTCCGGCCAGATCCGAGCGCTTCACTGTTTCCCGTGACATCCCGCAGGGCAGCGGGGTCGCGTCGGTGATCCACATGTCGTCGAACCACGAGGGGCAGCACGCGGCCACCGCGAGGATCGCCTTGCGCAGCAACGGTTGTGCGGTCTTCAGCCGCTTATGATAGCCGGACTGGGTCAGCATGACCGGGAACATCGCGCGCCAGCCGGTGTCGGCGTGGATGTGCCGAATCCAGCGCCGCTCACTGTCATAGCGCTGCAGCACCTGCGCCACAGCCATCGTGATCAGCTCACTGTCCGTCAACTCAGGTCGCCGCCCGCGGCCGGCACGGGGCGGCACGACATGGTCATCGATCAGCACGTACAGTGCGGTCAGGAGGGTGTCCAGCTCATTCGTCACAGTTTGATCTTGGGCACCCTCCCCTTATATCCGCACAGCGGCTCCCCCTTCACCAGACCTTCACGGAATCACTCATCTAGGCTGCCGGCCACCCTGGACAAGGTCCGCTACGACGACTTCTGCTTCGACGCCCGCCCCGCACCGGCATCCGCACGAGCCTGGCTCGACGGCAGCCGCCTGACCCGATCCATCGGCACCCAGCTTCCGATGGACCCCTTCAAGGTCTCGCTCGGCCGGTCCTACGACATCGTCGTCCACCTTCACGATGTCACCGAAGCCAACGTGTTGCGCTGAGCACGCCTTCGGACGCGACGGGGTCCTTCTGCGCTCGGATGTCGTCGTCAGTTCTGGAGTGGGCGTCGCCTCCCGGTGAGCGGGCGAGGGCGACTGCTGCCCTACGCCGACGTCAGCCGAGGCGTGGTGTGGTCGGTGAGGCCCTCGTACCGCGCCACCCTCTCGGCGACGACATTGGGTCGGTAAACCCCCCACCCGCTGCCACCGTGGGTGGGCACCGTGGCAGAACCCACCCCACGGCAGGTGACCGGTAAGCGTGCCGGGGCGCGGCTGACAGACTGCTGGGGTGATCGTCGGATACGTCCTCGCGCTGCTGGCGGCGCTGGCCTCGGGTAGCGGCTCGGTACTGGAGTCGATCGGGATCCGCCGTGCGGGCGCTTACGGCGGCAGCGCGCTGGACCTGGTACACCTGCGGCGCCAATGGATCTACTTCCTGGGCATCGGCGTCGACCTGGTCGGCTTCGCCTGCGCGGCGGCCGCGTTGCAACGGCTGCCGCTGTTCCTCGTCCAGTCGGTGCTGGCGTTCAGCGTCGGCGTGACGGCCGCGATTTCCGCGTTCATGGGCACCCGCCTGGCCGCGCCGGGCTGGGCCGCGCTGGGCGTCGGAGCGGTCGGACTGATCCTGCTGGGCTTGTCGGCGCAGCCGGGGCCCGCCAAGGTGCTCCCGTCGGCGTGGCGCTGGGTTCTGCCCGCGATGGCGTTGGTCGTGGGGTCGATCGCGTGGTACTTCAGGCGCTTCGATCGTCCCTGGGTGGCGCAAGTGCTCGGCTTCGCGACGGGCGTCGGCTTCAGCGTGGTCGGTGTCTCGGCGCGCACCCTGGACCTACCGTCGTCCGGCTGGGCGATCCTGGTGGAACCGGCCGTGTGGGCGATGATCCTCAACGGCCTGGCCGCGGCGGTCGCGTTCGCCCTCGCCCTGCAAAAGGGCGGGGCGACGGCGGTCAACGCGATCATGTTCACCACGAACACGGCGTTGTCCTCGATCGTCGGCCTGGTCTTCCTCGACGACCGCGTCCGCGACGGCTTCACCACCTTCACGGTCGCGGGCCTGATCCTGGCCATGTCAGGCGCCGTCGTCACCGCCCACTACGCCACACAGGCCAAGGAACCCATCCGTACGACTCGACTGGGCTCGTGAGGTAGGCGCTTCGACACGTCGAAGGGTGCGGTTTCCCGCAGGTCCCTGTCCGGCCGACCCCAGGGTCTGCGGATCACGCGTTGCCTAACGTCGTGACCATGCTTCTGAAGACGATCTTGTCCATCATCCTCGCCGTCGGTCCGGCCGTGGCACCGGACACGCCGGGCATCCCGGCGGCCGAGCTACACGACCGGCTGGCCGGGCTGGTCGCCGACCGTGACATCACGGCCGGGCTGATCCACGTCCGGAACGGCACGAGTGAGTGGTCCGACGCGGTGGGCGTGCGTGACCTGTCATCGAGGACGCCGGCCTCGGCCGACGGCCATTTCCGCATCGGGAGTGTTACGAAGAGCTTCGCAGCCACAGTGCTCTTGCAGCTGGTCGACGGGAAAAAGCTGTCGCTCGACGACCCGATCGAGCGACACCTGCCGGGTGTCGTGCCCGATGGCGCACGCATCACCGTGCGGCAGGTCCTGCAGCACACCAGTGGCCTGCACGACTACATGAGCGAACCGGGTCACTCGACCAACCGCTGGCGCGGCGACGCCCGGTTCGACGACTACACGCCACACCAACTGCTGAAGGTCGCGTTCATGAAAGGCCCGGACTTCGACTCGCCAGGCGAGTCCTGGCGTTACTCGAACACCAACTACGTCGTGGCCGGCCTGCTGATCGAGAAGCTCACCGGCCATCCCTACGGCGACGAGGTGGCACGCCGGATCTTGCGCCCGCTCAAGCTCACGCACACCAGTGTGCCGGGCCACCGCCCGTCCTTGCCCCGTCCGCACGCCCATGGCTACGAGCCGCTGCCCACGGTTTCGCCGAGCATCGTGGACGCCACGAAGATGGATCCGTCACTGGATTGGGCGGCCGGCGAGATGATCTCCACCACGCGAGACCTGACCACGTTCGTCACGGCTCTGATGAGCGGGGGGCTGACCAGTCAGGAAAGCCTGGCGGAGATGCGGCGGACGCGGGATGCAGATCCGCTCTTTCGCTACGGCCTGAGTTTGCAGCAATTCACGATCCCCTGCGCCAACCGCTCTGAATCCGTATGGGGACACACTGGGCAGCTGATCGGTTACCTCACTTTCGCCGTCACCGACGGGAAGGGAAAATCGCTGGTCGTCTCTCTCAACCCGCACGAACAGGACCCCCCTACCGCCGCAGTAGTTCCCCTCGCGGAGGCAACTTTCTGTCGCTGACGGTCTCGCTGCCCGGAACGGAGGTTCAGCTCCATTCGGCCTACCCAGGACGCGCATTCAGAGCAACCTCCCTGCACGGAAGGCCGACACGGTTTCGCCGTACGGGAAGCGGGGCATCAGAGCCTCACCTCAACAAGCTGATCAAGGAGTCGGACAGTGGCTAGCTACAACGTGAAACCGTCCAAACCCTTCGCCGTCTTCGGTGCGCTGGTCGGGGTGGCGATGCTGGTGTTCGTGTTCACCAAGGGGGTCGGACAGGACAGCGGCTTCCTGTGGTTGTGGGCAGCGGTGTGCGTCGGCATCGTCGGATTCAACCTCTGGGCGGCTTTCTCGAAACGAGGCTCCTCGGAGGTCGTCGAGAGGCGGAACGCCGAGTAAGAACTACGAACACACCGAGGCGAGATGGGCGAGAAGCAGGGTGGCCGTGGTCTCGGCGGCCTGTTCGGGGATGTTGTGCCCGATGCCCTTGAGGATTTCCAACCGGTACGGTCCCGTGACCCAGTTCCCGGTCGCTTCCACCCCCGAGGGAGCGACCATGGGATCGTCCGTGCTCGCGATGAAGAGCGTCGGTACCGCGACTCGCTGTTCGTAACCGGTGAAGTCGTTGGCCCGGTACCAATTCAGGGCCGCGGTCAGGGCACCCGGCTCGGAAAGCCGCCGGAAGTACTCCGCACACTTCTCCGGCGGAACGCCCGGCAGCTCGGGTGGGCCCGAAGCGAGTATCTCGTTCTCGGGTAGCGGAGCGGGCCGCCGGAAGAAGTCCATGTACTTGGACGCCTCCTGCTGAGCGGGATCAGTCCGCAGTGCCTCGGCGAAGGCACCGACATGCGGCACCGAAACAGCGGTCAGCGAACGTACCCGGCGAGCATGCTTCGCCGCGACGATCCAGGCCACCGCGGCGCCCCAGTCGTGTCCGACCAGGTCGAACCTGTGCCAGCCGAGTGCGTCGGCCATCGCCCGGACGTCCCCGACCGCATGGTCCAACCGGTAGTTCCCGATCCCGGTGGGCCGTACGTCGGGCGAGTAACCCCGTTGGTCGGGCGCCACCGCGCGGTAACCGGCGGCGGCGAGAGCGCGCAACTGATGCTCCCATTCGATACCGAATTCGGGAAAGCCGTGCAGCAACAGCACCTTCCGGCCATGCCGCGGCCCGGCGGCGACAGCGTCGAAAGTGCCGGCGAGGGTGGGGATCCGAAGCCGCGTGATCCGTGACGGCTCAGCGGCGGAAGCCGTACCCGCGCTGCCGAGAGAGGTGGCACCGACGACGGCCGTGGCACCCAGCTTGAGGAAAGCACGACGAGAGGGAGAGGTCCACATACCGCCAGCCTGTCGGGCAGGCGGCACGAAGGCCATCGGGTGCGCCCCCGTTGTCTTGCGGGGGCCGACCCCACCTGAAGATGAGCCCGAGGGGGACCGAGGAGCCAATCTCCGGTGGCGCGGGTGCTCAGGCGCCCGGCGGGTTACGTCGCGGTTCGGCAGGCGGGTAGGTGTTCGCCGGCGGCGCCTCGGCGCCCGCGGCCGGGTAGCCGTTCATCGCACCCGGCTTCGGTCCACGACGAGCCAGACCCGCCAGGCCCAAGAGCCCGACCAGGCCCAGAAGGCCCCACAGACCGTTGTCCCCGTCGGAGTCGTTCCTGGCATTCCTGTCGTTCAGGTCGTTGGGGTCGTTGGGGTCGTTGTCGGCCTGGTGCCATGCCTGCGTCGCGACGGCGGGCCCGGGCATGGCGGACGCCGGAACCGCGCCGGTCAGGGCGATGGCGCCGGAAATCACGAACGCGGAGACGACTTTCGCTCCCCTGTGTCGCATTTGATCATCCTTTCCTTCGGTGGGCAAACGATCATCGACCTCTGCGTACCCGCGTCGAGGACGTCCACACTCGGGTCTTCCCGATGTCACCCACACGGATGTCTTACGGGTGAAATGACCGCCCACCGGTCACCCAATGACAATCGGCCACTAGGGAAGCGAGGACGACTATGACGGCGTGGTGGGGTTTGACCGGCCTACTCGGCCTGCTGGGGATTTACGGACTCGTCCGGATCCGGCACCGAGCCGGCGTCCGGGCCGAATCTCCGGCCGCGGACGCCTTCGCCCGGTACCCTGCCGCCCAGGGACCCGCGGTGCCCAACGCCGACACCGCGCACACTCCGCTCATGACGCCGGTGGTCACCCCGGAGATGATCAGCGGCCCGCGACGTTGGCGAGCTTCCCGGCCGAGCCGGGTTCGCGCTCAGCCCCTGCCCCCGATGCCCCAGTACGGTCTCACCGGAACGCAGGCCGTCGCGGAGCCGGTCGTCGATGCCGGCACTGTTCCGGCCCAGGCGAGCCCACCGGTGCCGGAAACCCGGTCGGCGGCGGTATCAGAGGCCCAGCGGGTCGCGGCGGTACCGGAAACCCAGCCGGTCGCGGTATCAGAGGCCCAGCCGGCGACGGTATCGGAGACCCAGCGGGTCGCGGCGGTACCGGAAACCCAGCCGGTCGCGGTATCAGAGGCCCAGCCGGCGACGGTACCGGAAACCCAGCCCGTCGCGGCGGTACCCGAAACCCGCGAAACCCAGCCCGTCGCGGCGGTACCGGAGCCACGCCCGATGGAGGAAGGCACGCTTACCGGGGAGCTCGTCCCCGACCGGCCCGATCCCGAGGAAGCCCCTAAAAAGGCGGAAGCCAAAGCGGCCGAGGTACCCGAACCGGCGAAACCCGAGGAAACCGCGAACCGGTTCCAGCCGCGCCGTGCCTTCGAAACGGCCCTCCGCAAGGCCAAGGAAACCAAGGGACTCCTGCGGCGGAACTGATCAGAGGTCTCAGGGGCGCGGGCCGGACCCCCAGCACCGGCCCGCGCCCGGCGGTCGCGGCACTTTTCTCGGCCGCCGAGAGACCTGTACCACCTGACCATCGTGCGGCGGGGACCGGTCCCGCGCATGGGTGCAAGGCCCCCATATTCGGCGTGGCGGGTGGCCGATCGCGGGAGAGCCGGTCGTCACTCTCCGGGCATCTTCGTGTGTGCGCTGAATGTGGGTGTGCCGCCCCCATGTGCCGTCCGTGCCGAACTGAAAGCATGACTGCCGTGACGCCCCAGCCCACGGCGACGTCCCTGCCGCTGAAGTGGTGGGTGCACGGCCGGACCCCGCATGAACGCACGGCGATGACCAAGCCCGCATGGGCGGACTTCGCCGAGCACGCCGTCACCGCGCTTCTGCCGAAGCGTCCCCCGGTCGGTGACTGGCGTGCCGCGTTCGCCGGGGTCTTCAGGTCGTTCGTCGACGCCGCCACTCGTGCAGCGGTCCCGAACGATCTCGCCGACGCCGACGTCGAAGCACTCCGCCGGGGTTTCGCGGCCCAACTCGACCAGCATCTGCTCAAACTCTCGATCCGCACGCTCGTGCTGGAACTCCACCGCGCCCGCAAGGCCGGACTCCTTCACGGCGAGACACCCGAAGAGCGCTTCGCGGACTTCGTGCGACAACAGTCCACCCCCGCCGGGCTCGTCCGGCTGTTCAGCGAATACCCGGTCCTGGCCCGGCTCCTGGCCCAGGCCTGCCTCCACGCCGCCGAGGCCCACGCCGAAACACTGGCTCGCTTCTCGGCCGACGCCGCCGCATTGCCCTGCTCGGTGGTGGACGGCGAAGTCGGCACGCTGGTCGAGGTCGCGGGCGGGATCGGCGACTCGCACGCACGCGGGCGTTCGGTCAAACTGCTCCGCTTCTCCAGCGGCGCCAAGGTGATCTACAAACCCCGTCCGCTGATCCTGCACGAACGGTTCACCGACGTCGTCGAGCAGCTCAACAAACGACTGCCCGGCCTCCATCTCCGCACCGCCGACGCACTCCAGCGCGACGGGTACGGCTGGCTCCGGTTCGTCGAGCACCGGCCGTGCGCCGACATCGCCGACGTGGACCGCTTCTACCGCCGTCAGGGCATCCTGCTGGCGCTCCTGCACGCGCTCGACGCCACCGACGTCCATTACGAGAACATCATCGCCTGCGGCGACCAACCGGTGCTGATCGACATCGAGACGCTGTTCCAGCCGTCGCCACCCGATCCGCCGGCGGGTGACCCGGCCGCGGCGATGCTGGCGCGGTCGGTGCAGCGCACACTCCTGCTTCCCCAGCTGTTCGCCGGCGAGCACGGCGCCGTCGACATCTCCGGCCTGGCGGGCCGCGGTGGCAAGCTGCCGACCGACCGGGTCGATTGGGCGGATCCGGGCACCGACCACATGCGGCTGATCCGGGTCCCCGGCGAACTCGCGGGCGGGAACAATCTCCCGCGCCTCGACGGCCGCGACGTCACCCCCGCCGAGCACAGCGCGGCACTGCTGGCCGGGTTCCGGCTCGGCTACGACGCGATCTCCACCGGACGGGACGAACTCGCCGAGCTTCTCCGGCGCTGCGCCGAGGACCCCATCCGGGTACTCATCCGGCCGACGAACTTCTACTTCCGCCTGCTCGACGAGACCACCCACCCCGACCTCCTGCGGGACGCCGCCGACCGCGACCACGCGTTCGACCTGCTCGAAGAGGACTCGGCGGACGAGGAGAAACTGCTCCGGCTCGTCCCGCACGAGCGGGCCGACCTGTGGGCGGGCGACGTGCCGATGTTCACCTCGAACCCCGGTTCGACGTCGCTGCTGGATTCGCGCGGTGACAGCGTCGACGGAGTGGTCGACCGGGCGTCGCTGGACACCGTGTTGGCCAAGATCGCCGACATGGATCCGCTCGACCAGCGCGACCAGGAATGGCTGATCTCGGCCACCCTCGCGATCAGCACGGCGAGGGAGGACCACCACGGCGGCGGCGAGACCGCGGAGACGGCGGTGCCGAACCAGGCGCCCGACCCGGAACGCCTGCTGCTCACCGCGTGCGGGATCGCCGACCACATCGTCGCCAACGCCTTCTCCGACGAGCACCGCTCGAACTGGCTCGGGATCGAACTCGTCGACGACCGCTATTGGACCGTGTTGCCGATGGGGGCGGGACTCGGCGAGGGCTATTGCGGGGTCGCGTTGTTCCTCGCCCAGCTCGCCGAGCTGACCGGGATCGCGCGATACCGCGATCTGGCCGCGTATGCGATCAGCCCGCTTCCCGGCCTTTTCGCCACTCTTCGCGCCGATCCCGGACTGGCCGCCACCGCCGGCTGCGGCGGGCTTCTCGGGCTCGGCGGCGTCGCGTACACGATCGCCCGGCTCAGCACCCTGGTCGGCCTTCCCGCGGGCGACCTCATCGAGCAGGCGGTCGACCTGATGCCCGAGGCCACCCCCGAGACGCCGTCCGGATTCACGACGGGGCTGGCGGGCGGGGTCGCGTCGATGCGCTCGGTGTATGTCCAAACAGGACTTGAGGCGGCACTGAAGCGGGCGGACCGCTACACCGGACAACTGCTGGAGCGCGACCGTCCACATGAGACGGGTTTCGCCCGCGGTCCGGCCGGGATCGACTGGGTCCTGCGGGCACACGACCGGTCCGGCGAAGAATCACCCCGAAAGGCGGACGATCGGGCGGAAAGCACCGGCGGCTGGTGCGAAGGTCTCGCGGGAGCGGCGCTCGGCCAGGCCGCCCACCTGGCGGATCCCGGATACGCCCGTGACCTGGACCGGACGATCAACCGGCTGGCCGACGGGGCACCGCTGAAGGATCTCAGCCTCTGCCACGGCGAGTCCGGAGTGCTGGACGTGTTGTGTGTACTGGCGGAGAACGGGCACACTGGCGCCGCAGCCGCGGTACGCCGCCGTACCGGTCATCTGCTCGCCGCCATCGATCAGCGCGGTGCCCGCTGCGGCACTCCCGGCGCGGTCCCCGCGCCAGGGCTGCTGAGCGGTCTGGCGGGGATCGGCTACGGCCTGCTGCGGCTGGGCTTCGGCGACCGGGTCCCGTCCGCGCTCCTGCTCCGCCCCGACCGGCCGCATCCCGCGGCCACCGTTGTTCCGCCGGTAAACCGAGTATGAGGAGAAGAACCGAATGTACGAAAGAGATCTGCCCGCCACCGAAGACGCCCTCGGCGCCGTGAACCTGCCGCGCACCCTCGAGGTCGGCTCGCGCAACCACGCGCTGGCGGGCAGCAAACCGCGGCTGAGCGCCAACCCGCTCGCCACCCTGTCCACGGACCCCGGTTCGCCGTCCGTCGTCAGCCTTCTCGCCGGCGGTTGGATCTGAGGTTCGTCGAAGCTCACGAAGGCGGGCTCGCGCCGCCCGCCTTCGTGATCGCTTCTCCCCGTGACCGCGGAATCCGCTCGCTATAGTCACGATGGTGGGATTCCGTTCGTCGCGGGTGATCGGTCGCGACGCCGAGCTGAACGAGCTTTCCGAAGCTCTCGATCGCGCCATCGCGGGTCGCGGCGGCGCGATCTTCCTCGTCGGCGAAGGCGGCATCGGCAAATCCCGCCTCGCCATCGAAGCCGCCTCCCGAGCGGTCGCCGCCGGCATCCCGGTTCTGCAGGGAAGGGCGGGTTCGATCGGTCCTCTCGTCCCGTTCCGGCCGCTGACCCAGGCACTGTTGTCGCACTTCCGCGGCGGCGGGCCGCCGGAGGCAGCCGAACTCGACCCGTTCATCCCGGTACTCGCCCAGCTCATTCCCGACTGGAGTCAAGGCGACCGGCCACGGGAATCGGGCTCCCTGCTGGTACTCGCCGAAGCGGTGTTCCGGCTGCTGGCCGTCACCAGCCGCGACCGCGGCGCGCTCCTGGTCCTCGACGACCTCCAGGACGCCGACGCCGAAACGCTGTTCATCCTCGAATACCTCGTCGACAACCTGCCCGCGGCGCAGACCCTGTTCGTCGGCACGCTCCGCAACGAACCCTCCGACGCCCTCCGCCTCGCGACCTCCGGTGCCCAGCGAATGAGCTGCACCGTCGTCGAACTCGGCAGGCTCGGTCTCGCCGACACCCGCGCACTCGCCGCGGCCTGTCTGGACACGGAACCGGGGAACCTTCCGTCACCCGCGGCGGAACTGTTGTGGCGCAACAGCGCCGGCCTGCCGTTCATCGTCGAGGAACTGCTCCACGGCATGGTGAACGAGGGCCTGCTGGTCGAGGGCCGGGACGGCTGGCGGGTCATCGGCGAACTCCGCGCCCGCGTACCCGCCGCCCTCATCACCAGCATCGGCGTCCGGATGGAGCAACTCGGCGAGCAGGCGGGCGAACTGCTGTCGGTCGCCGCGGTCATCGGCCGCCGTTTCCCGTTGACGGTGGTGCAGACGGTCACCGACACCAACGACCGGACGCTGCACAACCACCTGAGCGCCGCGGTCTCGGCGAACCTGGTGACCACCGACGAGACGACGCCGGGCTGGTACGCCTTCCGTCATCCGTTGACCGCGGAAGCGTTGCTGGCACGCCAGTCACCGGCCCGGAAGGCGGCGCTCGCCCGTCAAGCCGCCGACGCGGTCGAGAAGCTGTACCCGGGTTTGCCGGGCGATCTGTGTGCGCTCGTCGCGTCGCTCCGGCTGACCGCGATGGACGAACGGGCCGCGGGCCACCTGTTCGCGCGGACCGGCCGTCGCGCCCTTGACGCCGGTGCCGCGGATTCCGCGGTCACGATGCTCACCAAAGCCGTCGACCTGCTCGCCGGGGCCGACGCGGGTGACCGGGCCGAGGTGCTGGAGACACTGTTGTACGCGCTCGGGCAAACCGGCCAATTCGACCGCGCCGTCGAGCTTTCGGCAGGATTCGGCGAGATCGGCACGCTCGAACGGGCCGCCAAGCTGCACACTCAGCTCGCCTGGGCCGCCTACATCGCCGGA
>Ga0196958_10000197_pt1 | contig 20037 bp, 18 predicted proteins | sample S1v_10metaG_FD_148654 | JGI IMG/M metagenome (GOLD analysis project Ga0196958, IMG submission 148654) | Soil microbial communities from Anza Borrego desert, Southern California, United States - S1+v_10 | ecosystem: Environmental > Terrestrial > Soil > Desert | place: USA: California | collected...
CTCGTCGGCGATAAGGCGCTGAATGTCGTCTGGAGTAGTGGGCACCCTCGGTGACTCCTTCTCGTTCGTTGCCGGCGGCAGTACTCTCTTCGGCTCACGCTAAGAGCGCGGTGTTGCCCGACCGTCACCCGTATGTTTCGCCGGTGTTAACGGGGCGGCGATATCGGGTAGTCGACCAGGGCGAATGTGGCCCGCGCCACCGGCATACCCTGGATGGGTGGCGAGATGGACCGGAGAATGGCTACCCGGAGCCGGGGATGGAACGACGGCCGGTGGCGAGGGTACGCAGGGGTGGCGTGGCGAGCGACTCGGCTTGCCCCAATCGGGCGTCGGCTCGGTGGCGGGCGGTGGCGCACGTTTTCTCGGGCTGATCATCGACTTGGTTCTCGCCTCGCTGGTCACCGCTCTCTTCGTGACACCCAGCCTTCAGGATCCGGCCGTCATGCAGACATTTAATCTCTGGTCGGTCGGCGTCTGGGCGGCGATCACGGCCATTCCGGCGGCCTTCTTCGGCTTCACACCTGGTATGGCAGCGGTCGGAATCCGCGTCGCCCGCCTCGACGGCGCGCAAATGGTCGGCGTGTGGCGTGCCATCGTGCGGGCGGCGCTGACCTTCGTGATCCTTCCGGCGGCGATCCGCAACAATGACGGCCGAAGCTGGCTCGACCGGCTGACCGGCACCGTCGTGATCCGCATGCGATGACCTCGGATGGGGAGCAAAGGACCTTTGCTCTCGCCGAAGGACGCGGCTGCCGAAACCGGCCGTGGTCAGGCGGCCGGTGCCGCAGGAGTGCAGCTGACATCCGGGGGTGGTCGTTGGCGAGCGCGGCGGTGTGCTGTTCGTAGCTCTTGGATCACTACCAGCGGCTCGTCTCGTAGTCGCGCGGGACTTACCCGGACGACGATGAGGCCCGGTGCGGCAAGAGCTGGCGTTTCGGGCACCTTGCCTGGTTCGAGAGCGACCTCGTCGTGACGAACTTGCACGGCGACGCCCACCTGCGGCCACCAGGCGTCGGCGACACCGACTACCTCCCCGTCCGAAGTTCGGAGTTCTGCGTTTCGCGCTGGGCTGGGCAAGCCGCTGCGCTCGAGCACGGACTCCAGCCATTGCTCGACGGCGGAGTCGACGCCGTCCTGAAGGGCGTTGACGACGATCCGGGGTAGTGCCGAGCCGATCGTGCTGGCTTGCGCCAGCTCGTCTCGGAGTTCCTCTGGAGTGCAGAGCCCACGATGGACCGCGTCGTGGATCATCTCGCGCACCGTCTTGAGCTCGTCCATGCGCCGAGCCGCGTCGATCAGGGCCCGGGCGAGTGGCGCTACGGGAAGCCCCTCGATCTCGACTGGTTCCGGCAGGTGGATCGTCCGCTCGACGACGGCGAACCCCCAGGTGGCGACCTTGCGTCGATGAGGAATCAGGGTGTGGGCCCGTCTTTCGGGCGGGAGTCTTCGGACTCCGTACAGTCTGGCGGCCTGTACTCCGGTGAGCATCGCGTCCGGGCCTGCATGGGTGAGGGCCACCTTCATGAGTTGACGCCTGGTCGGTGTGGCGTTGGTCAGGAGGATGACGCCGGGAATCGGACGCCGCCAAGGGCCGCCTTCGCGGCAACGGCGAGAAATCCAGGAATGGGAGTGCCCCAGGGCGACGAGTTTCGCCCGGGCGGCCACGCCGTCCGGGAACATCGCTGCCAGCGCCGTCTCCCGAGCGCTCGAGGTTTTGTCCATTCAGTGATCATGCGACCACCCACCGACAGTTTTCGCCCGGAGATGGATCAGGGGTCCTTTGCTACCCGCACGCGGTAGCAAAGGACCCCTGATTCTCGCTTGGTCAGCGGCGGCGGATGGTGCGCTGAACGTTGCGCATCTTCGCGCCGGCAGGCATCGGCCCCTTGGGCATCGCGGCGCCGCGGCTGCCAAGGGCGGCCAGCTTCGCTTCCAGCGCGTCGACCTGGGCGGGCTTGAGGTTCCGCGGGAGCTTCATGAGATAGCTCTGCAGCTTCTTCAGCGGTACCTGCTGGTCTTCGTTCCCGATGATCACGTTGTAGATCGGGGTCTCACCGATCAAGCGGGACACACGCTTCTTCTCCTGCGCGAGCAGGGACTTCACGCGGTGCGGCGCGCCCTCGGCGACGAGCACGACGCCCGGCCCGCCGAGTACCCGGTGCACGGCGTCGAGCTGAGTCGTGGCCGCGACGGTCGGCGTCACCTTCCAGCGGCCTCGCATGTTTTCGAGAGCCCAGGCAGCGGCGCCCGGCTGTCCATCGGCCTTCGAGTACACGGTCTTCTGGACCCGCCTGCCGAAGATGATCACAGCGACGAGCGCGCCGAGCAGAATGCCCAGCGGCAGCACGACCCAGTGGACATCGAAGATGAACCCGATGCCGAACACGACACCCGTGATGACCAGAAGCGATCCGAGCATCCAGGGGATGAGCGCCTTGTCTTCCTTGCGCTGCATCTTGAAGGCTTCGAAGATCTGCCCGCGGCGAGCCTTGCTCGCGGCACGCTTCTCCTTCTTGGCCAGCTTCGCTGCTTCCTTGTCCTGCTTTCCCGCCATGTGTCCAGGATACGGCCGCGTGCCCAGCGACGATCCCGTCGGGCCCTCTGCGAGGATCGGGGCGTGGCTAGCGCATCGTCCTCGAAGAGTCGTCCAGGCCTGCTCGATGGGCTCGATCCCGAGCAGCGCGCCGCCGCCTGCGCGCCGAGAGGGCCGGTCTGCGTCCTGGCCGGAGCGGGGACCGGCAAGACACGGACTATCACGCACCGCATCGCCCACTTGGTCCGTTCCGGCCATGTCGCCGCTGGTCAGGTGCTGGCAGTCACTTTCACGACCCGCGCCGCGGGCGAGATGCGGGCTCGCCTCCGGGGGTTGGGTGTCGACGCCGCCCAGGCGCTCACCTTCCACGCGGCTGCCCGTCGCCAGCTTCGGTACTTCTGGCCGCAGGTGGTCGGGGACAGGCCTTGGGAGCTGCTCGAGAACAAGTTCCGTTACATCAGCCAAGCCGCCAACAAGGCCGGCCTCGGCACCGAGACGGAACTGCTACGCGACCTAGCCAGTGAGATCGAGTGGAGCAAGGCCTCTTTGGTGTCGCCCGACGACTATCCGGCGGTCGCCGCACGGACGCAGCGGGACACGCCGGCGCCCGCGTCGCAGGTAGCGGAGGTCTACCGCAACTACGAGAAGGTCAAGAACACCGCCCAGGTTCTCGACTTCGACGATCTTCTCCTGCACACCACCGCCGTCCTCGAGGAGCACACGGTGGTGGCCCAGGAGTTCCGCGAGCGCTACCGCTGCTTCGTCGTCGACGAGTACCAGGACGTCACCCCGCTGCAGCAGCGGCTGCTCGACGCATGGCTCGGTGGACGCGACGACTTGACCGTCGTCGGCGACGCCAACCAGACCATCTATTCGTTCGGTGGGGCCTCTCCGCGGCCGCTGCTGGAGTTCACCCGAAGGTTCCCTGAGGCGACGGTGGTGAGGCTTGAGCGGGACTACCGGTCGACTCCGGAGGTCGTGGCTCTTGCCAACCAGGTGATCGGTGCCGCGCGCGGCCGTCCCGCGGGGTCGAGGCTGAAACTTGTCGGCCAGCGTCCTTCGGGCCCGGTCCCGCGGTTCGCCGAGTACGACGACGAGACCGCCGAGGCCGCCGCTGTCGCACGCAGGATCCGCGATCTGCTGGACAGTGGGGTGGCGGCCAGCGAGATCGCGGTGCTTTACCGCGTGAACGCCCAGTCGGAGGCCTATGAGCAGGCGCTGGCGGAGGTGGGCATCCCATACCTGGTCCGTGGTGGTGAGCGCTTCTTCGCCAGGGCAGAGGTCCGGCAGGCGATGTCCGCGTTGCGGATGGCATCGACCGATGCCGACACCGGTGAGTTGGTGACCAGGGTTCGCTCCGTCCTGGCGAAGGTCGGGCTCACCGACCAGCCACCTGCCGGAGGTGCGGCGAAAGAGCGGTGGGACGCGCTTCTGTCGATCGTCGAGTTGGCCGAGGAGCTGGCTTCCACCGTCGATGACGCGAATCTGCCACGCTTCGTGGCGGAGCTCGAACAGCGGGCGACCGCGCAGCATCCACCGACAGTGGAGGGCATCACCCTGGCCTCGCTTCATGCGGCGAAGGGCCTCGAATGGGACGCGGTGTTCCTGGTGGGGCTCGCCGAGGGCACGATGCCGATCCTGCACGCTGACGGTGACGACGCGGCCATCGAAGAAGAGCGCCGTCTCTTCTATGTCGGTGTCACCCGAGCGCGAGAGCACCTCTCGCTTTCGTGGGCCTTGGCCAGGACAGCGGGAAACCGTCGCAATCGGCGGCGCAGCCGCTTCCTCTACGGCCTCATTCCCGAAGATCATCCGGCGGCGAGGGTCGCCCGATCGCAACAGCCGAAGCAGTCCGGCAACAAGGCGCGGTGCCGGGTGTGCGGCGGGCCGCTGCTGGAGACGCTGGACATCAAGTTGGGACGTTGCTCCCGTTGCCCGTCCAACGTGGACGAGCGGCTGCTCGAGAAGTTGAAGTCTTGGCGAGGCGAGCGTTCGCGTGAGCTCAAGGTGCCTGCCTTCGTTGTTTTCACGGACGCGACACTGGTCGCCATCGCCGAGCAGCGACCGACCGATGACACGGCCTTGTGCGCCATCTCCGGGATCGGAGCGACGAAGCTAGAACGCTTTGGAGCGGAGGTTCTCGACGTCGTACGGGCCTCGGTGGGGACTTGACCGCGTTCCAGGCTTGATCCACGCGGCGAACCCGCTGCTCAGAGCCGATCTTCGCAACTTCGACGGATTTTCTGGAAAATAAGTTGCCCCGGTGCGGCCGGTGGCAATAACCTGCAGGTACCGGGCGGGAAGCGCCTGGCTGGGGAAGAACTTCTACAACACAGCGTAGACCGCAGGGCGGCTCGCGCGCGACAGAGAAAGGTGGTGTCGGTGAAATGAGGATCAACATGAAGCTCACGAACCCTGGCACCCGTCTGTCTTGCGTCGCGGAAGTCCCGCAGGCACAGCGCCAGGGCGCCTTCATGCCCGTGAGCATCCTTGCCGCCCGCGGCACTCAGCGTCTCAACCGGCGCTGGGTTACCGCCGACGAGACCTTCATGCACGCTGCCGCCTTCGGCGGAGCGTACCTGAACGGTGGCGTCGATCTGCCGGTCATCAAGCAGTTCCGTGTTCCGTTGTCCAAACGGGAGCGAAGTTCCTGACCTAGTCAGGATCAGAGGCTCACGAAGGCCGCGGAACCGGTAACCGGATCCGCGGCCTTCGTGTTTTTTGCTGCACGAACAAGTTGGCTGCACAACCTAATTGGGGTTCAGCGTTGTCCAGTTCCACCGTGAGTACGAAATCCGTTACCGCACAGAGGAGTGCACTTATGTCATCGGCCATAGCTTTCGCGCCGGGAGAGGCTCTGCCTTTCGCCGACGCAGGCGTCGTCGACCTGCTCGACGCCATCGACTCGCCTGAGTCGATGCTCCCCTGCCGTTCGGGCGACGCGGACCTTTGGTTCGCCGAGTCGCCGGCAGAACTCGAGCGCGCGAAGGCGTTCTGCGTGGACTGCCCGGTTCGTTCCGCCTGCCTCGCGGGCGCCCTCTCGCGGCGGGAGCCGTGGGGTGTCTGGGGTGGCGAAATCTTCGAGCGTGGCGTTGTCGTCGCGCGGAAGCGGCCCCGTGGCCGCCCCCGGAAGAACCCGGTCGTCGAGCCCACCGCCGAGGCTCGCCCCGTCGCCCGCAAGGTCGAGCGGAGCGCAGCGGCATGACCGTCGAACTCATCACCACCAGGGATTACGAGGCGCGGACGGGTTACCGCACTGTCGCGCCGGCCAAGTTGAACGAGATCAAGGTCGAGGAGACCAGCGAAATGTTGCTTTATGAAGAACTGTCCAGAGCCCGAATACGAGACCTCGAGGAGGGAGTCCGCGCTCAGCGGGCTCGGAGCGGCCCACGCGCCGCACGCAGGTGGACCAAGGTCGCCCGCTGGGCGACCCGGCGAGCCGAGCGCTTTCAGGCCTGACCACTCGGGGGGAGCGGGGGACCTTTGCTGTCGCGCCGCGACAGCAAAGGTCCCCCGCTCCCTTTCGGACGTGGCGCGGCTTGGCGTGGTGTTCACTGGGGGAATGGCCGTACACACGCATGACGACATCGACTGGGCCGATCGGCTTCGATCGCTTCGCTTGGCCGAGGCACTCGACGCCGAGCCGATGCGGGGGGCGGCCCGGCGACTGCTGGAGGGCATGCCGGACGGGCCGACCATCCTCGACGTCGGCTGTGGGGCGGGCGGGATGAGCGTGCTTTTCGTCGAGGAGCTCGTTTCTGCCGGCGCCAAGATTGTGTTGGTCGACGCGACCGAGCACCTGCTGGCCGAAGCACACCGGGTGGTCAGTGCGGCCGCGGGGGACAAGGCCGCCATCGAGACGATCCATGCTGACGTGGCCGACGACGAGTTACCCGCCAAGCTCCCTCCGGCCGATCTGGTCTGGGCTTCCCGCGTAGTCCATCACCTGCCTGATCAGCAGGCGGTCATCGACACCCTCGCCCGGCTCGCCCGCCCTGGCGGGCTGGTCGCCATCGCCGAGGGCGGCTTGGACTTCAACTGCCTTCCCTGGGATCTCGGCATCGGCCGTCCCGGGCTAGAGGAGAGGCTGCTCGCCGCACGCGGCGAGTGGTTCGCCGAGATGCGGGCAGGAATTCCCGGCTCCGTTTCCATGCCCTACGGCTGGAACATCGCGCTCCAACGGGCCGGCCTCGATGACGTCGATTCCTTCGGCGTGCTCGTTCACCACCCGGCGCCCGGACCGGAACTGCTGCGAGAGTTCGTCCTCGAACGGGTGTCCTGGTTGAACGAGGTGGCAGGCGACCGCCTCGACGCTGAGGACCACGAGACCGCGGCAGCGTTGGTGGATCCGGCGAACCCCGCTTTCCTCGGTGCACGCCGGGATCTGTTCCTGTTGGGGGCGAAAACGATCCACTGTGGACGGCGATCGTGAGTGATCAGACCGGCTGCTCCTTGTGTGGCCGGATCCGCGGCATCGACGAGGAGCCCGCGCGGACGCTCGCCTGGGTTTCCACCCATGAGAAGAACGGCGTGCGCTGGATGTGCCCTACCTGCGCTCGCCGCCACGCCCGCGACATCGAGGGAAAACTGCCCGACGAGTACTGGTGAGCCACTCAGGCGGCGTCGATCCGGCCGATCGTGCGAACCTTCGGCCGCGGTGTCCGTGCCGCTTCGCCGAACGCCCTGACGAGTTCCGCCGCGACTTCCATCGGGACCTTCTTCAGCTGGTCGATGGTGCAGCGGACCAGGACGATTCCGGTCGCGGTCAGCGCCAGCGGGTGGAAGTTCGCGGCACCCTCTTTCGGGGCGCGGAACTGCCACGCCAGTCCGATGTCGTCCCACCAGGCGTCGGCAGAGCCGATGGGACGCCCTCTCCTGTCGCAGAGCGTCGTGTTCCACGACGGCGAGGGCAGTGGGCAGCTGCTGAGGACCTTCTTCGCCAGCCCATGCGCATAGGTCTCTTCGGGATCGACGTGCCGCAGAGCCGCGCGGACCGCCGCCGAGCCTCGCCGGTTACCGGCCTCGAGCTCCTCGCTGAGTTCTTCGAGCGTGCACAGACCCCAGTACAGAGGTAGCGAGATCAGCTCGTCGATTCGCGCGGGATCGAGTTCCAGCCGGGCCAGATCGAGTGCGGCCCGGGCAGGTGGGGCGAACGGGACGCCGTCGATCCAGGTCGGCGGTGGCATTCGCGTGGTTCTTCGGGGCAGCATGCCGGGCTCCGCCGGGACGCGTCGATAGTCGGGGACGAGGAGATGGACCTCCCGCGTCCCCGGGCAGTCGATGCCTCGGGCGCGCAGTGCGTCCGCACCCGTCACCACCACGTCCGGTCCGAACCGCGCGACGGCGGCTTGTAACAACTGAAGCCGGGTGGGCGCGGAGTCGCGCAACAGGATCACACCCGGCATCAGCCTTCGCCAAGGACCGCCCGGTCCGCAAAGCTTCGCGGCGTGACGCGCGGTGACGCCCGCCTTCCGCAGCTCGCGGCTGGTGACGATCCCGGATTCGCTGGTGTTACTGAGCGCCATGAGTCGGGCGCTTCGTGTAGTGGCCATGCATCGAGGATGACCGCTGCGCCGACCGGGTGGAACCACTTCCGCGAACTTGTGGACAACTCGCCCGAACGAACCCGATTTCGGCTCAGTCGCGCCATTCCCTGTGGATAACTTCTCAGGCCGCGAAGCCCGGCTGCCACCGTTCGACGATCGCGCGAGCGGGGATCTCCGCGTCGAGCTGGCAGAGGATGCCGGTCGATCCGGCGGTCACCCGGTGGATCATCAGATACTCGGGCGGCAGGTTGAGGGAGCGGCCGATCCGGAAATCCCGACCGCGGGTGTCGCCGACCCGGCCCGCCTGTCGTTGCATCCAGCGGCGCGTGAAGTGGAATGTGTCGCCCGCCAGCGGCTCGGTGAACGGCGCCAGGTACGCGAGCACGTCATCGGCCTGCAGATCCGCGTCGCCCCGGATGAAGCCGGACTCCCTGAGCAGCCGCATGAGCTTCGCGGACTCGCCGTCGAGCGCCAGCCTGGTCATCTCGCCGAGGTGCTGCGGAATACCCTCGGGCAGCCGGGACACGCCGCCGAAGTCGATGACGCACAACCTGCCGTCGGCGGTGAGCATGAAGTTGCCGGGATGCGGGTCCGAATGCAGGAGCCGGGCACGTTCCGGCGACGAATAGTGGAACTCGGTGAGCAGTCGGCCCGCGCGGTCTCGCGTCTCCTTGTCGCCGCCGGCGATGATCTTCGACAGTGGAGTGCCGGTGACCCACTCCGTGACGACGACCTTGGGAGCGCTGGCGACCACGCGAGGGATCAGGAATCCGGAGACGCCTTCGAACGCCTTCACGAAAGCACGCTGGTTCTGGGCTTCCGCCTGGTAGTCGAGCTCTTCGTTCATCCGCTCGGCGAGTTCCGCCAGGAGCGGTTTCACCTCGGTTCCCGGCACGAAGGCCTGGAACAGCCTGCTGAAACGCTGGAGCTGTCGAAGGTCACTCCGCAGGGCGTCGTCAGCTCCGGGATACTGCACCTTGACGGCGACTTCGCGGCCGTCGTGCCAGGTCGCGCGGTGGACCTGGCCGATACTCGCCGATGCGGCCGGTTCGTCGTCGAAGGCCGCGAACCGCTGCTTCCAGGTGCGTCCCAGCTGCTCGGCGAGTACCCGATGGGTCTGCCGGGCAGGCATGGGCGGTGCGGCTGCCTGCAGCTTCGTCAAGGCCTCGCGGTAGGGCTTGGCCATCTCGTCCGGCACCGCGGCCTCGAACACGCTCAGCGCCTGGCCGAACTTCATCGCACCGCCCTTGAGCGTGCCCAGGACCTCGAAGAGCTGCTCCGCCGCCTTGGCGGACAGCGTCGCGTTGACCTCTTCGGCGCTTTGTCCGGTCAGCCGCCTTCCCCAGCCGCCGACCGCCCGCCCCGCTATGCCGAGCGGGATACTGGCCAGCTTCGCCGTTCGCGCGGCCCCGTTGCGGGGGATGGCGGCTTCACGGTCCTCGGCGTTGCGGGAGTCGGTCACCTTCGCGATTCTGCCTTGATTCACTACGCCCGCGCAGCCTGTCGAGGGAGTGTGTGTGGCTACATCGCTCGTGGTGTCAACGAGCGCCACAACCGCATCCGGTGTGCGGCGGCCAGTCGCGATGGCGGATCGCGCCGTCGAAGAAGTCGATCTCGAGGGTGGCGTTCCACGCGGGCGGCGCCTGATCGATGGGGGAGAGAAGCCGGAGTGCTTGCGCCGAGGCCAGCGCGGCGCACGCTTGTACGGCGCCCAGGTCCGGCCGTTGCACGCGGCCCGCGAGCTGGGTCGCCACCCTCGGCCAGGAATCGTCGCGGGCGACGCGATGCAGATCGGCGCAGCGCAGGCAGCTGCTCCTGCCGGGTACCACGAGCGGCCCGACGATGCCGATCCCGTCGCGGACGCGCACCGGCAGGTGACTGACCCCGTCGCGGACGAGTTCGTCGACCACTTCGGGAGCAGGCACCACCGCGTCGGTGAGCAGGACAAGCTCTGGCTGACGGTCCGAGTAGAGCCGGGTGGTCGACGTGTCCGCCCTGGCGCGGCGCACCACCTGCGCCATCGCATCCCGGCGTGACATGCCGACTTCGGCTTCGGTGTAGCCCGAGCCCAGGTCGCGTTCGCGAACCGTGCCCGACGCCCGGATGTCGATATGCCCGACTCCACCGTTCGCGAGCAGGACGGCGATGGCCACGGCCAGCCTGCCGTCGCCGTGGATCGCCACGGCGGCGCGGTTGCGGCGTGCCGTCATGGCCGCTTGATGATGGCGGGCACGGAGCGACCAGAGCCCTGTTTCCGCCCTTGGTTTCGGATGGCGCTGAGGCTGCCCCGCGTCGGTCACGAGCCCGCGGGCCGCCAGGTCCGTCATCAGGTCCCGCAGCTGTTCGTCGTGTTCGCCCTGCGCGAGCACGATGTCGTCCACGGCTCGCGTCCCGTCCAGTCCGCGGAGTGCCTCGGCCACCTCAGTGGCCACTCCGGTGAGCACCACCGCGTGCGCGGGGTCGAGGCCGATCTGGAACTCGCCACTTTCCCGTTCCAGCACCTCCAGGCCGGGAAGCAGGGTGGGGAAGGCGGGCAGGATGATCGATCGCAGATCCGGTTCGCGCAGGTTCATGATCGCAGGATCGCACTGGCCCGCTAATCGCTCGCTAAGAAAAACCCGAGTTATCCACAGGTTGACCCCATTGTGGACAACTCAAGGCTGTGACCTTTCGACCCTCGGAGTTGTCGGTGACTGGCCTTACCGTGGTCGAGTGGTCGAAGCACGGACGCCCTCGCTGAGGGGCCGGGACACGACGAATCCGTCGGACACTCCCGAACACAAGGTCGAGGTACGGCGTAGCCAGCGCCGTCACCGGACCGTCACCGCGTACTGGGACGAGGACACCCTCGTCGTGCTGATCCCCGCCCGGATGACCCGGGCCGAGGAGAAGCACTGGGTAGCCGAGATGCAGCGCAAGCTGCTGCGCAAGGGCCCGCGGCAGGCCTCGCCGCCGAAGGCCTCCGACGAGGCGCTGCTGGCGCGCTGCGCCGTGCTCTCGGCGAAGTATCTGGACGGAAAGGCGATACCCGCGAGCGTCCGCTGGGTGCCGCCGATGCGGACGAGGTGGGCGTCCTGTACGCCGGTCGACGCGACGATCAGGGTCAGTGATCGCCTGCGCCGGGTGCCGGGATGGGTGCTGGACTACGTCCTCGTGCACGAACTCGCGCATCTGAAGGAACCAGGGCACAACGCGGCGTTCTGGGAGCTCGTTCGCCGTTATCCCAAGACCGAACGCGCCATCGGCTACCTGGAGGGTCTGTCCTCCGCCGCCGGTTGGGGCATCGCGGCGGAGGACTGACGTGCCTCAGCTGTTGTCTTCGTCGCCCTTGGGCTTGTTCTTCTCACGCTCGGTGCGTTCGATCTCGGCGATCGGATCGATGCCTTCCAGCGTCGACTCGCCATCGCCGAGACGTTCGGAGAAGTCGAGCGGCTCGTCGAGATCCTGGGCGGTCGGCATGAGGTCGGGGTGGGACCAGAGGCCGTCCCGCTTCTCGATGCCGTGCTGGTCTCCGACGAGCTTCCACAGCGAGGAAGCCGCCCGCATCCGCCTGGGCCGGAGTTCGAGGCCGACCAAGGTGGCGAAGGTCTGCTCGGCCGGACCACCCGTGGCGCGGCGGCGGCGCAGCGTCTCCCGGAGCGCGTCCGCGCCCGGAAGGCGATCGCCGATCGCCTCGGCGACCACGACGTCGACCCAGCCTTCGACCAGTGCGAGCAGAGTCTCCAGGCGGTTCAGCGCCGCCTTCTGCTCGGGCGAGGTCTGCGGCTCGAGCAGGCCGGAGGACATGGCTTCTTCGATGCTGGCCGGGTTCGACGGGTCGATCTGGCCCGCGAGCTGCTCCAGCGCCGAGGTGTCGACGGAGATGCCGCTCGCGAACTCCTCGACGGTGGCCAGCAGCCGCTGCCGCAGCCAGGGAACGTGGGCGAACAGCCGCTGGTGGGCGGCCTCGCGCGCGGCGATGAAGACCAACACCTCGCTGGTCGGCAGCTCCAGGCCCTCGGTGAACTTCTCGATGTTCGCCGGCAGCAGCGCGGAGGTGGCCGCGGGGCCGAGCGGAAGACCGACCTCGGTGGAGGTGAGCACTTCGGAAGCCAACTGAGCCAGGGCATTACCGAGCTGGGAGCCGAAGGCCATCCCGCCCATCTGCCCCATCATCGAAAGAAGCGGGCCGGCGGCCTGCTTGGCCTCCTCGGGCAGGGCCTGGACCCACGCGCCCGAGACCTGCTGGGCGACGGGATCGCAGAGGCGCTGCCAGGTGGGCAGGGTCTTCTCGACCCAGGTTCGCGCGGACCATGCGACAGTCGACGTCGCTCCGGCGGGCAGGATCGTCGCGGCGTCGAGCCACAGCTCTGCCAGGTGGGCGGCATCGCGGACGGCCGTGCTCGAGTCGCCGCCGCTGGATGACGAAAAGCCGAGCTTGACGTCGCCGCCGTCGCTGCTGCTGAGGTTCTGCAACGCGATCTGTTTCGCCAGGTCGTAGTTGACCGGTCCGGTCGAGCTGCCGGCCTGGCTGAGCATCTGACCCAGCTGGCTGAGCATCTGACCGAGCTGATTGAAGGCCTCGGCGCCGGAGGGCTGGCCGCCGGAATCCGACGGCTCGTTCTCGCCTCGTTTGTCGGGATCGGGCGGTCCGAAGCCGAACGGGGGTTTGCTCATGGCACCACCGTACGCGGGTCATGGGAGCCAGAGCTCGTCAAGTGGAGTGATGAGTGTGGCCTTCACCGAGAAGCGAACACAGTCACCGTACGCTGTCACGCGTGACAGAGCCCGCGGAGGAGACCACAGCAACGCGGAGCCGTGCGGGCTCCGCGAGTGACCAGGACCGCTCCGAGCGGCGACTGACCCGGCGCGGTTGGACGCTGCTGGTCAGTGGGGCGCTGTTCGTCGCCTTCGCTCTGGTCGGGTTCTTCATCCCGGTGCCATACGTGGCGATCAGCCCCGGACCGACCTACGACACGCTCGGCACGGACGCTGCCGGACAGCCCGTGATCCAGGTCAACGGGCACGAGATCTTCCAGACCTCCGGTGAGCTGCGGATGACGACCGTCTCCCTGCGCGATGGCGGCATCACCCTGTTCAACGCGCTCGGGCTCTGGGCGAGTGGCCGGTACGCGCTGGCGCCGCGCGAGGAGTATTTCAAGCCGGGCGAGACCAACGAGCAGGTCCGCCAAGAGAACATCCAGCAGTTGCAAGACTCGCAGAGCGCCGCCCAAGTCGCCGCGCTGCGCCGTAAGTCCCCGGTGAAGGTGCTCGCGAAGACGATCGTCTCCGGCAGCCCGGCCGACAAGGTGCTCGCTCCGGGGGACCGGCTGCTGGTGGTCAACGGGAAGACGGTCACCGAGGCGGCCGACGTACGGGCCGCTCTGAACGGGACGAAACCCGGACAGACCGTTCAGATCACCTTCAAATCCGACGGGCAAGACGAACGCACCGTGCCGCTCACTCTTGCGCAGCGACCCGATGGCCCCGAGGGCTTCATGGGCCTGACGGCGGTGGACCGCGCCGATGTTCCCTTCGATGTGAAAATCTCGCTGCAGGACGTCGGCGGCCCGTCGGCGGGTCTGATGTTCGCGCTCGCGATCGTCGACAAGATGGAGCCCGGCGACCTCGCCGGTGGCAGGCATATCGCCGGGACGGGCGAGATCACGGAGAAGGGCGTCGTCGGTGCGATCGGCGGCATCTCGTTCAAGGTGGTCGGCGCCCGCGAGGCCGGTGCCACCGATTTCCTCGTGCCCGCCCACAACTGCGCCGAGGCGAAGACCGCGGCGCCCGATGGCCTGAACTTGATCCAGGTGTCCACGCTGGACGAAGCGATCGCGCAGCTGGAAAACCTCAAGGCGGGACGGCCCACCGCCTCCTGCTGACCGCCGGGGGAGCAAGGGACCTTCGCTATCGCCACGCGGGGGGCTGACCGAAGGGAGCAAGGGACCTTTGCTATCGCCCGCCTGCGTCGTGAGGTGGGCGATAGCAAAGGTCCCTTGCTCCCTTTCGGCAGGTCAGGGGAGAAGGGTTGCCCTCAGGGCTTCGAGCAGGTTGGGGGCCAGCTCCGGGTTCTCGATGATTTCGTCGACAGGGACATCACCGGGCTCTTCGGACTGCCCGGCGCCGCGAAGCCGCATGACGCACGCGCCGGCGCCATCTCGCAGGACAGCGGCGACAAGTCGGGCTTCAGTACGGCGTGGGTGGTCGGCGGCCGCTTGACGCAAGCGTTCGGCATCGGTCTCGGGCGCGGCCGGAAGCTCGGCTTCGGCGTCCGGCGGCAGCACGATGATCTCCTGCGCGAGCGCGCATCCCAGCACCAGATCGGGCCACGCGATCTGCGCCAGCGCTTCACCGAGGTCACCCTCCGGCAGCGCCTCCTGGGCGACCGGCGTCAGCGGGGCCGACGCGTCGAGCTGACCGGCCAGTTCGGGCTGTTCGTCCAGCAGCGCCGCGGTCGGCACCAGCGCGAACAACTGCGGCGGCTGATCCCATCCTCCGGAGGCGACGAACTCCTCGACTTCGCGGGCCAGGCCGGCCACGCCCTGCTGCTCACTCGATGCCATTGGCACATCGTTCCAGGCGGCCGGGACGGCGGCCTTCCGAGTCCGGTTTGGGCGGGTTCCGGGAACTTCCGACGGCATCCGTAGAGTTAGAGCAACAGGGGCCGCGCGCGGTACGCGCGCCCCAGCGAAAAGTTCACCAAACCAGGAGCGTGTGCAGTGGCCACTCGGCCCCCCGTGAGCCTGCCGAAGCTGTCCCGGCGCAGCCGGATACTGCTCATCATCGCCGCAGTGGTCATTCTGGCCCTCCTGCTGGGCGCGAGACTGCTGGACACCTACGTCGACTGGTTGTGGTTCGGCGAGGTCGGCGCCCGGACGGTGTTCAGCACGGTGTTGCTCACTCGTGTCGTCTTGTTCTTCGCCGTAGGGCTCTTGGTGGGAGGTTCGCTCGCGGTCAGTCTGATGATCGCGTACCGGTCCAGGCCCGTCTTCGTGCCGATCTCCGGCAACGACGACCCGCTCGCGCGGTATCGGTCGGCGATCGTCGGCCGGATCCGGCTGTTCGGCATCGGCATCCCGGTGCTCACCGGGCTCATCGCCGGCGCGTCCGCGCAGAGCGACTGGCAGGTCGTGCAGCTGTTCCTGAACGGCACGCCGTTCGGTCAGACCGATCCCGAATTCGGCAACGACGTCGGCTTCTACGCCTTCGACCTGCCGTTCTACAACTGGCTCCTGGGCTGGCTGTTCATCTCGGTCGTCATCGCGTTCTTCGGCGCGCTGATCTCGCACTACGTCTTCGGCGGCATCCGGCTCGCGGGTAAGGGCGGCCAGCTCGCCGGCCCGACCCGCGCGCAGCTCGCCATCACCATCGGCATCTTCGTGCTGCTGAAGGCTGTCGAGTACTTCTTCGACCGCTATAACCTACTGCTGTCGGATCGGGGATTGCCGCTGTTCGTCGGCGCGACCTACACCGACCTGAACGCGGTCCTGCCCGCGAAGCTGATCCTTCTGTGCATCTCGGTGATCTGCGCTGTCGCGTTCTTCGCCGGTGCGTTCCTGCGCAACCTGCAGCTGCCCGCGATCGCGTTGGTGCTGCTGATCCTGTCGAACGTGCTCGTCGGCGTCGCGTGGCCCGCGGTGCTCGACCAGTTTTCGGTCAAGCCCAACGCGAACGAGAAGGAATCCGCGTCGATCCAGCGCAACATGGACGCGACCCGGCAGGCGTTCGGCCTGACCAACGTCGAGTACAAGGATTACACCGGCAAGTCCGAGGCGACCTCCGCGGAGATCAAGGCGGACAAGGGGACCGTCCCGAATATCCGGCTTCTCGATCCGAACATCCTCAGTGACACCTTCACCCAGCGCGTCGGCCGTGAGAACTTCTACGGCTTCCCGTCCAAGCTCGACATCGACCGCTACACCCTGAACGGTGTCACGCAGGACTACATCGTCGCCGCCAAGGAGATCAAGACCGAAGGTCTCACCGGCAACCAGACGAACTGGATCAACAAGCACCTCGTCTACACCCACGGAAACGGTTTCGTGGCCGCGCCGGCCAACACGATCGACCGCGCGCTGAAGGACGCCAACTCCGACGGCGGTTACCCGATCGCCACCACGAGCGACACCCAGAACCAGGCAGGCGCCGGCTCGACCGACCCGAACAAGCCGGGCATCAGGGTGGAGGAGCCTCGCATCTACTACGGCGAGCTCGCGACCGACGCCGCGTACGCGATCGTCGGCGGCAAGGCGGGGCAGGCTCCCGGCGAGTACGACACGGCCGTCGACCGCGCCTACATCTACAAGGGCTCCGGTGGCGTGCCGATCGACAACTGGTTCAACCGGCTGGTCTTCGCCGCCGAGTACGGAGAGCGGAACATTCTCTTCTCCGACGCCATCGGCGACGGATCCAAGATCATGTTCAACCGCGAACCGCGGGATCGGGTCGCCAAGATCGCCCCGTGGCTGACCCTCGACGGTGACCCGTACCCGGCGGTCGTCGACGGCAAGATCAAGTGGATCGTCGACGGCTACACGACGATGAACAACTTCCCGTACGCCCAGCAGACCCAGCTCGGCCAGGCGACCAACGACTCGCTCAGCGGCACCACCCGCCAGGCGAACTCCTCGATCAACTACATCCGCAACTCGGTCAAGGCCACCGTCGACGCGTTCGACGGCACCGTGAGCCTGTACGGCGTCGAGGACAACGAGCCGGTGCTCAACGCCTGGAAGAAGGTCTTCCCAGGTCTGGTCAAGCCGGGCAGCGAGATCTCTCCGGATCTGCGGTCGCACTTCCGCTATCCCGAAGATCTCTTCAAGGTGCAGCGGGAACTCCTGTCGAAGTACCACGTGAACAACCCCGCGGAGTTCTACGCTCAGCAGGCGTTCTGGAGCGTCCCGCAGGACCCGACGCAGGAAGGCGGCGTGAACGCGTCCGCCTCCGGGATCGCCAACCAGCCCGGCTACTACGTCCTGGCCACCGCGCCGGGTGACACCAAGTCGCGATTCCAGCTCACCAGTTCGCTGACCGGTCTCCAAAGGCAGTACCTGGCGGCGTGGATGTCGGTGTCTTCGGATCCCGAGGACTACGGGCGGATGCGGGTGCTGAGACTGCCCACAGGGGCGAGTGGCTCGACCCAGGTCGACGGACCCGTCCAGGTCCAGAACAGGTTCCAAAGTGACCCGCGGGTCGCGCAGGACCGGACCCTGTTCAACAACCCGAACGTCACCGTCACCTACGGAAACCTGATCACCCTGCCCGTCGCCAACGGTTTCCTCTATGTGGAACCGGTCTACATTCGGCAACGGAACCAGCTGAGCTATCCGCAGCTGGCCCGTGTCCTGGTCTCCTACGGCACCAAGATCGGCTTCGCGCCGACACTGAACGAAGCGCTCGACCAGGTCTTCGGCGCGGGCACCGGCTCCGGTGTCAAGCCGCCGCAGAGCGGTGACACACCGGGGCCCACGGCACCGCCGCCGGGCACGGCGACACCGCCGCCTCCCGTCGGCGGCAATCCGGCCCTCGACAAGGCAGCGGGCGACATGCACGACGCTTGGCTCAAGTTCCGCGCCGCCCAGCAATCCGGCAACTACGCCGACCAGGGTGCCGCACTGGCCGCCCTCGAAGCAGCCTCGAAGGCTTACGAGTCGGCCAAGGCCAACCCGCCGGCGACCAGCGCGCCGCCGACCTCCGGCCAGCCCGGAGGGTGACGTCGCTTACTAAAGGGCACCTGCTTTGCGCCTGCTGGAAACGTAGGCGTAAGGTAGGTGCTACGACGCGGGGTGGAGCAGCTCGGTAGCTCGCTGGGCTCATAACCCAGAGGTCGCAGGTTCAAATCCTGTCCCCGCTACAGAGGTTGGAGGCGTGTGTCTGCGGAAAACGCAGACCACGCCTCCTTCGCATTTCACCCGGGGGTCGAACCCCCGGACCCCCGCCAGGGAGGCTCCGCCCCCTGGACCCCCCGAGGTGGTTGGTCGCGTGGGTGCCCGAGGTAGCGGCAGCGTACGAGTGCGGTAGGGAGCAGGGGACCTTTGGTGTCGCCGGGGTGGCGGGGGAGCGGGGGACCTTTGCTATCGCGTGGGGGCGACCCAGCAGGCGTAGCCGTCGGGGCGGTACAGGACGGCTTCGGTGGAGGGCCACGGCAGGTCGGTGACCAGCTGGACGGTCGGGCGCGGCGAGTGGGCGCGAGCGGCCTCGACGTGGGTCGGAGTGGTCGTCAGGAGCACGAAGTCGCCGGTGTGGAAGAGCGTGCTCGGGCGAAGAGGTCCGGCCTCGGTGGTGACGTCCTGGTCGTCGAGTCGCGAGCCGAGCGCGGGATGCGACGTCCCGTAGGTCGGGTAGCGAATCCCGAGACCCGAAACCATGCCCGCCAGGTACCGGTTCACCTCGGGCAGCGTGGTCAGCTCGGCGAAGAACTCCCGAAGCGCGCGAGACTCGTGGGACCGCGGAGTCAGTCCTAACTGAGCGGCGACGTTGTGCAGGACTTGAGCGCCGACAGGATGCCGCTCGGCCTCGTAGGTATCGAGCAGGTCGTCACCGGCCCAGCCGTGCACTGTCGCGGCGAGCTTCCAGCCCAGGTTCATGGCGTCCTGTACGCCGAGGTTCAGCCCCTGGCCGCCGGCCGGGAAGTGGATGTGCGCGGCATCGCCCGCCAGCAGCACTCGTCCGACGCGGTAGTGCTCCGCCTGCCGCGCGGCGTCGGAGAACTGTGACGCCCATCGGATTTCCGACCTGGTCGCGGAGTCGCCGTACGAGTCGAGCAGCGCCTGCCTGACTTCGTCGTGGGAGATGGCGGACCGGATGTCCGCGGGCCGCGAGGCCCTGTCGCCGTATATGAAGCGGTAGAGCCCGGGTTCTCCCAGCGGGATCAGGCCTTTGAACGTGGTCGCGCCGGTCGGCTGCCCGATGTTCCGCATCGTTCGCCACTGTTTCTGCGCGCTGTCGGGGATTTTGTCGAACAGGACGTCCGCGATCACGCCGAAACCTTCACCGTCCACGCCGGGGAAGGCCACGTCGAGTCCTTTGCGTACAACGCTTCGAGAGCCGTCGCAACCGACGAGGAACCTCGCGTGCAGCCTGTTTTCGCCACTGTCTGTTCGGTACCGGACGGAAACAGAGTCCTTGTCCTGTACGAAATCGATTACTTCGGCGCCCCGGATCACCTTTGCTCCTCTTGTGGCCAGCCGTTCCTCCAGGTACTCCTCGATCTGGGCCTGCGGAATGCCCAGCTGGTAAGGGAATCGAGTGTCCCACCCGGCATAGTCGACGGGGATCATCGCGAAATGTCCGTCCCGCACCGTCGCGTACGAACGCTCCTCGACGCCGTCCAGGAGTCCGCGCAGCGCCAGCATTTCCGCGGTGCGCGGCTGCACGTTCAGTGCCTTCGACAGTCCCGTGCGCTCGTGGAGCCGTTCCAGTATCACGACGTCGACACCGGCGAGCGCGAGTTCGTGGGCCAGCATCAGCCCGGTGGGGCCCGCCCCGACCACGACCACGTCCGTCCCCAGGTTGTTCATACCACTCCTTAACGACGTTAAATTGACCTGCGCCCAGCGTGCCCTTAACATCGTTAAATTGTCAAGGCGGTACCGCTGGAAGAAGGTTGAATGTGGGTTTGACCAGGCAGGACATCGTCCGCGCCGGGCTCCGGCTGCTCAACGACGTCGGGCTCAACGGGCTGACGCTCCGCCTGATCGCGCAGGAACTCGGCGTCAAGGCGCCCGCGTTGTACTGGCACGTGAAGAACAAGCAGGAGCTGCTCGACGAGATGGCGACGCAGATGTACGCCGACGCGATGCCGGGCCGTGTGCCGGAGGCCGCGGGGGAACGGGAGGCGCTCGAGCTGGCGTCACGGGGCTTGCGCCGCATGATGCTCGCTTACCGTGACGGGGCGAAGGTCTTCTCCGGGACTTTCATGACCGACGACAGCCTTCTCGGTGACAATCCGTTTCAAGGGCGCGTCGACGCGGGGCT
>Ga0196958_10000198_pt1 | contig 19947 bp, 14 predicted proteins | sample S1v_10metaG_FD_148654 | JGI IMG/M metagenome (GOLD analysis project Ga0196958, IMG submission 148654) | Soil microbial communities from Anza Borrego desert, Southern California, United States - S1+v_10 | ecosystem: Environmental > Terrestrial > Soil > Desert | place: USA: California | collected...
TAGCCGCCCGTCACTGCACGCCTGGCTGCTGTGGTCGTATTCGATCACCGGCTGCACGAGCGTGCCGTTGTTGCAGTTGTCGTCCGGCTCGAAGCAGTGCGTCCCCTCCATCAGCCGCCAGCCGTAGTTCTCGCCGCCGATGCTCGCGCGCGGCTGGAAGTTGATCTCCTCCCAGTCGCCCTGGCCGACGTCCGCGATCCAGAGATCGCCGGTCATGCGGTCGAAGGTGTAGCGCCACGGATTGCGCAGGCCGGACGCCCAGATTTCCGGCCGCACGCCGTCTCTCCCGGCGAACGGATTAGCGGAGGGGATGCCGTACGGATCGCCGGAGTCGACGTCGATGCGCAACATCTTGCCCAGCAGTTGTGCAAGATCCTGCGCACGGTTTCCCGGGTCGCCGCCTGAGCCTCCGTCGCCGAGTCCGATGTACAGATAGCCGTCCGGGCCGAACTGCAGTTGTCCGCCGTTATGGTTCGGGAACGGCTGGTCGACGGTGAGCAAAGTTTTCGCGGAGGCGGTGTCCGCGCGGTTGGGATCGCTGGATACGCGGTAGCGCGCGATGACGGTGTCGCCCTGGAGATCGGTGTAATTGACGTAGAAGAATCCGTTCTCCGCATACCTCGGATGGAACGCCAATCCGAGCAGCCCGCGCTCGCCGGTGGAGGTGATGCGGCTGGTGACGTCGAGGAACGGATCGGGGAGGAGGCGTGTGCCGTCCCAGACCATGATCCTGCCGCTCTGCTGGACGATGAACAGGCGCTGGTCGCCGGCGTGCGCAATCGAGACGGGACGCGAGGTGCCGGTCACGACCGGCTCGAGGACGATGTTCGGCTGAGCCTGCGAAATGACGGTGGCCAGTAGGATTCCGAGGAGGTTCATGAGTCCGTCGCATGCAAAGATCGGGAACGTTTCTTGAGATGAACCTCAGGCGGAGGCAAAAAGATGGGAACGATCAACCAGCCGACGCCCAGCAACCCGAAGAGCCCGCAGCCGGACCAGCAGCCGCTGCAGCCGGGGAACACGAAGGTGTCGAACGACAATCAGGTCGATCCGACGCACCCGAATCACCAGACGCCGGACTCGCAGAAAGACAAATTCGGACAGCGGTAACGGGAATGCCGCCGGCGCACGACGCCGGCGGACCGGCCGGTCAGGAGAGCGGTGCTCGCGACGTTTCCGCCGTGCTCCACACGCCACACACCTCGTCCATCAGCTCGGAGATGTCGAAGGGTTTGCGGAACACCTTCCGCACCGACGCGGCGTCGAGCTGGCCCAGCGTCCGTTCCGCAACGGCCGTCATCACGATCACCTTCTGCAACAGCTCGGGCGCGCTCGACCGCAGCCGCTGCACGACCTCGAACCCATCCAGGTCCGGCATCATGAGGTCGAGAAGGATCGCGTCGTAATCGCGCTCCTGCAGCTTCGCCAGTCCCACCTCGCCGTTCCGCGCGAGCTCCACGCCCACGCCGCGACGGCCGAGCAGCGTGGCGAGCAGCGCACGCACTCCTGCGTCGTCGTCGATGACCAGAACGGAACGGGACATGAGTCATCAGAGTACGTTCCGCGCCGTCGATCGTCGGTCCGCTGGCGCACAAATCCGCACCATCTCCGGGAGCCGCAGATCGCGCTCCGCTCAGGGGGACGCGGGCTCGATGCGCATCGTGTTGTCGAAGCGATTGCGGTCGATCCGCAGCACATACGGGTCGATCGCTGCGGTGAACGGTTCTTTGTTCACGAGGACGCGCACTTCCTGCTGTCCGTCGCGAAGGAGGTGCTTCGTGACGGATAGCGGGTTGTCCTGCACGTCGAAGATGCCGACGTCGACGGGCACGCTGCTGCTCGAAGCGATGCGCGTCGTCACTTCGTACCGTCCGTCCGCGAGCTTGCGCACGTTCGCCGCGGCGAGCCGGAAGTCGTAGAGCACGACGTCTTCGAGCCAGTCGTGCAGGAGCTGCTGATGCTCGGGCAGCGTTGCCGCGCGGAGATGCTGCATGAGCTGCGCGCTCGTCGGCGCGCGTCCGGGCCCGCGCTGCTCGCGCATGAAGTTGCGCAATGCCGTGTTCATGCGCTCTTTGCCGATGAGGTCCTGCAGCGCGTACAGCACGATCGCGCCTTTGCGGTAGTAGAGGTAGGCCTGATCCTCGACTTTCGTGAGCGGCGGCTCGGTGCCGCGCTCGGCGGTGCGGTCTTTGAGGTAGCGATCGAGCTCGTACCCGAGCGACTGGCGCACGGCCTCGCGCCCCTGCATCCGTTCCATGACCAGCAGCTCGGCGTATTTCGTCAGCGACTCCATGAGCATCGACGCGCCGGGTCCGTTCGCGGGAGTGACGGTGTAGCCCCACCACTGATGCGCGACCTCGTGCGCGGTGCGGCGCGTGACGAGGTCGAGGCGATGCGGGTCGCGCGCGTCGATGAGGAAGCCGCGCTTCTCGCCGAGGAGGACCATGCCGGGATAGGCGTAACCGGAAAAATTCGGGACGGGGATCTCGACGAGGCGCAGGTGTTTCTGCGAGTACTGCCCGAAGGTCGCGTTCAGTTCGCGCAGGGAGCTCGCCGCCGCGTCCATTATGCGTGCGACGTTCTGCGTGTGCGCGGGGTGATGGTAGATCTCGACGGGCACTCCTTCGTGCGTCGCCCGTGTGATCGCGTAGTGCGCGGAGGCGATGGCGAAGCGATGCGGCGCGTGACCGTCGGAGTGATAGCGGAAATGGCGGCGGCCGTTTTCGTTCCATTCGCGCACGAGCGTGCCTGGTGCGACCGCGGTCTCGCCGTTCGTGGAAATCGTGACGTCGAACGTCGACCAGTCGCCGGTGGGGATTTCGTGCTCCGCGCGTTCGGCCGTCGCGGGCGGGAGTCCGTAGCGGCGCCGCTCGCGCGCATCGTCGAGCTCGTACGTCGAGCGGTAGCCGAGGTTCGGGAGGAGGTTCGGCGCGTAGACGTCGTAGTCGCCTTCCGCGCGGACGTCGAAACGCAACGCCAGCGATGCGGAGGGGAGGAGATGCGTGCGCACGACGTGATGGCGCTCGCCCGTCGAAACGAGGATCGTCTCGATCGGCGTGCGGGTCGTGTTCGTGAGCACGTACTCGCCGCGCGCGCGATAGCGGCGGTTTTCATCGAGCTCGATCTGCGCGCGGACGGCGGTGACGCGCGGCAGCGGAACGCTCGCGTACTGTTTGTACTGCTTCTCGTAATTCGCGCGCAGCTCGCGGTAGTCCGTGGTGTCGACGTCGATGAACGCCACTGTTCCGATGAGCACCGCGATCAACGCGATCGCCGCGGGCCGCGAGATGCGTTCGCGCTTTCCGTTGCGCCAGCCGCGGATGGCGACGAGCAGGAACAATCCCGTCAGCGCGGCCCAGTAGAGAACGAGCAGATGAAATTGCGTCGTGTCGCCGAAGCCGTTGAAATCCGAATACGCGATGGGCGGCGTGGCGCCGAACCGCAGCAGCGGGTGCGTCAATCCGAACTGCTCGCCCTGCAGCATCACTACGCCGAGGAGCATCACGAGCAGCATGCCGAGATACTTGTGCGGCGTGAGCGCCTGAACGACGACCGCGGCGAGAGCAAAAACCACGAGCGGCGCCGCGCAGCAATACGCGAGCTGCAGCAGCACCAGCGGCTCCACGGGCCACCCTTTCGCGAGCTGCATCGCCGCGCCGGCCAGAACCGCGATCACCGTGAGGCCGACGACGATGCCGACCGCCGCGAGACACTTCGGCAGCACGAACCGCGCGTTCGACGCCGGTGTCGCATGCAGAATGTCCGCAAACCGCAATGACCGCTCGCGCCAGACGATCTCTCCGGTGACGTACGTCAGCAGAATCATGGCGATCAATCCGAGCGGTGTGCGGATCGTTTCGAACAACAATGACGCGGTCGGATAGAACGCCGCCCCATACTCGCCGCCCCCGCTGACTTCACTGACCAGTTCCGAGAGGACGAATGCGAGCCATAACGCCGCCACGGCTCCTCGCGCCAGGTATGGGGAGAGGGTGGTCAAAGGGCGAGTGAGGGGCCGCCTTTTCTTCGAAACCACCCGGAATTGAAAGGCGCTGTACAACGCCGCAAACCCGCCGCCCGCCAACCCCACCCACAACACGCGGTTCCACAAAAACGCGCCGGAAAGCTGCACGAGTTTCTGGTTCCGGATCGCCGCGCCCCAATGCTCCGTCTGCGCGAAAAACGCGGACAGCGCAAACGGGTCGAGCAACGGCGCGAGCGACGCGCCTTCATGCGCACCGGGCGACGACGCGGCCATCATCGGCGAGTTCGTCATCGCCGCCGCCACGAAGTACAGCACGTAAATCAGCACCGAGCCCGCGTAGCTCGCGAGCACGCTGCGCGTGATCGTCGCCAGCGCGAACATCACCATCGCCGCGAACAGCAGGTTCGGCAGCGCGATGACGAGCAGCGCCCACAGATACGGCACGAGCGTCCATGCGCCGAGGCGCTCGGGATCCTGCCAGGGCATGAAGCGCGCGGCGAGCATCCCGGGCACACACGCGCTGAACGCCGTGAACGCCGCGAGGAACGAGCCGGCGAAACGCCCTCCGAGAAACGCGAATTTTCCCACGGACGTCGTGAAGAGGATCTCCTCGAACTTGTGCTCGCGGTCGCGCACGATCGCGTTCGCGCAGAACGCCGCCAGCACGAAGAGCGACAGCAGCGAGAGCATCCCCACCGATTGCGCGATGCTGTACGGCGAGTCGACGTGCACGTTGTCCGGACCGAAGCCGGTCGACGTCAGCACGAAGCCGAACGCGAAGAAGAGCATCACCGCCGCGGCGAACGAGATCTGCCGCGTGTGATAGCGCCACTCGAAACGGACGATGTCCTTCAACATGAGCGCAGCACCGAGAAGTAGACGTCCTCGAGATCGCTCTCGACGCGCTCGAAGCCTTCTTCGGGCCGCTCGTCCGCGAGGATGTGGATGCGCGTCTCACCGGCGAAGAGACGCGTCGACAGCACCAGAAAGGATTCGCGATAACGCGCGATCGCGTCCTTGCGGATCGTCTTGCGCCACACGCGCCCGTCGAGCCGCTGCATCAGCTCCGCGGGCTTTCCTTCGAGCAGTACGCGTCCGCCCGCGAGCACGGCCATGCGCGAGCAGAGGTCGCTCACGTCGTCGACGATGTGCGTCGACAGGATGACCACCACGTTCTCGCCGATCTCGCTGAGCAGGTCGTGAAACCGATTGCGCTCTTCCGGATCGAGTCCGGCCGTCGGCTCGTCGACGATCACCAGCGCCGGATCGCCGAGCAATGCCTGGGCGATGCCGAAGCGCTGCTTCATCCCGCCCGAAAACGTGCTCACCGCGCGCTTGCGCACTTCGTAGAGGTTCGTGAGCGCGAGCAGCTCGTTCACCTGCTCGGTGCGGCGCGCTTTGTCGCGCATCCCTTTGAGCACCGCGAGATGCTCGAGCAGATCGAACGCCGGAATCTTCGGATACACGCCAAAGTCCTGCGGCAGATACCCGAGGCGCTGGCGGAGAACGCGCGGATCGGCGAGGACGTCGTGCCCGTCGAACGCGATCGAGCCCGCATCCGGCTCCTGCAACGTAGCGATCGTGCGCATGAGCGTCGACTTGCCCGCGCCGTTCGGCCCGAGGAGGCCGAACAGACCTTTCCCCACTTCGAGGTTCACGTCATTGAGCGCGCGGACACCATTCGCGTATGTCTTGGAGAGATGGACTAAGGAGAGCATCGGCGTGGAGAGGAGTACGGGCGGGGGAGGGGCGGGTTTCAAGCTGCTATTCTGTCGCTCTCTTCAACCAACATCGACAGGCGTTCTGTGAGGGAGGCGTTTTCGTGCTCGAGCGCGTTTCCGTAAGGCATTGGGCCGCGGCGGCTGTGATCACGATCGCGACTGCGGGGGCGGCATGGAGGATGTACACGCTCCATCCCATGGTGCGCCTCGCGCACGACGTTCCACGGGAGGCTCGCTTCGTGACCGCGCGGATCAGCGGGTTCCGCTGGGCGGCGGTTGCGGATCGGCAGCGTTCGTTGAGTCGATTGAATCCGCTGCAGCTGCAGATAAGGGGGGCGGCAGGATCGATCATCAACGATCTCGCGGCGGACGAGCGCATTTCTTCACGTCATGCGGTCGCCGTCGCGTATCTGCTCGCGAATGACCCCGAAGGTGCGGTGCGCATTTTCGAACGCGTACCCGAACGAGACCGGAATGCGAGACAGTGGAACGATCTCGCGGCGGCGCATCACACGCTGGCGGAGCGTACCGGTTCCCTCGATGAACTCACAGATGCCCTCGTCGCCGCAGACCAGTCGCTGCGCGCCGAGCCGTTGCTGGCCGAGGGACTGTTCAACCGTGCGGTCATTCTGGAGGCGTTTCATCTGCGCGATGCCGCGGCCGCCGCGTGGAGGAGCTACCTCACTGTCGATGGCACCAGCGAGTGGGCAGGCGAGGCGAGACAACGGCTGCGCGAGCTCGAGGCGCCGCTGCCCGCCGTGGAAGCCGAGCTCACACGTCTGCAGCCGAGACTCGAACGCGGCGATGCGGCGGCCGCGCGGATGTTGTTGCATCTCGACCCCGGTGACGTGCGATATGTCGTGCAGACGCAAGGTTTCGCACGCTGGGGTGAGGCGTGGCTGAGCGGTGATCTGGCCAAGGCAGAGCGGGCGCTCACCGCGGTCAGAACTGTTGGCGCTGCACTCGCGGCGTTCAACGGCGAGCCAACGCTCGGCGACTCGGTTGCGGTCATCGATCAGGCCCAGGGTCGGGCTCGGGATGCGCTCGCGCGCGGTCATGTCGCCTTCCGCGATGGACGCGTCGCGTTCCGCCCGGAGAAAAACTTCGTCAAGGCCGAGGCGCTGCTCGAAGCGGCAGTCCGCGAGCTCGAATCCGGGGGGAGTCCCTTGGCGATGCACGCGCGGTTCTTCGGTGCGGTCGCGATTCAGATTCAGGGACGTGTTCCAGAAGCCGAAGCCGCGTTCGCGGAGCTGGTCTCGACGGCGCCCCGAGAAGCTGCCGCGCTCCATGGATACGCACATTGGCAACTCGCGTCGTGTTTCATGGGGCGCGCCGAGTGGGGTGTTGCGATCCGCCACCTCGAACAGGCCATTGGGCGATTCGAGTCGCTCCGCGAGGCAGGTAACGTCGCGTATCTGCACGACATCCTGTCGCAGGTCTATGACGCGATCGGAGACCGCGAGAGCGCCGGACGCAGCAGGCTGCTTGCGTTGCGGCACCACGGCAAACGTTCGACACAGCGACTCGAGCATGTGATTTCGGGGATGATCTATGACGCATCCCGACGCAAGGCGTGGCGTGCTGCGCGTTCGTTACTCGACGTCGAGGTGGAGATCGCGGGCCACGTGCGCGATCCGGAACTGCAGGCCAACGCGTTCCTCAGGCGCGCGCTCGTCGCGACGCGTCTCGGTGAGCCTGACGCCGCCGTGGCCGATCTTCGCTACGCGAATGCACAGATTGCGTCGGCGAAGGATACCCAGTTGCGGAAGAAGCTCGAGGCCGATCGCGACACGGCTGCCGCACTGATCGCCGAGGATCCCGCGGTGGCCGTGAGACTTCTCACGAATGCGCTGCGCATTCATGGAAGCGATCGAGGATGGCGGATGCTGCTGCCGGACCTCTACCTTCGTCGCGGCCGAATGCATCTTCGCCTCGGCGACCGCGAGCAGGCAGCGCAGGATTTCGAGGCGGGTATCGCCGAGCTCGAGCAACATCGCGAGTCACTGCCGGCTGGCGACGCTCGGTGGGGCGTTCTCGGTGCGGCGGACGAGCTCTTCGATGAGGCGATCGAGATCAGCTTGCGCGACGGGGGCCTCCGAGCGTTCGAATATGCGGAGCGCGAGCGGGCGCGATCCCTGTTGGATCGCATTCCGCAAGCCGCGCCGTTCGATCCCGCAGTGCTGCCGCAGGACATTGCGATCGTCGAATATGCGGTGTTGCCGCGCAAACTGGTGATTTTCGCAGTCGACCGGGAGGGGCAACACACGGCGGAACGTGAGATCGCCGTCGATGACCTGACGTGGGTGCTGGACAGATTTCGCGATGCCGTTCGGACTGGCGCGAGCGAGCGCGAGAAGGTCGCACGTGAAGCCTACGAGCTTCTGATCGCCCCCGTGGCGCACGTCGTCGAAAGAAATCGAGTGCTGGCTGTCGTTCCGGACAGCGCCACCGCTGCCACTCCATTCGGTGCACTGGCGAATCCGCATACATCGCGGTATCTCGCTGACGAACGTGTGCTGTCGATTGTACCGAGCGCGCGGTTCGTGCAGGCGCGTCGCGCTGCGGCACTGACACCGCGCAAGAGCATCCTCATCGTCGCGGACCCTGCGGGGGGCGAGTTGGCTCGTCTGCCCGGCGCGGTCGCGGAAGCACGCGTGATCGCCAAAGCATATGACGATGCCCGGACTCTTTCGGGTGAGCGCGCGACCGCGCGTGCATTCCTCGGACAGGTCGCACAAGTCGACGTGATTCATTTCGCCGGACATGGAATCCTCAGCCGCGATTCCGCGGCCCTCGTGCTCGCCTCGGCCGAGGGTGCGGACGGACGGCTGGACATGAAAGCGTTGTCGCGCCTGCAAGTCCGTTCGGGAACTGTCGTCGTCATTGCGGCGTGTGACAGTAGCCGCGGTCCCTCGCGCGGCGAGGCGGCGCTGGGCGTTGCGTATGCGTTTGGTCAGGCTGGGGCATCCGCGGTCATTGCCACGCTGTGGCCGATCTCCGATCGTGACGCGGCCCTGTTCTTCCCGCGTCTCCACCAGCGCCTCGCGGCGGGGCTTTCGCCCGCGGAAGCGCTGCGTCTGACGCAGCTCGAGTGCGTACGCGAACAGTTCGGTGACCGATCGTCGTTCTGGGCGGCGGTGCAGTGCATCGGCTGCTGATTGCGCACGGGAAACGGCGCGAGGTGTCCATCTATGGCTATGGGACGGAGAGTTCCTACGAGAGGTGGATGAAGATGGCTACACAACTGGAGATCATCGTCTACGGACTTGCTTGTCTCGACGCGCAACCCGGCGGGTATCGAGTGCTGTTTCCGGACGGCTTCACGACGCCCATGTTTGATATCCCGAAGCACTTGGCGGCCGTGTGGGTGCGTGAGCGCAGCGAGCTTGCGACCGCGCAGTGGCCGTGGCGCTCCACCGGAAACGATTTCACGGTCTCGGCTCCGCGAAAACTGACGATCTCAGGGCTTTTGAAGACGTCGAATCTCGACGATTCTCAACTCATCGGGCGGCTGCCGAACCTCAGGGACGCGGACCCGCAATTCACGCTATCCGATGCACCGGAAGCGATTCTCGATCTCTGGATCGACCGCGGCGTCCTGAGCGCACATGCGTTTCCCGCAGGGATGATCGTTGTGAAGTGGGTCGTCGACCTCGACGAGAGCGTCAACACGCGCTTGTCGTTCGGCGACGACGCATGGATTGATCTCGCGCCCGCAACGAAGCAGGTGATTCTCGCTAATGCCGGGGTGTCGAACAACGAGCGCCCGCAGCGCGGCAATCATTTCAATCTCTACCGCAAGCTCGCCACGAACAGGAGCGGCGAGCTGTCCGTTCCCGATCCCGCCATTCGTCCGCAGATGCTTGGCGTCACGTTACTCGATCCGACACACGAATACGCGCGTCCGCGGACACCCCTGATCGACTGCTCGCCGGTCTTTGCGCATTGAGCGCACTTCGGCCCAACCAGAACGGAGAACGTCATGAATAAGGCGATTTCGCTTCACCTCGGCCTGAACAGCGTCGATCCGGCGCATTACGGTTTCACGGGAGCGTTGCGCGGATGCATCAACGATGCGAAGAAAATGCGCGACCTCGCGGCGAAGCAGCGGTTCCAGCCGACGCTTCTGCTCGACGACAAGGCCACCAGTCACGCCGCCCTGAAGTTTCTCGACGACGCGGCGCGCGATCTCACTTCCGGTGACACGCTGCTGATCACGTATGCCGGTCACGGCTTTGAACTGCCGGACCTGAACAATGACGAGCAGAGCGGCGCGACTGACCAGACCTGGGCGCTCTTCGACCGGATGGTGGTGGACGACGAACTGTCGGAGAAATGGGATCGATTCGAGGAGGGCGTGCGGATCATCATCGTCTCCGACAGTTGCCATAGCGAGACGATCGCCCGCAGCCTCGAGTTCGCGTCGAGTATTGCGTCGGCGTCGCGCGACCGGTTTGCCGCCGCGCGCGCCGCAGGCGTGCCCGGACTGCTGATCGGGGAGAAGGTGCGCGGAGGAAGATCCGTGCCGGGCTACCGTCTCCTGCCGCGCAACATCGCTGCCCACGTCACGCGCAATCATCACGATTTCTACGCGTCCATCCAGCAGCAGACGCGAGGGAGTGAGCGCGTCAATCCGCAATTGAGGGCAACGGTCCTGACGCTGGCGGCATGCCGCGACTGGCAAACGGCAGCCGACGGCGATCCGCACGGCCTGTACACGCAGGCCTTGTTGTCTGTGTGGAACGACGGCGCGTTCGAAGGTACGTATCTGGAGTTCCAGGAGGCGATCGCGCACTTCGTCGGCAGTGCACAATCGCCGCAGTTCAGACGACAGGGTCGCGTCAATCCGTCGTTCGAGCAGGAGCGGCCATTTACGACACTGATGCGCGATACCGACGCGCGACCCGGATCGCAGCCGAAGGCCAGGCCGGAGACAGGACGGGAGTCGGACAGCGATTACGTTCCGGATTCGGACGACGAGTACGTGCGACTCGAGTTGTCGATCGCACGGCAGAGTCTCGCCCGCTTGACCGAGGAGCAAGTCGCCGAGTTTTTGCGCACAGAAGGCGCCGACACGGTAAGCGCTGTGATGGCCGGCGTTCGCAGCCTGGGCGATTCGTCTGACGCAGAGGTTCGAGTCGCGCGCAATGGCTCGATCCGCTGTGTCGCCACGATCGGTCCTAACGGCGCGTCATAGAAAACTGGTGTGACGGGGAGCGTCGCTACGGCAGCTCCCCGTCGTCGTGTCCTTCTTCCCTTCCGCCTCCGCCAGACGTCGAAAGGGAAGGACTGAACGCCTCGGCTCCGGGGCCGCAGCGTCTCCGGCGTGAAGCCGAGCAGTGTGTGGATGCTCCCTCACCTCGCCTCCCTCCCTCTGGCAACGCGGCAACGCGACGACGCGACGACGCGACGACGCGATCGTTCGTCTGTCGATGGCCGGTGCGCTGACTTTCCGAAATTGGAGCTTGCATCTGTTTAGGTGATATAGTTAACTACATCACCGAAACTCAAGCAGAACACGAATGGATCTCCAGTGGAACGACAGCCAGCCCATCTATCGCCAGCTTCGCGACCGCATCGTCGCGCTCATTCTCGAAGGGGTGCTGAACGAGGGCGACCCGCTCCCCTCGGTCCGCACGGTCGCGGCCGAGTACCGGGTCAACCCCATCACCGTCCTGAAGGGCTATCAGCAACTGGTCGACGAGCAGCTCGTCGAGACGAAGCGAGGCCGCGGCATGTTCATTAACGCCGGAGCGCGGGACCTGCTCCTGCAGGCCGAACGACAGAAGTTTCTCGAGGAGGAGTGGCCGCGCATCGAGAAGACCATCCAGCGTCTCGGCCTCAGCGCCGAGGAGTTGTTGAAGGCGCGGCCGCCGAAGCGGAAATCGGGGGAGGAGCGCTGACGCCATGGCCTGCATAGAAGCGCGCGGTCTGCGAAAGGCGTTCGGCAAGACCGTCGCCGTCGACGGCATCGATCTCCGCGTCGAGGAAGGGCGCATCCTCGGCATCGTCGGTCCGAACGGTGCCGGCAAGAGCACGGCTCTCAGCGCCATCCTCGGCCTCACCCCCTACGAGGGCTCCCTGCGCGTCCTCGGCCGCGATCCGTGGAGCGAGCGCGGGCAACTCATGAATGACGTGGCGTTCATCGCGGATGTGGCGGTACTGCCGCGATGGATGCGCGCCTCGCAGGCAATCGAATACCTCGCCGGCGTCCATCCGCGCTTCGATCGCGACAAGGCGGAGGCGTTCCTCGCGAAAACGAGCGTCAAGCGCCACAGCCGCGTGCGCGAACTGTCGAAGGGGATGGTCACGCAGCTCCACCTCGCGTTGATCATGGCCATCGACGCGAAGCTGCTCGTGCTCGACGAGCCCACCCTCGGCCTCGACATCCTCGTCCGCAAACAGTTCTACGACTCCCTTCTCAATGACTATTTCGACCGCAGCCGCACCATTGTGGTGACGACGCATCAGATCGACGAGATCCAGGACGTTCTGACCGACTTCGTGTTCATCGACCAGGGGCGCATCGTGCTCGAGTCGAGCATGGAGCAATTCGAGACGCGCTATGTGGAAGCGATGGTGCGTCCGGAAAACGTCGAGGCGGCGCGCGCATTCCGTCCGATCCACGAGCGCCAGATCTTCGGCCGCAGCATTCTTCTGTACGACGGTGCGGACCGCCAGCAGATCGCCGCGTTGGGCGAAGTGCGGACGCCGAGCATTGCAGACCTTTTCGTCGCCGTCATGAGCAGGACACAAGGAGCCGCCCGATGACCCGTCCCTATTACTGGTCCGTTCGCCGCGAATTGTGGGAGAACCGCTTTGTATATCTCGCGCCGCTGATCGTTTGCGCGGTGGTGTTGTTTGCCGCGCTGGTCAGCAATACGTTCAGCCTTCCGGACCGTGTGACGCGCGCCGCGGCGGATACGGACCTGGCGCGGCGCCACTCGATGGTGGTCAGTCACCTTTCGCTGCCGCCCGCACCGATCATGCTGTCGACGTTCATCGTGGCGATGTTCTACTGCCTCGACGCGCTCTATGGCGAACGCCGCGATCGCAGCATTCTGTTCTGGAAGTCACTGCCTGTCTCGGATCGCACGGTGGTCCTGTCGAAACTGAGCGTCCCGATGCTCGTCCTGCCGGCCTTCGCCCTGATCCTCGGAATCACGGTGCAGATCATCCTCTTCGTGCACGGGACGCTGGTCCTGACGTTACGGGGCGTGGGGCCGGGCCTTCTGTGGCGCGAGTTCCGGTTCATGCAGGAGCCGATCGTCATGCTTTACGGCACGGTGGTGCACGTGCTCTGGTACGCACCGATCTACGGCTGGCTGCTGCTGGTCTCCGCGTGGGCGAAGCGTGTGCCCCTCGTGTGGGCCGTCATGCCGCTGATGGTGATCTCCGCCTTTGAAAAGGGAGTCTTCGGCAGCATGAACTTCATGAACATGCTGCAATACCGGGTCGGTGGCGCGATGAAGGAAGCATTTGTGTTCCAGACCGGAGCCATCGACGAATTCTCACAGCTCAGTATCGGCAGGTATGTGAGCCGGCCGGGATTGTGGGGCGGGCTGCTGTTCGCATTCCTGTGCGTCGTACTGGCGATTCATCTGCGTCGTAAGCGCGAACCGATTTAAGACACACACAACGGAGGTCTTTCCAATGGATCGCATGCGAACCACGCCCGAGGTGTCTCTATGGAAGCGCGTCGCGCTGGTGGCGACACTCGCCGTTGCGCTCGTCGGCGGCGGAGTGACGCTTGCCAGCATCGACTTCGACACGCAGCGCGTCGACCGCACACGCCTCAACATCGAGACGGTGCGTCACGGCACGATGGAGATCAAAGTCGCGGCGAACGGCCGACTGTTGTCACGGCACGTCGAACAGCTCGCGGCGCAGGTCTCCGGCCGCGTGGCGAAAGCGGACATCAAGCCCGGAGCGGTCGTCGAAGTGGGGGAGGTGCTCGTCGAGCTCGCAAACCCGCAGCTCGTAGCCTCGGCCGAGGAGGCACAGTCGGCTTTCGAAGGGGCGGTCGCGGAGCTACAGGCGGCGGAGGCCGAGCTGCAGACGAACATGCTCAATCAGGAAGTCGTGCTGACGCAGGTGCGCTTCAATGCCGAAAAGGCGAAGGCAAAGACTGAAGCGGACGAGGCACTCGCGCGCAATGGCCTGATCTCGGACATCGAACTGCGGCGCTCCCAGCTCGATCTGACGCAATTACGCGAGACGCACAGCATCGAAGCGAGCCGCCTGCAGAAAGTACGCGACAACATTCGCGTACAGCTCTCCGTGCGCAAGTCCCGCGTGGCCCAGCTCGAACGCGCACTGCAGCGCGCGCGGAACGAAGTCGAATCGCTCAAAGTCACCGCCGGCATCCGCGGAATCGTCCAGGCCATCAACGTCGAAGTCGGTCAGCAACTGCAGCCCGGCAGCCCCATTGGACGCATTGCGCAGCAGGAACAGCTCTATGCGGAATTGAAGGTACCGGCGCGCGAGGCGACGCAGGTGCGCGCGGGACAGAAAGTCGTCATCGACACGCGCAATGGCACGGTCGACGGTGTGGTCAGTCGCGTCGATCCCGGCGTCACGGAAGGCACTGTGGCGGTCGACGTGGTACTCGAAGGCCCGCTTCCCGCGGGAGCGCGTCCGCAATTGCAGGTCGAGGGGACGGTCTTCATCGCCGAGATTCCCGACACCCTCTATGTCGGGAAACCGGCGTATGTGAAGAACGACGCGGCGATTGCGGTCTACAAGCTCGATCCCGCGGGCCGCTACGCGACGCGCACGCGCATCAAGTCGGGTGCCGTCTCGGTGAATCACCTCCAGATCGTCGACGGACTCCGTCCCGGCGATCGAATCATCACTTCGGAAATCGGCGAGTTTCAGGCCCAGGAACGCATCCTCCTCAAGTGAAAGGCACATCATGAACATCTGGTTCGATCTGAAGTACGCGTGGCGGCTGCTGACGAAGTCGTGGGGCTATTCACTGATGTGCGCGAGCGTGGTCGCGCTGAGTGTCGGCCTCGCGGTCTGGACGAACGCGCTCACCTACAGTCAAGTCTTCAAACCGCTCGGATTCCCCGGCTCGCAAAGCTGGTACAGCGTGCAGGTCGCGTCCGACCAGGGCAGCCGGCCGCGGCCCGCAATGGACGCATACACCTACCAGCAACTGCGCGCGCAGAATCGCAGCGCCGATTTCCTCGGTGCGTTTGCGAATCGGTCGATCGTGCTCAGTGAAGGGGAGGCCACCACGAACCTGCGCGGTGTGGCCATCAGTCCGCGGCTGCTCGCGGCCACGAGTGTCGTTCCCCTGCTCGGGCGCACGTTCGCGGAGACGGACGGCCGGGCGGAAGCCGCGGAAGTCGCCATCCTCAGTCATGAGGCATGGCAAACCTACTTTGCGTCGGATCCGGCGATCGTAGGCCGCACCGCGCGCCTGAACGCGAAGCCCGTGCAGATCATCGGCGTTCTACCCGAAGATTTCTTTGGGTTTCAGGATTACGAGGTCTGGGTGCCGCTGCACCTGCCGAAGCTCGCGCAGCCGAACGACACCACGATGAGCGTCTATGCGCTCATCGCACTGCGTGACAATCAGCAGCCCGAAAGCCTGATCCATGAGCTGCAGGCCGCGGTGAGCGACGTCAATCGCTCCTATCCGCAGCTCTTCAAGGGCGGGCGCAGTGTGGCACTCGTTCCGGCCGGCCGCATGTTCACGCACGGCAACACGCCCATCGTGGCCATGCTGAGCGTCGCCGCCATCGCCGTCCTGCTCCTCGGCTGCGTCAACATCAGCATGGTCTTTCTCGCGCGGCTTCTCGAGCGCAGCCGTGAGCTTGCGCTCCGCACCGCACTCGGCGCCTCCCGTCCGCGCCTGCTGCGCCAGTGCCTTCTCGAGACGGCACTCATCGTCGGCATTGGGCTCATCGCCGGCTATGGACTCGCGGCGTGGGGCGTCGGCTGGACCGAGGACATCGGCGACGCGATCGGCCGAGTGTTTGCGGACGGACGCTCGTCGAACATGCCGGAGCTGCGTCCGCTCGATTTCCTGCTGGCCGTAATCGCAGCCGTCGCGGTATGGCTGCTGTCGACGCTGATTCCGGCGTGGCGCATCGCAAAACAGGACGCGGCTATCGTGCTGGCGGGCAGCGGCAAAGGCGCCACGTTGCGCGGCAGCAACAAGAGCGTGGCGCTGCTGGTCGGATTACAGGTGGTGATTTCCTGCATCGTGCTCGTGACCTGCGGCAACGTCGTACTCGCCGTCAAAAAGGAAACGACCAAGCCGACCGGCATGGTCACCGGCGACGTGCTGCTATCCGTGCATGCGACTTCCTTCGACGCGCGCTACGACGAACCGGCGCAGCGACTGCGCTATTGGGACGAGTTGACCGCGGCCGTGCAGAACAAAGTGCCGGGAGCGCAGATCGCTTATACGACGGCGGCGCCTTCGCGTCCGCTGCGCGTACCTGCGCGCATCGAGACGAAGGGCGACGAGCCTCTGACGCTGCCGCTCACGATCGTCTCCGAAAACTATTTCGACGTTCTGGGCATCCAGTTGCGCGCCGGCCGCCTGTTCGACAGCACCGACAATGCGCAATCGCTCCATGTCGCCGTCGTCGACGAGGAAATGGCGATGCGTTTCTGGCCCGACGACAACCCGATCGGCAAACGCGTGCAGTTGACGTCGTCGGATAGTGGGATGTGGCTCACCGTCGTCGGTGTCGTTTCCACCGTACCGGGCTCACCGTACCGAGTGGACGCCGAGCTCGGCTCGCTGTACCAGCCGCTGCGTCAGGCGGTTCCTGCCGCATTTCAGCTGCTCGTGAAGGGGAGGAACGTGGATCGCAATGCGATTCGCGCCGCGGCGTTCGCGGTCGATCGCGATCTGCCCGTGCAGAACCTGCAGTCGCTCGACGACGTGCTGCAGGCGATCCGCCTCGGCACCGCGGCGTTGATCCCGGTATTCAGTGCGGTGTCGCTGATTACGGCGCTGCTCGCGGCGTCGGGATTGTTCGGCCTGATCAGCCGTTCCGTCGCACAGAGGACGCAGGAAGTGGGCATTCGCCGCGCGCTGGGTGCGACCGTATTGCGGGCCACGTCGATGTTCCTGCGTCAGGGCGCGCTGTATCTCACAGTGGCCATCGTGGGACTCGGCTTCGGCATCGGGATCATGCCGCTGCTCAGCCGCGCCATCCCGAACATTCTCGACCACGTCATTCCGGTCACCACAGGGGTCGTCCTGCTGATGGCCGGCGTCATTTCCACCGCTTCCTACCTGCCAACCCGCCGTGCCGTCGCTCTCGAACCGGGCGATGCGCTGCGTTACGAATAAGGAGCCGCGCCATGAACAGCCTCATCGAACTGCACGAAATCACGAAGATCTTTTCCACCGTCCAGATGGAGACCACCGCGCTCCATGACATCGACCTCGCCGTGGACGCGGGCGAATACGTCTCCATCAGCGGCCCGTCCGGTTGCGGCAAATCGACGCTGCTGTCGGTGCTCGGCCTGCTCAATACCCCGACCTCGGGCAAGTACTATCTCAACGGCAACGAGGTTTCCGCGCTGCCTCCCATCGAACAGGCGCGCGTGCGCAATCACGACATCGGGTTCATCTTCCAGGCCTTCAATCTCATCGCGGACATGAGCGCGTACGAGAACGTCGAGCTGCCGCTGACGTTCCGCGGCGATCTCAATCGCAAACAGCGGCGCGAGCTCGTCCTCGAGGCACTGGAAGCGGTGAACATCCCCGAGCGGCAGAAGCACTTTCCGGCGCAGCTCTCCGGAGGTCAGCAGCAGCGTGTGGCCATCGCCCGTGCGCTCGTCTGCAAACCGAAAGTGCTCCTCGCGGACGAGCCGACGGGCAACCTCGATTCGAAGAACGCGGAACTGGTGATGGACCTGCTCGACCGCCTGCACCGACGCGGGAGCACGATCGTGATGGTCACGCACGACCCGCGGTTCGCGGGGCGCGCGGAGCGACAGGTGTCGCTGTTCGATGGAAAGATCGTCGACGACCGGCGCCTGCGCGTCGCGGTGTGACGAAAGACAATTGGTGGAGGCGGGGGGAGTTGAACCCCCGTCCGAAAACAGTGGCAGCCTGGCTACTACATGCTTGTCTCTCCGTTTGATCTCGTTCGTGCCCTGTCCGGAGAGCGGGAACCGGACACAAACCAGCCTCTTGATCTCGTGACGCGCGCGTAGGCGTTGCGCGCGTCACCAGCTCACATCATGACGTCCGACTCCTCCACCGTGAGCGGGTAGCGGAGAGACGCTCGTGGGTTTTTAGGCCGCGAGGGCGAAATCGTTGTTCGCGTTTGTGTTTTTCGATCGTTTTAACGAGTCAATCGAGCTCGGCATGCAACCATGACCCCGACGTGTTCCCGTCGAAGCCGGTGCGCCCCCAAATTGTCAACGAACTGCCTGTCAAAACGGGAACGACCGTAGCACTATTTCCTCCGCATGTTCGATGAGCTAGTGCTACGCGCTTTCGCCGAAGATCTCCCCGACGTCACCAGCGAGGCCATCTTCGACCCCTCCGACCGCGGTTCCGCCCGCTTCCTCGTGAAAGGCCACGGCATCATCGCCGCCCTCGGCGTGGTCGAAACGGTCTTCACGACGCTCGATCCCACTGCCGAGGTTGCCGCGCTGGTGATGGACGGCGACGTGGTGGAGCCGGGAGACATCGTCGCCGAAGTGTCCGCCAGCGTGATCGCGCTCCTCAGCGGCGAGCGCACCGCGCTGAATCTGCTCCAGCGCGCCTCCGGCATCGCCACGATGACCCGGCGCTATGTCGACGCCGTGGCCGGTACGCGGGCGAAGATCCACGACACGCGCAAGACCGCGCCCGGCATGCGCGAGCTCGACAAATACGCGGTCAAAGCCGGCGGCGGCGAGAACCACCGCATCGGCCTCCACGACATGTTCCTCGTCAAGAACAACCACATCGACCGCGCCGGCTCGATTGCCAAAGCGGTCGAGCGCATCCGTTCGCGCGGGATGCCCCAGCCGCTGATGATCGAGGTCCGCGACATGCGCGAGCTCGAAGAGGCGCTCGCGGCGGAGCCCGATTTCATCCTCCTCGACAACATGAGCACCGATCAGCTTCGCGAGGCCGTGCAGCGCACGGCGGGACGCGTGCCGCTCGAGGCCAGCGGCGGGATCACGCTGGAGACGGTGCGGGGGGTGGCGGAGACGGGGGTGGACCGGATTTCGGTCGGGGCGCTGACGCATTCGGTGACGGCGCTGGATATCTCGATGAGGATCGGATAGCGCGTTGCCGGTTGGACGATGGTCCGTGATTGCTGATGTTGCGGCGAATCGCAGGCAACCGATCCTCGTCGACCGGCAACCGTGCAGCGACTAGGCACGTTCGTTGCGCCTGTCGCCGAACCAATGGCGGACTTCACCATAGCGATCGTCGATGACGATGCGGCGATCCGGCGGCTCGTACGGTTGTTCCTGCGGCGCGCCGGCTTCGAGACGATCGAGTGCACCACCGGCGCCGAGGCGCGGGACATGCTGCGTGGCGGCGCGTGGGATCTCGTCATCCTCGACCGGCGGTTGCCGGACATGGACGGCGTCGTCCTCGCGCACGAGCTCAAATCGAACGCCGAGCTGCGCACGCGTTACATCATCATGCTCACCGGCGAGGCCGAGCAGGAAGACAAGGTGCAGGGACTGGAGCTCGGTGCGGACGACTACATCACCAAGCCGTTCCAGTATCCCGAGCTCCTCGCCCGCATCCGCGCGGGCAAGCGCATCGTCGACCTGCAGAAAGAGCTCGTCGAGACCAATAAGCGGCTCGAGCTCCTCTCGATCACGGACGGTCTGACCAAGCTCCACAACCATCGCTACCTGCAGGACGAGCTCGCGCGCGCGTTCGAGGAATCGCAGCGCTACCAGCGGCCGCTTTCGCTGGTGATGATCGACATCGACTTCTTCAAGAAGGTCAACGACACGCACGGGCACGCCGTCGGCGACGACGTCCTCAAGTGCGCGGCGAAGCTCTACAAGAACTCGGTGCGCAGTACCGATCTCGTCGCGCGTTACGGCGGGGAAGAGTTCGCGGTGATGATGCCGGAGACGTCGCTCAACGACGCGATCGCGTTCGCCGAAAAGCTGCGCGGCCTCGTCGAGTCGACTGCGATGGAAACGCAGATCGGCCCGCTTCCCATCACCGTCAGCCTCGGCGTCGCCAGCGTGCCGCACTCCCGCATTCACAACGCGAAGGAGCTCGTGGTCGCGGCCGAC
>Ga0196958_10000199_pt1 | contig 19928 bp, 20 predicted proteins | sample S1v_10metaG_FD_148654 | JGI IMG/M metagenome (GOLD analysis project Ga0196958, IMG submission 148654) | Soil microbial communities from Anza Borrego desert, Southern California, United States - S1+v_10 | ecosystem: Environmental > Terrestrial > Soil > Desert | place: USA: California | collected...
TGGGCCAGGCCGAGAAGGCCGCGGGCGGGGGCGACGAGGCGGACATCGTCATGGTCGTCTGCGACGGCGGGTGGAAGTACCTGTCGACCGGGGCCTACACCGGCACCCTGGAGGAGGCCGCGGAGGCCCTCGAGGGCCAGCTCTGGGCCTGACGTCCGGGGGGTCACCCCTGACGAAAGCCGGGGTCGCCGACCCACGCGGATCCGGCGCACCCGGTCGTAGTGTCGAGGGGGTGACCACCCCGTCCGTCCCGGCCCGGTCCGCGCCGCGCATCTGGCCCGCCCGGCCCCTGGGCGCCGCGCTGTTCATGGTCGGCGTCGTCGTCCTGCTGTGGCTCGTCGAGCTGGCCGACCGCGCGGTGTTCGTCCCGCTCGACCCGCCGCAGGGTCTCGACGACGACGGCATCGTGCCGCGCACCCTCGACGGCCTGTTCGGGATCGTGTGGGCACCGCTGCTGCACGGCGGCTTCGACCACCTCGCGAGCAACACCATCCCACTGCTGGTGTTCGGCTTCCTGGTGCTCGCCGGCGGGATCGGCCAGTTCATCGCGGTGACCGCGACGATCTGGGTCGTCAGCGGCGTCGGGACCTGGCTCATCGGCGGTCCCGGCTCCACCATCGGCGCGTCCGGCATCATCTTCGGTTGGTTCGCGTTCCTGCTGGTCCGCGGCTTCTTCGCCCGCTCGTTCGGCCAGATCCTGCTCGCGGTGATCCTCTTCCTGATCTACGGCGGGCTGCTGTTCGGGGTCCTGCCCACCAACCCCGGCATCTCCTGGCAGGCGCACCTGTGCGGGGCGATCGGCGGCATCCTCGCCGCGCGGATCGCCGTCGCCGCCGACCGGCGCCCGGTCGGCCCGGCGGGCCGCCCGGCCGCGGCCTGACACCGGGCCGGACCCCGGGGACCGCGCAGGCCGCGCCGCGATCCCGCCGTCTCCGACTCGTGACCGAGGTCGGGTCCACTGCCTGTGCGATCGGGTAGGTGTGGCCCGTAGGGTGCGCCCGTGGAACTGATCGTCCTGGGGTGTTCCGGCAGTGGCGCCGGGCCGCACTCCGCGGCCTCCGGGTACCTCGTCCGCGCGGACGACACGTGCCTGGTGCTCGACCTCGGCAACGGGGCGTTCGGCGTGCTCCAGCGGCACATGGACCCGTTCGAGCTCGACGCCGTCGTCCTGTCCCACCTCCACCCCGACCACTGCGCCGACGTCTCCGGGCTCATCGTGCACCGGCGCTACCATCCCGACGGACCGGGCAAGATCCTCCCGCTGCACGGCCCGACCGAGTCCGAGGTGCGCCTGGCCGTGGCCTACGCCCCGTCGTCGGACGAGCGGGTGGCCACCGACCTCTCCGACGTGTTCGTGCACCGTCCCTTCGCGATGGGGCCCGCCGCCGTCGGGCAGATCGCGCTGACGACCTCCCCGGTCGACCATCCCTGCGAGGCCTACGGCATCCGCCTCGAGCACGAGGGCCGCACGCTGGTGTACTCCGGCGACACCGGCCCGTGCCGGGAGCTGGTCGACCTCGCGCGCGGCGCGGACGTGCTGCTGTGCGAGTCGACCTGGACCGACGGTCCGGACCGGCCGCTCGGGGTGCACCTGTCGGGTCGCCAGGCGGGGCGGGCCGCCCGGGAGGCGGGCGTCGCGCGGCTCCTGCTCACCCACGTCCCGGCCTGGGCCGACGGCGACGCGCTGCTGGCCGAGGCGCGCGAGGAGTTCTCGGGCCCGACCGAGCTCGTCGTCCCCGACGGGCGCTACACGATCTAGGCCCGCACGGCCTCCGGTGTCCCCGCGCGCCGCGGGGCGGGGACGAGCAGCGCGACCAGGGCCGCGAGGCCGACCACCACCGCGGCGACGGTGAAGGCCGCGGTCGTGCCCGCGGTGGCGGCGACGGCGTCGGGCGCGCCCGTGGCACCCACGGTCGCCGCCTGCGCCACGGCCAGGGTGGAGAGCACCGAGAGCCCCACCGCCCCGCCGATCTGGCGCGAGGTCGTCACGAGGCCACTGACGAGCCCCGCGAGCCCGCCGTCGACACCGGTGGTCGCCGCCGTCGTCACGGCGGGGAAGACGAGGCCCATGCCGAGCGAGACCGCGATGCCCGGCCCGAGGATGCCCGCGACCCAGCTGGTGGTCGGGGTGAGGAGGGCGAACCAGGCGAAGCCCGCCGCGGTGAGGGCGGCGCCGCCGACGAGCAGGGCGCGGGCGCCGACGCGGGGCAGCAGCCGCGAAGAGATCTGGGACCCGATCACCACCGACCCCGACTGGGGCAGGAACGCGAGCCCCGCGGTGAGGGCGTCGAACCCGAGCACGCCCTGCATGTGCAGCGAGACGAAGAACCACATCGAGAACATGGCCGACGACACCAGCAGGATCACCGCGTTGGCCGTCGTGACCGAGCGGATGCGGAACACCGACAGCGGCACCAGCGGGTCGCGCACGCGGCGCTGCACGACGACGAACGCGACGAGCAGGACCGCGGCCGCGACGAGCCCGCCGAGCACCGGCAGCGAGGTCCACGACGCGGTCTCCGACGACACGACGCCGTAGACGAGGGCGACCAGCCCGCCGGTGACGAGGACGGCGCCGGCCACGTCGAGGCCGGGCCGGCCCTCGGCGCGGGACTCGCGGACCACGGCGACGGTCAGCACCGCGGTGACGACCACGACCGGCACGTTGACCAGGAAGATCCAGCGCCAGCTGAGCAGCCCGACCAGGACCCCGCCGGCCAGGCCGCCCGTGGCGCCGCCGACGCCGCCGATCGCCGACCACCACCCGAACGCCCGCGACCGCGACGCGCCCTCCGGGTAGGTCGTCTGCAGGATGGCCAGCGACGCGGGGGAGAGCACGGCGCCGCCGAGGCCCTGGACCGCACGGGCGGCGAGCAGCAGCGCCGGATCGTTCGCGAGCCCGCCGATCAGGCTGGCCAGGCCGAACAGCCCCAGCCCGACGAGGAACACGCGGCGGCGGCCGAACAGGTCCGCCGCGCGCCCGCCGAGCAGCAGGAAGCCCGCGAAGGCCAGCGTGTAGGCGTTGACGACCCAGGCCAGGCCGTCGGCGTCGAACCCCAGCGCCGTGCGCATCGCGGGCAGCGCGACGTTCACGATCGAGACGTCGAGCACCACCATGAACTGGGCGAGGCAGCTCGCCACCAGGACGAGCCCGGTCCGGCCCTCGGTACGCACGACCGTCCAAGCTAGCCCGACGCGGCGGGCCCTGCCGGGCGGCTCCTAGGGTGGTCGCCCGTGGCACGCAGCGACGGCAGGGCGGACGACGAGCTCCGCGAGGTCAGCATCCAGCGGGGGTTCCAGCAGCACCCGGCGGGGTCGGTGCTCGTCTCGTTCGGGCAGACGACGGTGCTGTGCGCCGCCAGCGTCACCGAGGGCGTCCCGCGCTGGCGCTCCGGCAGCGGGCTGGGCTGGCTGACCGCCGAGTACGCGATGCTGCCCTCGGCCACGCACACCCGCGGTGAGCGCGAGTCGGTGAAGGGCCGCGTCGGCGGGCGCACCCACGAGATCAGCCGGCTGGTCGGACGGGCGCTGCGCGCGGCCATCGACCTGCGCGCGCTCGGCGAGAACACCATCCAGCTCGACTGCGACGTCCTCCAGGCCGACGGCGGCACGCGCACCGCGGCGATCACCGGCGCCTACGTCGCGCTCGCCGACGCGGTCACCTGGTTGCGCGCGCACAAGCGCCTCGCCGACCCGCAGCCGCTGTCGTGCTCGATCGCCGCGGTGTCGGTGGGGGTCGTCGACGGGCGGGTGCGCCTCGACCTGCCCTACGAGGAGGACTCCCGCGCCGAGGTCGACATGAACGTCGTCGCCACCGACACCGGCACGCTCGTCGAGGTGCAGGGCACCGGCGAGGGCGCGACGTACACCCGCGCCACCCTGGACGCGATGCTCGACTCGGCGCTCGCCGGCTGCGCCCGCCTCACCGAGCTGCAGGCCGCCGCCCTCGCCGAGCCGTACCCGGGTGAGCTGCCGTGACCGAGCCGACGGGTCGAGCTCCGCTGCGCTCCCTCTCCCGGGTCCTGCTGGCCACCCGCAACGACGCCAAGCTCGCCGAGCTGCGCCGGCTCGTCGGCGCGCAGGGGATCGAGGGCTTGGAGATCCTCGGGCTCGACGACGTCCCCGAGTTCGCCGAGGCCCCCGAGACCGGCGCGACGTTCGAGGAGAACGCGCTGGCCAAGGCCCGCGACGCCGCCGCGGCGACGGGTCTCGTCGCGATCGCCGACGACTCCGGTCTGGCCGTCGACGCGCTCAACGGCATGCCCGGCGTGCTCTCGGCGCGCTGGTCGGGACGCGGCGGTCCGCGCCCCGAGCGCGACGCCGCGAACCTCGCCCTCGTGCTGGACCAGATGGCCGACGTGCCCGAGGAGCGCCGCGGTGCGGCCTTCGTCTGTGCCGCCGCCGCGGCCCACCCCGACGGACGCGAGATCGTCGTCGTCGAACGCTGGCCCGGCACGCTGATCCGCCTCCCGCGCGGCACCAACGGCTTCGGCTACGACCCCGCGTTCGTCCCCGAGGGCGAGTCGCGCACCTCGGCGGAGCTGGCGCCCGAGGAGAAGGACGCCGTCTCCCACCGCGCCCGGGCGCTGCGGGCGCTGCTGCCGAGGCTCGCCGAGCTGTCGTGAGCGAGCAGTACTTCACGGAGCGACCGGGGTCGGCGTCGGACCCGGTGTCGTACCGGCTCGAGATCGGTGACGTGGCGCTCGACCTCACCACCGACGCCGGGGTGTTCGCCCGCGGGCGGCTCGACAAGGGCACGCGCGTGCTGCTCGAGAACGCCCCCGAGCCCGGCGAGGGCGAGCTGCTCGACCTGGGCTGCGGCTACGGCCCGATCGCCCTGTGGCTCGCGGTGCAGCGCCCGGCGTCGACGGTCTGGGCGGTCGACGTCAACGACCGCGCGCTGGACCTCGTCCGCGCCAACGCGGCCGCCGCGCGCCTCGACAACGTGCGCGCCTGCCGACCCGACGAGGTGCCCGACGACGTGCGCTTCGCCGAGATGTGGTCCAACCCGCCGATCCGCTCGGGCAAGGCCGCGCTGCACGAGCTGCTCCTGCGCTGGCTGCCGCGCGTCGACGGGCCGTCGTACCTCGTGGTCAGCAAGAACCTCGGTTCGGACTCGCTCGCGCGGTGGCTCGGCGAGCAGGGCCACCCCACGTCGCGCCTGTCGTCGCACGCGGGGTTCCGCGTGCTCGTCGTGGCGGGGTCGGGGACCGGGTCGTGATCCGCTACGCCCACGAGGGCAACGGCGTGCCCGTGGTCTGCCTGCACGGCTGGCCCGGCGCGGCCTCGGACCACCGCGCGCTGCTGCCCCTGCTCGAGCGCGACGCCCAGGTCGTCGTGCCCGACCTCCTGGGCTTCGGGGCGTCGTTCACGCCGGGCGACGAGGACCGGCCGTCGTCGGACTTCGGGCGGGACGCCCAGGCCGCCGCGGTGCTCGAGCTGATGGACCACCTCGGGTTCGACGACGCGGTCCTCGTCGGCCACGACGTGGGCTCGACGACGGCCTCGCACCTCGCCCGCGCCCATCCCGACCGCGTCCGGGCCCTCGTGCTGGGCAACGCGATCCACCCCGGGTCGGTGGCGTCGGCGCTCGACGACGACCAGCGCGCCGAGTTCTGGTACCAGGACTTCCACCAGCTCGCCCTGGCCGCCCGTCTCGTCGACGGGTCCCCCGACGCCGTCCGGGTCTACCTCGGCCACTTCTGGTCGCACTGGGGCCACCGCGCGATCGCCGCGCAGGACGGCGTCACCGACGACTTGGTGGCGGCGTACGCGCGCCCGGGAGCGTTCACCGCGTCGATCCACTGGTACCGCTCCGGCTCGGCCACCCTGGCCACGGCCCTGGGCATGCGCGGCCAGGACCCGCCGGCGCCGGTCACCGTGCCGACCACCGTGCTGTGGGGCGACCGCGACCCGCTCTTCCCGCCGCGCCTCGCCGAGGGCCTGGAGCAGGCGTTCACCGACCTGCGGGGCGTGCACCACCTCGAGGACGTGGGTCACTTCGTGCCGCTCGAGGCCGCGAACGAGGTCGCGGCGGCGGTGCGGGCGTTCCTGTAGGAGCCCGAGCCGTCGAGTGGGACGGAGGCCCGCCCACCGGCGATCCCGAGAGCCCTCGCGGCCCACGGGGCGGGTGCGGCTCGTATCGTCGGAGCCACCGATCCGGCCCCGTTGGTCCGATCGGCCGGTCGGCGTAGCCCAATGGCAGGAGGCAACGGCTTTAGGTGCCGTCCAGTGCGGGTTCGAATCCCGCCGCCGACACTCCCTACAGCTCCAGGTCCCGCAGCAGCCGGCCCACGTGGCCGGTGGCCTTCACGCCGTACTGCGCCTCCTCGATGGTTCCCTCGGCGTCGACGAGGAAGGTCGAGCGGATGACGCCGACGGTCGTCTTCCCGTACATCGTCTTCTCGCCGTAGGCGCCCCAGGCCCGCATCACCGACTTGTCGGCGTCGGAGAGCAGCGGGAACGTCAGGCCCTCCTCGTCCCGGAACCTGGCGAGCTTCTCGGGCTTGTCCGGCGAGATGCCCAGGACGATGACGTCGGCGTCGTCGAAGGCCGTGAGGTTGTCGCGGAAGTCGCAAGCCTGCTTGGTGCAGCCCGGCGTGCCCGCGGCGGGGTAGAAGTAGACGAGCACGCGGTGGCCGCGGAAGTCCGCGAGCGACACCGTGTCGCCCCGATCGGAGGTCAGCGAGAAGTCGGGCGCGGGTTGACCGGGGGCCAGACGGGTATCGGCGGGCACGGGCGGGCAGGATAGCCGCCGACCATCGGCCGGTCGCGACGAGCGACGGTCAGCGCGACCGACGACCAACGGGAGGTGCCGTGGCACGGGACACGGACGCCATCGAGAAGGAGATCCAGCAGGCGCGCGAGGCGCTGGCCGGAGCCCTCGACGAGCTCTCCGAGCGGGCCAGCCCCCAGCGGCTCTCGGAGCAGGGCAAGGAGATGGCCGCCCAGAAGTGGGCCGACCCGCGCGTCAAGTACGCCGTCTACGCCGCCGGTGCGCTCGTGGGCCTGCTGATCCTGCGCAAGCTCTTCAGGTAGGCAGCGGCGTCGGGAGGTGGAGCTCAGCGTCGCTGCGGCTCCCGGACCCGGTGGCCGAGGTGATAGGAACTGCCTCGGCCACCGGCGTCGACGAGGAGGTCCGCAGTGCCCGAGCTGACCAAGGCCGCGACCGAGTTCCGCCGGGCGCGGGACCTGCTGCTCGAGCGGCGGGAGGACTACCACGCGGCGCTGCGCGACTTCGAGTGGCCGCAGTTGGACGAGTTCAACTGGGCCCTGGAGCACTTCGACGCCATCGGGTCCGACCCCGGCAGCTCCCGGCGTCCGGCGCTGTGGATCCTCGAGGAGGACGGCCGGGAGGCGCGCTACAGCTTCGCGGAGATGAGCGAGCGGTCCAACCGCGTCGCGAACTGGCTGCGCGCCCAGGGCGTCTCCCGCGGCGACCGGTTGATCCTCATGCTCGCCAACCAGGTCGAGCTGTGGGAGACGATCCTCGCGGCGATGAAGCTGGGCGCGGTGCTCATCCCGTCGACGCCGATGCTCGGGCCGGCCGACCTGCGTGACCGCATCGACCGCGGCAACGCCCGCCACGTCGTGGTCCGGGACGTCGACGTCGACAAGTTCGACGACGTGCCCGGCGACTACACCCGCATCGCGGTCGGCTCGGGCAGCGGGCCCCGGATCACCGAGCCGTGGCTCGACTTCGCCGCCGCCTACGACGCGCCGGCCGAGTTCACACCCGACGGCGTGACGAAGGGCAGCGACACGCTGCTGCTGTACTTCACCAGCGGCACGACGGCCAGGCCCAAGCTGGTGGAGCACAGCCACGTCACCTACCCCGTCGGGCACCTCTCGACGATGTACTGGATCGGGCTGCAGCCCGGCGACGTGCACCTCAACGTGGCCTCGCCGGGCTGGGCCAAGCACGCGTGGTCGAACGTGTTCGCGCCGTGGTGCGCCGAGGCGACGATCTTCATCTACAACTACACGAAGTTCGACGCCGACCGGCTGCTCGACGTGCTCGTCGAGAAGGGCGTGTCGACGTTCTGCGCGCCGCCGACGGTGTGGCGGATGCTCATCCAGGCCGACCTGTCGCGGGTGCAGGTGCCGGTGCGCGAGTTGGTGGGCGCCGGGGAGCCGCTGAACCCCGAGGTCATCGAACAGGTCCGCGACGCGTGGGGGATGACGATCCGGGACGGGTTCGGGCAGACCGAGACGTCGCTGCAGATCGGCAACACCCCGGGCCAGCCGGTCAAGGACGGGTCGATGGGGCGTCCGGTGCCGGGCTTCCCGATCGTGCTCGTGGACCCGGTGTCGGGGGAGCGCGGGGACGAGGGCGAGATCTGCATCGACCTCTCGGCCCGGCCGGTGGGGCTGATGGTCGGCTACAGGGACGACCAGGAGCGCAACGACGAGGTCATGCGCGACGGGCTCTACCACACCGGCGACGTGGGCTCCCGCGACGCGGACGGCTACATCACCTACATCGGTCGCTCCGACGACGTGTTCAAGGCGTCGGACTACCGGATCAGCCCCTTCGAGCTGGAGAGCGTGCTCATGGAGCACGACGCGGTCGCGGAGGCCGCGGTCGTCCCGTCGCCGGACCCGGTGCGCCTGGCCGTGCCGAAGGCGTACGTGGTGCTCTCGTCGCGCTACCAGCCCTCCCGGGACACGGCGCTGGAGATCCTGCGCCACGCCCGCGAGCACCTCCCGGCCTACAAGCGGGTGCGGCGTCTGGAGTTCGCGGAGCTGCCCAAGACGATCTCCGGGAAGATCCGTCGGGTCGAGCTGCGGACCCGCGAGACCGACCTGCGCTCCGACCCCTCCGCCGGTGCCGCGCCCGAGGGCGAGTTCCGCGACGAGGACTTCCCCGAGCTGCGGCAGTGACCTGCGGGCGACGCAGCAGGGCGGGGAGCACGCCGGTGGGGGAGCTCGACCCGTGACCTACAGCTGGGCGGTCGTCCCGCGCTACGCGGAGATCGACCAGCAGGGTGTGGTGTTCAACGGCCACTACCTGACGTGGTTCGACGAGGCCTTCACCGGCTTCCTCGACCACGCGGGCCTGCCGTACCCGGAGCTGATCGCGGCCGGGTACGACGTGATGGTCGTGCACTCCGAGCTCGACTACGGCGGTTCGGTGCGCTGGCGCGACGACGCCCGCGTCGAGGTGACGTGCGAGCGGCAGGGGACGACGAGCTTCACCCTCGGCTTCACCGTCTACCGCTCGGCCGGCCAGGTGGCCGTGACCGGCCGCAACGTCTACGTCGTGCTGGCGACCGACACGTGGACGAAGACGCCGATCCCCGAGCGGCTGGCGCGGGCGCTCGCGGGCTCCTGACGCCCCGGTCGTGGTCCGGCGGCGAACCCGGCCCGCCACCTGGTGGGCGCCCGGACGGGGCGTGGGCGGGAGTACGTGTCAGGACACGGGCAGGCGCTCACGAGCGCGCAGCGCAAAGGGCAGCACCGCGCCCCGGCGCAGGGCGGCGGCGTCGATCGACGCCAGCGCCGGGAACCGGTCCAGCCGCGCGATCGCGAGCTCGACGGGGTCGTGCGCGGCGTCGGGCAGGGGGTCGACGCGGCCGGTGAGGTACGCCCACTCGTGCTCGTCGGAGCAGTAGGGCAGCACCGTGGTGAACACGTCGGCGAAACGGGCGGTCATGCGCTGCAGGGTGTCGTTGCGCCACAGCGTCGGGCAGCCGGCCTGCGAGCACACGACGCCGCCGGGGGTCAGGACCTCCACGCAGCGGCGCAGGAAAGCGCTGCCGTAGAGGCGGGCGTGCTGGGCCGGGTCGGTGATCTCGACCGGCTCGTCGGGCAGGTCGACGATCACGACGTCCCACCGGTCGCCCCGCTCGGCGGCCTCGGCGAGGAACTGCCAGCCGTCGGCGTAGTGCATGCGCACGGTGCCCTCGCCGGCCTCGGCCGCCCGCTCCGCCACGGCCAGCTCCTCCGGGGTGTAGCCGTAGGGCAGGAGATCCGCGCAGCGCCGCACGCACTCGGCGTCGATGTCGACGTGGTCGACGCGGGTCGCCCCGGCGGCGACGGCGAGCTGGGAGACGACGCCCTCGGACGAGCCGACGACCAGCACCGAGCGCAGCTCGTCGGCCAGCAGCATCGGGGGCACGGCGAGCGCCTCGTGGTAGACGAGCTGGGTCGCCTCGGTGGACTGGCGCTCGCCGTCGCAGAAGAGGGACACGCCCTGCGCGGTGCGCGCGACCATCATGTCCTGCCACGCGGTGCGACCCCGCCAGAGCACCTCGTCGAGACGCCAGCGCCGCCGCATCCCCGCGGCCAGGGGCTCGTCGACCTCCCGCCCGCCCGCGGCCGGCGCCAGGCCCGCCCCGCGGGCGATCACCTGCGCGCGCACCTCCGCCGCGCCGAGCTCGCGGCCCAGCGCGTCCACGATGACCTCCGGGTCGGCCTCCACCCCGCAGGTGAACACGTCCACGAACGCCGCCGACGCCTCGGGATAGGCGTGCACCGAGGCGTGCGACTCGGCCAGCAACGCCACGACGGTGGTGCCCTGCGGCTCGAACCGGTGCGCGACGACGTCGAGGACGGTCGCGCCGCCGACGTCGAGCGCGCGGCGCAGGGCGTCGACGATCCGTTGCTCGTCGCCGACGAGGGTCGCGTCGACGCCGCGCAGCTCGGCGAGCACGTGGCGCCCGGCGAACGACGCGGGGTCACCGGTGGGGGTCGGGCGCGCGGGCGTGGTCGGGGTCGGGGTCGTGGACGTGGTCGTCAATTCCCACCTTCCTCCGGGGTGTCGTGGGTGTCGCAGGTGTCGTGGACGTGCGTGGGCAGCGGGGGCAGGCCGTTGAAGCCCACCGAGGCGTAGCTGGCGGTGTAGGCGCCCGCGCCGAGGAACTCGACGACGTCGCCGGGGGCGAGGTCCAGGGGCAGGCGCACGTCGGCGTGCCGGTAGAGCACGTCGTCGCCGTCGCAGGTGGGGCCGGCCAGGACCACCGGACCGGTTGCCCCGTGCCGGCCGGGCGTACCCAGCCGGTACACGATCATCTCGCCCTCGGTCTCGGCGAGGCCCTGGTACCGACCGACGTCGAGGTAGACCCAACGGCGGCCCGCGCGCTCGGCGACGAGCACGACCTCGGCGCGCAGCACCCCCGCGTCGGCCACCAGGGCCCGGCCCGGCTCGGCCACCAGCCGGGGGCGCCACCACGAGGCGTGCCGGGCCAGGGCCTCGCGGATCGCCGCGGCGCAGGTGGCGACGTCGGGGGTCGGGGCGCCGGCGTGCAGGGTGGGGAAGCCGCCGCCCAGGTTCAGCTCCACCGGTGCGTGCTCGCCGATCCGGGCGGCCACGCGGGCCGCCGCGTCGATGCCGCGGGCCCACGCGTGCGGGTCACGCTGCTGCGAGCCCACGTGGAACCCGACGCCCTGCGCCGCGAGACCGGCGGTCCGCGCGCGTCGCAGGAGTGCCACGGCCTCGTCCTCGGTCGCGCCGAACTTGCCCGCGAACGGGGTCGCGGCGCCGTCGTCGCCCACCGCCAGCCGCACCCCGACCGCGGCGCCCGGTGCCTCGCGGGCGAGCAGGTCGACGTCGGCGGAGGCGTCGGTGGTGAACCGGGTGACCCCGGCCGCACGGGCGGCGCGGACGTCGGTGACCTTCTTCACGGGGTTGCCCCACGACAGCCCCGCGGGGCGCGCGCCGGCCCGGAGGCAGAGGTCCAGCTCACCCGCGCTCGCGAGGTCGAAGGAGGCGCCCTCGGCGACCAGCAGGGCGAGGACGTCGGGGTGTGGGTTGGCCTTCACCGCGTAGCAGAGCTCGACCTCGGGCATCGCCGTGCGCATCGCGCGATGGGCACGACGCACGGTGGCCAGATCCAGATCCAGCCGGGGGGTCGGCGCGTCCGCGGTCGGGGGACACGCGGCCGCGCACGTCCCGGACTGGGCACCCACGGTCTCCATCGTGCCCGGGGAAAAGGGGGTCCGAACCACGAAACGGCTGACCCGGGACGCGGCTCCGGCGTACCGTACGGATCTCCGGGACCGAGGGGGCCCGGCCGCTGTCGGGGGCGGGCTGGTTTCGAAGGGGGTTGCATGCCGTCCACCTCGTCCCGAGGCTGGAATCCGGCACCGCGTCCGCGACCGTGGCCGTTCCGCACGCCACGCAACATCGTGGTCACCACGTTGTTCACCGTGGCGCTCGTCGCCGCCCTCTTCGGCGTCGGCTCGTCGGTGGTCCCCGCCGGCCCCCGTGACGACGAGACCGGCCTCACCGGCGGCGCCACCGACGCGCCGACCACCTCCGAAGAGGTCGACGGCTCCACCGACGGCGAGCTCGGCGGCGCGGACGAGGGCTCCGGGCCGGTGACGCCGCCGTCGGGTGACGTGCGCGCCCTCCCCGAGGACTCCGGGCTCGCCGACGACGTGGCCCCGCCGCTGACCCCGATCCCGCTGCCGGGCTCGCGCCCGCTGGGCACGCCGCCGGCCTCCCCCGGCGAGCCGGCGTTCCCCGGCGCCGAGCAGCCGGTGACGCCGCCCCCGGGATTCGACCAGCTCGCGCCGGAGCTCGAGCCCGTGCCCCTGCCCGGCGCCGACAGCTCGCCCGCCCCCGTCGGCCCGACGACGCCCCGCGACACCGGCGCCCCGGCGCCGGCGGGCCCGACCGCACCGCGCGGACCCGCTGCCCGCGAGACCCCCGCCGCCGCCGACGATCCCGGCCCGGTCCTCGACCTGCCCCTCCTGCCCGACCCGACGCGCGACGAGCCGACCGGCTCGCGGGACGGCAACGGCAACGGTGGCGGCAACGGCGGCGGCAACGGCGGCGGCCGGGGCGACGGCGGCAATCCCGGCGGCGGCCGGGGTGACGGCGCTGACGGCGGCGGTCGCGGTGACGGCGGACGCGGTGACGGCGGTGGTCGCGGGGACGGCGGCAACGACGGCGGGCTGCTGCCCGACCTCGTGCCCGGCGAGCCGGGCGCCGGCGACGCGTCGCCGAGCGCGGCGCCCTCGACCACGACCGGGCAGCCGTCGACGACGCCGGACGGACCGCCGACGCTCGAGCTGCCCACCGGCGGGGCGCCCGTGAGCACCCCGGAGGGCTGGCCGACCTACGGGCAGCCCGAGGGCACCACCGGCACGACGCCGGCGGCGCCGGGGTCCACCACGCCCGACGGCTCGGCCCGGCGCTCCCTGCCGCCCACCACGCCCGAGGGCTGGCCGCTGCCGAGTGACGCCACCGACGCGCCCGGGCCCACCGCGTCCACCACCGAGGCCACCACCGGGTCCACCACCGGGTCGACCACCGGGTCCCCCGGGGCCCCGATCACCACGTCCGGCGACGGGGCGCAGCGGTCGGTCCCGCCGACCACACCCGAGGGCTGGCCGCTGCCCACCGACCTCACCGACGCGAGCGACCTCACCCAGGCACCGACCACCACGACCGACCCGTCCACCGGGGTCACCACGACGACGGACCCGGCGACGGGCACCACCACGACCGTCGACCCCACGACGGGCGCATCGCTGACCACGACCGCGGCGACGACCACCGCGGCACCCGACGAGGGCGAGTCCGGCGAGGCCGACGCCGGATCGGTGCTGCCCACCGACGCGGATGACCCCACGTCGACGTCGGCCCCCGACGACGGGACCGCCGTCGCGTCGACGGAGCCGCGCGCGACCGTGGACCCCTCCGCGCGGACCGCGACCGAGCGCACGAGCGAGCGCACCACCGAGGGCGCGACCGAGGGCACCACCGAGCGCACCACCGAGCGCACGACCGGGCGCACGACCGGGTCGTCGTCGGGGTCGTCGGAATCGTCGTCGGACTCCTCGTCCGACCCGAGCACCCGCCCGACCGCCGAGGACGACCCGACCACGGCCGCCGAGGACGACGACCCGACCACCCCGCGGTCGGCGGGGTCGACCTCACGCCGGACCACTGCCGGCGGCGCGACCGCGTCCTCGGGAGAGGACGGGAACGTCATCGGGGAGACCATCGACGTCGAGCCCCAGAACGCCATCCCCACCACCTCGCCCATGGACCCCCGCTTCTGGGCGTGGCTGGCGGACACGGTGCAGCGCGCGCAGGAGGCGGACGCACAGGGCGGGTGATCACGCCGGCGCGGGGGAGGGGACGATCGCGACCATGAGCGTCACGCCGGCCGCCCTGCACGCGCGGGGCGAGGAGTTCGCGCAGTTCTGGTCCGAGTACCACCTGTGCACGCTGACGACGCTGCGCCGCGACGGCTCCCCGCACGTGGTGCCGGTGGGCGTCACGCTCGACCTGGACACCGCCACCGCGCGCGTCATCACCTCGGGCACCAGCGCGAAGGCCCGGCACGTGCGCGCGGCGGGGCAGGAGGGCGCGCGGGTGGCGGTCAGCCAGGTCGACCGCGCGCGGTGGTCGACGCTGGAGGGCCGGGCCGTGGTGCGCGACGACCCGGAGGCCGTCGCCGACGCCGAGCGGCGCTACGCGCAGCGCTACCGCACCCCGCGGGAGAACCCGGCGCGGGTGGTGCTGGAGATCGCGATCACCCGGGTGCTGGGGAGCCGCTGAGCGCCGCCTGCGACGGCACGAGGTGCTCGGCGAACCCGTCGAGGAACGCCGGCCACGAGTCGGGTGCGACGGCGGGACGCACGACGAACTTGGTGATGCCCTCGTCCACGAAGCGCTCCACCTGCCGCCGCGCCTCGGCCCACCCGTCGGCGACGAGCTCGTGCGGGTCCACCCCGTCGCGCCGCTGGGCCGCCGCGGCCCGGGCGCGGTCGGCGTCGGCGTCCGGCACGTCGGGCGGGAGGACCAGGAGGTTCGTCCCGTAGTGGTCGTCCTCGACCTCGCGGCCGGCCTCGGCCGCCGCGGCGGCGATCGTCGCCCGCGCGGCTCCGGCCTCGGCCGGGGTGACGAACGAGGCGAGCCACCCGTCGCCGAGGCGCCCGACGCGGCGCAGGGCGGCCGGCACCAGCCCGCCGAGCCAGAGGTCGAGGGGCCGGGTGGGCCGGGGCTCGACGGCCGCCTCGGTGAGGGTGAAGAACCTGCCGTGGAACGTCACCGACTCCTCGGTGAGCAGGCGCCGCACGACCGTCAGGGCCTCCTCGAAGACCTCGGCGCGCGGCCCGGCCACGGGGTAGGCGCTGCGCTCGGCGGCGGTGACGGGACGCAGGCCGAAGACCGGCAGGATCCGCCGGGGGGCGAGCGCGGCGAGGGACGCCAGCTGCGCGGCGACCACCGCGGGATTGCGCCCCGGCAGGACGACGACGCCCGTGCCCAGCTTGAGCGCGCGCGTGCGCCCGACCGCCCAGCCCAGCGCCACGAGCGGCTCGAGCATCGGGGCCGCGATGCGGTCCGGGAACCACACCGAGTCGATCCCGCGCGCCTCGCAGCCGTCGACGAGGTCCAGCGCCGCCCCCGCCGCCCCCGCCCGCGACGGCCCGGCGCCGATCCCGAGCCGGACCTTCATCCCCGTCACGCGGCGGTCCGCGTCACGAGCCCGGCCCGCGCCGCGAAGGCGTCGAACAGCACGTGGCTCGCCGCGCGCGACTCCTCGGCCCGGGCGACGGTCTCGGCGCGCAGGGCGACCGGGTCGACGCCGAGCTCCGGGAGGCGCTCCTCCAACGGGGTGCCGGTCCAGCGCGCGACCCACAGGTCGAACTCCGCGGGCGTGATCTCGGGGTGGAACTGCACCCCGAGGTGGGCGCCCTGCCGGAACGCCTGGTCGCAGCGGGCCGAGGTGGCCAGCACCTCCGACGAGGCGGGCGCGGTGAACGTGTCGAAGTGGAACTCCATCCACGGCCCGGGCGCGACGACCTCGGGCGCCGCCGTGACGATCTCCTGCCACCCGTGCTCGCGACGCCCCGACGCGGGTTCCGCGCGCCCGCCGAGCACCCGGGCGAGCAGCTGGCCGCCGAAGCAGATCCCGAGCACCGGGGTGCCGGCGCCGATCACGGCGTCGAGATAAGCGATCTCCGCGCCCAGCCACGGCACCGCGTCGTCCCACGCGCCCTGCACCGAGCCCAGCACCGCGACGGCGTCGACGGCGGCGGGGTCGGGCAGCGGGGCGGTGGGCCCGGTCCCGGCCAACACGGCGGGCACGACGCGCACGCCGCGTTCCGCCGCCCACGACGTCAGGGTCCCGGCCTGCACCGGGACGACCCCCGGGTCGGTCTCGTGGCCGATGACGAGCAGGGTGGGCGCGTCCATGCCCTCGTCAACGTCGCCGGCGGGCCGATCCATCCGCGCCCGTGCCACCGAGCCCGGGAGCCGGCGGGACGGTCGCGCCTGCGACGCTGCGCGGTGTGAGCAAGCCCTGCGCGTTCTGCGCCGTGGTCGCGGGTGACGCCCCCGCCGACGTCGTCCACTCCGGGGAGAGCACCCTGGCGTTCCTCGACGCCTCGCCGGTGTTCCACGGCCACGTCCTGCTCGTCCCCCGGACCCACGTCACCACGCTGGCCGACCTGCCGGCCGACGAGCTCCCCGGCTTCGCCGCGCTGGCCCAGCGCCTGGAGCGGGCGGTCGAGACCGCGATGGACGCGCCGGGCTCGCTGGTGCTCGTCAACAACGTCATCAGCCAGTCGGTGCCGCACCTGCACCTGCACGTGATCCCGCGCCGGCCGAAGGACGGGCTGCGCTTCTTCCTCGGTCCCCGCCACCCGTACGGGTCCCCGAACGAGTCAGCCGAGGTCGCGCGACGTATCGCCGCTGCCCTGGACGCCGAGGCGTCGCTCCGTTGAGGTGAAGGACCGATCGACAGGGTGAACGGTCACGCTGACGCGACGAAAGGTCGCCACCACCGGTGGACGGTCGGTGGTGGGCGTTCGGCGGTCGAGCCGTCACGTCCGATCGAGTGAGTGGCTACCCGTCGGTCAGCCGGAGCTGTCATCCTCAGGGGCAACGCACGCGGTGTTCACCCGAGCACGCTCGGTCACCGCGATCCGCTCCCGACGTCGGAGGTGTCCGTGCCGGTCCTCATGTGGGTCGCGGTCCTGGTGGCCGGTTGGTGCGTCGTGTCGGTCGTCACGGCGCTGGCCCTGGGCACCTGGCTGCGCCGCCGCGCGGAGGCCACCGATCCCGAGGGCGCGCTGCGCCCGCTCGACACCGGGCCGCTGCGCACGTGGCTGGGGGAGCTGCCCGAGGTGCCCGAGACCCCCGCCGAGATGGGCCGCCGCGGCGGCTGGGACGGGCCCGTCGCCGACTTCCCCACCCCGCGCCGGCACGCCGAGCCGACCGACGACGCCGCCGGCCGCGCGACGCCGATCGCCTGAACGCCGCGGCGTCCCGGGAACGGCCTCAGACCCCGACGCCCACCGCCCGGCGCACCCCGCGCAGCACGCGGGAGGCCTGCTCCCGGGCGACCTCCCCGCCGCGCGCCAGGATCGCGTCCAGCTCGCTGTCCGGCGCCACCAGCTCCTCGTAGCGGGCGCGCATCGGCCCGAGGTGCTCGGCGAGCACGTCGCCGAGCTGGTTCTTCAGCTCGCCCCAGCCCACGCCGCCGGCCTCGAGCCGCTTGCGGGTGTCGGCCACGACGTCCGGCTCGGCGAACTGGGCGAGGATCTGGAACACCGCCGACGAGTCCGGATCCTTGGGTGCCTCGACCGGCGTGGAGTCGGTGGGGATGCGCCGCACGAGCTTCTTGAGCTTCGACTCGGGCAGGAAGAGCGGGATGTAGTTGTCGTAGGACTTGCTCATCTTCCGGCCGTCGAGCCCGGGCAGCGTGTGGCCCGTCGTCTCCGGCGGCACGACGGCCTCGGGGATGCGCAGCCGGAAGCTGCCGCCGTAGCGGTGGTTGAAGCTGCCGGCCACGTCGGCGGCGATCTCCACGTGCTGCAACTGGTCGCGACCCACCGGGACCAGGTCGGACTCCATGACGAGGATGTCCGCGGCCATCAGCACCGGGTAGTTGTAGAGCCCCATGTTGATCCCGGCGTCCGGGTCCTCCCCGGCGGCGACGTTGCGGTCGCGGGCCGCCTTGTAGGCGTGCGCCCGGTTCATCAGGCCCTTGCCGGTGACACAGGAGAGCACCCACGTCAGCTCGAAGGTCTCCGGCACGTCGGACTGGCGGTAGAGGACGGTGCGCTCGGGGTCGAGGCCGGCGGCGATCCACGTGGCGGCCACCGAGCGCGTCCAGGACGCGATGTCGCCGGCCGCGGGCGTGCCGGTCAGGGCGTGGTGGTCGGCGATGAAGTACCGCGACTCGAAGTCCGCGCCACGGGCGAGGTCGAGCGCGGGCCGGATCGCGCCGACGTAGTTGCCCAGGTGCGGCTCACCGCTGGGCTTGATCCCGGTCAGGGCGATCTTGCGCCGCTCCGTCTCCACCACGAGGTCGAGCCTATCCGCCGCCGTCGACCGCCTTCCCGGCTCGGGACGGCAGACTGCGCCCGTGACCGCCAGCTTCCCCCGTCGCCAGGCCGCCACCCGCCGCTTCACGCTCGGGGTCCCCCGCCGCCCGACGGTCTCGCCGGACGGCGCGCGGGTCGTGCTGCTGCGCAGCCGCGCCGGCGACGACCCCGTCACCTGCCTCTGGCTGCTCGACGTGGCCACGGGGGAGGAGCACCTGCTCGCCGACCCCCGCGAGCTGGACGTGCCGGGTGAGGGGGACCTGCCGCCGGAGGAGCGCGCACGCCGCGAGCGCGTGCGGGAGCAGTCGGGCGGGGTCGTGGAGTACGCGCTCGACGCGGCCGGTCGGCTGGCGGTGTTCGTGCTCTCGGGGCGCGCGTTCGTCGTCGACCTCGCCCCCGGCGCCCGCCCCGAGGCGCTGCCCGTCGACGGACCGGTGATCGACCCGCGCCCCGACCCGACCGGTGCCCGCGTGGCGTTCGTGCGCGGCGGCGCGCTGCACGTCCACGAGCGCGCCACCGGCGCCTCGCACCGCCTCGTCGGCCCCGAGGAGGGCGACGGGCCGACCGTCACGTGGGGGCTGGCGGAGTTCGTGGCCGCCGAGGAGATGAACCGCTACCGCGGGTACTGGTGGTCGCCCGACGGGTCACAGCTGGCGGTCGCCCGCGTCGACGACGCCCCCGTGGCCCGCTGGTGGATCGCGGACCCGGCCCACCCCGACCGCCGCCCGACCGAGACCGCCTACCCCGCGGCCGGCACCGCCAACGCCGCCGTGTCGCTGGCCGTCGTCGACCTCGACGGGACCCGCGTCGCGGTCGACCTCGGCGCGGACACCGAGTACCTCGCCGGCGTCACGTGGGACACCCACGACCTGCTCGTCACCGTCTCCACCCGCGACCAGCGCCGCGTGGACACCCGCCGCGTCGACCCCGACACCGGCGCCACGACGGTGCTGGCCCGCGACACCGACGACGTGTGGGTCGACCTCGTCGGCGGCGTGCCCGCGCACCTGTCCGACGGCGCGCTCGTGCGCACCGCCGACCGCGACGACACCCGCCGGCTGGTGGTCGGCGACGAGCCCGTCACCCCGCGCGGGCTGCAGGTGCGGGCGGTGGCCGACGTCGACGGGGACACCGTGCTGTTCACCGCCGCCGAGCGCCCCGAGGACGTGACGCTGTGGACCTGGTCGCGGGCAGGTGGCGCGGCGCGGGTGAGCCCGCAGCACGGGGTCTGGTCCGGGCGCCGGGCGGGCGGCACGACGGTGCTCGCGGGCGCCGACCTCGACACCGACGGCACCCGCACCACCGTCCTGCGCGCCGACGGCACGACGCTGCCGGTGGCGTCGCACGCCGAGTCGCCGGGGCTCGAGCCCGCGGTGCGGCGGGTCGCGACGGGCGAGGGCGGGCCGGCGGTGGCGGTGCTGCTGCCGCGCGACCACGTGCCCGGCGCGCGGCGACTGCCCGTGCTGCTCGACCCCTACGGCGGGCCGCACTCGCAGCGGGTCCTCGCCGCCAGCGGCGCCTTCCTGACCAGCCAGTGGTTCGCCGACCAGGGCTTCGCCGTCGTCGTCGCCGACGGCCGCGGGACCCCGGGCCGCGGGCCGGCCCACGAGCGCGCGGTGCACGGCGACCTGGCGACC
>Ga0196958_10000200_pt1 | contig 19786 bp, 16 predicted proteins | sample S1v_10metaG_FD_148654 | JGI IMG/M metagenome (GOLD analysis project Ga0196958, IMG submission 148654) | Soil microbial communities from Anza Borrego desert, Southern California, United States - S1+v_10 | ecosystem: Environmental > Terrestrial > Soil > Desert | place: USA: California | collected...
TAGGCAATGTGGAGTCGTGGGCGTAGACGTTGTTTGCCGCCGAGTCGCCGACGAGCAGGACCGGAATCCCCGCCTGGTCGAAGATTTCCGCGCTGTACCGGTCATACGCGGTCAGCATCGGCCACTTGTCGCCGTTCTCCTTCGCAACCCTCAAGTGCTGTACTCGCACCTTCCTGCTGCTGCCGAAAAGAGATTCCACGGTCATCCGAACGCCTCCCTGGTTGCGGTCATCACGCGACGTCGACGTGGATCAACGTGGCACTTCCTCTGTGCAGGGCGACTTTCAGCGCGTCTTCGAACTCGCCGGCGTCGTGTGCTCGAAGAGCTTCGACTCCCAGTGCGGACGAAAGCCCAGTGAAGTCCACAGGCGGAGCATCGATGTCCATCCCGACGAAGGAGCGGGTGTTCGGCTCGATCGCCTTCAGCTGAGATTTCAAAATCTCGTACCGTCCGTTGTCCACCACGACGAAGACGACCGGAACCCGTTCCCGCGCTGCGTTCCAGAGCGCTTGCGGGCAGAACATGGCGGTGCCATCGCCCACGACGCACACCACCAGCTCCCTGTCATACCCAAGGGACAGGCCCACGGCAAAGGGCATACCCCACCCCAACCCGCACCCCTCACCCCAGAAGTAGCGACCGGAACGGGAGGGGACGTAATTTGTGCGCAGGTGCTGTGACACCGCGTGAGCCTCGTCGACCAGCAAAGTGTCCTGGGGGACGGTCCGGACGAGGATGTCGGAGAGGACCGGCGCCGGCACCGGCTGACCGGAGAGTCCCCGTTCGGCCTCCGCGTCGCCGGTTGCCTCGCCGCGCCGCGCGACCCGCGCAGGCGGCAGCGGGTCGACGGGGTGCGGCCCCGGACACCCGCTCCGCTGCCTGATCGCCTCGCTCAGCCGTGCCACGGTAAGGGGCAGGTCCCCAGCGACGCCCAGCCGGATCGGCCGGGTGCGCCCGAGATCCTCGGCCGTCTCAGCCATCTGCAGCAATTCCACCTCGGGCAGAAGCGGCTCCGACGCATAGTGCACGAGGGGGAACAGCCGTCGGCCGAGGTAGAGGACTCGGCGGATACCGACGAGCTGGTCGGTGATGCCGTCGGCGTGCATCGGTGGCAGGTAACCGCGCCATAGGCGGTGCCCGGTGGGGAACGGGTTGATCCCGGTGAACGGCGCCCCCCAAACCGGTGACCCGAGCGTTTCGGCCAGTTCCAACGTCGCCGGCCCGGCCCCGGAGGTGTCGACGTCCGCGCTGAGCACTACGCCGATTTCCCCGACCGGGGTCGAGCACAGCAGGTCGGCCAGCGCGTCGACCTGCCCCACCTGTGCGCTGACCACCGGTGCCACGTCCTGGGTCTCCGCGGAGCCCTGCTCGGCCATGACGTTCACGGGCAGGCTGACGAACACCGGGCCCTGGGGTGGAGTCATCGCTTGGCGGAACGCCCGGTGCAGCGCCGGTGCGAGTTCGGCGAGGTACCGCACCTCATGTGCCCACTTGACCACAGGCCGCACCATGGCGACGGGGTCGCTCGCCAACAGCGGCTCGGTGAGGAGGTGGCGCAGATCCTGCTGGCCGGCGGTGACCACCAGCGGCACCTTGGTGGTCAGGCACCCGTACAGGCCGGTGAGGGCGTTGGCGATGCCGACCGCAGCGTGCAAGTTGACGAAGGACGGTTTCCGCAGTGCGCGCGCATACCCTTCCGCCATGCCCATCACGGCGCCCTCGTGCAACCCCAGGACGTATCGCAGATCCGGACTCGAGTTGAACGCCCTCATCAAATCGATTTCGGTGGTGCCGGAGTTGCCGAAGACGGTGTCGATCCCTTCGGCCCGCAGGACTTCCACCACCAATTGTGCCCCGCTGATGTCATCGAACTTCACGTCCACGTCCCTCGGGCGATCATGGAACCGCGGACGGTCAAGGCATGATCGAGCGCAGTGCCGCCACGTCGTAGTAGTCGAGCGCACTGCTCAACTGCCCGGAGTCGTTCGTTCGCAGGATGCCGACGAAGTCCAGGGTCACCAGCCGGCCGGTGAGCCCGGTGACCTCCAGCGCGACGGTGGTGGCGATCTCGTCACCGCACCGCATCACCCAGGTCACCTTCCCGTCCGCCGAACGGAGGTTCTTGAACACGTTTTCCTTGTGCTCCCGTATCCGATCACGGCCGACCAGGTAATTCGCGCCCACCGGATCGGCGAGGACTCCGTCGGGGCACCACAAATCCATCATCGCGTCGACGTCCAACTCGTTGATCGTCGACCAATACCGGCGTACCAACCGGTCGGCACTTCGAGTGTCCAACCCCGACTCCTGATCTGATCGGTCTGCTGTGGCGTGTCGCCCAGTCGACCACAACGGCGGAACCACTCACCATAGGACTGTGGGCTGAAGCCGATCGCAGGAAACATTCCGCCCACTCAAGGCCGCAGCTCCTGCCGAGACGCGCAAATGCCGGCGTCAGCGGCCCGCCATGCCCTGATGCACCCGCAGATGAAAGACCGCCACAGCACTGCAACTACACAAGCAAGACCGCATGATCCGGGCAATACTGCCCGACCCGAGCCGCTCATTGCGGTCGATGTTCCCGGATCGCGATGGTGGGGCACATCCGCACACTTCACGGGACGGGACAGGATGAACGACGCGACGAGGGTGTCACGACGGACTCTGCTCATCGGTGCTGCGGCCTCCGCCGCCTCCGCCGCCGTCCAGCCCGGCAACACCGCCGCGGCCCGTCAGGCGATCGGCGCACCGTCGCGGGAGGAGACGTTCCAGGCGGTGGTCGTGGGCAGTGGCTTCGGCGGTTCGGTCGCCGCGCTGCGACTGGCCCAGGCGGGTGTGCGGACCTTGGTGCTGGAACGTGGCCGATGGTGGACTAGCGGGCCGAACGACAACACGTTCCCTCGCTTCTACCACCCGGACCGCAGGGTGAGCTGGCTGGAGCCGACGCCGGTCATGCCGACCTCACCGCCCGCGGTGTTCCGCCCCTACACCGGCATGGTCGAGCGAATTCGCGGCGTGGGCATCAGTGTCCTGTGCGGCACGGGGGTCGGCGGCGGGTCGTTGCACTACGCGGGAATCTCGCTGCGCCCCTCTGAGGAGTTGTTCACCAGGGTGATGCCGTCCTCGGTCGACTACCGCGAGATGGCGGCGGTGTATTACCCGCGGGTCGCCGCCATGCTGCGTTACTCCCCGGTCCCGGACGACATCCTCGACCACGAGCGCTACACGTCGAGCCGGACTTTCCTCGCCGATGCCGCGCGGGCGGGCGGACAACCCGTGCGACTGCCGCAACCGATGAATTGGGACGTCGTCCGCGCCGAACTCCGCGGTGAACTGCCGCCCTGGTCAGCGCACGGCGACGTGCTCTACGGCGTCAACAACGGCGCCCGCCACTCCACCGACAAGACCTACCTGGCGCAGGCGCTGGCCACCGGCCTGGTCACCATCGCCCCGCTGCACGTCGTCAAGGAACTCACCACCGGCATCACCCGCCGCTACGTCCTGCGCTGCGAGCGCATCGACACCGACGGTAACGTGCTGGAGAACGTCACCGTGTCCACCGACGCTGTGTTCCTCGCCGCCGGCTCGGCCAACACTTCCCGACTGCTGGTCCGCGCGCACGGCAAAGGCACGCTCGCCCACCTGCCACCCGATGTCGGCCGGTACTGGGGCAACAACGGCGATCGCGTCTACCTGCACACGACTCCGCTGCGCCCGACGCGGCCCTATCAAGGCGGCCCGTGCGTCACAGGCATGCTGGACTGGGACGCGGCACCCGAACCCCTGACCCTGTTCCACGCGCCTTGGCCCTTCGAGACCGAGACATTCACGAGATACGTCATCGGCATGGCCATCCCCGCCGGACACGGCCAATTCACCTACAGCCCCCTCACCGACACCGCCGACCTGGTCTGGCCGCCCACCGCCGACCTCAACGTCGAAATCGCGCTAGACGCCGCCATGACCCGACTCGCACTCGCCACAGGCAGCACCTTCGCCCCCGGCCACCCCGCCGACCCCAGCACGTTCCACCCACTGGGCGGCGCGGTCATCGGCCCGGTCTGCGACCCCTACGGACGAGTGCACGACAACCCTGGCCTATACGTCACCGACGGAGCCCTCATCCCCGGCTCCACAGCCTGTTGCAACCCGTCGTGGACCATCACCGCCCTGGCCGAGCGTTGCCTCGACCGGATCACCCGCGACGACATCGGAACGGTGTTCTGACCCGATTCCGCAAGAGTCCGTCCCGCGATCAGCGGGCCGTCGAAGCGGTCCGGCAGGGCCTGTCCATGCGAGCCGAACGATCGCCGCGCCGCTGGCTGGGATCAGCCACGCCGGACTCACCGCCGGGCTGACTCCGCACCGACCGGTTGCGTCACTTACCCCGCGACCACGCCGCGGTGATTCACGGTCTCGGTTGTTGGAGCGGCAATCGAATCGACGCCGAGTGGCGTGCACCAATGCAGGACGGCTTTGCCGTCGCGATGGGTGGTGATCAGTCGGGCGTCGCACAGGCCTGCCAGCCGCGTTGCTGGACCGGCAGGATCAAGGCCGCTGCTTCCGGCTGAACAGGCAGCCATATCGGGAGTGTCCGCCATCAGGCCCAGTAGACACACGGCGCCCTCCCCGAACACGGGATCAGCCGGTGCGTATCAGTCGCCAGGCAGCTCGGTGTGCTTCGGCGAGCGTCTCGACCACAGACGGACAGGCTTGACGTGGAGGTCCTGCGAGGCGCGGCGCAGCAGGTCGACTGCCCTCGTCGGCGGAAACGCCACGACGGGACAGCAGAGTGCCCCTTGGCCTGCCCGATCACATCCTGCGAGCCGACCACCAGCGACATCTGCTCGCCTGTAACTGCTCCCGGGTGACGGCCTGCACGAGGGCCAGCGAGGTATGGGTGGTCGGCAACAACGGCCTGGTCTGATCCGTGGTGTCCAGACAGTGCAGGCGAAAGTAGATGTTGATCGCCCGACAGGCGCGGCTGCCGCACCTCGGGCAGCAGCGACCCGCCGCCGCATGTGGCCATGACCGGACCGCGGCCACGCGTTGTAGAGAACCAGATCGTCGCTGTGCGCCGACGTCGGCTGGTCCTCTCGGATCCGACCGGTGCACCGTTTCCTTCGAGCGACCGCACTCGACCGGCTTCGAATCAACCACCCACACATCACTAGATCATTCGTCACAGGATGATCATGGACACCCTCGCCGTCATCTCCAGCCCCACGCCGCTGGGAATCAACCGTCCAGGGTCGGTCGATCTCCATCGTTTCCGTGATCTGCTCGCGAAATCCCGGATCGCCGCCGACGCGGACGAGGGTTTGATGATCGTCGAGGAGGCGCTCGGTCTGTGGCGCGGCGAGGTGTTCGCGGGGCTGGGCACGCCGGTCCTGTGCCGAAGGTGTATCCCGCGCGACGAGCGCGGGATACACCGGCTTGCGCCTCAACTCGGACGCCACTCGGTCCACGGCGCGCAGAGCGCGGTCGATCCGCGGGAATTCGGCGGCGAGAGGGGCGAACACTCCGGGCAGGTAACTGCCTTGCCCGGGAAGAGAAAAACAGTACGAGAATTCTTCGAGGTCCTCCGAGAAGAAACACCTCGTTCACCAGGGCAGCACGCCGGGCCGTCTGGCGGCGCCCGCTGCTCGGTCGAGTGCGCTGGTCGCCTTCTCCGCCGAACAGAGCACTTCGACAGATACTGATCAGTACCGACCGCTGGGACCACATCTCCGCCGACGGGTCGTCCAAGCATTTGCGTGCGCTACGCGCGGAAACCGACCGGCCCGCGACCATGGCCGTCGGTGCTTGGCTCCCTGCCACGGCAACTGCGGGGGATCGGGAATCGGTCTGGAGCACCAGAATAACCCGGCAACCACGACAAACCGGGGCGAACGTAGTTCCCGAGTACGGAACACATGGATATCTTGTCTCGTCACGCCACGCCCCTCATCATGGGTTGACAGAGTCGCGCCGGCCCCACCAGTCGACAGGTCGCGAGCCGGCAAATGCGGGCACACCGCTCCTCCCGCGTCCCATGCCGGGATCACTTATGGTCAGCAAAGGAAAGAAAGGCATGCCGTCGAAGCCCTTCATCGATCGCAACGATTACGAGCAACGCATCGACGTGCTCAAGCAGTGCCTCGGCACGTCGCCTGAGGACGCCGAGGCCATCCGCACCTACCTCAGCGAGGAGCAGGTTGCGGGGAACGTCGAGAACTTCGTCGGCGCGGTTCCCGTGCCACTCGGGCTCTGCGGCCCGATCGACATCCGGGGTGACCACGCGCGGGGTTGGTTCGTGGTGCCGATGGCGACGCTGGAGGGAACACTGGTGGCCTCGTACTCCCGAGGTGCGAAGGTGATCAGCGAGTCGGGGGGTTGCGAAGTATCGGTGTACGGTGACGACTTCCTCCGTGCGGCCATGCTGACGACGCGGTCTTTGAGTGACGCCGCCCGCCTGGTGTCCTGGTGCGAGACGCGCGAATCCCAGCTCCGCGAACTGGCTGTTCGCGGGAGCAACCACCTGCGCGCGGTCGAGATTTTCTGCGACCGCTCCGGCCTTTCGGTCCTCCTCACGGTCAGGTTCACCACGGGCGACGCCATGGGGAGCAACATGACCAGCAAGGCGATAGCCCACGTCGCCGAGTACGTCACCGCGGAAAGCGGTTTGGTGCGAAACCACCTCGTGCCGTATCCGGAGGACAAGAAAAGCCTTCCGGCCCGCCGCAAGGGAAAACGGGTGATCGCCCGCGCCGTGCTGCGACGTGACGTCGTCGAGTCCATCACCAGAGCGAGCCTTGAACGAATAGCCGGCTACATCACCGATTACAAGAACTTCCTGGCGCTGCACGGCGCCCACGCACTCAACATCCACGCGGCGAACGGCATCTCGGCGATGTTCCAGGCATTCGGGCAGGACATGGCCTATCTCGGCGAGTGCTCGCAGGCTGTGTTGGACTGCCGCCCGACAGAGACCGGTGAACTCGACGTCTCCATCACGATTCCCAACCTCATCCTCGGTTCCGTGGGTGGTGGCACCGGACTGCCGGCGTTCCAGGCCATGCTGTCGATGGTGGACTGCAAAGGCGACGGCAAGGCCAGGAAACTGGCTGAGATCATGGGCGCGGTGGCACTGGCCGGTGAGATCGGCTGCGCGGCCGCCCAATGCGCGCACGAGTTCGTCGCGGCACACGAGGCACTGGGCCGGAACCGGCCGACGTGAATCCACAGGTGCCGTCCGAACTCGTCCCCCGCCAGCCGACGACATTGCACTCGAGCAGACAAGGGCGATCATGGACAATGCAGTCGACGGACCACCGCTCCAGGAGATCTGGCGTTCACCTTCGGAGATGAACGCACTGGAGACGCTGTTCTGGCGTTCGGAAAACCACCCCGGTATGAGGTCGAACATCCTGGGTGTGCTGGTGCTCGACCGATCGCCTGACTGGGATCGGCTGGTGGCCAGGCACGAGTGGGCCAGCCGGATCGTGCCCCGACTACGACACCGAGTAGTGGAACCGCCGCTGAGACTGGGGCGTCCTTTCTGGACCGACGACGCCTCTTTCGCGATCCGGAACCACCTGCTCCGGATACGCCTGCCAGAACCGGGAACGACACGCCAACTGCTCGACCTCGCCCAGTCGACCACCAGCACCCCGTTCTCCCCAGATCGTCCCCTCTGGAGCGCGACCTTGGTAGAGGGCCTCGCCGATGGCGGAGCGGCCTACTTGCTCAAACTGCACCACAGCATCAGCGACGGCATCGGAGCAGCGCAGCTACTAGGCGTCCTGGCGGACTTCACCCCCGGAACGCCCGCCGACCGCTTGCTCCCACCCCCGCAGCCCCGAACCCGGCCAGCGTCCGGCGCGGTGCTGCTGGCCGGGCGTCTGGGCAGGCAAGCCGCCCGGCTGCCGTCGGTGGCGGGGCACGCCGCCGGCCGCCTCCGCAAAGCCCGCTGGCCCCAGGCCTCCCAGCGGCGCGCTCCGTCGATCCGGCGGCTGCTCCACGCCGCGGACTCATTCGCGCGGACGATGCTGCTGCCCCCGGTACCGGCCTCGCCGCTGCTCCAGAAGCGCAGCCGGTCGGCGCACTTCGACGCACTCGAGTTTCCCCTCACTGAACTCAAATTGGCCGGCAAGGCCGCCGGCGGCTCGCTGAACGACACGTTCGTGGCCGGATTGGCCGGTGGATTCCAGCGATACCACCACAAATTCGGATTGCGCCTGGCGGCGGTGCCGCTGGTGATACCGATCAGCGTGCGTCACCAGCACGACCTGCCTGCCGGAAACCGGCTGGCCAGTACCCGGCTGGGCATTTCGCTGGAGAACCTCGGCCCTGCCGAACGCATCGCCGAGGTGCGCGACCGGATCGCCACGATGCGCACCGGCCCTGTGCTGCGCGGGCTCGACCTGCTCAGCAGGCCGATCACCCCGCTACCGGGCCCAGTGGTGCGATCCGTGTTCGCCGAGATGTTCCGGGGCAACGACCTGATGGCGACGAACTTCCCCGGGGTGCCGATCCAGGGCTACCTCGCCGGGGCGGAAGTCGTCGCGGTCACGCCGTTCGCCCCACTGCTCAGGGGAGCCGCGAGCGTCGCACTGGTCACCTATCTCGATACCTGCCATCTCGGTCTGACGCTGGACACCGGGGCGTTCACCGCGCCGGACACCTTCGTCGCCTGCGTGCGAGAAAGCTTCGAGGAAATCCTCGCCCTCGCCGACCGGAATCCGGCGAACCCGCAAGTCACCCAAGCCGGCTGACGTTCCGCCGCCGAGTGTCGACGCGCTGCCCTGTGCCGGAGACGAGCAACACCGACCCTGCCGACGAACGCCACACCAGATACGTGAGACGCTACAAGGAAAGCACCGTCGATGGCTGAAGGGCCCCGGATCTTCGGATAGCGAACCCACTAGGGTTTTGATTCGGAAGAGAGGGTTCTCGTGTCGAGGAGACGCCGGTCGTTTACCCCTGAGTTCAAGGAGGAAGCGGCGAAAATGGTGGCGGAGTCATCTCGGTCGACGGCGTCGGTCGCGCGGGAGTTGGGTCTCACCGAGCAGACGCTCCGCAACTGGGTTAACGACTATCGGAAAACTCATGCCGCGGATGAGCCGCCATTGACGGTGCCAGAGCGGGCGCGGCTGCGTGAGCTGGAGAAAGAAGTCCGCGAGCTGCGGCTCGAGAAGGAATTCTTGGGAAAAGCCGCGGCCTTCTTCGCGCGCGAGTATCGGTGAGCGACAAGTACGAGTTCATCGACGCGGAGAAGGACGCCACTGAACAGGGTGAGAAGAAATACACCATCACCAGCATGTGCGGCTGGCTTGGCGTGTCAACCTCGGGATATTACGAATGGCGCGAGCGGCCGGACTCGGCGACGGCGCGGTGGCGAGCCGGCCTCGCGGTACTCGTGGCGGCGATTTTCGAGGCGTCCGATGAGACCTACGGTTACCGGCGCGTACACGCCCAACTGGTCCGCCAGAGCGAGTCCTGTACGCCCGAACCGGTCCGCGGCATCATCCGTGAGCTGGGTTTGATGCCCTGCCGGCCACGTCCGTGGCGGCACGGCCTGACCGACACCGATCCGGCCGCCCGGCAGATCCCCGACCTCGTGGCACGGGATTTCACCGCGGACGCGCCTGGCGAGAAAATGATTGGCGATATCACCTACGTGCCGAGATGGGAAGACTGGGTTTATCTCGCCACGGTCATTGACTGCCACACCAAAGCAGTCGTCGGATGGGCCATGGGCGACAACTACAAAACGCCACTCATCGAGAACGCGATCCGCATGGCCGCACGAAACTACACTCTCACCCCGGACGCGATCTTTCACTCTGATCGCGGCAGCAATTACACATCAGCACGATTCGGCAAGACACTGAAATCACTCACGATCCAACAATCGGTCAGGTGCACAGGAATCTGCTACGACAACTGCATGACCGAATCGTTCTCCGCGACCCTGAAGAATGAGCTTGTCCATCGCATTGTTTATCCCACGCGTCAGCATGCAACAGCGGATATTGCGCGCTGCATTGAATTGCGCTACAATAGCCAACGTCTCCACTCGGCGCTCGGATACAGAACGCCACACGAAGCCCACGCCGAGTACTTGAACCGACAGCTCGCAGCTCAAAATAAGCACCTAAACAGCTGTCCGGAAAACGCCGGGCCCCTCAGCGTCACGCGGTGGAGTGCGGCATCAACCGGCTCAAACGCCACCGTGGGGTGGACACCCGCTACGACAAACTCGCCGTCCGCTACGAAGCCACCACCCACATCGCCGCGGTCAACGAACGGCTCTAGCCGACTTCGATACAGGCCCTAGTACGGCAGCCGCCGTGTGCGTCCTGGCGGCGTCTCGGGGGCATGAAGACGGTCACCGCTAATCGGCTTCAAGGTGTTGGATCTCGAAGAGGACGCGGTGGCCGCGTCATGGACTGTGGTCGATGATCGCCTCGCCCGGTGACAGGCCGGGTTCGACGACGTGTTCGCGCTGGGGGGCGGGCGTTTCGCACAGGCGGACTCGTGGACGCCGGCCGAACTACCAGTGACAACGCGATGAACATCCCAGACTGCGGCTGCCGTACCCGAAGCGTGTCGCTGCCTTTCGGTTGACGCCCGGGCCGGCCCGACCGCGCCCGCGGTCCGGCCGATCAGTGGTGCGACTGTTCGATCGAGCGGTGTCATCGCGGGAAAGCAAGACTGAAAATTTTCGGTGAGGTCTGATAGCTTCGCGGTCGGGCTTGTCCGAAATGTCCGCACCGGCGGAGTGGGCAGGCGCTTTCCCTCAGTGAACCGGAGGTGTGACATGGAGAAGCTGGCCGAGAAGATCGCCCGTGATGACGTGTGGGCCAAGTGGGTCGCGGCAAACTCGCAGCTGTCCGCCAAGGAGGGCTGCATCTCCCGCAAGGAGGGCTGTATCTCCAGGGCGAGCTGATTCCACCGTCGCGGGCGGCAGGGTGGCTCGTCCTCCTGCCGCCCGCGTTGTCCGCCCACCGCTGATTGGAATTCTGGTGCAGCCGACCGCCGAGATGCTCGACCATGTCCGGGATGTCCCGCTCTACCGGGAATCGCTGGCCGCCGGGACGTTTCCCGTGCTGGAGAAGGACGTCATCGCCCAGGGGTTTCCGGACAACTTCATGACCCCGGCGCTGGCCGAGGCGCTGGAGACGGGCGCGGCCGAGTTCGTGCTGTCCACCGGTACCAACCACGCGCGGATGCAGCTGATCCGCCCGCCCTACTTCCTGCTCAAGTCCTACTACCGCCTCTGGTCGGAACATCCGGCGATCTCGCCCTCCTGGCACGCCGGCTGCCCGCGGGTTTCGGTGACCACCGTGCTGGCCACCGAGCACGTTGCGCGGGTCAACGCCGTCAAGCGCGGTGAGCGGCCCGCCGAGCACCCACCGTTGTCCGACCGCCGGCTCGATGAACGCACGGTGTACGTCAACCAGCAGCTGGATCCAGCGTTGTGGACCCGCGCCGAGGTCGAGCGAATGCTGGCCGAGATCGAGCAGACCCGCGCCGGCCACCCCGCGGGCGAGTACCACCTCGACTGCTCCGGATACCACCTCGCGCACCTGGTGGACAAGGTGCGCGAGTTCAGGCTGGAGCTGCCGAAGCCGTCGAGCATCGTGCACGCCTACGAGTACACGCCGGACAACGTGTCCCGGTTCCTGCGCGGTTATTTCGACTGCCCGATCGTCGACCTGTTCGGCAGCACCGAGCTGGGTTACCTGTACTACAGCGATGGCGAGGGCGCCTACCACCCGTATCTGGACAAGATGACGGTGGAGTTGCTCCCGGTGGAGCCGGGCAGCACGCTCTACGCGGTGATCGTGTCCAGCATCCGCAACGAGTGGATGCCGTTGATCCGCTACCGCTCCGGCGACCTCGCCCGTACCGTGGACGGTTCCCCCGACCCAGCGCGCATCGCTCGCTTCTGCGGCCGGGAGAAGGAGCTGATCCGCGTCGGTTCCACGCTGCTGTGCCACGGCGACCTCGACCGCTGGATCGGTGAGACGGCGCCGGAGATTTTCCTCTACCGGTTGCGCGTCGACGAGGGCGCGACAGCCGAGCTGGAATATACGACTTTCGACCGGCGGCCGACACCTACCGCCGCTTTGGTCGAGGCGCTCGCCGAGCACCTGGAGCTCGCGGTGATGCCGGTGCACCGCGAGCACATCCCGATCGGCAAGTCCGGCAAGTATGCCTGGCTGCACCCCGCATCCCGCACCCGTTGACCCCCGATTCCGGATCTGGAGCCCATCGTGCTTGTCACCCCCGCCGATCTGCGCGTCCTGCTGGGCGAGGACCTGCACACCGAAGTGGTGGTGTACTTCACCGCCAAGACCGACCACCCGGGGGACTTCGTGGAGCGCCAAGTCCTGGAGTGCCTGCGCTACCTGTATCTCGTCTCCGCCCATCAGGATCAGCTGGCGGGCACGTTCTTGCCGGTGGAACAGGAGATCGACGAGGTGTGGCACTACCTGATCCTGCAGACCCGCGAGTACCGGGAGTTCTGTACCCGGTTGCCGGGCGGATTTTTCATCGAGCACCGCAGCATCAGCTACACCGAGTACGCAGACGAGGCGCCGCGCGAGCGCACCGCGGCGGAGGCGCTGCGGTGGATTCCGCTCTACCAGGCGGCGTTCGGTCCATACGACGAGGGCGCGCTACCCCATTGGACGATGGTCCGTTTCCTGCACGAACAGCTGGGCATGTCGATGGAGCAGATCGGCGAGCTGGACATGGCCGCCATCTGAACCCGAACCCGGACCTGCCCGGACCGGCTCAATCCCGTGCGGCCACCGCCCGCCGCCCGGCCATCGCCACCGCGATCCCGACCGTGAGTTGCACCGCCAAAACGACAGCGAACGCGGTGGCGTGACCGGTGCCGGCGAGTCCGATGTAGACGGACCCCAGCGCCGCCACCCCGATCGCCATCGAACCCTGCTGGGTGGTCACCAGCACGCCCCCGCCAACCCCGGCGTTCTCGGCCGGTACGGCGGCGAGTACCGAGATCTGCGACGACCCGACCACCAGCGCCTGCCCCCAGCCGATCAGCACCAGCCCGGGCAGGACCCACCACACCGCGCCGTCGAGCAGCAGCACACCGAGCAACCACAGCACACCCGAGGCCTGCACGAGCGCTCCGGCGCCCAGCACGCCGTCACCGAGCTTCGCGCGCAACCCCGGCACGGCGAACGACCCGGCCAGGAACGCCGCCGACATCGGCGCGACGGCCAGCCCGGCCAGTGCCGGGTCGAGCTTGAACCCGTTCTGCAGCGTCAACGGCAACGCGAACAGGTACCCCGCCCAGGCCGCCAGGAAAGGCGCCACCAGCAGCAATCCGCCGCGTACCCGTGGCTCGGTCAGCACCGACGGCGGCAACAGCGGCATCCGCCCCTGCTTGACGACCCAGTTCTCCGTGCGCCACAACGCCACCGCCGCGACCGGCGCTCCGACCAGCAGCGCGATGGTCCACCAAGGCCAGCCCAGCAGCAGTCCCCGGTTGAGTCCGACCAGCAGCAGCACGATCGTGGCGGCCAGCAGCGCGGTGCCGCGTAGATCGACACCGACCGGATGCGGCGACCGGGTGTCCGGCACCAGCAGCAGGACCAGCACCACCGCCGTGATCCCGAGCGGCAGGTTCACCAAGAAGATCAGCCGCCACGAGGTGCCCCACAGATCGGCCTGTACCAGTATCCCGCCCAGCACCAGCCCGAGGATCGCGGCGAGCCCGCTGACCGCGGCGTATCGGCTCATCGCCCGTGGTTTGCGCTCCGCGTCCTCGGCGGCCTGGATCGTCCCCAGCACCTGCGGCGGGATCAGCGCGGCCGCCGCCCCCTGCAGGATGCGGGCGGCCACCAGCCAGCCACCTGTCCCGGCAAGCGCGCACAGCAGCGAGGCGAGCGTGAACACCACCAGCCCCACGACCAGGACTCGCCTACGCCCGTAGGCGTCGCCGAGTCTGCCACCGAGCACCAGGAAGACGGTGAACGCCAACCCGTATCCGGCCACCACGAGCTCCAGGTCCGCCCCGGAGACGTCCAGGTCGGCGGCGATGGTGGGCAACGCGACGTTGACGATGAAGGAGTCCATCATCGGCAGCAGCGCGGCCAGCAGCACCACCACCAGCCCCAGCGACCCCAGCTTCCGTTGCTTGGCGGTGGTCATGCGGTCCGGAACCCCGGGTAACCCTCGTTCGCGACCCCGTCGCAGATCCGGCGGTATGCGTCCAACCCTCCGGCGAAGGGCGCGAATACCCGCGCTTTACCCTCTATATTGGCGCCCAGATAGTAGGAATCGGTGTGCGGGTACAGGGTCCTGCCCGCCAGATCGGCGACCTTGGCCACCCAGTCGTCCTGGGCAGACTCGGTTGCCTCGATCTCGGTGAAGCCGTGCTCCCGGGCGTAGACGAGCAGATCGCGCACCCACTCGACGTGGTGCTCGATCGCGCGCATCACGTTGGACAAAACCATGGTGCTTCCGGGGCCGGTGAGCGTGAACAGTTTGGGGAACCCGGCCATTGCCAATCCGAGATAGCTACGCGGCCCGTCCCGCCAGGTATCGGCGAGCAGCTGCCCATCGCGGCCGGTGATGCCCATCCTGGTCAGTGCCCCGGTGAAGGCGTCGAACCCGGTGGCCAGCACGAGCACGTCCAGCTCGTGGTCGCTACGCGTGGTCCGGATCCCGGTCTCGGTCACCTCCTGGATCGGGTCGTCCCGCAGGTCCACAAGCCTGACGTGCGAGAGGTTGAACGTTTCGTAGTAGTCGTCATCGACGCACAGCCGCTTGGTGCCGATGGGGTAACCGGTCGGCGTGAGCGCCCGAGCGGTCTCCGGGTCGTGCACTGTTTCGCGCACGCGATCGCGGAAGTAATCCGCCAGCACCGCGTTCGCGGTCAGGTCGCGGCCGGTGTCGGTGAAGGTCGCCACGATGTGCGTGCCACCGCGCGCCCACCCCTTGTCGAACTCCGCGGTGCGGTCCGCGGGGTCGGTCTTCAGGGCGGCCCTGCCGGTACCGGTCACCGAATGCCCGAACCGGGTGGTGCGGGCGTTCTCCACCTTCTGCTCGTACTCGGCGACAGCGGCATTCCGCTCGGCCTGGGTGAGCGGCCGGTTACGGGCGGGGACGCTGAAGTTGGCCGTACGCTGGAAGACCACCAGCTCGGCGGCCGTCTTGGCCAGTTCCGGCACCACCTGGATCCCGGAGGACCCGGTGCCGACCACCCCGACTTTTCGCCCGGCCAGCTCAACCGGTTCGGCAGGCCACCGCGAGGTGCGCAGCACCGTCCCACCGAACCGCGCCAAACCCGGGACAGCCGGAGTGTTGACCGCGGACATGCAGCCCACGGCCGTCACCACGAACCGCGTCCGCACGCGCTCATCGGTGTCGGTGGTCAGGGTCCAGGCGCCATCGGCAAAAGCCGCGCCGGTGATCGTGGTGCCGGTGGTGATGTGCGGCCACAACCCCCGCCGGTGGGCGAAGTGCTCGGCGTAGCGCAGGATCTCCGGCTGAGTGGCGAACCGCTCCGACCACTGCCAGGTCGCGTACAGCTCCCGGTCGTGCAGGTAGGCGTAGTCCAGGCTCTCCACGTCGCACCGCGCACCGGGGTAACGATTCCAGAACCAGGTACCGCCCACTCCGGTGGCCGACTCGTAAGCGTGGCAGGAGAACCCGTGCTCGAGGAGTCGATCGAGCATATGCAACCCCGCGAACCCGGCCCCGATCACCGCGATGTCCAACACGGAGTCGAGGTTACACAATCCGGTCAATCACTCCATCTACGCCCGAAAGGGACCATAAGGACGCCATCCGGCGTCAGCGTTCGTCGACGTGTACCGGCCAGGTGCTCGATGCCGCACGGCGCCGACACGACCGGCATCAGCAGGACGGCGAGTGGGCCGCCGGAGAAGTCGCTGCTGCGGAACAGACCAACGCGATCGGACGAGCTGGGTATCGAGCTGGACAAGGTCCAGCGCCAACTGCGGCACCGCAGCATCACCACCACCCAGCAGTGCATCCATTCGCACCTGCGGCCCGGTCAGTCCCCCTCCCATAGGTTCGCCGCCGAGGGTGCCGCGGCCGAGATCGAGCTGCCCGGCAGCGGCACCCTCGGCGGCGCCGTGCCGTCCGGTGCCGTGGCCGCCACCCGCGCGGTGCTCACCGCGCACAGCCCCGTGGCCGCGCTGCACCGGATCGCCGAGGCTGGGGACAGTCTTCCCGCCACGGTCGTGGCCGAGATCGCCGCGACCTTCACTGCGCCGCTGGACCGTTGCGACGGCGCCAACCCGACCTGCGCCCCGCTCGCCGAAACCGCCCGCGCGCTCATCGCGGGCGGACTGCCCTCGCTCGCCGGATCCCGGCCGCCACCAGCCCCGAGCGACGATGACGCCGCGAGGTGACCCACCGCGCGCGACACCTACGAGGACGTCGCCGCGCGCGGTGGGGAAGGCGCGCGGCTCCTCACGACAGGATGAACTTGTTCACGATCGCTCCCGGGTGCTTCGCGATGGCCTCGAGGAGAGGTCCTGTCAGTTTGGTGTCCGGGCGCACGTAGAGAATGAATGGGATCCGGTGCTTTTCGGCGTATTTCATGAAGTCCTGAAGCTGACTGGATAGGTGTAGCTTCTTCACATTTTTCATCTCACCGAGTCCCTGATCGTCGAGGAAGTCTGGGATTCTATCTTTTGTGGTCCCGTCAATCGACCTTGTGTTTTTGACGCGTTTGACGAATTTTTCTCCCAGTCTGCCCTTCGACGTGTTTTTGGCCCGCGCGGTATCCGCCTCGGTCTTTTGTGTGCTCGCAGCGTCGGCGGTCGCGCTCGGGGGTCCATCCCCCGGAGTGGCACAGCCCGCGTTGTGAACCAGGACGGGAGTGTCGCCGGCCAGTACGTAGTAGGTGTTGATATCGGTGATGCTGAGGTTGTGCACGGTCTGCCGCGCGGCGCGGTGTCGAGTGCCGACGACGGCGAGGGTGTGCCCGTCACGGGCCTGGAGCCGCTGTCCCGGAACGAAATCTTCGGCATCGACCCACTGGCGGGCGCTGTCGTTCCAGAACGGATGGCGGTCGGTCGCGACGATGACAGCGGTCTCATCACCGGCGTCGCCGTCGGTGTCGACGGTGAGTTCGACCAAATCTTTGTCACCGGAGCCGGCGATGAGCCCGGCGACCGTACGAGCACCGGAACGCCCGGTCGCGGGATCCTTCGCGGCCACGAACTCCCCGACCCGGACGCTCTCGATCGGCTTGCGGGTCCCGTCTGCCATCAGCACCAGTGTTCCGGGCGGGAAACTGTTCGTGGGACAACGGTCAGCGCCCTTCGCCGTCGGCCGCGCCGCCGGGGAGGCGCCCGTACCGGAGGCCGGCGTGCGGTCGCTCGACTGCCGCCGGGAATCATCGCTGTCCGGTCGCCGCGAGGACGGTATGCCGGTGTCCCGCCGGAGTGGCCCGGTCCTCGAATCATCGTCCCCGGAGGTGTCCTTGCGGGAGGTGTCGGGGGTACGGCGAGCCGGGGAATCGCCGCGGTGGGCGCGGGGCAACGTGGGCAGTTGCGTCACCGGGGCCGGCAGCACCGTCGTGTCCTGAGCACCGCGTTCTCTCGAGGAACTGGAAGGTGTCCGTGGTGTGGTCGCACCTCCTCTGGAGCCTGTTGGTCCGCTGCCGGCGCGATCGTGCGGGGACTGCTGGTCCGCAACCCTGGGGGCACTATTCGGACGGGGAGGGGAATCCCCTGACGGGGAACCTCCCGTGGCCGGCCCTGCGCCGCCGGGCTCATTGCCAGGTCGCGGTGGACTGTCTGCCTGGGGCCCCGGATCGGGTCTCCTCCCTCCGGACAACGCATCGGCCCCTTTGGCTCCCTTGCTGGCAAGGCTTCCACCGCCACTGAGGAGCGTGCCGACGATGTCGACCGCCGCCCGGCCGATGACACGTTCCGGCTGGTCGCTGTTCAAGTCCTCCGTGTAGGGGCGCACGATGTTGCCCACCGCTTCGCGGGGGTTCTGCACAGCGCCGGCGATCGCGTCACCGCGTTGCCGGTTGCGTTCCTGGGCCACGCGATACTCATCGCCGGTATAAAGCCAAGGCTTGGACTGCGCATTGGCGTCCCGAACCGACTGTACGAGGTCTTCCAGCGCGGCGGGGATCTCCTGACTGGTCTCGCGCGCCTCATCGGCCACATTGCCGACAAAATGGTCCCTCGGGTTGTTGATGGAATCTTTTCGGCGTTGCGCCTGCTCGGCCTTTCGCCGTTCTTCCGAACCACGCGCCAGTTCGCGTATCTTGCGCCAATCGACAGGCGCTCCCGAACCACCCTTGCCACCCACTGCGGGACTGCGGTGTGGTGTAGTCGTTGACGGCTGTCCAGCTTGCGGCCGTGCTTCTCCGGCTTTCCGCTGCGCGTCTTCAGTTTTACGTCGTTCTTCCGAGCCTTTGCCGGTTTCGCGTATCTTGTTCCAGTCGACGGGGGTGCCCGCGCCGCCTTTTCCGGCTGCGGTAGGAGTGCGGCGCGGCGCGGAAGGCCGTGACCGGTCAGCCTTCTGGCGTGACTGCTTGGCCTTGTCCTCATTCGCTTTCCGCTGCGCGTCTTCAGTTTTACGTCGTTCTTCCGAGCCCTTGCCGATTTCGCGCACCTTGCGCAGATCAACAGGAGCGCCCGAACCGCCCTTACCGCCCACGGCGGGGGCCGCCTCGGCTTGTTGAGCGGCGGCGACAATAAGAAACAGTGACAACGCCCCACCTGACAGGCAGTACAGTATTGCCCTGGGCAGGGGACGTCCTGTGGTCTCCATCAGACCTCCATTCTCGGCGTGGTTCGCACCGCCGCACCAACGAGACCTCGACCGCACACGCGGTCAACTCCAAGGCTAATCGAGCAGGTTCATTCCGGATACATTCCGGATACATTCCTCGATAGGACACTCACATCTAAAAGACCCCCGAGGGTGGGGTTCATTCGCGTGTTGCGCATGTCATGCAGTACATCGGCGGCCAGGATGCCCCAGTCCGCAGCGTGGCCGGGGACGATCCAGAACCGAACAAGACTACCGCAACGTCGGCAATGACCTCCAGCGGCGGAAAGCACCGGCGAAGAGCCACTCGAAGCACCCAACGAACGCATCGGGAACCACGGAGGAATCGGCGGGTCTGACCGTGTTGACGGCCACTCCTCCTTCACGGCTGGCGACTCGCGGTCGTTGGCGAGGCGCTTTCTCTCGAGGTAATGATCAGCACGCAGGTCGTGCTTGTTCATCCATCCTGAGATAGTCGCATCCGTAGGTCTCGCGGGGGGCCAGGACGCGTCGGATCAGGAATCATCGTGCTCGGTCCCACGTTTGGTTCCGAAGCCGCTAGATCCTGTGGTGGTGGCCGATGTCATCGCGCCGGCAGCCGCGACGAGTTCACCGGTGCGCACGGGCCACCGGCGTTGTAGCGACCGTGCTGACGCTGAGCACATCGGAAAGAACCAGCGGTGACGGGAGCCGGGTGATGGTACGGGCAACGAGGAGCAACCAGGCCGGTTTTGCGCGGTCGCCCGAGTTGGTGGCTTCAGCGGTGTTGTGTGGGTGTTCACGGTGGCGGCAGCATCCGGTCGGTGATGAGCTGGGTGATGAAGCGGGTGAAGTACTCGTGGTCGAGTGGTGGGGGAGTCACTCCGGCCCGGGTGAGGGTCTTCCAGGTCTGGTCGGAGCGGACGTCCGGTACATAATTGGCGGTCAGCACGGGTTTGGCGATTTCGGAGAGGATGGCGAGCCCGGAGATGTGCGGGTCGGCCGCTCGGGCGTCGAC
>Ga0196958_10000201_pt1 | contig 19663 bp, 18 predicted proteins | sample S1v_10metaG_FD_148654 | JGI IMG/M metagenome (GOLD analysis project Ga0196958, IMG submission 148654) | Soil microbial communities from Anza Borrego desert, Southern California, United States - S1+v_10 | ecosystem: Environmental > Terrestrial > Soil > Desert | place: USA: California | collected...
CCGGGGCGCGGGCGGCGGCGGGCTCCCCGGGCCGGGCGGCGCGGCGGCGGCCAGGGGGCTCGGTGGGGGCCTCCCGCCCGGCGGTGCGAGCGGGATCGCGCCGGGCGCTGCCGGGCGGCCGGGAACGGGTCCCGGGCCCGCGGCCGGCGCCGGGCGCGGTGCGGTGGGACCGGCGGGCGCGGTCGGTCCGGGCGGCGTGCCCGCCGGCGCCCGCGGCGAGGACGACGTCGAGCACCAGACCCCGTCCTACCTGGTCGAGCCGGACCCGGACGAGGTGTTCGGTGCACCGGGGGCCACCGCGCCGCCGGTGATCGGCGACTGGGACCGCTGAGGGCGCGGGCCCGATGCGCGGGGTGAGGGGCCGCGGGCGGCGACCGACACGGTCCCGGACCACGTGCACCCCCTCTGACCTGCAAGAACAAAAAATCTGAAAAAATTCGAGGTCGGTGTCGATCCGGCCGGGGTCTGTTCGTCGCGTAAGCAGGACGACGAAGAGGGGACCTCGGACATGACCACGAGCACCGACACCAGGACCACCACCGGCACTCCCGGAGCCGCCAAGCGCAACGACCTCGTGCTCGCCGCGTTCCGGGTCGTCGTGTCGTTCCTGTTCGCCTGCCACGGCCTCCAGGGCTTCGGCGCGTTCGGCGGCATCGACGGGCAGGGCGGCGCCGTCGCGTTCGGGTCGTTCCCCGGCTGGTGGGGCAGCGTGATCGAACTCGTCTGCTCGGCCCTCGTGCTGGTCGGCGTCGCGGTGCGGCCCGCCGCCGTGCTGTGCTCGGGCGCGATGGCCTACGCCTACTTCGTCCACCACCAGCCGACCGGCCTGCTGCCGCTGCAGAACACGGGCGAACTGGCCGCCGTCTACTGCTGGTCGTTCCTGCTCATCGCGGTGCTCGGGCCCGGTTCCTTCGCGCTGGGCCGCGTTTTCCGCCGCTGACCCGGCCGAACCGCCCCGGCGCGGCCGTTGCGCAGGAGAAGATGTCCGTTCCGCCCTCCGAAAGGGACCAGAAGATGCGTTTCATGGTGATCGTCAAGGCCACTGCCGACTCCGAGGCCGGCGTCATGCCCGGCGAGGACGTGCTCCGCGAGATGGGCGCGTTCAACGAGGAGCTGGTGAAGGCGGGCGTCCTGCTCGCCGGCGAGGGCCTGCACCCCAGCGCCAAGGGCGCCCGGGTCTACTTCGACGGCGACCGGCGGTCCGTCGTGGACGGTCCGTTCGCCGAGACCAAGGAGCTGATCGCCGGCTACTGGCTGCTGGAGCTGAAGTCGCTGGAGGAGGCGGTCGAGTGGGTCAAGCGGGTGCCCAACCCCACCGGCGAGCAGTCGCAGATCGAGATCCGCCAGGTGTTCTCCCCCGAGGACTTCGCGGCGCCGCAGGACGTCCTCGACCACGAGGAGGACCTGCGCCGGCAGGTCGCCGCCCAGCACGGCGAGGGGTGACGGCGCACCGGGCCTTGCCGACGCGCGTCGGAAGCTGATCTGATCCCGGGTCGTGACAGCTCCCGATGCGCGTCGCGCCGTCGAGGCGGTCTGGCGGATCGAGTCCGCGCGGCTGATCGCCGGCCTCGCCCGGCTGGTGCACGACGTGGGCCTGGCCGAGGAACTGGCCCAGGACGCCCTGGTCAGCGCCCTGGAGCAGTGGCCGGGGACGGGCATCCCCCGCAACCCCGGCGCGTGGCTGATGGCCGCGGCCAAGAACCGGGCCGTCGACCAGATCCGGCGCAGCCGGAACTACCAGCGCAAGCTGGAGCAGATCGGGCGCGCCCGGGAGCACGACCACGTGCCCGACGCGGGCGAGTCGGTCGGCGACATCGACGACGACCTGCTGCGCCTGGTGTTCACCACGTGCCACCCGGTGCTGTCGACCCGGGCCCGGGTGGCGCTGACCCTGCGGATGCTCGGCGGCCTGACCACCGACGAGATCGCGCGGGCGTTCCTGGTCCCGGAGCCGACCGTGGCGCAGCGGATCGTGCGGGCGAAGAAGACCCTGGCCAAGGCGGGCGTGCGGTTCGAGGCGCCCGCCGAGGACGAGCGCGACGAGCGCCTGGCGTCCGTGCTCGGCGTGATCTACCTGATCTTCAACGAGGGCTACTCGGCCACCGCCGGCGACGACTGGATGCGCCCGGAGCTGTGCGCGGACGCCCTCCGGCTGGCCCGCGTGCTGGCCGGCCTGATGCCCCGCGAGCCCGAGGTGCACGGCCTGGTGGCGCTGCTGGAGATCCAGGCGTCCCGCTCCCGCGCCCGCGTCGGCCCCGGCGGCGAACCGGTGCTGCTGATGGAGCAGGACCGGGCGCGGTGGGACCAGCTGCTCATCCGGCGCGGCCTCGCGGCGCTGGAGAGGGCGGGCGGCGGGCCGTACTCGCTGCAGGCCCGGATCGCGGCCTGCCACGCCCGCGCCCGCACGCCCGAGGACACCGACTGGACCCGGATCGCCGGGTACTACGAGGCCCTGGCGCTGATCGCGCCGTCACCGGTGGTCGCGCTCAACCACGCGGTGGCGATCGGCATGGCGTTCGGGCCGGCGGTGGGCCTGGAGCTGGCGGACGAGCTGCTCGACGAGCCCGCCCTGAAGGACTACCACCTGCTGCCCAGCGTGCGCGGCGACCTGCTGGCGAAGCTGGGCCGCCCCGCCGAGGCGCGCGCCGAGTTCGAGCGGGCCGCCGCGATGACCCGCAACGCCCGGGAGCGCGCCCTGCTGCTGGATCGCGCCGCCGCGTGCGGTTGAGGCATGATCACGAAGTGCCGCTCCGCTACCGCCCGACGACCTCCGACGACGTGTTCACCCTGGACGACTCGTTCACCACCGACGCGGTCTTCGAGGTGGACTCCACCCCCACCGGCTTCACCCTCCGCACCGTCCCCGTGGACCCGCCGCTGGTCAAGGTGTTCCCGGACGACGAGGAACCTCCCCGCGAGGGCTTCGTCGCGGTGGACGACGAGGTGCGCGGGTTCATCTCGGTCGAGGTCGCCGACTGGAACCGGCGGCTGCACATCCACCAGGTCACGGTCGCCCCGAGCCACCGCGGCCGGGGCGTCGGCCGGAAGCTGATGGACCTGGCCCTGGACCACGGCCGCTCACGCGGGGCTCGCACGGCGTGGCTGGAGACGTCGAACGTCAACGTCCCGGCCGTACGCGCCTACCTGCGCATGGGCTTCACCCTCTGCGGCCTCGACACGACCCTCTACCGGGGAACCCCCGCCGAGGGCGAGATCGCCCTCTACCTGGCCAGGAACCTCTAGCCCGCCCCCAGCGCTCTTGGCGCTCTTGAGCTTTTGAGCTTCCACCTCCCGGACGAGTCTATTTTTATTTTTTGGGGGTCTAAGCAAAAGTACCACAGCAGAGGGACCACGACGCAAGGCGAACGCTCAGTACGGAAGTCCGGACTCGAGTCGGGAACGCTACGCAACGGGACCACACTTTCGGTAAAAACGAATCCGCCGGACGAGATCCCCCTTCTGTCGCTCCAGTGCGCGCACGCGTCCAATCCCCCTGATCTCCCCGGACCGCAGATAAAAAGACGGGGGATCACACCAACGGATTCGTACACAAGCGATAGTGTGGTCCCGCTGCACAGCGTTCCCGACTTGAGCCCGGACCTGCTTGCTCACCGTTCGCCCTGCGTCGTGGTCCCTCTGCGGTGGTCCCGTTGCTCCGAAACAAGAACCACGAACCCGCTGTGGGGCGGTGGCCGGGGCCAACGCCAGAACGCCTGGAGGACCAGGAGTTCACGGCCCGGTTCACGGCCCGCAGCCCAGGTCACCGGGAAACTCGGTAGGCCGACCGATGTCTCCGCACCCGTGCGGAGGGACGGTGGGACCATGACCGACGACCAGTGGAACGCCCGAGAGCGCAACGAGACGCCCGCCCAGCGGTACGACCGGAACTACGCGGAGATCCTGCAGGAGATGAGGGTCGCCCAGACGGGCGTGCAGCTGCTGCTCGCGTTCCTGCTGACGCTGGCCTTCACGCCCCGGTTCGGCACCCTCGACCCCTTCCAGCTCCAGGTGTACGTCCTGAGCCTCGTCCTGGGCGCGACCTCCACCGCCCTGCTGATCGCGCCGGCCCCGTTCCACCGCCTGGTGTTCCGCCGACGCCTCAAGCAGGAGCTGGTGCGGGTGTCCAGCAGGCTGCTGCTGGCCGGGCTGGTGCTGCTCAAGTCGGCGCTCGCCGGCGCTCTGCTGCTGATCCTGGACGTGGTGCTGGGCCTGTGGCCGGCGGTGTGGATCACCGGTGGGCTGGTGGCGTGGTTCGGCTTCTGGTGGTTCGTGCTGCCGCTGCGCTGCCGGGCCCGGTCGGCGCGGCGCCGGTCAGCCGACGCGGTGGCGGACGGCCTCGCGGGCGATGTCGGTGCGCGACCGGACGCCCAGCTTCGCCAGCACGTGTGACACGTGGGTGGCCACGGTCCGGCCGGACAGGAACAGGCGTTCGCCGATCTGCCGGTTGGACAGGCCCGCCACCACCAGGTCGGTGACCTTCAGCTCCATCGGGGTCAGGCTCTCCCAGCCGTGCGCGGCCCGCCGGTGCTTGGCGTGCGGGCCGCGCCGGATGCCCAGCTCCCGCATCCGCGCCAGCAGCAGCGTCGCGTCCCGGTCCGCGCCCAGGGCGGCGTGCACGTCCGCGGCGTGGCTGAGCGCGGCGCGGGCCGAGGTGCGGTCGCCGGCCGCGGCGAACGCGATCGCGGCGGCGCCCAGGGCCGTGGCGCGCGACAGCGGCCGGCCCGCCACCCGGTACTGCTCGGCCGCGTGCAGCAGGCCGACCGGGTCGCCCTCGGGCACCGCGCGGCAGTACGCGGCGGTGGCGCGCCGGTGCGGCACGTCCAGCTCCGCGGCCAGCCGCTGCGCCCGCCGCACCTGCTCCGCCGGGTCGTGGCCGAGCTGCACGGCCAGCCGCACGGCGTCCGGCAGCAGGTCCTCCACCGCGTCGACGCCGGCGAGCAGCACGGCCAGCGCCTCCTCGGGCCGCCCGGCCTGCTCCAGCTCCAGGCTCGTGGCCAGCGCCAGCGGGCCGACCACGTGTCCCGCCACGTCCGCGCCCGCCGCGTCGAGGTGCCGCCGCGCGCCCTCGGCGTGGCCGCGGTGCAGGTGGATCAGCGCCGCCACGCCGTGGTCGCACCGCGACACCATGGGGTGCTTGAGGTCGTCGGCGAGCAGGTCGACGTCGACCAGGGCCTCGTCCCACCGGCCCGCGTCGAACAGCAGCTGCCCCAGCGCGCTCTGCGCCTGCGCGAGCCGCACCGTGTTGCCGGCCTGGTCGGCCGCGTGCCGCACGACGCTCGCGGACGCGATCGCCTCCTCGCCCCGGTCCAGCTCGCCCAGCGTCACGGCCTGGTTGATCTGCAGCAGCAGCCGCAGGTCGGCGGTGGCCGGGTCGCCCATGGCCACCGCCAGGGCCCGGTCGAACAGCGGCAGCGCCTCGGCCATCCGGCCGCGCGCCATGGCCACGATGGTGCGCACGTGCAGCGCCCAGCTGGTCGTCCGGCGGTCGCCGGTCTCCAGCGCCGCCCCGGCCAGCTGCTCGGCGGCGTCGAGGTGGCCCACGTCCCAGTGGGCGCGGGCGGCCAGGACGAGCAGGCGGGCGCGGTCGCCCGCGGTGAGACCGGGCTCGGTCCGGGCGCGGTCGAGGGCGACCAGCGTCTCGGCGGAGCGGCCGGTCATGGACCTGCACTGGGCGAGGGTCCAGTGCAGGTCCACGAGTGTGCCGTGCTCGAGCCCGGCCAGCGCGACGGCTTCCGCGCCGTGGTGGTCGCCGAGCCGGAACCGGGCCTCGGCCAGGTGCGCCAGCAGCACGCCGCGCCGAGCGGTGGCGCCGGGCGTGACGACGACCCGGCCGAGCAGGTCGACGGCGGCTTCGGGGGCGTGCGCGACGAGGGTCGCGCCGTGCTCGTCCAGCCAGCGCCCCACCCAGTCGGGCAGGTGGTCGTCGGCGGCGAGCAGCTGCCGGGTGACCCGGTCGACGCCCGCGCCGCTGTCGGCCAGCGCCCGCGCGGCCTCGCCGTGCCAGGCGCCGCGGGCGGCGGCGGGCACCTCGTCGTAGAGGGCGGCGCGGACCAGCGGGTGGCGGAAGGACAGGCCGGCCGGGCCGTCCTCCAGCACGCCCGCGACGGTCGCGTCCTGCAGCGCGGGCAGCAGGTCCACCACCCGGCGGCCGAGCACCGCGGCCAGGTCGGCGACCGGGAAGGCCACGCCGAGCAGGGCGGCGGCGACCAGCACGCGGCGCACGTCGTCGCTGAGGAACCCGATCCGGTCGGCGATGGCGGCCGACAGCGATTCGGGCAGGTCGGCCCGGGTCAGCCGGGCCGCGCCGGTGGCGTCGACCTCGATCGCGCCGCCGCGCAGCAGGGCCTCGACCAGTTCGACCAGGTAGAGGGGGTTGCCGCCGGCGCCGGCGGCGAGCGCGACGAGCGCCGGGTCGGGTGCGCCGCCGGCCAGCTCACCGACCAGTTCGACCACGGCGGCGTCGGCCAGGGCGGGCACGGTGAGGCGCTCGACGCCGGTGCGCAGCGCCGCCAGGTCGTCCCGCCGGGGCAGCGGTCGCAGCACGCCGACGAGCAGCAGCGGCAGCTGCGGGACCAGCCGCGCGAGCCGCTTCCACACGGCGACGCTCGCGCCGTCGGCCCAGTGCAGGTCGTCCAGCACCAGCACCACCGGGCCGAGGGCGCACAGGTCGTCCACGCGGCTCAGCAGGCGTTCGGCGGTGGCCGTCGCGCCCGGGTCGGAGCGGGCCGCGGCCAGCGCGTCGAGCAGGGGCAGCAGCGGCAGCGAGCGGCCCAGCTCGTCGCCCGCGCCCCGGCACACCCGGAAGCCGCGCGCGGCGGCGGCCTCGCAGGCGGCCTTGACCAGCGCCGTCTTGCCGATCCCCGGCTCGCCCTCGACGAGCAGCGCCGTGCCCCGCCCCTGCGCCAAGGCGTCCACCCGGTCCAGGAGGCGGGTCAGCTCGCGCTCGCGGCCAACGAGACGCAGGGTGACGACGCGCACACCGAGAGAATACAAGGCAAACAACAGGTTAACAAGATGTAGCCGCATTCCGAATCAACCAGGCGTTCGGAGCGTTCGCCGGGTGTTCACCGGGAACACTTCCGCGTTTCACCCGCCGCTGCGACGGTGGTCACGGCGCCGGACAGGTCAGGAATTCCCCCGAACTCCCGTGACTGGAGCGCACATGCGAATCGGACGAGCCCTCCTCGCCGCCCTGTTGGTGGCCTTCTTCTCCACCACCGCCCAGGTGGCCTCCGCGTCCGTCCCCCTCGGGGGAATGCCCTACAACTGACCGACCACCGCGTCGTCCGCCTCGAAGCGCGCCGGAGTCCGACACCCGGTCCCGCGTTTCGGGGAACACCGCTGGGGGAATGGGGTCGCAGGGGGCACGGCACACTTCCTGCGACCCCCACCCGGGCAATGGGCACGGTGAATTCCGTGGCCCCCGACAATGCGACCCGGGCCGATGGGCTGTTCGTGCCCGACCGCCGCCGGCGACCGTCAGGTCCCCGCGAGCGCCTGCACGGCCTCGTAGCTCGGCACCTCGCCGACCGGCGTGCCGTCGCGCACCGCCGAGCCGTGGTCACGGCAGCCCGGAACAGCAGGGAGCCGGTGCTCACCCGCCGCACGCCCAGGTCGGCCAACACCCGGATGCCGTGCTGCGCCAGCACGTTCACCGGCACCGCCGCCACGACCTCGGCGATCACGCGTTCGGACAGCCGACCCGGCACGAAGACCCCGTCCGCGCCCGCGTCCGCGTACCGCGCGGCCCGCTCGGCGGTGCTGCCCCGGTCGACGCCCGGCCAGTGCGTGTCGACGCGGGCGTTGACGAACAGGTGCGGCGCGGCCCGCTTGCAGGCCCGCACCAGCTCGGCCTGCTCCGCCGGGTCGGCGAGCCGGTCGCCGCGGCCGTCCTCGACGTTCAGGCCCGCCACGCCGAGGTCCGCCGGCTCCGCCGCCAGGCCGGGCGCGTCGCCGAAGCCCGCCTCCGCGTCCACCGTCACCGCGACCGGCAGCCGGACCAGGGCCCGCGCCAGGGCCAGGGCCAGGACCAGGGCCCGCGCCAGGGCCAGGGCCAGGGCCAGGGCCAGGGCCAGCGTCTCCTCCCGCGCGAGGCCGGCGGCGTCCGGGAGCCCGTGCGCCGCCGCGACGCCCAGGCTGGTCGTGCCGACGGCCGGGAACCCCTCGCGGACCAGCGCGGCGGCGGAGGCGAAGTCCCAGGCGTTGGGCAGCACCAGCGGCTGCGGGCCGTCGTGCAGGCGGTGGAACGCACCCTCCGCCGTCGCGCGCCCCCGGTCCGGGCGCCCGGACCGCCCGGCCGCGAACGGCGCGACCTCCACCGGCGTCCCGTGCCGGGCGCGACCGGCTCCGCGACCGCGCGGCTCGCCCTGCGCGGCACCTGTCAGTCCACTGTGGACTGCTCCCGGATCGCGGACTTCCACCGGCGCACGTCGTCCGCGCGCTCGGCGGACCGCTGCGGGGGGCGCCGTGCGGGTCACCCCGGCGGGCGCGCGGGCGCCCGCCGACCTGCTGGGGCTCGTCGTGCCGTAGCCGGTCCGGCGTTCGGCACGGTCCGGCGTTCGGCACGGTCCGCCGGTCGGCACGGCCCGCCGGTCGACACGGCCCGGCGGTCCGCCGGTCGGCACGGACCAGACCGGGTGACGGACCACGGATCAGGACCGGTGAACGACCAGGCCCGGTGTCAGGGCAGGACCGGTGACGGGCCGGGACCGGTGGGCGTGGCCCGGCTCAGCGCCGGAGCCAGTCCGGCAGCCACGTCGGGTCGCCCGCCGGCACCACGTCCACCACCAGGCACGTGATGTTGTCCGGCCCGCCCTGCGCGTTGGCCGCCGCGATCAGCGCCCGCACCGCCTCGTCGCCGTCCGCGTGGGCGGTGAGCAGCTCGCCGATCTCCGCCGGGCCGACCACGTCCGACAGCCCGTCCGAGCAGATCAGGTAGCGGTCGCCCAACTCGACCTCCTGGAAGAACAGGTCGGCGTCGTGCGCGCTGCCCGCCTGCAGCGCCCGCATCAGCATCGACCGGCCGGGGTGCTCGGCGGCCTGCTCGGCGGCCATCCGGCCGTCGTCCACCAGCGCCTGCACCATGGTGTGGTCGCGGGTGACCTGGGTCAGCTCGCCCCCGCGCACCAGGTAGCAGCGCGAGTCGCCGATGTGCCCGACGGCGAACCGCTCGCCGTCCCAGAGCAGCGCGGTGAGCGTGGTGCCCATGCCGCGCATGTCGAGGTTCTCCTCGGCCAGGTCGGTCAGCCGGATGGCGATCTCGCGGGTCGCGCCGGACAGCACGCCCAGCGGGTCGTCGGCGTCGAGGTCCAGCTCGGCCAGCACCGCCACCGCGATGGAACTGGCCACCTCCCCGTACGCGTGACCGCCCATGCCGTCGGCGACGGCGTACAGGCGCTCGTTGAAGTACACCGAGTCCTCGTTCGCCTCACGGCGCAGGCCGGGGTCCGTCCCGACGGCGTGGCGCAGCGCATACATGCCGGATAGTGAATCACCCGCAAGGGTGCCGGCGAGCGGCGCTGCCCGAATTCACCTCACCTGGGCCGCCCGTAGAACTCGCTGAGGACCAGCATCGCCGCGCCCGCCGCCACCACGTCGTCGGCCAGCGGGGTGATGCCGACGTCGACCGGGAGCCACTCCGCGGTGGGCAGCTTCGCCCGCACGCCGGCCAGGTAGTCGTCGGGCGCGGCGAGCACCGCGCGCCCGGCCAGCACCACGTGGTCCACGTCCAGCAGCTGCACCAGGTCGGACACGGCGGTGCCCACGACGGACGTGGCCCGGTCGAGGTCGCCGGCCCGCGCGGCGGCGTTGTGCACCGCCTCCACGCACCCGGTGCGCCCGCACACGCAGCGCGGCCCGTCGAGCTGGATGGTGGTGTGCCCGAACTCCCCCGCGTTGGTCCGCGCGCCCCGGTGGACCTGCCCGTCCAGCAGCAGGCCGGCGCCCAGGCCGGTGCCGACCAGGACCAGGACGGCGTCGCGCAGCTCCTCGCCGCGCCGCCACGCCTCGGCGACGATCGCCGTGTTGGTGTCCTTGTCGACCACGACCGGCAGCCCGAGCCGCTGCTCGGCGACCTCGCGCAGCGGCACGTCGTGCCACTTCGCCAGGGCGGTCGCGTCGTGGATCACGCCGGTCCGGTGGTCCAGCGGCCCGACGAAGCCGATGCCGACGCCGAGCAGCCGGTCGGTGCGCATCCGGTCCACCAGCCGGGTCAGCTCGGCGACGAACTCCTCGGGCCCGAAGTCGGCGGGCAGCGGGGCGACGGCGCGGTCGAGCACGTCGCCCGCCAGGTCGGTCAGCACGACGCGCAGCTCGTCCCGCTCGACCTGGGCGCCGAGGGCGAGCCTGCTGTCGGCCACCAGCCGCAGCAGCGTGCGCGGCTTGCCGACGCCGACGTTGCGCGTGCCGCACTCGACCAGCAGGCCGTCGGCGATGAGCCGGCCGACGACCTTGGACACCGCCTGCGGTGTCAGCCCGCTGCCCTCCGCGAGGTCGACCCTGGTGACGGCGCCGGACCTGGCCAGGCCCAGCACGACCGCGTCGTTGTATCCGCGCAGGAAGCGCAAGTTCGGCACGTGCGCATGATGACACGGGCAGTGATAACCAAACGGCGTTGCCTTAACGCTCGCCCCGCTGCCGCCGGCCGAGAGGGACCTCACAGGCCGGAGTTCCGCGGGTTCCGCCGGTTCGTGGTGGAAGCTTCGACCGGTGGCGGGCGCCTGCCCGCCCCCCGGCGCCCGCGGCGCCGGCGGCGATCGCGGCGGCCTCACCCCCGCCCCGGACCGGACGAGGTGGTGGCATGAGCCTGCTGGACGAGCTGGCCGAGCAGGAGGCCCGGCTGGTGTTCCCGTCGTTCACCAACGACGACGCGCTGGCGCTCGGCGCGTTCCTGCTCGACGCGGCGCGGGCGCGGCAGCTGCCGCTGGTGGTGTCCGTGCGGCGGGGGCGGCAGCGCCTGTTCCACGCCGCCCTGCCCGGGACGTCGGCCGACAACGACGCGTGGATCGACCGCAAGAGCCGCGTGGTGGACCGCTACGGGCGCAGCTCGTTCCTGGTCGGCGAGCGGTTCCGCGCGCGCGGCGGGACGTTCGAGGCGGACTCCCGCCTGGACCTGGACCGGTACGCCGCGCACGGCGGCGTGTTCCCGGTCAACGTCGCCGGGGTCGGCATGGTCGGCACCGTCGGGGTCTCCGGCCTGCCCCAGGCGGAGGACCACGCGTTCGTGGTGGAGCAGGTGGAGCGGTTCCTGGCGCGGTGACCGCCCCGGACCGCCGCGCCCGGCTGCCCCGAGGTCGTGGAACAGGGCCGCGCGCTCGTCCGCGACGTCCACCCCGAACTCGTCGCCGAGCCGGCCGCGCTCCTCGCGGGCAGGGGCGAGCACGACCCGGCGGACCTGCCGCTGGTGGCGGGGTGCGGCTGCGGGGACGACTTCTGCCGGAGCCTGCGGACCTCGGACCACCCCGAGGGCGTGCCGTACGGCCCGGGGCGTCGGGGCGTGCCGCTGGAGTCCTCGCGGGGCGTGGTGGTCCTCGACGTCGTCGACGAGCGGATCGTGCACGTCGAGGTGCTCGTGCGGCCGGGGGAGCCCCGGCACGACGTGCGGTGATCAAGCGGGGAGAGGGGGCTCCCCGGTGCTCGGGGAGCCCCCTCCGGTCCTGCCGCCGGATCAGCAGAAGACCTCGTCCAGCAGCTCCTGCATCCCCTCGCCGGTCCCCCCTTGCGGCGCGGCGGTGAAGGAGCCCTCCAGGCGGGTCCGGGTGTCCTTGGTGCTGCCCAGGATGCTGGAGTAGCCCGGGATGCCGCCGCCGTGCCCGTACACGGTCACGCCGCACGCCAGCTCCGTGGCCTGGAAGCCCAGCCCGTAGCCCTGGCTGAACGGCAGGGTCCGGGTCAGCTCCGCCTGCTGGGCCGGCGCGAGCAGGCGCCCGTCCAGCAGGGCGTCGACGAACCGGTCCAGGTCGGCCGTCGTCGAGATGATCTCGCCCGCCGCCCAGGCGACCGACGGGTTCAGCCGCGTGACGTCCACGGGCTCGCCCGCCACGCTGTGGTAGCCGCGGGCGTGCGGGCCGGGGATGCCGGTCCGGTCGCCGGGCACGACGGTCGAGCGCAGCCCGAGCGGGCGCAGGACGCGCTGCTCCACCGCCGCGCCGTACGGCTTGCCGGTGATCCGCTCGACCAGCAGGCCCGCCACCACGAAGTTGGTGTTCGAGTAGTTCCAGGACGTCCCGGGCGGGAAGTCCAGCGGCTTCGCGGTGGAGATCGCCACCAGCTCCCGCGGTTCCCAGTGCTTGAACCGGATCGTCTCGAAACCGGCCGGATCCAGTGGCAACGCGGAGGTGTAGTTGTACAGTCCGCTGGTGTGCTGGAGGACCATTCGCACGGTGATCCGGTCACCGTCCGGCAGCAGGCCGGGCAGGTGCCGTGACACCGGGTCGTCCAGCCCGACCTTCCCCTCGCCGACGAGCTGCAGCACCACCGTCGACACGAACGTCTTGGTGATGCTGCCGACCCGGAACCGGCCGTCGGTCGGCACCGGCCTGGAGCCGCCCAGCTCGGCGACGCCGCTGCGGGCGGTGAACCGGTGCCTCCCGTCGGTGACCCGGACCTGCGCCCCCAGCGCGCCGCCACCGCCGGTGATCCTGTCCAGCGCCCGCTGCACGACCTCGCGGTCGACCCGGCTGCCCGCGGCCTCCGGCTCCGCGACCGCCGTCCCGGTCGCCCCCAGCGCCGCCAGCCCCACGACGGCGGCCAGGGCGATTCCCCTCCTGATCATCAACGCGTCCTCCCTGTCAGACGTTGAGGAGCCCGAGTCTGGTCCTCGCGAGCACCCCTCCACGTCCACCCCAGGTCGCTCCGAAGGCTCGACTTCAGTCGCACCCACCCCTAGTGGTCGGTCGCTGTTGGAAGCGCTCCCACAGCCTGAAGTATTAGTCCGTTCGAGTGACGCAGTGGTCTAGACCTTGACCGTCAAGTGGTCTGAACCACATGTTCTTCTCAACCCTGCACTCCTTCCCTGACGAGGAGCACGATGTCCAAGATCCGATGGCATCTCACAGCGCTGTTCGTGGCCGTGGCCACAATGGTCCTCGGCCTGGTCCTGGTTCCCGCGGCGAGCGGCGCGAGCGGCCTGTCGGCGACGTTCACCAAGGGCTCGGACTGGGGCGCCGGCTACGAGGGCAAGTACACGATCCGCAACGCCTCGGCCGCGCCCATCTCCAGCTGGACCGTGGAGTTCGACCTGCCCGCCAACCACAGGATCGCCTCCCTGTGGGACGGCAGCTACACGGCCAGCGGCCAGCACGTCACGGTGAAGAACACCTGGAACGGCAACCTGGGCGTCGGCGCGTCGGTGAGCTTCGGCTTCAACGTCTCCTACTCCGGCGCGTTCTCCGGCCCGGCGAACTGCAAGCTGAACGGCGCCTCCTGTGACGCCGGCGGTGGCACCACCACGACGACCACCACCACCACGACGACGGACACCTCGACCTCGACCTCCACGTCGACGTCGACGAGCACGTCCACGACGACCACGACCTCCACGCCTCCGCCCCCCGGTTACAAGAACCTGGGCTACTTCGTGCAGTGGGGCGTCTACGGCCGCAACTACCACGTCAAGAACATCCACACCTCCGGCTCCGCCGCGAAGCTGACGCACATCAACTACGCGTTCGGCAACGTGACCGGTGGCAAGTGCACCGCGAACGACGACACCTACGCCGACTACGACAAGTTCTACGGCGCGGACGCCAGCGTCGACGGCACGTCGGACTCGTGGGACGCGGGCGCCCTGCGCGGCAACTTCAACCAGCTGCGCAAGCTGAAGAAGATGTACCCGCACATCAAGGTGCTGTGGTCGTTCGGCGGTTGGACCTGGTCGGGCAACTTCGACCAGGCCGCGCAGAACCCGGCCGCGTTCGCCGAGTCCTGCTACAAGCTGGTCGAGGACCCGCGCTGGGCCGACGTGTTCGACGGCATCGACATCGACTGGGAGTACCCGAACGCCTGCGGTCTGGAGTGCGACAGCAGCGGCTTCGCGGCGTTCAAGAACCTGTCCCAGGCGCTGCGCGCCCGGTTCGGCGCGAACAACCTGGTCACCGCGGCCATCACGGCTGACGCCAGCAACGGCGGCAAGCTCGACCTGGCCGACTACGGCGGCGCGGCGCAGTACCTCGACTGGTACAACGTCATGACCTACGACTTCTTCGGCGCCTGGGCGGCCCAGGGCCCGACGGCCCCGCACTCCCCGCTGACCCCGTACGCGGGCATCCCGCAGCAGGGCTTCACCACCGCGGAGGCCATCCAGAAGCTGAAGGACAAGGGCGTTCCCGCCTCCAAGCTGCTGGTGGGCATCGGCTTCTACGGCCGCGGCTGGACCGGCGTCACCCAGTCCGCCCCGGGCGGCACGGCGACCGACGGCGCGCCCGGCACCTACGAGAAGGGCATCGAGGACTACAAGGTCCTCAAGACCAAGTGCCCGGCCAACGGGACCATCGCGGGCACGGCGTACGCGCACTGCGGCAACCAGTGGTGGAGCTACGACACCCCCGCCACCATCAACACCAAGATGCAGTGGGCCAAGCAGCAGAACCTGGGCGGCGCCTTCTTCTGGTCGCTCGACGGTGACACCACCAACGGTGAACTGGCCGCCGCCATCGGCAACGGCCTGAAGTAGCACCTCGGGGCGGATCCCGCTCCAACGGCAACACCCTCCACGTGGAAGGGCCCTTGCGGACGTCTCCCCCGCAGGGGCCCTTCCCGCGTCCGCGGCCCGGACCCCCGGCCACGAACCCGCGGACCGACCGGATCCCGGGGACGCCGCCTCGCCTCCCGACGGCGAGGCGCGGGCGGTCGCGCAGCGGTTCCCACCACGCCCGGTTCGCCGCGTACCAGCGGATCGTGTCGCGCACGTCGGCGAGGTCGGTCAGCGCCCCGGCGCAGGTGAGGGCGTCCAGCGCCACCACGCGGTCCTCGGGGTGCTCCTCGGTCCGGTAGCGCACGAAGTGCGACCCGATGAAGCCGGCTGCGCCGGTGACCGGAATCGTCGTCATGCCGAACGCCACCGGACACCGGGCACCGGGCGCAGGCGGCTCCCCACGCGCGACGGCCCCGCGGCCGGTGGGCCGCGGGGCCGTCGGTTCACGCCTCCGGGCGGTGGCCCGCTACAGCGTCAGGCTCCAGGAGTCGATGTGCCCGGTGTCGGCCGAGTACACGTCCTGCACCCTCAACTTCCAGGCCCCGTTGCGCGCCTCGCCCGACAGGTTCACCGTGAAGGTGGTGTCGAGGTTGTCGCCCGAGTCGCTGTTCGACGCCTTCAGCCGGTAGGACGAGCCGTCCGGCGCGAGCAGGTCGACCACCAGGTCGCCCCGGTAGGTGTGCTTGACGTGCACCTCGACCTGCGCGGTGGCCGACGCGTTGCCGGTGCAGCCCGCGATGTTGATCGTGCTGGTCACGGCCGCTCCGCCGTCCGGGATGGCCACGTCGCCGTCGTTGGTGGCCTTCGCGCACTGGCCGGGGTTCGGCGCGCCGCCGTACGGGTTGGCCGCCTTCTTGGCCGAGTACAGCAGCATCGACTTGACCTTCGGCCAGAACGTCGACGCCTGGCACGAGTACGCCGGCAGGAACCCGCTGCACGCGCCGGAACCCGGCCCGATCTCCCACACGTACGAGGCCACGCCCAGGTCGTCGTACACCCAGTCGTCGGTCGCGCCCGCCGCGTTGTAGAGCACCTCGCCGGGCTGGCCGTACTGCCAGCCGCCCGCCAGCCGCGCCATCTCCCGCGCCATCTCGCGCAGCGGCGCGTCGTTGCCGGTCTTGTACTGCGTCGTCCAGCCCCACGGGAACAGCACGAGGTTGGAGTAGCTGTGCATGGAGACCACGAGGCCGGTCGTGTCGGCCGGCGCGGCGTCGGTCACGCCCGTGCCGCGGCGGTCCTTGTAGAGGTTGCGCCACAGCGCCTGCAGCGCGCGGGTCTCGACCTCGGAGTTGGCCGACGGGCCCTTGTAGGTCTGGTCGCACGGGTTGGACGAGGTGCCCTCGCCGCCCCAGTGCGAGTCGGTGTTGCGGTTCAGGTCGACGCCGACGTGCGACGCCGACGTGCCCGAGCAGCTCGCCCCGTTGGTGGTGTTGGCGTTCTTGCGCTGGTAGCGCGGCGAGTTGCCGCCCTGCTGCACGATGTTCACGCCGTCGGGGTTGGCGATCGGCACGACCCACACCTCGGTGCTGTCCAGCAGCGCCGTCACCTCGGCGTCGGTGCCGTAGCCCTGGGTCAGGTGGTCGATCCAGCGGTAGGCGACGTCGCCGGTGGTGATCTCGCGGGCGTGCAGCTGGCCCATCACGAAGAACCGGGGCTTGGGCGCGGACGTGCTCAGCGCGCAGTCGCCGGCGTTCTTCTTGGTGATGCAGATGGCCCGCAGGTCGTAGCCGCCCGCGCCCTGGGACTTGCGCCACGAGTCGCCGTAGTCGACCACCGCGGTCAGGTTCGGGTACTGCGAGGACACCGCGTCCAGGTGCGCGTACTGCGCGTTGACCGTGCGGTAGCCGCCGTAGTAGGTCTCCTCCAGGGCGGCGGCGTCGAGGGACTGCGACTTGCGCGCCGGCGGCTCCCACTGCGGCGCGGGCAGCACCTCGTCGATGACGGCGGTGAACCCGTCGCCCTTCAGCTTCTGGCCGGTGGCGACGTCGCCCAGGACGAACAGGTGCTCGCCGTCGCGCTGCTCCAGCACGTCGAAACCGCGCTTGAGGAGGTCCTGCGCGGCTTTGCCGAGGGGCGCGTGCACCTTGTAGACGTAGGTCGGGCCGGGTTGCGCGGCGGCCACCTCGGGTGCGGGGCCCGCGGTGCCCGGCGCGCCGCCGCTGATCACGGCGGCCGCGGTGGCGCCGGCTATCGCCAGTGTCACCAGTGTTCGTCTGGTCGACTTCACGGTCGGTTTCCTCCTAGGCAGGGTTGAGCAGGAGGATGGGGCAAAACCGGTGTCGTTGCACACCCTCCGACCGGCCATACCTCAGGCTTGTGGGTGATGTTGTGCCGCTCGCACCAGGTCTGCCCGGTCATCCGGCGCAACCCTTGACCCTGCCCTTGGGGCACGCCCCAGGGTCGAGCCGTGGAGGGGGCACGGAGGGGCCCCGGGCGCGGAGGAGGCGCGGATGGCGGAACGGCTGCTGGGCACCGGCGAGTTCGCCCGCCGGAGCAGGCTGTCGCTCAAGGCGCTGCGGCTGTACGAGCGCCAGGGGCTGCTCAGGCCGGCGGCGGTGGATGCCGCCAACGGCTACCGCCGGTACCGCGAGGACCAGCTGGCCGACGCTCGGCTGGTGCACTCGCTGAGACGCCTGGACATGCCGCTGGCCGTTATCGCTCGCATCGTCTCGGTTCCGCCAGCCGACCGCGCGGAACTGCTGGCGGAGCACTGGGCGGAGGCGGAGCGGCGCTTCGCCGTGCAGCGGGACCTCGCCGCCCACCTCCACGTGGTGTTGGCCGGAGGGAAGGGGTTGTCCGGGATGTACGAGGTCAAGCAGCGGGACGTGCCGGAGCAGGTCGTGCTGACCGAGCAGCGGCACGTGCTGCAGCCGGCGCTGCCGGAGTGGATCGGCAGCGCGATGGGCAGGCTGGGGCGGGCCGCGCAGGCGTACGGCGGCGTGGCGGGCGCGCCGCTGTCGATCTACCACGGCGAGGTCAGCGACGACAGCGACGGCCCGGTGGAGGTCGCGGTGCCCGTCGCCGTCGACGCGCCGCCCGCCGACGCGGCGGCGAGGGTCGAGCCGGCGCACCGCGAGGCGTACGTGACGCTGCGCAAGCGCGAGGTCGAGTACCCCCAGATCGGGTCGGCCTACGACGCGGTGTCCGCGTGGGTGGAGGCCAATGGCCACACCGTCGCCGGCTCGCCCCGCGAGGTGTACTTCACCGACTGGGACGCCGCCGGACCGGACGACGAGGTCTGCGACATCGCTTACCCGATCAAGTGATCCCCGGCCCGCCGGGGCCGCACGGCCCCGGCGGGCCACCCGCGGGAAGCCGCGTCGAGGGACGACGTCGGCAACCGGGCCGGCAGTCGGATCAGCCGGCGGATCAGCTGTCGCGCAGGCAGCCGAGGAACGCCTCGAACGCCCGAGCCGGCACGCTGACCTGCCCGCCACCCCGGTTCTTGGTGTCCCGCACCGCGTAGAACCCCGCCACCACGGCCACTTCGACGCACGTGCCGTTGTCCTGCGTGTGGCTGGAGGTCTTGAAGGTGGCGGCGGAGAAGTCCGGGGCCATGGCGGGACCACCTCTCACGGTCAGGCGTACTGCCGAGCGACGCTTCGGACGAACCTCCTCGATTGTTCCAGGCCCAAGGCGTCGGCGGTGAGGCGGCTCCACAGGTTGCCGTAGTCCGCCACCTCGGGTGGACCATCCAGGTAGTCGGCGTCGTGCAGGTTCTCGACGTAGACCATCTCCAGCGGTGGTGCCGTGGTGGGGGCGGGGATGCGGAGGATGGTGAACGCGAAGGCGTTCCCACCGCCCATCGAGTCGAACGGCAGAACCTGGAGCCTGACGTTCGACCGCTTGGCCACCGCGTCGAGGTGGAGCATCTGCTCGTGCATCACCGCGTTGCCGCCGAAAACCCTTCGCAGGCAACTCTCGCTCAGCACGAACCCCACCTCTGCCGGTCGCTGGCGGAAGATCACCTCCTGTCGCTCCAGCCGCGTGGCCACGATGTCGTCGATGCTGTCGGGGTCCACCCTCGAACTCCGGTCGAGCATGGCTCGCATGTAGGACTCGGTCTGCAGGAGACCGGGCACCAATTCCGTGCAGTAGTGCTGGATGAGGTTGGAGTCGACCTCGAAGTCGTAGTACGGCCGCTGCTCCATCGGCACCGTCGCCCGGTGGCCGAGCCAACGACCGCGTTGGCTCCTGGTCCGGGCCAACTCCACGATCTCGGCCTTCTGCTCTTCGGTGTGGACGTCGTAGCGGTCCAACAGCATCTTCGCGTCACCCGGTGTCAGACCTTCCCTCCCCCGTTCCATCTTCGTGACGCGCGTGGTGTCCCGACCGAGCAGCTTCGCGACCTCCTTGGGCTCCACCCCGGCTTTGAGGCGCGCTTCGCGCATGTAGATCGACAAGAACTTCAACCGCACCGTGGGGGTCAAGGGCATCGGGTCATCCGATCGAGTCAATTGCTGTAGAGCAGTTGCAAAGTAGTACCGCCTAGGTACAGGCTACAAGCAGTGGAGCGATATCAGCCCGATTGGACTCCGGACCACCCGAAAGGGGACACCCATGCCTGCTCCTGCCCGCGATTCGAGCCACGACCTGTGCCACTCGCCGCGTGAGTGGCTGGTGCGCTGCTCCGACGACCACCACCGGCCCGCCGTGTGCTCGATCGCCGTCACCGACGGGCACCTCGAAGTCTGGTTGGACGAGCGCACCATGATCAGCCTGGACGGCGACGAGATCGACCGGTTCCGGACTGCGTTCGCCGACGCCGCCGCCCTGGCGGCCGACGACCGCGCACACCCGCTGACCCGGACCTGACCCGGGCCTGACGCGATCACCCGACCCCGACCCCGACCCCGACCCCGGCCCCGGCCCCGGCCCCGGCCCCGGCCCCGACCCCGACCCACTCGACCGCTCGACCCGGCCCGCTCGGGCCGACCTCGCCGGGCCCGGTGACGACGCCCGGGTGTGCCG
>Ga0196958_10000202_pt1 | contig 19603 bp, 20 predicted proteins | sample S1v_10metaG_FD_148654 | JGI IMG/M metagenome (GOLD analysis project Ga0196958, IMG submission 148654) | Soil microbial communities from Anza Borrego desert, Southern California, United States - S1+v_10 | ecosystem: Environmental > Terrestrial > Soil > Desert | place: USA: California | collected...
GAATCCCGTGCTCAGCAACGAGGAATCCAACGCTTATCAGGCCGAAAACTTTTCCGGCACGTACAGTACGGCCGCGCTTTGTACGCCGCAGCAGAAGCTCTTCATCGGCGTCGGCGGGAACAATTATCACTTCGTCTCGCCGGGCATCGACTCGAAGAACACGCCGTTCCTGCGCGCGCTCGACTGGAACACGCTGCAGGACGCGTGGCCGCTCGACAACGGTGATCCCAGGCGCTACGCCGCCGCGGCCGATCCGAACAATCCGCTCTACAAGAACGCCACGGAGAGCGGGATCAGCGTCCCCGCCGTCGTCAACGACGTCGTCTTCATGGCCACCACGCGAGTCGCCCTCTACGCCTTCAGTGCCACCGACGGAAAACTGCTCTGGCAGGACGTCACCGGCTTCGGCGCGCAGACCGGCGGCATGAGCGGCGGCTACGGCTACTGCATGGGTCCCGCAATTGCCGGGAACTACGTCGTCGCCGGCGCGCTCGTGCGCGGAGGCAACGGCGGCGCGCTCAACATCTACACGCTGCCGGCGGGCTCGTAATGCTGCAGATCGTCCTTCTCGGCATCCTGGCCGGCCTCGACAACGTGCAGGTCGCGGCCGCGATCAGCATGGCCCCGCTCACACGGGCGCGACGCATTCTGTTTGCGATCGCGTTCTGTATCTGCGAGATCGGGGCGCCGCTCGCGGGCCTCTTCCTCGCCCACGGCCTGCGTGCGCGCTTGGGTCCCTGGCTCGATCGTTCCGCACCATTCATTGTGGTGCTCTGCGGGGTCACGATTCTCTTCCTCGCCTTCCGCGACGACGACAAGCTCGGAAAGCTCGTCAATCATCGCTGGACCGTCATCGCCCTCCCCCTCTCGCTCTCTTTCGACAATCTGCTCATCGGCCTCAGTCTCGGCACGCTCGACTATCCGTTGCCGCTGGCCGCGGCGACGATCGGCTGCGTCAGCGCCTTCATGTGCGTCTGCGGCATTGCCGGCGGTGCGCGTCTGCGGCGCTGGATTCCGGAGTACGCCGAGGTGGTGAGCGGCGTTTATTTGATCGTCATTGCGGCGACGATGTGGATCGGCGACCGCGCCTGAACGTTAGGAGAAACTCGAATGGCGACTTCCTTCCAGACCGACATCGCCCCGCTCTTCGCGCCGTATCAGGCGAACATGATGTGGCGCTTCAATCTCGCCGATTACGACACCGTCAAGACCAACGCCGCGATGCTCCTGGGCCGCATGAACGGCACCACCGGCACGACCATGCCGCCTCCGCCGATGGACCCGTTCAACGACTCCCAGATCGCGCTCTTCGAACAATGGATGGCGGAGGGCTGCCCTCCGTAGGAGGTGAACGATGAGCTACCTCAATCCGGTACGACTCCATTTCGCGGGAAAGTTTCAGGCCGACCCGTCCACCGTCAACAACACGACGCAGTATTACGACAACGCCACGTTCAAGGAGCTGTACGCGCAGAACGGCGGCGCGTGGAATCCCGAAGGCAGCGGCGCGTGGCGGTTCGTCGACTGCCGGGTGACGCGCGTCTGTTATGCGGACGGCTCTTCGACGACCGATCGCGCGTTCGATCCGGTCGTCGGGCTGCGCATTGCCGACAGCAACAAACGCGTGGCCGGAAAACTGGTCGACCTCGATCCGCAGCAGCAGATGTGCTCCGAGATCTGGAGCCTCATCGTGCGTCTCACCGACGGCACCCTCGACTCCTTCGCGGGACCCTTCGAAACAGCGGCGTTCTACGACCTCTGGCAACGCGCCATGGAGCGCGGCAATCCGCGCCAGCAGCCGCTCAGCGCCGTCTATCAGTCGATCATTGCACCGCTCGCGTGGGGCGATACGAGCGGCTCGCGCTTTCTCACCGAGCTGCGCGAAGCGGCCACGGACGGCATGCTGTCGATCAAATTCAACGTCGACGGCTACGACCGCGACTCGACACTGCCGACGTTCACCCTCGGCCGCATCGTCGGCTCCATCGGTCCCGCCTATGAAGACGAGCCTCACCAGTTCGTCCTCGGCCGTCACCTCGGCGGGACCGAGCTGCACATGAACTACATGCCCTGCGTCGTCGACACGCGGGCCAGACGCCTCATCGCCGATTTCGGCAACGCCATCGCCACCCATAAGCCGGGCGGCACGCTGATGAACATCGGCGACATGACCATCGGATACATCGACGCGAACAACAACAACCGTTACATGCCCCTCGGTGCGGTGTCGTACCGCGAGCCGGGCTGGTACGAGTCCACCGCGGGTGTGCAGTCGTTCCCGCTCAATGAGGCGGCCATCGCGGCGGTGGCGTCCAATGTCATGGCCGTGGCCATCAACGGACAGCCGTTCGTGCAGGAGAATCCGGGGGGCGTGCACGTGCGCGCCGATCAGTTCGTGTACCGGCTCAGTCCGGGCGACACGGCCGAAGTGCAGCTCTATGCGACGCAATACGGCGTCCTGCAGGACGGCGCACCGATCACCGTCGTCTTCGATCCGAGCCAGTTGCAGGGCTCGACGACCAGCCAGCCTCCGGTCGCGGTGCCGGACATCCTCACGGGCTTCGACCCGGCGAAACCGATCCTCGCGAAAAAAGGGCGGGCGGTTCTCACACTGAAAGCCGGCAATCCCGACAATCCGCGCATTTACGTCGACGGGCAGGTCTACGGCGTCCGCCCCATCCCGCAGTCCATTGCCAGCAATCCAACGGGTTCGTGGATCAATCCCTCGGCGTTCGTCAGCCTCCTGGTGTGGGACGAATACGCTCCGAAAGAACTGACGTGGTACGGCCAGATGCAGCCGATTTTCACGCAATACGGCAATCTCTATCCGCTGATGGACAAGATCATCGACCTGCGCAGCTATGAAGCGGTCGCGGCGAACAAGGACATTCTCAGTTTCGTCTTCAGCCTGCCGGAGAGCGATCCGAACTCGATGCCGGTCACGCGCGATCTGTCGCCGGCCAAACGCGCGGCCATTCTGAAATGGCTGAAAAACCCGGTGGAGGGCACACCGCCGCCGCCGATGACGACGGAATCGGTCGAAGCCGTGGCACTGCCGGAAACCGTACCCGACATGCCGAAACGCAACGAGCTGTTCGTCATGAAGAGCGGCATCGGAGAGGAGGAGTAGTCATGCTCTATCTCGAACGCCAGCCACTCGACACCGTCGAAGACCTGCGCATCGCGCTCGACAACGCGATGAAGCTCGAATTCGCGACCATTCCGCCATACCTGACCGCGCTGTACTCGATCAAAGACGGGACGAATACCGCCATTGCGGCGAACCTGCGCCTGATCGTCATTCAGGAAATGCTGCACCTGTCGCTCGCGGCGAACATCCTCAATGCCATCGACGGGCGTCCCGATTTTCCGGGCGTCGTGCCTCGTTATCCGGGACCGTTGCCCATGGGCATCGGCAGCGAGCCGGGAAAACCGTTCATCGTGCCGCTCAAAAAACTCTCGCACGAAACGGTGCGCGACGTCTTCATGATCATCGAAGAACCGGAAGAACCGATCGTCTTCCCGGAAAAGAAATCGACGCTGGAGGCGATGGCGCCCGAATATCACACGATCGGCGAGTTCTACATGGCCGTCTCCCAGCTCATCGGCGAGTTGGGGAACAAAGTCTTCACAGGGGATCCGAAACGGCAGGTCACCGGCTGGTTCGGCCCCGATCAGCTCTTCCCCATCAAAGACGTCGAGTCGGCGCAGAAGGCGATTGCGATCATCGTGACGCAGGGTGAAGGGACGCCCACCGATCCATCGGGCGGCCCCTCCGGGCTCGCGCATTACTATCGCTTCGAGGAGATCGCGCGCGGACAGACGCTCACGCGCGATCTCCACGATCCTCCGTATTACTCCTGGGGTCCGCCGCCGATCGTGCTCGACACGGACGGTGTGTGGCCCGTGGTCGACAACGCGCCTGACGTTCCGCTGCCGGAAAACTCTCCGGTGGCCACGGCCTCGCGCCAGTGCGACCGCACGTTCAGCGCGCTCGTCGACGCATTGCAGGAAACGTTCGACGGGAATCCCGATCATCTCAACGCCTCGATCGGCCTCATGTACTCGCTGCGCCTGCAGGCGCAGGAGCTCGTGGCCATGCCGATCCCCAATCTCGTCTGTGTCACGGCCGGGCCGCGGTTTCTGTATGACGCGAACAGCGCGTCGGGGTGAGGAATGAGACAACCGATCCAGACACGCGCCGAACTGATCGACGCATTACGTGTGGCCGCGGAGCTCGAGCACGGGCTCATGGCGCAATATCTCTTCGCCGTCTATTCGCTCAAGCGCTACACGTGGGAAGGACTCGATGCGGTGCAGCTCGAGCACGTGCGCCGCTGGTCTTCCTCCATCACCCTGATCGCCCGTCAGGAAATGGAGCACCTCGGCCTGGCGCTCAATCTCCTGTCGGCCATCGGCGGCACGCCGTCGTTCACGCGGCCGAACATGCCGCAGCGCCGCGATTATTACGGCGCGGCCGGCATCAAGCTGACGCTCACGCGCGGCGACCTGGAAACGATCAAGCGCTTCCAGCATTTCGAGGCACCCGACGCATTGACGAAGAAACTCAAGCCCGGCGAATGGATCCCGCAGAAGGACGCCCGCCGCTGGTGTCACACGAAAAAAGACGTGCAGTCGCGCAAGGAACTGACTGCATTGATGGACACGGGAAGCGTCGAAGGGGCGCCCGTCCTCGGCTTCGGCTGGGATTCGGTGCAGGACCTCTATGAGACCATCCGCTCCGGATTCGAGACGCTCAGCGCCACCATGGGCGAGAGCAATTTGTTCGTCGGCAAACCGTCCCTGCAGATCTTCGGCGGTCCGCAGAGTCCGCAATACGGCGGGATGAACAACCTCAATCAATACGGCCTCGACCTGATCAGCGTGACGAATCTCGCCGGCGCGCGGCAGGCCATTACGATGATTCTCGAGCAGGGCGAGGGCATCAAGGTCAATGCCTCGTATCTGCGCTGGACGCATTTTTGTCTCTTCACCGGCATTCGCGGTGACATGGAAGACCTCGACCTCGGCAGCCTCGGCGCGCGTCCCGTCGTCCCCAATCCCATGACCATGCTCCATCCCGAAGTCAGTGAACGCGACCAGGTCACGCTGCTGACGAACGGAACGACCATTGAAATCGCGAAGCTCTTCAATGGCTCGTATGAGCTGATGCTCCTGCTCCTGCTCTATCTCTACAGCGACAACGTGAAGACGCAGGACCAGGTCAACGACCTCATGGACGCGGCCTTCTTCCCGCTCATGACGATGTTCGTGCGGCCTCTGGCCGAGGTGCTGACGGAGATTCCGGCGTTCGAGGGACCGCGGCAGAAAACGAAGGACGGTCTGCGCAATGCAGGCCCGGGATTCGAGCTCAATGGCGACGTGCTGCTCTTCCCGACGCTCGATGCGACCTGGGACCTCTTCCAGGAGCGTATCGACGTTCTCGTGCTCGGTTTTGACGCGGTATTGCGCGACGGCGATCCGTGGATCGGCTTACCGGGGCAGAAAGAGCCGGGGTACGAACGCTCGCGCATCTGGCGCAGGCTCGAATACATGCGGTCGAACATGCAGCGCCTGGCGGCCGACTGGCGCGCGAAGTGGCTCAATATCGGGTTTGAAGGATAAGGAATGCTGATTCTCGAATTCGGCGGGTGGTTTCAGATGCGCATGGCGACCGATCCCGATCCGACGGACGAATTGCGCGGCGTCAGCGGCTATACGTTTGCGTTCGCGGGCGAGCCCGACTTCGACGCGAAAATTCATCTGCAGCCCGACGAGCCGGGCGTGTGGGAGCGCGAGTTCGGACCTCCGGGAACCCCGGGGCCGAAAGTCGGAGTGACCGTCACCAAGGCCACGCGCAACCGCGAGGATGCGCCGGAGCTCGTGGGGACGAAGATCGCCTTCGTCGACGCGCAGATCCTCGAGCACAACGGCCTCCTCGTGCGGAACGACTACTTCATCATCGACCCGTTCCGCGTACGCCTCACGTCGGGGAAGAAGGTGCTGCTCGAACGCGTGGACGATCTCAATCCCGACGATCCCTCCATGCCGGAAAACAAGGCCACCTCGGAGATGCTCGTGCGCCGTCAGCCGACGACGTTCACGTCCAACTCGCAGGAAGTGGCGGACGCCACGGGGCTGGAGAGTCCGGCCAACGTCGCCCTCATTGCGAATCGTCTCGCGCGCAGACGCAATCTCGAGGCGCTGCTCAGGATGACGCCGAAGACGGACCGGGTGAAACGCGCCGCGCTCGAATCGCGCATCGAGCAGCTCGGGATCGTGGAACAGTGGTGGAACCTTTCGCAGGGGACGCCCACGAATCGTCCCATCGACCGCCGCGCCGCCCAACTCGCGCTGCAGCTCTCGGGCTACAACATCGACATGAACGGCGCCATCGACCACAACACCCTCGGCGCCGACGAAGCGTACCCGTGGAACATCCAGTTCTGGATGGGTGGATGGGACGGCGACGCCCTCTGCGCGTGGGTGCAGGGGACGTGGACGATTCCGCTAAAAATTTGACAGCTTGCCGTCGTTCATGTGCAGGACGCGGTCCGCGTGCGGGACGATGCGCGTGTCGTGACTGACGATGACGACCGCGCGTCCATCGCGGCGCGCCGCGTCACTGAGCAGCGCGATCGTCGCCTCTCCCGCCGCGGCATCGAGGCTGCCGGTGGGCTCGTCGGCGAGGAGGATGGCGGGGTCATTGGCAAGCGCGCGGGCGATGGCCACGCGCTGTTTCTCGCCGCCGCTCAGCGCGGACGTCCTGCGGTGCGCGAGGTGTGCGGCACCGGTGCGTGCGAGGATCGCGTCCGCGTCGTGCCTGCTGGCAGCGAGGTCGAGCACGAGCTGGACGTTCTCGCGTGGCGTGAGCGCGTCGAGCAGGCGGAAGGTCTGAAACACGAAGCCGACGCGCGTGAGGCGGAAGTGCTCGAGCTCGCGCTCCGGCATCTCGTGCAACGCGCGCCCGTCGACGCTCACCGTTCCGCGCGTCGGACGAACGAGGCCGCCGAGCATCGACAGCAGCGTCGTCTTCCCACTGCCGTTCGGACCGATGATCAGGACGACTTCACCGCGCTGCACGGCGAGCGAGACGCTGTCCACGGCGCGGAACGTCCCGCCTGACTCGTACTCCTTCACCAGCTCCTCCGCGACGATCATGCGCGGAACACCTCCCCCGGATAGATGCGCCGCAGGACGCGCAGCGGGGCCACGCCCGCGAGCGCGCCGATCGCCAGCGCGACGGGAAAGAGGATCGCGTGGCGCGGAAGGTAGAGCAGGACGAGCGTCGGGATGGCGCGCAGGAGGAGCGGAGTGATGGCGAGCGTGAAGAGCGCACCGGCCACACTCCCGGCGATCGTCACGAGCAGCGACTGCGCAAGCACGAGGCGCAGCAGATAACGGTGACCGGCGCCGAGCGCCTTGAGGGTGGCGTAGTCGTCGCGACGCTCGAGCGCGGAGCTGTAGAGCATCAGCGCGATGATCAAACCACCCACCGCCGCGCCGAAGGCGGCGAGGGCGAAGAACACCGGCAGCACGCCCGCGTCCAGCTCCTCATCGTGGTAGCGGACAAAGTCCGCGGATTCGTGCACGGCCACGTCGGGAAGTGCTCGGCGAATACGCTCCGCCGTCCCTTTGCCGCGCACGAGGATGAAGCTCGCCGTGTCGTGGAGGCCGAGGATCGCGGCGGCGTCTTCGAAGCGGAGGAAGCCGAACTGCGAGAGCAGCGCATTGGTGCCTTGCGAAAGACGGACGATGCGGAACGGGCGGCGCTGGATGGTCAGCGTGTCGCCGGCATCCAGCTCGTATTTGCGCGCGAACGATTCGTCGAGCACGATCTCGCCGGGCTGCAGGCGCACGCCGTCGGGTGCGCCGAGGCGGGTTTGCGGATCGAACCCGAAGAGGAAGAGCGTCGAGGTGAGACGGCCGCCGATCTCCGCTTTGCTGATCACGCGCACCAGCGGCGACGCGGCCTCGACTCCTTCGATCGCGGCGACGCGTTTCGCCAGCGACGCGGGGACGAAAGACGAGCTCTTGATGATGTTGTCCGAACCCTTCTGCGCGATCCAGACGTCGACGTTCGCGGTGCGGACGTAGCGCGTCGAGCCGTCCTTGACGCCGGCGTGCACGGCGAAGAGGAAGAGGAGCAGCGAGACCGTGGCCGCCACGCCCGCGATGGTGACGAGGAGCCCGCCGCGATTGCGGAGCAACAAGCGGCGCGCGAGGGGGACCATCGCGCGCAGTGTATCGGAGCGGCGGCGAGGACGCCGGCGCTCCGCAGCTTAGGCGCGGAGGGCTTCGACGGGCTCGAGGCGAGCCGCGGTCAGCGACGGGTACAACCCCGCGAACAAACCGACGCCGATGGCGAAGCTCGTCGAGATCGCGACGCCGAACGCCGACACCGGGAGGCCACCGGGAAAGAAGCCGCCGACGATGCTGATGAGGAGGACGCCCAGTCCGAGCCCGATGCCGGCGCCGGCGACGCTGAGCGTCACCGACTCGATGAGAAACTGGAGGAAGATCTCCTTGTCCGTCGCACCCATCGACTTGCGCAGGCCGATCTCGAAGAGGCGCTCGCCGATGGAGATCTTGAGCACCGAGAAGATGCCCACGCCGCCGATCAGCAGCGAGATGCCGGCAATCGAGAAGAAGACGATGCGCCAGTTGCGCAGGATGATGTCGATCTGCCCGCGCTCCTGGAGGATCTCTTTGCCGATGTTGTTGATCTGCACGTCGCCGATGCCGTTGTGCGCCTGTTTGAAGCGCGCATTGGCCTCGTCCTCCGCGTCGATGCTCTTCTCCGGCGTCACCGCTTTGGCGAGCATGTACGAGATGGCGTCGGTGCGTCCGAAGGTGTCGCGGTAGACGGTCCACGGCACGTACACGCCGTCCATTTCCCTGCGCATGTCGTCGTCGTCGACGAACTCCGTACCGAGATGCGTGCCGACGCCGACCACGGTGAGACGGCGTCCCTCGAGGTTGATCTGCTGGCCGAGTGCTTCCTCGCCGCCGAAGAGGTGATGCTTGAGCTTCCAGCCGAGGATGGCGACGGGCGCATTCGTATCGACGTCACGTTCGCTCAGCCAGCGTCCCGAGGAGACGCGGCGATTCCGGATCTCGGCGTACTCCGGCATGATGCCGTAGACGTTGATGCGGCGCGTAACGGTACCGGCGTTGACGACGGCGCGCGTCTCGCCGACGGGCGACATCGCTTCGATGTTCTCCGCGTCTTCGAACGCGGCCATGTCCTCGACGCGCAGTCCGCGCGAGAGATGCGCTTTCGCTTTCTGCACACGGTCGACCGGCTCGCGCGGCGCGGCGACGATGACGCCGTCGAGGCCGAGGTCGTTGATGCCTTTGAGGACGGAGTTCTGCACGCCGTCGAGCACGGACATGACCACGACCAGGGCCAGCGTACCGAGAATCACGCCGATGAGCGTGAAGAGGGAGCGCAGCGGATGCGCTTTGACTTCCTCATAAGACGTGCGGACGGCCTCACCGATTTGCATGTGCGTTGACTCGCTTCGTTTCGTTCGGGTGTTCAGTCGGACTATTGCGAACGGAGAACCGGCAGCATCACTCCGTCCGCAATGCTTCGATCGGATTGAGCCGCGACGCGCGGATGGCCGGGTACATGCCGAAGATGAGGCCTGTGCCCGCGGCGAAGATGAGCGCGTTCATCGCGGTGCCGGGCGTGATCGCTGCCGGATTGCGCGTGAGCGTCGCGATCGCGTCGGTGAACAGCTTGCCGACGAAGATGCCGATGAAGCCGCCGAAGACCGAGACGAGCACGGATTCGGTCAGCATCTGAAAAAAGATCTGCGCGGGCGTCGCGCCGACGGCCTTGCGCGTGCCGATCTCGCGCACGCGTTCGTTGAAGGACGCGAGCTGGATGTTCATGATCACGATGCCGCCCACGAGCAGCGAGATCATTCCGCAGATCATGAACGTGACGTCGTACATCTTCCCCTCGCTCTCGTTGCGGGCGAGGTTGGCGACGCGTGAGAACACCTCGAAGTCGTTCGTGCCGTGCTGGCGGCGGAGGATGGACTTGATCTCGTCGACCGCTTCTTTGTGGCGTTTGACGTCCTTCATGCGCGCGTGCATGAATGAGATTTTTCCGGTCTCGAGCGGCTCGCCGCGGCGCGTCATCATGGTGGTGATGGGCATGTACATCTGCCGGTTCATCCACCGCAGCGCATTGCGCCTCTGGTCGAAGCTGAACCACTTCTCTTCCATCACGCCGACGACGAGATAGCCGGCGCCGTCGATGAAGATCGTCTTGCCGATCGGGTTGTCGCTGCCGAAGAACTCCGCGGCGCGCGTGGTGCCGAGGACGACGACGCGGGAGGCGTTCTGCAGGTCGGTGTCGGTGATGAAGCGTCCGTGCTCGACCTTGAAGAAGCTGATCGGCGAGTACGCCGGTGTGACGCCCATGACGTCGCGTTTCTTCTCGATCGCACCATAGCGGACGGTCATGCCGCCCTGCGACACGGGGGAGACGAGGTCGAGCTCTTTGCCTTGTTCGCGCAGCGCGAGCGCGTCCGCGTAGGTCAGGCCTTTCGAGGCGAGCGCCTTCGCGTCCTGGGTGATGTTGTTCGGCGTGCGGTTGCCGATCCAGATGCGCTCGACGCCGCCGCTGACGCGATAGAACTTCATCGACGCTTCCTTCCCCGCCACGGAAAGCGAGAACGTCGCGACGATGGACCCCGCGCCGAGGATGATGCCGAGGAGCTGCAGCAACGTGCGCCCGAAATGGTCTTTGATGTCGCGAACGCCGTCGATGATGGCTTCGAGGATGAGCATGGTTCCTCCGGGGGAGGCTGTAGAGCGTTTGAGCTGTAAAGCTGTAAAGGGCTCAACCCCTTTATAGCTCTATGGCTTGATCGCTCTACCGCTACTCCTCGTCTTCCCCGTCGACGATCAATCCATCGACGATCTTGATGCGGCGTTGCGTGCGGCGGGCGATGCCGGGGTCGTGGGTGACGAGGATGATGGTCTGGCCGCCGGCGGCGACTTCTTCGAAGAGGCGGATGATGTCGCTCCCGGTTTTCTGGTCGAGGTTGCCCGTCGGCTCGTCGGCGAGGATGAGCGAGGGGTTGTTGACGAGGGCACGGGCGATGGCGACCCGCTGGCGCTGGCCGCCGGAGAGCTCGTTCGGGCGATGCTTGGCGCGATTGGCGAGGCCGACGCGGTCGAGCGCTTTGAGGGCGCGCTCGCGACGCTCGTCCGCGTCGATGCCGGCGTACAGCAGCGGCAGCTCGACGTTCTTCCAGATCGTCGCGCGCGGGAGCAGGTTGAAGGTCTGGAACACGAAGCCGAGCTTCTGGTTGCGGATGCGCGCCAGGGCCTTGCCGGACAGCGTGGCCACGTCTTCACCGTCGAGCCAGTAGCGCCCTTCGGACGGCGTGTCGAGGCAGCCGAGGATGTGCATCAGCGTCGACTTGCCGGAGCCGGAGGGGCCGATGATCGCCCCGAAGACCCCGCGGTCGATCTGCAGGTCGATCCCGCGCAACGCCTCGACCGCGTTCTCGCCGGAGTCATAGGTCTTGCGGATGCGCTCGAGCTGGATCAGCGCCTTCGCTGGCGCCGCGGCGATGGTGGTTTCGGGCTTCGATTCGCGCCAATGCTCGAACTTGAAGACGGCACTCATGATTTGCTCGCTTTCCGCAGGGCGGTGTGGCCGGTTGTCCGTGGTCCGGGGAGTGGTTCCCTGGGCGAGGGGGCCCAGAGAACCGGCAACCGATGACGCTTAGTCGTCGTTGTCTTCGTTGTCTTTCTTCGAGAGCGTGGGATCCGCCAGCGCCACTTCCTCCCCCGCTTTCAAACCGCTGAGGATTTCCACCTTGGCGTTGTCGGCGAGGCCGGTGACGACGACGCGTTTGTCGAAGAACTGCTTCCAGGCGTCCTTGTCGTCTTTCTTCGCCTTGTCGTCGTCCTTCTTCTCGGCGAAGACTTTCGGGTCGATGGTTTTCTTCACGTAGACGATTTCCTGCTCGTCGCGCTTGAAGATCGACTCGACGGGGACGGTGAGGACTTTTTCCTTTTTCTCGCCGATGACTTCGATGTTCGCGGTCATGCCGGAGCGGAGCTCGCGACCCTGGGAGTCGAGGCGGATCTCGACGTCGAAGACGCGGACCTTCTCGTCGATGCGCACGGCCGGGGCGATGCGGTCGATGCGGCCGGCGAAGTTGACTTTGGAGTAGGCGTCGAGCGTGACGCGCACCGGCATGCCGACGCGGATCTTGCCGATGTCGACTTCGTTCACGCCTGCTTTGACGATCATGCGCGAGGTGTCGGCGACGGTGAAGAGCACCGTGCCGGCGTTGAACGAGGAGACGCCGGAGGTGATGGACTCACCGATCTCGACGTTCTTGGTGAGCACCACGCCGTCCATCGGAGCGACGACGCTCGAGCCCTGGAAGCTGGCCGCGCTCTGGCTGATGGGGATGCCGCTCTTTTCGACGATGGCGTATTTCTCGCGGGCCTTGTCATAGTCCTGGCGCGCTTCGAGGTATTCGGTCTCGGCGTCGCGGGCCTGCTTCGGCGCGAGGAGTCCCTGCAGGAAGAGTTTGTTGTCCGCTTCCCAGTTTTTCTTCGCCTCGGAGAACCGGATCTCCGCGGAGGCGACCGAGTTCTTCGTGTCGGCGAGCGACTGCGCCTGCGCGAGGTCGGGCTCGACACGGGCGAGGACGGTGCCGCGACGGACGATGTCGCCGTCGCGATGGATGATCTCGATGACTTTGCCCGAGATCGCCGACTTCACGTCGACCTTCACCTCGGGCTCGACCGTGCCGACCTCGGTGACCTTCACCTGCACGTCGGCAATCTCCGCCTTGCCGGTCTTGACCGGCGATTCCGGCGGCTTCTTGTCCTTCCCGTTGGCCTTGATCGCCACCGCACTGCCGATGACGACGACGAGCAGGATGACCGAGACGATCGTCAGCTTCCGTTTCCGCTTCGCACTCATGTTCGCGACTCCTCTGTTTGGAGCCTGTAACGTGTGCGAGGCGAAATGGTTGCAGTGGGAGACGGAAAAAGTGTCGTCGGTTGTCGGTGATCGGTTGTCCGCGAGACATGGTTGCTGGTTGCTGGTTCATTGGGAGCCCCGGCCTGGCCGCCCAGGCGCGGCGGCACAAGCAACCAGCAACGAGCAACCAGCAACGCCTACAGATTCCGCAATTGCTGCGAGGGGTACTGCGCCGCATCCACCTTCTCATGCGCCTGCGCGATCGTTCCCTGTTCGTCGATCACGTAGGCGATGCGGCGGGCGTATTCGTCTTTCTCGGAATCCGCGGCGCCGTAGGCGACGCCGATCTTGCGGTCGGTGTCGCAGAGGAGGGGGAAGGGGAAGTCGTATTTTTCCGCGAAGCGGCGGTTCGCGGCGATGGTGTCGAAGCTGACGCCGATCACCTGCGCGTTCTTCGCTTTGAACTCCACGTCGAGGTCCCGGAACCCGGAACCTTCGCGCGTTCAGCCAGGGGTGTCGGACTTGGGATAGAACCAGAGCACGATCTTTTTGCCGCGCAGGTCGGAAAGGCGCACGCGGTTGCCGAGGTGATCGACGGCGTCGAAATCGGGAGCGGGCTGGCCGGGCTGGAGCATGGTGGGCTTTCCTCTCGTCAGAAGCTGCACGATGCCGCGCAAAGACATGCGCTCATCGTACCCCGGTTCAAGGCGGGCCGCTGCCCGGCAGCGGCCCGCATCGTCGATGACCGGCGAAGTCCTACCAGGAGAAGAGGGTGCCGGAGTAGGTCTTGCAGCCAAGGACCGGCACGCACACCTTGATCGAGTACTTGATCTGGCGCGCGTTGAAATCGACCGTCAGCTTGGCCTGCACGGTGAACCCCGCCACCGAGCCACCCACGGTGATCGACGGCTTCTGCGGGTTCAGCGTCCCGCCGCCGATGCGCACGCCGACGACGTACACTTCGAACGTGACCTGCGGGACGGTGAGGTCGAGGCAGTAGTTGATCCGGACCGGACCGACGGAGAACGAATTGCAGAATTGACTGAATGCTGCTTCTTCGATCCCGCTGCCGCCGGCGACTGCTTCTGTCTGATCTTGAGGTTCCCACTCGGAAATAGCCATGAAATCTCTCCTTTCAATTTAAGGAGATACTTCCTGCTTGATTTCCTTACCTCTAAAAATGTCGACACTCGACGAATGGAACCGCCGCTACCGCGCCCAGGACGCGATCCACGACGATCCCGCGCCCCTGCTCGTGCAGGCGGCGGCGGGTCTGCCGCCGGGGTCCGCCCTCGATCTCGCCTGCGGTTCGGGACGCAACGCGGCCTGGCTCGCGCGTCAGGGCTGGAACGTGGTGGCCATCGACGGCGCGGAAGAAGCGATCCGCCTCGTCCGCGCGCATGAGCTCCCGATCGACGCCCGCGTCATGGACCTCGAGACCGGCGCGCCCCTCCCCTTCCCGGACGCGACCTTCGACCTCGTCGCCATCCTCTATTACCTGCACCGCCCGCTCTACGCGGAGGCGAGCCGGGTGTTGAAACCAGGAGGAGTGATCGTGAGCGCGATCCGGATGCGAGGGATCGATCGCAGGTACTGCGTGTCCGAGGGAGAGCTGCGCGGGGGATTTCGGGGGTGGGAGGTGGTGTGGGAGGGGGAGGGGGAGATTGCGGAGATCGTGGTCAGGAAACCTGAATGCAGAATGCAGAATGCAGAATGACGAATGGAGAAACGAGGGAGAGAGACCGTTCCTCCGGCAACCCCATTTCTCAACTCACCATTCTGCATTCTGCATTCTGCATTCATCCTTTCATCCACTCAAAGACTCTGTAGTGCTCCCCATTCATCCCCAACCGCGCATACACCTCCTGCGCTCCTCTGTTCCGCTCGTCCACGTACAAGCGGATGCCGCGAATGGCGGTGGTTTCTTCGACCATTGCCCGTACATGCGCGTAGAGGCCGGCGTAGACACCGCGGCGGCGGAACTCGGGAATGACGTAGACGCTCTGGATCCACCAGACATTGCCGTTGCGCCAGTCGCTCCATTCGTACGTGATCATCAGCGACGCGACCACGCGGCCCGCGGATGAAGCGACGAAGTAGCGGCCGAGGGAGGCGTTGGCGAAGACGGCGTCGACGCCTTGCGTGAGGATGTCGCGGTCGAGCTCGAGCTCCTCCGTCTCCCGCGCCATGGCGAGCTGGAACTCGACGATCGACGGGGCATCGGCGGGAGTGGCCTCGCGGTACTCGATCTCACTCGTCATCTCAGTCATCGGGCGAAATGCTACTGTTGCCCGCGGTTTGACGGTAGAGAAAGAAACGCGGCGCGCGCTGCTCCTGATGGTGGGCTCGGCGGTGATGTTCGGGGCCATGGCATTCGCGGCGAAGCTCGCCTCTTCCGGACTCTCCGGTTCGCAGGTGGCGATGATCCGCTTCTCCACCGGCCTTCTCCCCGTCCTGCTCGTCCCGCGCTACCGCCGCAGCGCCTTCAAGTTCCAGCGCATCGACCTCCTTCTTTATCGCGGCGTCTTCGGCGGCTCCGCGGTGCTCTGCTACTTCGTCGCCATCGAGAAGATCAGCGTCGGCGTGGCCACGCTGCTCAACTACACCTCTCCCGTCTTCAGCGGCCTCCTGTCGATGCTCTTCCTCAAAGAGCGCTTCAGCGCGAAGGTGCTGATCCCGATGCCGATCGCGCTGGCCGGCGTCTTTCTCGTCGTCCGCGCCCACGCCCGTCCCGGCGACATCCTCGGCTTCGGCACGTGGGAGCTGGTCGGCCTCTGTTCGGCGGTCCTCTCCGGCTCCGCCGTCACGGCCATGCGCGCGGCGCGGCAGAGCGAGAACTCGTGGGCGGTCTACACGAGCTTCTGCCTCTTCGGCACGTTGCTGACGATGCCGTTCGCGATCGCCACGTGGCGCAATCCGAGCTTCGACGCGTGGATCGCGCTCGCGCTCACGTCGATCTTCTCGGTCTGTGCGCAACTGCTGCTGACGTTCAGCCTGCGCTGGGTCGACGCAATGACGGTCGGCGTGATCTCGCAGCTCGCGGTCCTCGTGTCGATGGCACTCGGCGCCACGTTCCTCCACGACGTCATCCCGCCGATGGCCGCGATCGGGGCGTTGCTCTCCATCGGCGGCGTGGTGGGGGTAGTCTATGTGACGTCCATCGCCCGAAAGAAAGTGTCCGCGGACGAAATCGCTCCGGAGGCCTGACGTCATGAAAGGTTGCGCCCGCACGTGCGTCATCTGGCTCTTCCTGTGGCTCGCCTCGGCGGGCGCGCTGTTCCTCCATCTGCGCCAGTTCGGCATCCTCAATCCGCAGATCTTCTGGGCCTGCGGCATCGCCGGCCTGCTCATGACGATGGCGTTTGCGTACGCGTTCAACATCGCCACCGCGCGGCGCGAGCGCGCCATGCTGCTCGAGGCGATGACGGGAATGCCGCCCGAGGATGGGAAATGGGTGGCGGTGAGCGGCGTGATTCGCGCGCTCAATCCGCTGCGTGCGCCGCTGAGCGGCACGCCGGCCGTCGCGTACGCGTACAAGATCAACGAGACGCGGCGCACGTCGAAGGGCTCTTCGATCGTGACCCTGTACGAAGGGAAGGCGCTGACGCCCGCGACGATCGCCACGCGGCACGGCGGCGTGCGTCTGCTCGCGGTGCCATCGCTGGATCTGCCGATCGAGCAGGTGCCGTACGCGGCCGCGCACGACCGTGCGAAGGCTTACGTGCAGGCCACGCAGTTCCAGACCTCGGCGACGCCGAAGGAAAAACGCATCGGCATGAATCAGGAGTCGACCGATGACGACGGCAACTTCCGCGTGGACAAGTGTCTCGATGCGACCTATGTCAATTTCGCGAACTGCACGTTCGAAGAGCACCTCGTCAAACAGGGCGAAACCATCTGCGCGTTCGGGCTGTATTCGCGGCAGCGCGGCGGACTGATTCCGCATCCGAACTGGTCGAATCAGGCCCGCGTGATGCTCGGCAATGCCGAGACCGTCGCCGCGAAACTCAGTGCACGCATGCGCAAATACGCGATCGGAATCGTGGTGTGCGGCGCGCTGGCGTACGGCATCGTGTGGCTGTACCAGCACGCGGCGAGCACGTCCTTCTGATTACGGACGACGGTCTGAGACGTCAAGGAATCGGCCGGAAAACTACTATTCGCGACTACACCGTCTCTGCACGATTGCGGCAATTCGTGTACCGTAGACGGCCGAGGTTTCGCGTGTCCAAGATCAAATTCCTGCTCGTCCTGCTCGCTGTTTCTTCGTCCCTGTTTGCGCAGAACTACCCGCTCCCCGCAAGCGTGAGCGAGCCACCGGCGATCTGCACGGGTTGCACGGGCATGAACTCGTCCGGCCAGAGCAACAACGGCCTGCCGACGTGGCCGTATCCGGTACCGCCGTTCGACTTCGCGGGCCGTTTTCTCGACTCGTACAAGACAGCCAACGTGCAGAACCTCGGCATGCGCACCATCCGCGCGCGCACAGTGCGCGCGGTGCCCTCGCGCAACCGGCTGTACATCCAGGGCGGCGAGACGGTGTTCGTCTATTCGCTGGACACGTTCTTCTCGTCGCGGCTGCTCGAGGGAATGATCGCTCTGAACACGATCGCCGCCACGCCCGCGCCGGGTCAAGGCTGGGGCGGCCGCGGCGGCGTGTACGAACGCCTCTCGCGTCCGGATGCGTTCTTCTATCCCGAGGACAGGGAGTCGGGGTGGGTGGTCGCGCCGGTGGACGTGCAACGGATGCTCCACGCGTACGACCTCGATGATCGCGGCTACCTCTACGCGGCGACGGTCGCGGCGGGTTGGGGCGTGCAGCAGGACGACGGACGCACGGACGGCTCGCACCTGCCGTTCGTGTATCAGGACTTCGGGCAGTACACGCTCAACGTGCTATTCGTCATCCGCAGCGGCTCGAATTACTACCTCGCCGGCTCCGACCTCAGCGCGAATCAGGTCCGTGTCTTCGACGTGACCAATCCCGCGGTGCCGGTCGCTCTGCCCACACGCACCGGCGCGCGGATCCGCTCGTTCGCGAAAGACGACGCTGCGCAGCGTCTGGCGATCGGCGACAGCAACGGCAAGCTGCGCGTGTATTCGTACGCGGGATTCGCCGCGAACGAAGCGCCGCTCGCGGAGTACTCGGCCGCCTCCGGCGCGACGTTCGTCGACGTGACGTTCGACGACAGCGGCAACGTGTGGGCGGCCGAATCGCCGGCGACCGGAACAGGCACGATCGTCAAACTGAACGCCTCGACGTTCACGAAAACGACCTACGCATTCAGCTCGACCTTCCGCGGATCGCAAATCCATGCATCCGGCGGCTACCTCGCCGTCATGGGATTCGACGTCACCGCCAGCGGCCACGGCGTGCGCCTGTATGACGTGCGCACCGGCTCGCCCGTGGAGATTGCCACCGACGACTTCGTCCGCCAGTACTACTTCCGCGCGCCCTCGGGCTACGCGAACATGTGGCTGTACGCGGAACCGGGCGGCGTGCGCATCGTCAAGCAAGGCGCGAAGACGTACCTCATGATCAGCGCCGGCGGCCTCGGCGACGTGTTCGAGATTCCCGTCATCGACACGCGCATCACGGCCATCAATCCTGCGAGCGGACCTCCTACCGGCGGCACCTCCGTGTCGATCTTCGGCGCGAATTTCCCGGCCGGGACTCCGACCGTGACATTCGACGGCGTGAACGCGACCAGCGTCAACGTGACGAACCTCGGCACCATCGTCGCCGTCGCTCCGGCGCATGCGCCGGGCGCGGTGAACGTCGTCGTGCAGTACACGGGCGCCACGCCAATGACCGCGCCGCAGCAGTTCACGTACATCCTCGAAGCGCCGCAGAACTTCGTTGCCACGGGCGGCGGCGTCAGCGTCGACATGACGTGGAACGCAGTCGCCGGTGCGACGTCGTACGAAGTCTCACGTTACGTCGGCAATGCGTGGCAAGTGATTTCCACGCAGGCGAACACCGGCTACACCGACAACGCCGTCAGCTCGGCGCAGACCTACGCGTATCGCGTACGTGCGCTCGACGGCACCAACACCTCCGCGTACGCGACCGACTTTGCGTCGACGCTGCCGATGACCACGAGCGTCACGGCCGGGATGTCGATCCTCGCTTCGCACATCACGGACGTGCAGAACGGCGTGAATGCCGCGCGCGCGGCCGCGGGACTCAGTGCATCGAGCTTCCCGAGCGTCAGCGCGGGAAACCTGATCCACCGCGCCGACGTGCTTCTGCCGCGCAATGCGCTCAATGAAGCACGCACGGCCCTCGGCTTCGCGCCGCTGACGTACACGGACGGCTATCCGACGACGGTGCGCGCGGTGCACGTGCAGGAGCTTCTCGACGCGGTGCGCTAGCATCTCGTCATGCGCCCTTTCTTTGTCGCGATCCTGTGCGCGTTCGCTCTGAACGCGCACGCCACTTTCTCCATCGCCGCCATCGATCCGAAGACCGGCGAGTCCGCGGTCATCGTCACGACGCGCGTGCCATTCGTCGGGCGCGCCGTGCCGTGGGTGCGCGCAGGCGTGGGTGCGGTGGCCACGCAATCGTGGACCGTCGTCGAGTACGGCCGGCAAGGTCTCGACCTGATGGAGAAAGGCGCGTCGCCGCAGGAA
>Ga0196958_10000203_pt1 | contig 19546 bp, 33 predicted proteins | sample S1v_10metaG_FD_148654 | JGI IMG/M metagenome (GOLD analysis project Ga0196958, IMG submission 148654) | Soil microbial communities from Anza Borrego desert, Southern California, United States - S1+v_10 | ecosystem: Environmental > Terrestrial > Soil > Desert | place: USA: California | collected...
TCCGCAGTAGCGACCGCGCGCACGAACGGGGCGGCGTCAGCATCCAACTTCGGGCGCTGCGCCTCGACGTCGGTCTTGAGCTTCGCCGCGTCGGCGCGCGTCTCCGCGGACTTCGCCTTGTAGCCGGAGGTGTCCAGCGTGACGATGCCCCGAATGTGCCCGACGGTCGTGCTCACCTGGGCATGGTCGCCGCCCGGTGTCACGCGGGCCGATCACCAGCCCGGGGTCAGGCCGGGATCGTCCACTCCCAGCCGGTACCGCCGCGCATGAACGGCGGCCGGAAGGTGATGGTCCCGGTGGCGTGCCGGGTGTCGAGCGTCAGCCAGCCGGCGTAGATAGAGGCGGGCGTGTACGGCGCCGTGGGTAGGGCGTCCTTCTGGGTGTAGCAGCCGTAGCCGACCGCCGGGTTGACGCTGGTGTCCGTGACCCCGTCAGGTCCGACTACGGCGAAGTCGAGCGGTGAGATGGCCCAGCCGCGTTGTGTGAGCTTCGGCGTCGTCTCGACGCGGAAGTGTAGGTTGATCAGGTGTCCGTTGCTGGCGTCTTGGCCGCTCGGGCAGTCGCCGTCCACGGTGATCTGGTCGAGCGTGATTCGGGTCTCGACGTCCGTGCCGTCGGGGGTCTCGATGATCGCTGCCTCGCCGAGCGCCTTGATGATCAGCCCACGTGCTGAGCGGGACGGGCTGGCTGGCGTGATGCTGGCGGTGCTTGACGGGCTGCTCGTCGAGGACGTGGCAGAGGTCGTCGACGGGCTGGCGGTCGGGGTGTCGCTGAAGGGCGGCGCGGCCTCCGGTGCGGAGGTGCAGGCGGCAGACAGGGCGACGGCGGCCAGCGCCGCCGCGAGGTGGTGACGGTGCATCGGGCGGGTCTCCTTCGGGGCCGCGTCCGGTGCGGCCAGCGGGGTACCGTGCTGTCGCCCGCGCGCCCGCGGGCGTTACATCGGCTGGTCAGCCGCGCACGATACCCAGCGCCGCGTCAGCCTCGGCCAGATCCGCCTCATCAGCCTCCGGCTGGCGTAGCAGGTGCCGCCAGGTGCGGGACTCCGGTGGCAACCCGAACAGCCGGCACTGGAACCAGCGCCAGGTGCGGCGGTCGACCTCGCCCGCCTGGGAGAGGTCGACACCGTACACATGGTGGATGTCGGCCTCGATCAGGTCCCACGCCGCGAGGATGTCGCCCCACCCGAGCGAGCCGCCGCCTTGGGCTTGGATGCGCGCGAGGTCTTCCGCGTCGATGAACTCCGGGATGTCGTCCGGGCCGTCGACGCGGAAGATGCTGGGGGGCTGGCATCGTTCCCCTGCCCGTCGGTCCACACCAGGCGCGCCGCGTCCTCGCCGGACAGGTGCCAGGTGACCAGCGTCCGGTAGACGTGCTCGACCTCGGCCGCGTGCACGCCGTCGGCGAGCAGCCGGTCCCACTGGTCACCGATCAGGTCCCGCCGCAGCTGCTGCTCGTCCGCAGCCGTGAACGGCTGCTCGTCCGGCTCGCGGCCTTCGGCGGCGGCGGACTTCACGATCGCCTGCGCCTCGACCAGCATGATCCCGGCGCGCATCGGGATCGACTTCGAGAAGGCGTACTCGGTGCCCCGGATCGGCAGCACGAGCGGGTCGCCGTCGACCTCGGAGCGGAACGCGCGCAGCTCGGGGAAGGTGGACACGGGCGGTCAGTCCTCGTGGGTGTAGGCGGACAGCACGCCGCTGCCCTTCAGCGTGGCCTTGAACGGCTCGACGCCCTTCACGTCACCGCCGGGCCCGTTCCAGGACACGCTGACGCGGCCCTCGTAGCCCTTGTTCGTGTCCGTGCGGTACATCCGCACGTTGGCGTACGCCTCGTACGCCGTCACCAGTCCGACCGCCTTCAGGTACGCCTGCCCCGGGTCGTCGACCGGCGCGTTGTTCGGGCCGGTGAAGCCGTCGAACCCCTCCAGGTTCACGCTCCAGCCCCGGTGGGTGACGAGCGAGTCGTCCCAGCCCTCGCTGTCGAAGTCGGACACGTCGACCTCGGTCGCGGCGATCGGCATCTCGATCTTCGAGAGACCCTTGACCACCACGTAGTTCGGGGACTCCTCGGTACCCGTGTTGACGAGCAGCCTGTTGAAGCGCGCGGGGCGCTTCTTCAGCGGCGCGGTCATGCCGCTACCTCCATGATCTCGGGGGCGAACGAGCACGACCACACCGGCCGGCCCTTCGGGTCCTGGCCCTCACGCACTGGACCCGTGTCGTCGGCGTCGCACGACACCACGTGCACCTCGTGCTCAGTCCCGGCTGCCCACGTCACCTGCCCGGTGCCGTGCACAGCACGCCGGATCTCCATCGCGCCGTCGTACCCGGCCTGCCACCCAGCGGACGCGGCAGTACGCCGCAGCACCCGCAGCTCGGGGGTCTCGTAGCCGGACGTGTCGGTCGCCGGAAATCCGGGCTCAAGACGGATGAGCACGAGGTCGTCGGGCGCGCTGTCGGCGGGGAACTCCTCGACGTAGCACGGCACAGCGTTACCGGGGCTGTCCGGCGGGTACCGGACCAGCCCCAAGCCGTGCAGGTGCAGCGCGAGCGCCTTCGACAACATGCCGCAAGGCTCACGCGCAGGTGTCACCCGAGGTCTTTCCACACCCCCGACAGGTGATCCAGATACCGGCTGGCGTTCTTCCTCCCCGTGCCCCCGAGGTAGTGCGCCTGCCCCGTGTCCTGGTGCCGCAGATCCTCCCGCAACTCTTGATAGCGCGCGTACACGATGTCGTACGCCACCTGCCCCTCCGCGCCCGTCCCAGTCCCGCGCACCTGCACATGCCCGGACCGCGACAGATCACCCTCCTGGTACGGCACCACCGCGCGCGAGTCCGCCAACCACTGATCAGCCGTCTCCTGCACCCGCTTCACCGCCGCGGCCTCGATCCGCTCCTCGAACTGCCGCAGCAGCGCCTCGAAGTCGTCCATCAGGAGGTCCACACCTCCTGGTGCATCGCGGTCCCGTCCAGCCACACCGGCACGTCGAGGTGCTCGACGGGCCGCTCGTCGCCGTCGACCACCAGCAGATCACCGGCCCGCACCTCCGGCAACGCGGGCATCACCACGAGCGCCTGCAACGTCACCACCCGGCCCTGCCGGTTCTCGAACTGCCGCGTGGTCTTCTCCACTCGGCAACCCGGCACGTCGACCGGCGCCGCCCAGCGCGCCCCGTCGCCCTGGTCCTCCAGCTGGGCCCGGTGCTGCACGGTGTGCGACGCCGGGATGAGTCCGCCGAGCAGGCTCACCACGAGGGCACGCTCCCGCCGATCAGCCCGGCCTCGGCCAGCGCGTCCCACGCCGCCGCCGGGATGCGCACAGCCTGCTCACCGACCGCCGCGCCGCCACCGCCGGCCGAGCGCGACCCGCCGGACACGGTGAGCTTGGACGCGGTGATGGTGCCGCCAGCCGCGATGATCGCCGCCGCACCCGTCCCACCCAGCGCGACCACGGACTGTGCAGCCTCGCGCCGGGCCCGGATCGTCTCACCCACCGCCACCACCAAATGCCCCCGCTGCACCGCGTCCGCAGCCCGGTCGGTGTCCTCGTCCAGCACCGGCCACCACACCACCCGAGCCCCGAGCGTGCGCGCAGCGGAGTCGATGAGCATCTGCACCGGCCCGTCCGCGGCCGGCAGCGCCGGCCAGGTCACGCCGAGCGCGGCCTGCTGGTCGGCCCACCAGCCGCGGACCTCGGCCACGGTCGCCCAGATCACCACGCCTCCTAGAAGTCGAAGAACATCAACATGCCGCTGCCGGTGCTCGGCACCGTGAGCCCGTAGGCGCGCGCCACTGCCGCCTGGTCACCACTGGGCGCGCCGGTCGCCGGGTCGGTGGGCGCCGTGTCGATGCCCGGCTGCATGGCGCGGGCGGCGTGCGGGACCGCGCCGAGGTCGTAGAGCACGGCGAGGAACGCGTTCTGCCAGTTCAGGTCCACACCGGCCGCATCGAGTCCGCCAGCGCGCCACCGGGTCAGGGACCAGCCTCCGCGCCAGGTGCCGGTGTGCCACACCAGTGCGCCGGACGCGTGCCGGTACAGCGTCATCCCCGCCGTGCCGGACACGGTGGACGCGTAGAGCGTGCCGTTGGCGTTCGCCGAGTTCGGCAGCGTCACCGCGGTGGGGCAGAGGTTGACCAAGTTGGTGGGCTGGGCGGCGTCGCCGAGCGGCAGGTCGCCCTCGTCGCCGTACACCGCGTACGGCGTCGTGTACGTCTGACCGGTGGTGAGCGCCTGGATTGCCGCGCTGTTGCGCCAGATCGGCAGGCTCTTGCTGGCGTACGGCACGTCCAGCGCCAGCGCCACGGGCGCCGACGCCACGAACAGCTGCCCGAGCAAGTCGCTCTCCGAGCGCCGGTCGGTGTTGTTGACCTCGCCGGGTACGGCGCGGGTGTCGCGCCAGGTGCCGGTGTAGCCGCCGGGGTCGTAGCCGGTCCCGGCGTGGCCGGGGGACACGTCCTTGGTACCGGAGTCCTTGTAGCAGATCATCGTCCGGCGCGCGGTGTCCGCCGGCGCGAACCGGACCTTCCACAGCGCGACGTTGGATGAGATCGAGGCGATGTTGACGCCGGCCGACCGGGCGTTGCGCCACGCGTCGTACACCTCGGTCGTCCAGTACTCGTGGTGCCCCAGCAGCACGGCGAGCCCCGCGGTCTCCAGCACGTGCGGATCGGCGTCGAGGTCCAGGTCGGACAGGTACGTCAGGTCGTAGCCCTGCGCCTCCATCCACGCGATCATCGGGTACTCGCTGTCGAACAGACCGGTGTTGCTGTCGGTGCTGTTGACGCTGTTCGGCCGGTCGAGGCTGCACGCGTACGCGCGGTGGCCGAAGTCCCGCACGGCTCCGTCCGCGCCGGCCTGGTAGAGCGAGCGGCCCGACCACGTGCCGGTCGTCCGGTCCCCATGGTCCGTCGTCGCGCCCCACAGGTTGTAAGCGGCGAGCGTCAGGTCCGGCACCACCACGGCCACCCGGCCCGCGGGGTCACCGCGCACGACGAACTGCGCCGAGCTGATGTGCCCCGGCTCGTCGGTGCGGCGGAACAGCACGTAGTAGCGGCCCGGCGTCGCCGTGCTGGGGATCGTCCACGAGGCGTTCGTCGTCCAGGCGCACGACGTGCTGCCGAGCGTCCCGTCCACGGTCGGCGCGGGCTGCGCCACGACGGTGCCGGTGATGTTCGCCGTCACCCGGCGGGCGCCCAGTTCCTCCCAGCCGTAGTAGCCGAGCCGGAACACCTCGGCCCGCCAGGCGTGGCCCGTGCTGTCCACCTTGAACGAGACGGTGTCGCCGGGCTCGTAGGACTGGCGGTCGGTGTAGCCCGCGATCGTCGCGTCCGTGGCCGTGGTGCCGCCGTGCCAGTTCTGCCGCGCTGTGCCCGGCAGGCTGTTCTCCGCGACGATCGCGTTCGCTGCGGGCGGGTTGGTGGGCACGCCAGAGGTGTCGGTGTAGAGCGCCTGAGCGCACACCAGCCCGGCCGCGCCGCGGACCCACTGCGACGTCGCCGCATACTCGCCCGCGGCAGCGGACACCGGCCATCGGCCGGATGCCGTCACGTCGGCCACGCCCGCGGCCCAGATCAGGTCCGGCGCGCCGCCGGTGCTGGGCTGCACTCCGGCGGACACGTCGAGCTGACCGAGCGGCCCGAAGCCGCGCCACTGGTTCAGCCCGGAGTAGGGGATCGAGCCAGCGGCGGCCTCCGCCACCCAGCCCGCGATGAGCACGCCGGCGCCCGATGCCAACGTCACCGCTGTCGGGGCGCACGAGAAGTCCGACGCGCTGTTGGCGGTCGAGCCCGGCCCGTTGTTGGACCACGAGGAGAACGTGACCGGGCTCAGCTCAAGCACGTAGTAGCCGAGGTTGAAGTCCGCGTTCTTGGTGATGTGGACCGCGGTCTCACCACCGGCCGCGGTGAAGTCCGAGACGGACACGTCGAACGAACCGCCGCCGTACGTCGTCCTCTTCGTGAACGTGGTGCCGGAGCCGTCGGTGATGCGGGCCGTGCCGATCACGCCGGCCATGACGACGATCAGCGTCGACCCAGCGGTCGCGGCCTGCCCCAGCGGAACGGTGGCAGCCAACGGCCCGCCCGCAGGCAGCGAGCCGCTGATGACGGCCTGTCTCCTGGTGGCCACGTCAGTACCCCTTGGCCAGAGCGAGCACGTGCCACACGTCCGCCCCGGCGTCGTACTGCGCGCCGAGGTAGTCGGTGGTGCCCGCGGTGGTGGACAGCACCACGGCGCTGAGGTCGCTGCCGAGCCTGAACTTCGAGCCCAAGACCAGCGTCCGGCCTCCGACGGAGTCCTGCTTGATCTGCCACAGCACCCGCTGTCCGTCCACCGCGCCGGTCGGGTTGCCGAGCGTGCGGTTGCCCGCCAGCACCACGCGGAACAGCGACGACAGCGACGCGTCCGTGGCGATCGTGGTCTCGTCGGTCAGCGCCACGGGGGCCTTGACCGGGTTGTAGACGCCGATGCGCAGGTACCGGCCGTCGCCTGCGGTCTGGTCGAGCGCGTTGACGTCGCTCGCGGTCAGCGTCACCGCGCCCGTGCCGCTCGGCGACTTGCCGTTGACGGAGAGCACCATCTGCACGCCGCCGCCGTCGACCGGAGTCACCGGGGCGAGGTCCGCGAGGTCCACCGTGTCCGGGCTCGCGGGGAGCGCGATGCTGTACGTCATCGCGGGCAGGGTGCCGAACTGCGCCGTCACGTCGTACACGAACCCGTTCGGGGCGAGGTCCGTGTCGTCCGTGGCCGGGAGCTTCACGCCGACCCCACCAGAGCCGACAGCGCTGGAGGGGCCGACGATCTGCCCGCTGGAGTTGAGCTGGCACGTGACCGTCATCGGCAGCAGGGTCGCGTCCGCGCTGGCGTCCTTGAGCCACGGGTCACCGCTCGGGCGGAAGGTCACCGTGCCGTTCGTGGCCGGGGTGCCGTCGATGTAGAGGAACGTCCCGGTCACCGTGACCAAGCTGACGTTGCCCGGGATCGCCATCGGTCAGCCCTTCGCGCTGTGCTCGTTGAGCTTGCGGTGCGCGAACGCGATCACGGTCACCAGCACCGTCTTGGCCACGGTGAGCCCGAGCAGCCGCCAGTCGACGTGCTCCGCCTGCACCAGCGGCAGCGCCACGGTGGTCGCCGCGACCCCGGCATCCACCAGCAGATTCTGCGCCAGCGTGCGCAGCGCGCGGTTCGTTGCGTCGCTCATCAGTTGCCCGCCTTCTTGAACTCCGCGACCGTCGCCGCAGCCGTCGCCTGCGCGATGGCCTCCAGCGAGTGACCGGTGCCCGTGGAGATGCCGTCGACCCGCTTGGTGAGCGCGTCCACCGCGGCCGTGAGCTTGTCGACCTTGGCCTCGATGTCGGCCGTGGTCTGCCCGATCGGCTCCTTGTTCGCCCGGTAGTTCGCGGCCAGCGCGTCCCGGACGTCGCGCATCCCGTCCCGGATCACGGCCGTGGTGGTGCCGATGCCCTCGCCCGTGGCCTTGAAGTTCTGCGCGATCGCCTGGCGGATGTCCTGCACCGCGGCCAGGATCGCGGCCTCGCCCTCTGCCGACATGCCCTCTCCGATCATCGGTAGGTACTGCTTGTTCAGGTCGCAGACCACGCCGTCCACGACGACGGTGCCGTTGTTCCACTGGTACTGGTGGATGCCGTCCCGGACACCGGACTCCGCGCCGCACAGCCAGAACCGGTCAGCGTGGCCGCCGTCCTGCGCCGCGTAGATGAAGTCCCGGAACCCGTACGCGCCGGTCAGGTAGCCAGCCGGGCCCAGCACCGAGCGGGCGCCGTCGAGGAACCGCATCGCGGTGGCCACAGGGATGCCGTGCGTGGTGAGCCACGCGTCCGCGCACATGTAGATCGTGCGCCCAGCTGGCAGCGTCGCGGCCTTCGCTGAGGCCACCGCCTGCCGGGCCATGCGCACGCCCGCGTCCCAGCCGCCGGCCGGGTCGTTGGTGTTCTGCTCGTAGATCGCGTGGACCTCGATGCCGTGCGCCGTGAGGTCCGCGTACTCGTCAGCCGTCAGCGACGGCCAGCGCTGGCCCGGGAACCACAGGTAGCGGTTGACGAACCTGTAACCAGCAGCCTTGATAGCTGCGCCGGACAGGCGTCGCGCCGAGTAGTCGAGACCGGTGGAGATGACTGCGGCCATGCCCCGAGGGTCAGGCCGAGGTGTCACCCTTCGTGGGAATGATCTCCGCCGCCAACCCCAACTCCGGCGGCGGCTCCGGAGCCCGAATACCCCTGTCCGCCAGAGTCGACCGCAACTGCCAGATGTACATCCGCGCCGCCACCTGCCACGACGCCAGTGTGTTCACCTGCTTGTCCAGCGTGCCCACGTGCTTAGTCAACGACCGCACGTCGGAGGTGGCGCGCTTCGACCTGGAGGACGACAGGGCAGCGACACCGCCCAGCACCGCCGTCGCCAGCGTGGCGATTCCGCCCAGGACCAGGCCCAGGCCATCCGCGTCGATCACGTCTCCAGCTCCTCAACGGGCACGTGATCCTCCTCGGTTAGGAGGATCGGCCCCTCGGTTAGGAGGACCGGGTCGCTGCCGGGCGCGGGCACCTCGTGCGTCCACCCGGCGGCCCGGTACGCGCGCTCCAGCGACGACCCCGGGTCAGCCCACATCCGGTGGGTGTCCGGGGCGTCCGGCCACGGTGCCAGCCACGGCATCAGCAGTCCTCCACGATCCTCACGATAGGGGTGTCCCGGCGGCCCGCACCCACCTGCCCCGCAGCCGGCCTCCACCGACCACCGGGACACCGGTCTACTCGGCGAGCTTGGCGTTGATCCGCTCGGCCAGCTCCACCTTCGTGCCCGAGGTAGGCAACCCCAGCTCCCGGGCCATGTCGCGCAGCTCGTCGGCGCTGTGCTCGTCCTCGGACACCTGATCGGCCGTCTCGTCACCAGCGCCACCATCACGCTCAGCGTCCCGGCCAGCCAAGGTCGTGGCGCCGTCGTGCGACACCTGCTGGGCGGTGAGGCCCTCGGTGGTGTCGTCGTAGGTCGCGCCCTCCGCCGGTGCGGTCCCCTCCTGGGGTCGCTCCGACGGGGGCACCTCGCGCGCCTGGTAGTGCCTGCGGTACAGCGTCATCAGCGGTACCTCCGGCTCACGGCTGCGGCTGGTAGCGGACCACGCCCAGCCGGCGGGTGGCGCGGTACACGCCGTAGTGGACGTTCGTGGTGATGATCGTGGACCGGGCGAGGATGTCGCGGTCGGTCTCGATGATCGGCCTGCGCTTGTAGGCCAGGAGGATGGCGTCCTTGCGCACCAGCCGCGCCCCGGTCGCGGTGGCCCGGTTGGACACGACGAACGGGATGCCGTACGCGCTGCCGATCGCGCCGCGGAACAGGGCCGCGTTGGTGCCCAGCGCGGCCGGCGCGAACTTGTCGTCCTCCATCACCGCGATCTGCTCGGCCGGCGAGATCACGACCGCGGCGAAGCTGTCGGCCCAGTCACCCTCGTCCAGCTCGCCGAACTCGGCGATGCCCTCGGCCAGGTTGGACAGGCTGAAGGGCGCGGCGATGTCCACGCTGCCCGCGCCGGTCTTGGTGATCTCGGCGTAGATGTCCTTGTCGATCTTCGACGCGACGGACTTGGTGAGCTGGCGGCGCGCGGCGGGCTCCGGGTCCTGGATCGGGTCCATGCGGGCCTTGTCCGTCAGCTCGACGCCCTTCGCCGCTTCCTTCACGGTCATGGACTCGCCGTCGGTGTCCATCTTCACCGGGACGATGACCGCGGTCTCGGCGATGTCGTCGGCGTCGCCGATGTAGTTCCACCAGTTCATGCTGATGGTGTTGCCGGGCTGGCCTTCGAGGCGGGTGTTGACGGTGGCGAGCGGCGCGAAGCGGATCGCGTTGGGCAGATCCTCCTCCAGCATGTCCGCCCACACGTCGGGGATGATCGGGTCGAGGTCGACGCTCGTGGTCTGTGCCACGGTGGTGCTCCTGTCGGGCAGTGACGTACGGGGGTGGCCGTGTATCGCTCGTCAGCGCCCGGTGGAGTAGTCCGGGAGGTACCTCCGACACCCGCCAACGGCGGTGAGCACAGGCTGCCGGCCGGGTGTTACCGGCGTCGCCGGCCGGTGCGCTTGCGGCGTCCGGCCCGGCGTGCGCGGGCCATGGCGTTGGAGATGCGGGCGGCCTTCGTCTTCGAGTAGCCCTTGCGCCGCAGCGCCCGGTACACGCGCTCGTTCTTGATCGACGGATGCGACACGCCCGCGCCCCTCAGCGCTTCTTGGTCTGGTCGGCGAGCTGCTTGTAGAGCCCCGGGTTCGACTGGTAGAGCTTCGTCCGCTCCCCCACGTCCATCGCGCGGAACGCCTCCAGCGTCACCGTGGCCGGAGCCGCACCGGTCCGGTCACCGCCCGACGACGACGGCACCACCGGACCCGCTCCGGCCTTGAACTCCGGAGCAGCCTCCAACTCGGCGTTCACCGCCGCCGCCAGCGCCGTCGTCACCGCGGCCTCGTCAGCACGGTCGACGTCCTTCAACGCGGCCACGTGATCGACCAGGCGGATGAACGTGTCGATGCGCTTCGGGTTCACACCGGCTGCGAGAGCGAGGGCCTTGGCCTCAGCACGGTCGGCGCGCTGCTCCGCCGCCGTGGCGCGCGCGCTGGTCTCCTCCAGCGCCTTGGCCGGGTCGACGGGCTCGTCCGGGTCGGTGATGCCCAGAGCGGCGGCGAGCTTCTTCTGCTGCTCGGCCTGCTGCTGCTGCCACGTCTTCTGGGCCTTGCCGAGACGGTCGCCGATGATCTGGTCGAGGCGTTCCTGCGTGAGGGTGAGCGTCTGCGCGCCGGCGTCGGTCTTGGATTCGCCAGCGGGCTGGTTGGGGGGCGGCGACGGGACCGGCGTGGACTGCGTGGTCGGGTCGACGCTGGGCGTGGCCGGGGCCGAGTCGGTGGCGGGGGCACTCTGCGGCGCTGCGGGGGTCGTCACCCCGGCAGCGTCCGCAGTGAGTGTCACCGCTTGCTGATTTGCTCCCGGATCTCCTGCGCGAGCGTGCGCGTGACCTGTCCACGGTGGACAGCCGCACTCTGGGTTGGCTTGCCAGCGTCATCAGCAACGCGGGCGACGTGCTCCAGCGTCACCGTACGCCCGTACAACTCTTCGGCCGCGCAGGCAATCAGGTCACGCGGCATGCCAAGCAGTAGCGCCAGTTCCACGGCCATGTAGTCGCCAGCCATCGCTGGCCGAAATGCTTGGCCGGACATCGTGTCTCGCCATGCGGCGCGGGAGATGGTGAACTGGCCTGCGACCAAGTTCCCGTCGCCCCAGTAGAAGTCCGCGACGCTAACGCCCAGGACCGTTGCGAGTTGGTACAACTCGACCTCGGTCAAGGTCTGACGACCGCCTCGCTCCAGTGCAGCGAGGCGGCTCTTCGTCCACACCTCACCATGCGCCTGTTGGAGGCACCGGGCGAGCGCGTCGATCGACATGTAGAGGCTGGTGCGGATGCGGCGGACGTTCTCGCCGACGCACTGACCGAACGTGCTTGGTTCCATGTGTGGAAGTCTTGATGGTCAGTGTCACCGTGCCCGTTAGACGATGGCTGCCACGGTCGCGCCCGTCGCCGAGCTGAAGTTGAGGTGAAGCTTCCCGTCACTCTGCCTGTACTCGGGTCCGAACGGCCCGATCAGCATCCCGACGGCCGTGGTCGCCGGGACCACCACGGACCGGTCCGCAACGGCGAGCCCGTCCACGGTGCCGGGGGTGTCGATGGTGACGGTGGTCGTGGTGCCCGTGGTGCGCACGAGCAGCAGCAGATCCTCCGACCAGTCGACCTGCATCCCGTCCGGCGCGGCGGCGGCATCCACAGCGGTCATCGTCGGCTCGACCCCAGCGCGGACGGCGGTAGTTTTGGTGATGTTGGTACGTGCCATGGCCACCAGCGTTCGCGCCGGCTGTCACTCGCCGTCTCGGATCGGGATGTAGGTCTTGACGTCGTGGCACGTGCCCTGGCGCGCCGCGTAATGGGTCACCGTGACGAGATGCGGGCCGATGTCGACGTGCTGGATCGCCTTGCCCACGATCCCGAGCGAGGCGAGAGCAGCATCGACCTGGTTACGGTCGAGCGCCGCGGGCAGTGCGGGGATCTTGAGCTTGGCCATCCCCGGAGCGTGCCCGCACGCTGTCACGTGCCCTGCGGTACCTCGCGGAACCCGTCAGCGTGCAGCATCTCGGCAGGGATGATCGCCACCTCAACGTTGCCGCCGGGCGTGAGGAACCGCACCTCGTCACCGGGCAGGACGTACCAGCGCCCGCCCGCGATCGGTGGACCGGCTTCCTCGTACACCGCCGTCGCGGTGGCCAGCGATGCCTTCGCGGCCTCTTGGTCTTTGAGCAGCTCCCACGCCATGCCCGCAGTGTAGGTGAGCAGCACTCACGCCCCGACGGGGCGCTCCCGCTCGCGCCGCCGGTTCTGGCCAGTCGCGTCGGCGTGCGCCGCGATCGCCTGGTGCTTCGCCCTGATCAACCCGTTCAGCCGGCGCACGGTCGCGGTGGTCTCGCCGAGTTCCTTCGACGCGTCCCTGCGCCGCTTCAGCTCGCGCACCTCACGCTCCAGCCTGCGGAGCTTCTGCGCCGCTGCGTAGCCCTCGGGGTTGGCCTTCGGCTCGGGGACCTCGGTCAGGCCGCTGGTGTACGGGTCCGCCCGGTGCGTGCAGTTCGGGTGCCACAACCCTCCCGCGCGCGCCTCGGCGACCGTGCCCGCGACGCGGTGCCCGTCCACCTCGGACCCCACCGACACCCCGGAGATGCTGAGCAGCCGCCCCTCCCACGGCCGGCACAACCGGCACTCCCGCGGGCTGTCCGAGATCACCACCAAATCCCGGCCGCGCTCCACCATCCCGTCCAACTGACCCTCCACCGCGGCCTGCTGCGACGCCGTGCGCCCCGCCATCCGCACATAGCTGTCCAGATGCCACCGCCGGCCAGAGCTGTCGACAAACCGATCCGCGCCCTCGGCGAGCAGCCGGTCGACGCTCATCGCCACCGCCTCACGCCGCACGATCGTCCCCGTCGCCATCAGCGTCTCCGACTCGGCAATCACCCGCCGGTACACGTCCTCGTGCGCCCGGATCACCGGCACCCACGTGCCGCGCAGCTGGGCGACAAACCTGCTCACGAGCGACGCGACGCGGCCAGTGTTCGTCTCGATCGCCACCTCGCCCAGCTGCTCGGCCACGCGGGCGCCGATGCCGTAAGACTCCTCCAGCGCCGCGAGGGCCTGGTCCTCCAGCCCGGACGCCAGCCGCCGCTGCACGATGCCCAACAACTCCGCGCGCACGAGCAGCGTCTCGCCGAGCTTCCGCTCAGCCCAGCCGGTCTCGGTGATCCCGCGGGCGAGCCGGCGCGTGACTGCGGCGATCAGGCGCTCCATCGCCACGTCCCACACGTCGGTGAGCGTCTTGAGGCTGCGCCACGCCTGCTCCGGGTTGACGCCGCGCACCCGCTACTCCTCGCCGTCGACGGGCGGCTCGTCGTCCGGGTCGGTGCCGGGCGGGGGCTCGTACCCGGTCGGTTCCGGGGCGGCGAGGACGGCTTGCTCCGCCTCCACCCGCCCTACCTCGTCCTCGACCTGCGGCTCGTCCCACTCCGGGTGCGCGGTCTTCACCGCCTGGTACACCGACATCGCCTGCGCCCGGCGCAGGATCTCCACCGTCTCCGCGGCCTCCTTCGGGTCAGCCTGCTCCACCGCACGCCACTCCAACGCCGGCCGACCAACCGGCACAGGCCCGTCGAACACGACCGCGTTGATCAGCATCAGCGTCTCGGCCAACCGCTCCAACGCCGGCCGGAAGTAGCGGCGCTTCCGGTCCCGCGTCCGATACGACCGCTGCTCCCGGCGCCGCATCGCCGTCCCCGACAGCTGTCCCTCGACGTGCATCCCCATCGTCTGCGGCGCGTAGCCCGCCCGGGACACGATCTGCTCCACCAGGTGCAGCGCGGCCTCGACGTGCTCGGTGACCCGGATCTCGGGCTGAACCGTGGTGATGCCCGTCTGCTTGCCGTCGGAGTCCGGCGCCATGCCGGGCAGAGCGGTGAAATAGCGACGGGTCGGGTCGAACCGGCGGGCCGGAGTCCTGGGCTGCCGGGAGCCGAACAGGCGCCGCCGGCCCGGCTGCTCGGGCAGCACCCCGTCGAGGAACTCCGCGGGCACGATGGCTCGGGCTGCGGCTAGCTCGACGTCGCGCATCAGCGAGGCGTACACCTCGTCGAGCGAGTCGAGCAGGGACTCCTGGCCCTGGAGGTCAGAGCGTCCGTAGGGGAGCCGGTCGAGGGGTTGGGGCAGGTCGTTGGGCACGTACTCGACGAGCAGCCCTCCGTCCGGCCGGATGCCGGTGGTGTCGATGACGCCCCGCTCGTCGAGCAGTGCCGCGAGCGGCGCGGTGGCCTGGTGCTCGGCAAGGGGGGTCTGTATGCCGATGTTGGCGTTGGTGCCGCGCCACAGTTCGTGCCGGATCTGGCCCGGCTCGTGGTGCTCCAGCCAGCGCAGCACGAACCCGTTCACCGACCCCAGCTCGGTGACGAACGTGACCGCGGTGAGGATGCCGTACCGGAACGTCGGCAGCGCCTCGTCCGGGCGGACGATGGTGAGCAACGGCCGGTCCGTGAGCGCGCTGTCCCACTGGGGCCGCAGGTACACCCCGCCCAGCGCCGCGGCGACCTCACCGGCCTCCAGCAGGCTGTTGGACCAGCCCATCTCCTGGGAGATGCGCTCCCACTCGTCACCAACCGGATCGGCGGGCGCGGTGCCCGGGTCGGAGGTGTCCGTGGCGGGCATATCGTCGGTCCACTGCATCGCGGGGGTGTCGCCGAACACCAGCTCGGCCGAGGTGCGGGCGATGTCGCCGGCGAGCGGGAGGTGCAGGCTGCGCTCGGCTTCGTCAGCGACCGCGCGCCGCGTCCAGTAGCCGGCGGGAGAGGTGGGCAGGGTGTCGCAGGCGAGCGTCTTGGGGTCTCCACCCCACCAGGCGGACCAGGATGCCCAGCGGGTGCGCATGGCGTCGGGGCCCGGCGGCGGCCACGGGGTATCGGGCTTGATCAGCACACGCGCGAGCCTGCGCCCGCAGTGTCACGCGGCCAGCGCGAGTTCGTCAGCCAGCAGCGGCAGCCACGGGCGCCACACCATCCGGGCGGCCATGACCGCGTACCGCAGCGCGTCCGGCCCGTGGTCGTGGGTCTTGACCGGCTTCTCCTCGCCCTTCTTCGCTGCGTCGTCGTCCCACACGTAGCCGCACAGCTCGTCCCACAGCACCGGGCACGCCTCGCGGTCGATGAACAACCGCAGCCCCGCGACCAGGCTGGAGACCGCTTGGATACCGACGTCGACCCGGTTGTCCGCGCCACGCACACCAGGCCAGCCGTCCGCCCGCATCTGCACCCGCAGCGGTGCCGCGGACGGGTCGAGCACGGTGACCGGGGCGAGGCCGGTGTCTTCCAGCAGTTCGGACGCCCAGGTGGCCATGCGCGCGGACTGCTGCACAGCGGTGAGCTGCCCGCGCTGGCGGCCGTCGTGCTGCCACTCGCTGACCACCCACAGCGCGTCGTGCCCATCGTCGTCGGCCGCGAGCACCACCAGCACGGCGTGGCTCGGGTTGCTGGTGCCGTAGTCGACGCCGATCCACGCCGCCCGCCACCGGGACCGCGGCGGCGCCGGGCGCACGTGGTCGGCTTCGGTGAGCATCGCGTAGATCGCGCCCTCGGCTGCGACCCACAGGCCCTCGATGAACCGCTTGAACCACAGGCCGGTGAACTCGGCGGCGAGTGCCGCGACGTACTCGGGGGACAGGCTGGGGTTGTCGGCCAGTGCGAAGTGGACGACGTACAGGTTGAGCTCGGCGGCGCGGGCGATGTACTTCTTCATCAGCCAGTGCACGGGGCTGTCGGGGTTGGTGGAGGCGAACAGCCGCGCGCCGGGTACGGACAGCCGGCCGAGGAGTTGCACGAAGAACTCTTCGGGCACCAGCGTGGCTTCGTCGAGGTACGCGCCGGCGAGGGTGAGGCCGCGGAGTCGGGTTTCGGCGCGGGCGTCGTTGGCGCCGATGACGTGGACGAGGCGGCCGAGGATGCGGCAGGTGGTGGCTCCGCGGGTGTAGGTGATGGCGTTGGGTGCGATGTCGGCGATGACGTCCAACACGTTGCGGGCGATGGTGTCGCGGGTCTTGCCGATCATGGCGAGGGGGCCGGGTGGTGCGTTGCGGACGTAGAGCAGCCACGCGACGATGCTGGCGATGGTCTTGCCGCTGCGGATGGCACCGTGCCAGATGTTGATGCGGCAGACGGCGTCGAGGATCGAGTCCTTCTGCTTAGTGGAGAGGTGGGCGATCACTCGGTGCCGCCGGGTGCCTCCCGGGCGGCGCGCTCGGCGGCGAGATCGGCCGCGAACTGGTCGAGCAGGCCCACCGTGGAGTTGGTGGCGGTGGTGTCGTTGTCGAGTTTGGCGAGTTCGGCGGCGGCGCGGGTCATGCTGGTGACGGCGGCGGCCATGGCCCGGTAGTCGCCGGGTCCGGGCGGCAGGGTGGTCTGCTCGACGATCTCGCCGCCGTCCTCACCGGACAGCTTGACGACGTTGAGGTGGATGACGTCGTTGTCCATGCGGTCCACGAGGTCGCTGGCCTTGTCGAGCAGGTCTTCCTGCATCAACGCGCGCTGGCGGCGGACGTGCGCCATGCGGGTGTCAGTGGCCTGCGCGGTCTGTGCGGTGCCCTCGGCCCAGGCGTCGCCGAGACCGACGTCGTCCGCGATCCTGCCCACGGTGGTCTTGCTGATGCCGTGCCGGCGGGCGATGGATCTCACGGAGCCGTCGGGGTGGCCGGTGAGGGTGTACGCGCGGATGTCGTCCACGACGGCGTCGCGGATGTGGTCGGGGGTGCGCGGGGGGTTGGGCACAGCGGGAGCATCAACCCCCGCTGTCACCTGTTACAGCCAGCTTCCCAGCGTGAGGCGGTTGATTACCACCTGTCCCAGCACGCCCAGCGCGAAGCCGGACGCGAGCATGGCGAGTCCGATCATCAGATCGTTCATCCTTTCAGGCTGCGGGCCCGCTCGGCCTGCCGGTTGAGTGCGGCCGCGAGGTGGTCGGCGGCGTCCGGGTTGAGGTCCATGAAGAACAGCGGAGCCAGGGTGGTGTTGCTGTAGACGTGCAGGTGGACAGAGCCGTCGGGGTTGACGGTCACGCTCCACGTGCCGGGGCCGTTGGGCTTGATCGGGTCCATGGTGCTCCTCAGGCGGCGGCGAGCGCCGGAGATTCGACAGGTGCTGCACGGCGGTGTGCGGGAAGGTCGAGCGGCAGCAGTAGCTGGCCGGGGCAGAGGCGTGCGCGGCCGACGCGGACGGGGCGGACGAGGACGAGCAGCGGGGAGGACCAGGCGTCGCGGCGTCGTGCTGCGGTGCGGGCGCGCCCGCGCCGGTCGAACTCGTACACCGCGTGCGCGCGGCGGCAGTCGGCGCAGGTGCAGCCCCACTTCACCCGGCGCGAGTTGGTGCCGTGCTCGGGCGGGTCACCCGGCATCTCGTAGCCGTGCTCACGGGCGACGGCCTTGCGGTCACGGTAGTCCAGCCCACCCCAGATCCCCCAGCGCTCGCGCCGCTCCAGCGCGCCGACCGCGCACTCGACGCGGACCGGGCACACCGAGCAAATCGTGCGGCAGGCGAGCGCCTCCGGGGTGCTGGGCCGGGCGTCCACGAAGTCCAGCTCGGGGAACAGGCGGCACGCGCCCCGCTCGTGCCACTCGGGCACGGAGCGGGGCACGCGCGGCAGGTCAACGCTGATCGTCAACCGGCACCTCCACCAGCGTCATGACGAGGTCCATCCGGATCTGGCCGCACTGGCATGACGTCGGCTCGCCGTGCTGGAGGGCGCCGATCCAGTGGCCGCCGTCGAGGCAGCGCCGGGCCGCGCGCATCCGCGTGACGTCCTCGGGCAGGTCGTCGGTCACAGGCCCTCCTCTGCTGGGGTGTCGGGGCAGCGGGTGCGGTCGGGGTGGCCGGCGGCCCAGGTGAGCAGGTCGTCACCGGGCGCCGGGAACTCGAAGTCCGGTTGCGGGTCGTCGGAGGCCATGGCGAGCAGCAGCGCCAGCGAGGTGATGAACAGGGCGGTGGCCGCCGCGATGATGCCGCCGAGCATCCGCCTCACCGCCCCAGCTCCGCGCTGTGCGCTTCGACGGTGAGCCACAGCCGCCGGCGTCCGGGGCCGTAGTGGATGACGGGGGTCTGCTCGTGCACGTACACGTCGGTGTCGTCCGGGACGAGTCCGGCGTCGACCAGGCCGTCGATCGCGGGCTTGGACGAGGCGGTGAGGTTCATCGGGTCACGCTTGCGGACCTCGTCGCCCGGCTGGTAGTTCAGGGTCACGGTGAGCCGCGTGCAGCGGCCGACGCGGGCGTTCGTCGCTGCCACGCGCACGGCTTGACGGACGACCTTCTTCCGGGCCGCTTCCTCGCGCCAGTGGAGCCGCTGGTTGTGGTTGAGCGGCGGAACACCCTGCTGGCCGTAGCGCGCCACGTACAGCGGGATCTCGACCTCGATCATGTCAGCCATGACGCTTCTCCGGGGCGGTGTCGCGGTGCCGGTTGCTGCCGGCGCACTGCGGGCCTTTGCGTCCACTCCGGACGCGGTGCGGGAGCCGGTTGCCCGTGCACTGGTCGACGCGGATCGCGCGCCGGCCGCACCAGGTGCATCGGCAGGTCTCACACGGTGACGCCACGGTCCACCTCCACAGACTCGAACGGGTCAGGTCCGACGCCCGGTCGCCAGCGCATCGCGCCGGGGTACTCCACCCCGAGGCCGAGGCACAGCGCGCAGCCGGGCCGGCAGCACTCCTCATCAGACACGGCGGGCCCCCTTCTCAACGGGCAACTTGGTGTGGCACGGCGGCTTCCACGTCGACACGTGCTCGGTCGTGCCGGTGCGCGGGTCGTGCCGGTAGCCGGGCAGGCCGCACGCACCGCAGCCGACCCCGTGCAGCAGGAACGGGCCCTCGCGCATCACTCGCCCCTGCCCGGCTTGAGCACGCGCGGCAGGTGTACGTGCAGGTGCCGCACCTCGTGGCCGGTCTCCGCGGCGACGTACTCCGCGATCGCGACCGAGCGGTGTCGGCCACCGGCGCAGCCGACGGCGATGGTGTCGTCGGGGTGCTGCCGGGCATAGGCGACGAGCAGGGCGGCGCGGTCGCGGGCGCCCTTGGTGGTCCACACGACCTGCTGGACGCGCGGGTCGAGGCCGGTGGAGTCGCGCAGATCGTCGGACATGCGGGCGGGGTCGCGGAGGCTGTTGCGGACGTCGAGGGTGAGGTCGGCGCGGGGTGCGGGGCCGTGGAGGTAACCGAAGCTGACGATCATGACTGCTCCTCGGTGGTCGGGGTGTCTGCGTCCTCACGGGAGGACGGCTGCTCGTCGGGCGCGTCGAGCGGGCCGGTGCAGCAGGTGCAGTCGTCTGCGCCCGTGCAGGCGGGAGACGGCTCGGTTGCGGGTGTCGGGTCCGTGGCGGGGGCGGACAGCCACGATCGGATGTAGCCGGTCACGGCCCGCAGGACCATGTCCGTC
>Ga0196958_10000204_pt1 | contig 19484 bp, 17 predicted proteins | sample S1v_10metaG_FD_148654 | JGI IMG/M metagenome (GOLD analysis project Ga0196958, IMG submission 148654) | Soil microbial communities from Anza Borrego desert, Southern California, United States - S1+v_10 | ecosystem: Environmental > Terrestrial > Soil > Desert | place: USA: California | collected...
GATCGCGCACGGCCTGGCGGGAAAGCTGCGGTTGCTGTCCGTCGGGGCACGGCGCCGGACGGGGCCGCCGGCTCCCACGCCCGCCGACCCGTTCTCGCGCCGCTCGGGGACCGGCGCCGTCTACCGCGCGGGTCGCGCTGCGACGTCGGCGGAGGCGCGGCGTCGCCGGACCCGACCCCACGGCTTGATCACCGACAGCGCGATCGCGAGCAGGAGCAGGGTCGGGGAGACCGTCGGCGGGTAGACGAGATCGCTCAGGTCGAACGTCACCGCTTCGCCGGCGGCGAGGCGACGGGCCAGGTCGGCCTGCTCGGTGACCTCGGAGCGCAGCGAGACGAGGACCAGCCCGGTCAGGACCAGGTTGAGCCCGAGCTTGACCGCCACCCACCAGTAGCGGAGCAGACCCCACCTGCTGCCGAGGCCCAGGACGATCCCGGACAGCAGGCAGAGCAGGCCGCAGGCCAGCAGGGGCCAGATCGCCACCAGCTCGAGGGCGCGCAGGCTGGACACGAGGGTGCCGGGATCGTCGGCGGTCATCGCCGTGGCGATCAGGACGGCCATGGCGACGTCGACGCCCAGCCATGATCCCGCGGCGGCGATGTGGACGATCAGCACGGCCCGTCGGGTGCGGGCACCGAGTCGGCGCGTCGTGCCCGCCGAGGTCGAGCGGGCCGCCGCCGTGGTCACGACGTGGCCCCGGAGCGGCGCGCAGAGCGCGACCGAGCGCCGGGTCGGGAGATCCCCGGCAGGGCGGCCGCATCGATCATCACGACGTTCCCCGCGTCGTGGTCGCTGACGTGCTGCATGGGCGGAGCCTGCGCGGCGCACCCGCTCGTGTCGTCCGTCCGCGGACGACGTCGCGGGTACGGCAGGGGACGTAGCAGGGTTCCGCCGTGCCGTCACCGGTGCTTCGTCGCTGCCCGGGTCGAGGCGTCCTGGCCGGGCCGGCGACGGTCGTCGCCGGTACTCACCGCCGCACGTTCAGGAACGACTTCAGGACGCGCCGCCCGCGGACTTCCCACCGCACCACGGCGTCCTGCTCGATGACGTAGGAATCGCCGGGCCGGTAGTCGTGCACGCGCCCGTCGGCGTCGGTGATCGTCACCCTGCCGTCGAGGATCGTGGCGTGTTCGGTGAACGGGAAGGTGATCTCGACGACGCCGGTGGTGGCCTGGAACACCCCGGCGGTGACGGTGCCGACCTGGTGGTCGACGCGCGCGGAGATGCGGGGATCGCCTTCGAGGACCTTGCCGCCGAGGTCGGCCGGGTCGCCGAGATCCACCAGCTCGGTCTCCGGGACGGCCTGGTGAGGTCGGTAGATGATCATGGCTCTGTCTCCTCCGTCCATCGATCCGGTCGTTGATCCGGTGATCACCACGAGGCGTGGAAGGCCAGCGGGCCGCGCATGGTGAAGTCGCGGCGGAGGACGACCGGGTGGTCCGGGTCCGGCCGCAGTCCCGGCAGGCGCCGCAGGAGGGTCTCCAGCGCGATGCCGACCTGCATCCGGCCCAGCGGCGCCCCGGGACAGAAGTGTGGTCCCAGGGCGAAGCCGAGGTGGTGGGTCGGCGTACGGGTCAGGTCGAAGACCTCCGGGCGGGCGCACAGGGCCTCGTCCCGGTTGGCCGAGGCGTACACCAGCAGGACCTCCGCGCCGGCGGGCAGATCCCTCCCGGCCAGGCGTGTCGGGCAGGTCGTGACCCGCAGGAACCCGTGCACGGGGTTGTCGAAGCGCGCGACCTCCTCGACGGCACCGGGTACGAGGTCGGGCCGCTCGACGAGCAGCTCCCACCGCTCCCGCTGCTCCAGCAGCCGCACGAGGCCATTGCCGATCATGGCCACCGAGGTGGTGTGTCCGGGCAGCACGAGCTCCTGGGCGGCGGTGAGCATCGAGGCGGTCTGCATGAACTCCAGCGGCGCCCGGCCCGGCGCCAGGGCGGCGGCGATGGCTCCCAGTGCGTCGTCGCGCGGGGCCTCGCGGCGCCGCTCGAGGTGGTCCAGCAGCAGACGCTGGAAGGCCTGCAGGTCCCGGGCCGCGGCGACCTGGGCGTCCTCGTCCAGGCGCGCGAAGGTGAGCGCGGAGACCGAGACGGAGCCGCGCTTGACCACCGGGAGGTCCTCGGGGTCCAGCCCGGCGATCTCGGCGATGGTCTCCAGGGCCAAGGGGTAGGCGAACTCCTCGACGAGGTCGGCCCGGCCGTTCTCGACGAACCCGTCGACCAGTGCCTCGGCGCGGCGGCGCAGCAGCGGCCGCAGGCCCGCGACCTTCTTGGGCGCGACGGCGCGGTTGAGCAGGGCCCGGAACGGGCGCTGCACCTCGCCGTCGGTGGTGATCGACGCCTCGGTGAGCGGGTGGCACTGCATGAGCACCTGCATCGCCCTCGGCGACACGGGCGAGAGGGGACGCAGCGCGTTCGCCGAGCCGAACACCTCGGGCCGTCGCAGCGCGTCGCGCACGTCCTCGTAGCGGGTCACGATCCAGGCGTCGAATCGCGGCGAGTAGAAGATGGGCGCGGAGTCGCGGGCCGCCGCGTAGATCGGGTACGGGTCGTCGAAGTGCTCGCCGAGCGGGTCGAAGCACTCCTCGAGGGTCGTCGTCGCGGTCATGTCCGCCTCCGTCCGGAACTGCGCGCGCGTCAGCGACCGGTCCGGAGGGACGGGATGCTGTCGCGTGGGGGCGCGAGGATGGGTCGTCGTCAGGGGATCGGGATGTCGGTCACCTCGACCGCCTCGGTGCGCGAGGCGACGTAGGGCGGCAGCAGGGCCAGGGCCGCCGCGGCGTCGGCGACCTCGACGGTCCACCAGAGCTGGTGGCCGCCGGTCGCGCAGGAGCCGAGCGTCGCGGTGTGCCGCAGCGGGCTCCGCGCGCCCTTCCACGCGGCGAACACCACGCGGCACTCCTGTGCGGTGTGGCGGTGACAGAGCTGGTAGCGCGGCACGCACCCACGATGGCGTGGGCGCGGACGGTGCGAACACCGGGGAAATCCCTGACCGGGAACGCCTGGTGGTCGGGGGGCGCCGTGCGTCGCGACCCTCCGCGCTCCCGGGGTCACCCATCGTCGAGCAGGACCGGGCGTCGTCCGTCTGGTCACCGCCGGTGTAGGACGCCGTGCAGACCGTGCTCCTCCGAACGGTTCATTGTCGGGCGTGATCGCGCGTCGGCATCCTCGGTCGCGGCGACGCGCGGACGATCGGTGGGAGCGCCGATGACGGTCGAGGACAGCGTGGCCCGACGGGCGCCCCTCGTCGGGCGCGAGACCGAGCTGGGCGTGATCGAGCGTGCCGTGGCGGCCGCGGGCTCCGGCCGTCCCACGTGGCTCTCGATCGGCGGGGAGCCCGGCATCGGCAAGACGCGGCTGCTCGACCAGCTGTGCCGACGCGCGGACGAGCGGGGCCATCTGGTGTTGGCGGGTCGTGGGATCGAGCTCGAGCGGGCGGTGCCGTTCGCCGCGCTGGTCGACGTCCTCGACGACTACCTCGGCTCACTGGACCCCCGGTGCCTGGCTCCGTGCGGGCCCGAGACCCTGGGGGAGCTCCGCGCGGTGTTCCCGTCGCTCGGCGCCGCCCACGACGGAGCACCCGCGCCGCCGCCGGCACCCGCCGAGCGGTACCGGACCCATCGTGCGATCCGGGCGCTGGCCGCGCGACTGGCCGCCTCCGGCCCGCTCGTGCTGGCGGTCGACGACCTGCACTGGGCGGACGCGGCCTCGGTCGAGCTGGTCGCGTACCTGCTGCGCCGGCCGGTGCCGGGGGTGCTCGTCGCCGTCGCCGCCCGGAGCCACGCCGTGCCCGAGGCGGTGGCCGGCGCGATCGCCGCGGCCGAGCGCGACGCCGAGGCCGGGGCCGGTCCCGCGGGTGCGGTCGTCGGACGGCATCTCGAGCTCCGGCCGCTGACCCGGGCGGCGACCGACGCGCTGCTCGGCGATCAGGGGGCGGACGCGCGTCGCCGCGACGAGGTGTACCGAGCGGCGGGCGGCAACCCGTTCTACGTGCTGCAGCTCGCCCGCTCACACGCGCCGTCACCCCCCGTCCCGCTGCTCACGGCGACCGATGACGTGCCACCGGCGGTGCTCGCGGCGACGGCCGCGGAGGTGGGGGAGCGTTCGGCGGTCGCGCAGGACGTGGCCCGGGCGGCCGCCGTGGTGGGTGAGCCCTTCACCCCGGAGCTGGTGGCCGCGACCGCCGGGGTGGACGACGACGTCGTCCTCGCCGCGGTCGACGAGCTGATCGCGGCCGACCTCGTGCGCGCCACGGTCGTGCCGCGCCGCTTCGTCTTCCGACACCCGATCGTCCGGCACGCGGTGTACGCCTCCGCGAGCGCGGGCTGGCTCCTCGCCGCCCACGCGCGCGCCGCGGATGCCCTCGCCGCCGCCGGCGCCGGCGCCCTCGAACGGGCCCCGCACGTCGAACGTGCCGCCGGGGGTCGGGACGCGGGCGCATCGGCGCTGCTGGCCGAGGCCGGCGAGCGCAGCCTCGGGCGGGCGCCGGCCGAGGCCGCGCACTGGTTCTCGGCGGCGCTGCGCCTGCTCCCGCCCGGGAGCGACCCGTCCCGCCGTCTCGTGCTCACGGCCACCCGGGGGCGCGCGCTCGCGGCCGCGGGACGCCTCGCCGAGGCACGGGGCGCGTTCGACCAGGCGCTGGAGATGCTCCCCGTCGACGACACCGTGCTGCGCGGGAAGCTGCTGGCGGCCTGCGCCGGGCTCGACAACCTCCTCGGCCACCACGGCCAGGCCCGCAGCCGGCTGGTCGATGCGCTCGACACGCTCGGCGACCCGCACTCGGCCCCCGCCGTCGCGATCAGGATCAGCCTCGCCGCGGACTGCTTCTACACCGGTGAGTTCGACGAGATGCGCCGCTGGGAGCACGCCGCGCGCCAGGACGCCGCCGCGCTGGGCGACCAGACCGTGCTCGCGGTGGCCACCGGACTCGTCGCCGGCGCCGACTACATGACCGGGGACGTCGCGGCGGCCCGCGGCGCGACGGCCGAGGCATGCGGCCTGCTCGAGCGGCTCGACGACATCGGCCTGACCGAGCACCTCACGGCGCTGACGTGGTTCGGGTGGACCGAGGGACACCTGGGGCACCTCGCGGACAGCCTGGCCCACCTCGACCGCTTCGCCGGGGTCGCGCGGCTCACCGGGCAGGAGCACCTCCTCCCGCTGATCGACGTCGGCCGGGTCTACGCCCTGCTCTGGAGCGGTCGCGTCCGCGAGGCGTCGGAGGTCGCCGACCGGGCCGTCGACGCCGCCCTCTTCTCCGGCAACGGGCTGTTCCGTGCCGCCGCGGCCGCGGCACGGACCTGGTCGGCCCTGCTGGCCGGCGACGTGGCCGACGCCGTCCGGACCGGCGAGGAGGCCGTGGTCGTCGCGGGTCCCGAGCCGGACGTGGTCGCGGTGACGACCCGCTTCTTCCTCGCCGAGGCCCGGCTCGAGGCCGGGGAACCGGCACGCTGCCGCGACGGCCTGGTCCTCGCGGCCGGGGGCGAGGGACTGCCCCTCATCGAACGTCCCCTGCGCCCTCGCTGGTTCGAGGTGCTCACCCGCGCGGAGCTCGCCCGGGGCGACATCGACGCGGCGGGCCGGTGGGCGTGCCGCGCCGAGGAGACCGCGAGCGGGCCGGCGCGGATCGCCGTGCGCTCGTCGGAAGCACGACGGGCGAGCGCGGCGGTGGCGCTCGCCGCGGGGGACCATGCCCGAGCTGCCCTCGCGGCCGCGGAGGCCGCCGAGCTCGCCGACGCGGACGGCGCGCGCATCGAGGCGGCGCGGGCCCGCATCGTGGCCGGTCGCGCGTGCGCGCTGGCGGGGCGTCGGACGGAGGCCGTGGAGATGCTGGAGCCCGCCGAGTCGGCGCTGGCCGACTGTGGCGCCCGGCGCCTGCGCGACGAGGCGGCTCGGGAGCTGCGCCGGCTGGGTCGGCGCGTGCCGCGGGGCGGGCGCTGCCCCGGGTCGAACGGGTCGGCGGCCGGCCTCGACGCCCTGAGCCGTCGGGAGCGCGAGGTCGCCGAGCTCGTGGCCGACGGCCGGTCGAACCGCCAGATCGCCGCTGCGCTGTTCGTGTCGGCCAAGACCGTCGAGACCCACCTGGCCAAGGTCTTCACGAAGCTCGGGGTCTCCTCCCGCGCGGCGGTCGCCGCCGCGATCGGCCGGGACGGCCGGTAGCGCCGTCGGGGGAGCGGCGGCCCCGCGGTCAGCCCGCGGCGCGCAGCGGAGCCGGGTTCACGCGGCGGCGCGGCCGATCGCGAGACGGGTGTCAGCGATGACGAGGTCGGGTTGGCGGACCTGGATGTAGTGATCGCTGCCCGTGGCGAGGGTCTGGGGTGTCTGGGGACGGAGGTTGACCACGCTTGCCTGGACCTGCGGCCACAGGCGTTCGATGTCGGCGCCGGTGAGACCGGCCGGCAAGGTCGGGGGCAGCCCGCCGAACGGCTCGGTCTTGCTGATGACCGCGAGCGGTATCGGTCGCATCGGGGGTGCCGCGTCGAGCTGGGCGATGCTGGCGTCGAGGTCGATGCGCTCGGCGGTGGGATCGTTCTGGGTGCCGGTGGCGCTCAGCAGCTCCCGGTAGGCGGGCCACTGGTCGCCGAACAGTCGTGGAACCTCGGGGGCGAAGGAGTCGACGAGCACCATCGCTTCGACGTCCTCGGGGTGGGTGCGCTGGTAGAGCCGCGAGAACAGGCCGCCGAGCGAGTGGGTGACGAGGACGTAGGGCCCGGGAACGTCGGCCGCGCTCAGCAGGGTGCGCAGGTCGGAGACGATGTCGGCCGCGGTCCGCGGCATCGGCACCGGGGTGCTGCGGGCGGTCACCGATCCGACGTCCTCCGCATACCGCAAGGTGCCGGGACGGTCGTAGGCGCAGACCCTGGTGAAGCGCGCGATGCCGGGGAGCACAGCTTCGCCCGCGGCCGGCGGGGTGACTTCGGCGAGACTCCAGAGGTCGGCGGAATCGTGGTAGCCGGATTCGAGGACGACCGTGGGGCTGCCCCGGCCGCGGCACTCGAGGAAGATCGAACGGCCGCCGCCGACGTCGACCGCTCGAGCGAAGTCCGCCTGGGGCTGCGGGCCCGGCGGCGTCCCGCTGCACGCGGCGAGCACCGTGAGGACGACGGCCCCGACGGCCCCGACGGCCATCCGGGACAGCCGCGACGACCTTGCGCCATGGCGGGTCACAGCGGCCATCCTGTCGAACCCGGGCCGTGACGGACATCCTCTGGATCCGATCCGGAGGGCCGGCGGACGCGGAACCAGGGGCTTGTGGTCGGGGCCGGGTCGTGCCACAACGTCGGCGTGGGAGACGGTCGGCACAGCAGGTGGGTCGGCTCGATGCCGGAGATCTACGACCGCTGCCTGGGCGCTGCGGTCTTCCGCCCGTTCGCCGTCGACATGGCCCGCCGGGCCGCACGCCTCCGACCGAGGCGGGTGCTGGAGATCGCCGCCGGGACCGGCGTGGTGACCGCGGAACTCCTCGCGGCGGCCCCCGCCGCGCAGGTGACCGCGACCGACCTGAACCCGGCGATGGTCGAGGTGGGCCGGAAGCGTGTTCCCGGGGCCGCCTGGCGGCCGGCGAACGCGTCGGACCTCCCCTTCCCGGACATTGCGTTCGATCTGGTGGTGTGCCAGTTCGGGGTCATGTTCTTCCCGGACAGGACGGCGGCGTACGCCGAGTTCGCCCGGGTGCTGGCCCCCTCCGGCCGCATCCTGTTCAACACCTGGGACACGATCGACACCCACGGCTTCGCCCGGGTCCTGCTCGACGGCCTGGAACGTGCGTTCCCCGGCGACGTTCCCCCTTTCCTGGCGGGGATCCCCCATGGCTACACCGACCTCGAGGTCGTCGCGGCCGACCTGCAGCGCGCCGGGTGTGAGGTGGACTCGGCCGAGTCCGTGACGCTCGAGGGACGCGCCGATGCGGTGTCGGACGTCGCGACCGGCTTCTGCACCGGGACCCCGCTGCGCGGGGAGATCGAGGCCCGCGGTGACCTCGCCGCGACCACACGGTCGGTGTGCTCGGAGATGATCGCGCGCCTCGGTGAAGGCCCCGTCTCGGCGCCCATGACGGCGCACGTCGTGCAGGCGCGGCCCCGCGAGGATCGGTGACCCCACGGCGGGAGCGAGGACCTCAGTCGGCCGTGCGCTCCTGCGCGAGCACGGACTCCAGGCGGCCGATGACCTCGTCGAGGCGACGGCGCGTCTCCGGCGTCGCACCGAGGTCGCGGGTGTCCGGCCACGAGGCGACCTCGGCCTCGGCCTCGGCCGCCCACTCGTCGAAGGCCGACAGGATGCGGGCGACGAAGTCGGCGAAGAGCACGCTGATGTGCAGCCTGTCCGGGAACGGCCCGCCGTCCTGCCGGTAGTCCCGGACCTGGGCCAGTCCCAGCCGCAGCTGCTCCCTCAGGGCCGCACGCGTGGTGGACAGCGCCTCGAGGAGGTCCTGGACCGAGCCGTGGTCGGCGTAGAGCACCCGGAGCAGGGCCTCGGACTCCACCCGCGGCGGGGACGGCGCCGTCGCCAGCCACGCGCCCAGTGCGCGTTCCCCCTCTGCGGTGATCGCGTAGTGGGTCCGGCTCCGTCCCCCGGACGCCGAGGGCTCCTGGGTGGCGGTCGCGAGGCCGAGCCGCGCCAGGCGTTTCGGCTCGTCGTACAGGACGCTCTCCGTCTTCGGCCAGCAGTGGTCGAGGCTGCGCCGCATCTGCTTGGTGAGCTCGTAGGCGGTCCAGGGCCGGATGGCCAACATCCCGAGCACCGCGTACGAGGTCGTCGACAGCATTCCTTGACCCTACTCCGATTCGGAGTACTGTGGCAGCTACTCCGGATCGGAGTACCAACCTCACGGAGGAGGGATCGTGGATGCGACGACGAGCGATCAGCGGCTGGTCCTGCGCGACGTACACGACGTCGCCGAGCGCCTGATCACGCTGGTCCAGGAGGCCCCCGATCTCGACGCGCGGCTCCCGGGTGGTTCGTCCTGGACGGTCGCGCAGGCGTTCGCGCACGTCGCCAGCGTGGTTCCCCGGTACGTCCTGGGCCCTCGCGCCGGGGTGGCCGTCGTCGACGACGCGGCCGACCTCCCCGCCTACAACGAACGCGCCCTCGGTGACCTGGCCACGGACGACGTCGAGGAGCTGGCAGCCCAGGTGCGCTCCGCTCTCGTCGAGCTCACCGAGCTGGTGGACGAGTTCGGCGACGAGCCGCCGAGCGTGCGGTTCCACGGCGGCGAGTACGTCCGGGCCGACGTCGGGCTGGGGATCCTGCTCGGCGAGCTCGTGATCCACGGCTGGGACATCGCCCGGGCCGTCGGTCGCCCCTGGCCGATCGAGCCGCACCAGGCAGGGGTCATCGTGCGCGCGCTGCACCCGATCCTGCCCGGGTGGCTCGAGCCGCGACGAACGGCGGGCCACACCGCCACGTACGAGGTCCGGCTCCGCGGCCAGGGCACCCATCGCTATGTCTTCAGGGAGGGTCGTCTGGTGGTCGACCCACCGGACCCGCCCGCACCGGACGTCATCATGTCGTGCGAGCCGGTGACCTACCTGCTGGTGCTCTACCGCAGGTGCGGTCTGCTGCGGGGAGCCCTCGGCGGCGGGCTCCTCGCCTTCGGCCGCAGGCCGTGGCTGGCGCTGTCCCTGCCGAACCGCTTCCACCGGCCCTGAGCACGGGCGGGTCCCGCCCCGGCCTCCCGCGGCGGGGACGCGTCGTCGCCGCCCGTGGGGCGCACGCGGCGGCGGGCCACCTCAGCTGATCGAGCTCCGTGCGTCACCGCGGAGGAGCCGTTCGGCTCCGTCGGTGAGCTCGGCGACGATCTCGGCGGCGGGGAGGATCTCGCGGACCGCGGCCACCCCTTGACCCGCGTAGAGGGCCATGGCGGCGACGTCGCCGGTGGTGGACCTGGTGGGTGCCATGGGCCCGAGTCGTGGCACCGGGACCGTGGCGTCGCCGAGCACGATCGTCGCCACCGGGTCGGCGGTACGGGTCCGCGCGGTGGTGATGCAGGTGCGCAGCACCCGGTGGGGGGCGTCGGGCCACGTGGTGGAGAACGCCTCGGTGAGCTCGGTGTCGGCGGCGACGGCACCGACGAGGGCCTCCCGATAGTCGGGGTGGACGTCGGCCTCGGCCGCGGCGAGGAACCGGGTGCCGATGCGGGCGGCGCCGGCCCCGGCGGCGAGCACGGCGGCCAGACCCCGGGCCGTGGCGATCCCGCCGGCGGCGACGACGGGCACGTCGACGGCGTCGAGCACGGCATCGAGCAGCGGCAGGAGCGCGGTGCTGCCGCGGACGTGCCCGCCGGCCTCGATCCCTTGCGCGATGACGAAGTCGCAGCCGGCCTGCTCGGCGGCGACGGCCTCGCCGGGCGATCCGACCTGCCACGCGGCCAGCGCGCCGTGGGCGTGCACCCGTTCGACCAGGGTGTGGTCCGGGTCGCCGTAGAAGAACTCGACGTAACGCGTCCTGGAGGCGGCGACGTCGACGGCGTCGGGGTCGAGGAACGGGATCAGGACGTTGACCCCGACGGGGCCGGCGGCCCGCGCGACGAGCTGGTCGAGCATCGGTGCCAGCGCGGGAGCGGGCAGCATGTGGGGGGCGACCGTGCCGGCGCCGCCGGCCCGGGCCACGGCGGCGGCGAGATCGGGCCCGGCGACCCAGCCCATGCCGGCCAGCTGGATCGGCGCCCGACACCCGAGCAGCTCGGTGAACCTCGTGTGCATGCTGCTCGCCCCTACGGGTGGTCCTCGCGGCCAGGGATGCGCAGGAAGATACTCCTAGCTGGAGTATCGTCAAGGACGCGTCGGAGCTGACCTCGGCGTCGCCTCGCGCCGGAGCGACCACCATGTGCCGGCCGCCCAGCTCAGGTGGAGGCACGCTCCTGGCTGGCCCCGTGGTGGGTCTCGTGCGCCGCCGACCCGCCGTGCCAGTCCAGGCAGAACACGGTGGCGTCGTCGCGCAGGTCGCCACCGGTGACCTGGAGCAGCCCCGCGCCGAGTGCGTGGACGACCTCGCGCGGGTGCAGGTGGGCCGTGTCCCGGAGACCGGTGTGGAAGTCCAGATCGGCGGCGTTCCGTTCGAGCATCCCGTCCGTGACGAACACGATGCGGTCGCCGGGTTCGAGCGCGAGCGGCTGCACCCGGAAGGATCTGCCGGGCTCGAGGCCGAACGGCAGGTCGATGGCCAGCTCGATCTCCTCGACCTGGCCCCGACGCAGCCGGAAGGGACGCGGATGACCCGCGTTGACGATGACCGCGCTCTCCCGGTCGAGGTCGATCCGGACGACCTGGCCCGTGACGAACCAGCCCACGGGGGAGTGGGCCGCGAGCTCGTCGTTGGCGCTGACGACCTGCGAGCGCAGGTCCGCGCCCGCACGTCGGGCCTTGCGGAGCGCCCCGACCAGGACCGTGGCGAGCATCGCCGCGTCCACGTCGTGACCCGCGGCGTCGGTGATCGACAGGTGCAGGGTCCGTCGATCGAGCGCGTAGTCGAAGGTGTCGCCGCCGACGGTGCTCGAGGGCTCGAGCCAGCCGGCGAAGGTGGACTGCCCTGCCTCGCAGGTGAACGCGGGTGGCAGGAGCCGTCGCTGGATCTCGGCGGACAGCGACAGGGCGGTGGTGCGCGCTCCCCACTCGAACAGGTCCGTGTAGTGCCGGTTGACGATGACGACATGGCCGAGCACGTGTCCGATACCCGCGATCTCCGTGAGTTGTCGGGCGGTCGGGCGGGTGGTGAGCAGGAGGTCCATCGCGCCGATGACGTCTCCGCGGACGGTCACCGGTGCGGTCACCCGTGCGCCCTCGTCGAGCTCGCGGACCGCGACCTGCTGGGTGCGCAGCACTTCCTCGTACACGGTGCTCGTCAGGGGCACGGACTCGGCGTCCTCGGTGACCTGTGTCCGCCGACCCGTCGCGACCAGGGTGCGCCCGAGCCGGACGAGACCCCGGCCGCTGTGGTCCACGACCAGGAGGCTGACCTCACGCGCTCCGAGCACCGCCGCGAGCTCCTCGGCGGCGACGTCGATCGCGTCGACGGGCGACGCTGCCTCGACGCGCTCCAGCAGCGTCCGGAGGTCCGGCCCCCGCTCCTCCGCGTCAGACATGCGGTGAGCATAGGGATCCACGGGGAGGTGCCGGCCCGATCGGGACGGGCTGCCCGACGGCGGACCGACCGGAGGCTCGGCCCGGTCGCGACGACCCGCTCACTACCTCCGCGTGACCATCGGCGCGTGGTATCGCTCGTTCGGCCGACGTGTGTCACCGCAATGCCGCGACATCCTTGCCCAGTGCGACGACGAGTGATCGACGCGGCACGCCAAGGCTGACGAATTCGGGCGGGGACTCGGCATGACTGGTGCAGGACGGGCGGGGCGGGCCGGCGTCGCGGCCTCGGTCCTGGAAGCGGTCGGCGGCACGCCGTTGGTGCGGCTGCGTCACGTCGTGCCCGAGGGTGGCGCCGAGGTGCTGGTCAAGCTCGAGGGCGCCAACCCCACCGGGAGTTACAAGGACCGGATGGCGGTCGCGATCGTCGAGGGCGCCCGACGGCGGGGTGCGTTGCGACCGGGCCAGCGCGTCGTCGAGTTCACCGGCGGGAGCACCGGGTCGTCGCTGGCCTTCGTCTGCGCGGTCACCGGCAACCCGGTCTCCCTCGTCACCTCCGACGCGTTCTCGCCGGAGAAGCTGCGCACGATGCGGGCGTTCGGGGCCGACCTCACCGTCGTGCCGAGCCGGGAGGGACGGATCACGCCGGACCTGTTCGTCCGGATGCGCGAGGAGGTCGACCGGATCGTCGCCGACGAGGGCGCGTACTGGACGGATCAGTTCCACAACACCGACGCGCTGACCGGCTACGCCGAACTGGGCCGCGAGATCGTTGCCCAGGCCGTGCAGGGTGGCGCCGCGGTGGACGTGTTCTGCGCGGCCGTGGGGACGGCGGGGATGCTGGCGGGCGTCGCCGAGGTGCTGCACGCCGCGGGCCCGACGCGGGTGGTCGCGCTGGAGCCGGCCAGCTCGCCGGTGCTCACCGCCGGGGTCGCCGGTCCCCACCGGGTGGAGGGCACCGCGACGGGGATCGTGCCGCCGCTGCTGGTCCCCGGGAGCCACGACGAGGCGCGCGCGGTGGAGGAGGACGACGCGCGGGTCCTCGCGTCGCGCCTCGCCCGCGAGGACGGGATCTTCGTCGGCACCTCCTCGGCCCTCAACATCGCCGGTGCGCTGGAGCTGGCCCGGGAGGCCGGGGCGGGTCGTACCGTCGTCACGGTCGCCGCCGACACGGGTCTCAAGTACCTCGCGGGCGACCTGTTCGCGCAGGTCGGCGCGCCGACCGGCCCACCCCGGTCGTGACGGGACCGGTCCCTGCGCAGGTCGGCGAGGTCCCGGCCCCGGCCGACCGCCGACTGGCAGCCGCGCTCCAGGAGCTCGCGCCCACTACGGTGTCGTCGATCAGCCCAACAGCACGCGGTGAGGTGGTGTGCGTGGACGTCGAGGACCTCGAGGGCTACCTCGACCGCTGGTCGCGGGCGCACGGTGGCTACGACGTCCGGTCCTCCCGGCCCACGCGGGCGTGGCTGCGCCTCGCCTACCACCTCGCGGCCCCGCTGGCCCGACGCCGCGTCCCGGCGACGTGGGTGACCACCGCCGGCGCGGTCGGCGCGGTCGCGGTGGTCGCGGTCGCCGCGCTCGGCGGCCGGTGGCCCCTGCTCGCGGCGGCCCTCGTCGTCGTCGTCGCCGTGCTCGACGGCGTCGACGGCGCGGTCGCGGAGATGACCGGCACGGCGACCGCGTGGGGCCGGGTCCTGGACCAGCTGGTCGACCGCATCGGCGACGTCGGCATGCTCGTCGGGATGTGGGCGCTCGGCGCCCCCGGCCCGCTGTGTGCGGCGGCCGCGGTCCTCACCGTCCTGGACGAGTCGGTCCGGTCGAGTGCGGGGGCGGCCGGCATGGTGGAGATCGGCGTGGTCACCATCGCCGAGCGCCCCACCCGGCTGCTCATCGGCGGCTTCACGCTCGCGGCGGCCGGCGCCGTCCCGTCCGTGGTCGTGCCGGTGGTCACCGTCGGCGCCGCCGTCGCGGCGGTCGTCGCCCTCGCCGCGATGACACAACTGGTGATCAACGTGCGGCGTCGGCTGCGCGGGCGCCCGCGGGACGCGGCGGGCGACGACGGCCCGCCGGGGCCGGCGCCCGTGGGGGACGAGGTCGGCGAGGAACCGGGGGAGCGCGACGTCGATCCGGGTGGGCGCACGGACGCCGACGTCTGATCGCCAATAGTTCCCCCGTCGGGGCTCGCGTGCGTGCGCCGACCGCGGGAGCCTCGAGGGCGATGAGTTCCGCGAGTTCCGCGTCGCGCACCGACCGTCCCGAGGCCGAGCCGCCCGCCACCGGCACCGGCACCGGCACCGGCACCGGCCAGCCCGCCGGCCCGCTCCCGCCGGGCAGCCCCGCGGCGGTCGCGGCGGGGTGCCGGTGCTCGGTGCTGGCCAACGCGGCGTTCCGCTGCGGGTCGTCGGCCGAGCCCCTCCTCGATCCCGCCTGCCCCCTCGACCACGGGTGAGCGATCAGCCGGCCGCGGGGCCGGACCACGTCGGCAGGTGACCGCGCAGGTCCTCCTGATCGGCGCCGACCCACGTCACGTGGCCGTCGGGTCGCAGCAGCACCGCCGGGACGTCGAGCTCCTCGCGCGACCCCGTCAGCGGTCGGCCGCTACGTCTCGGCCCGGCGCGCGGTGACCAGCAGGTACTCCGCCTCGTACACCGCCCGGCCCGGCTGGTCCGCGCGGTCCCACGTGGTGAGGAGCTCGAGGAAGTCGCGGTCGAGGGCGCCGACGCGCTCCGGGTCGGCGGCGTTGGCCCGGTACACCGCGATCGTCGGTCCGTAGTTCCGCTTCCAGTACTCCCGGAAGTGTGCCGGGGTGCCCGGGTGGTCCATGGTGACCGTCTGCCGGCGCAGCTGGAGGTCGGTGACGCGGTCGCCGAACAGCTCGCGGACGTGCTCCTCGTCGCCCCAGCGCGGCGGCGGGGTCGCGCCGGGGGGCGGGGGCGGGGCGTAGGGACCCATCGTCCTGAACAGGTGGCCGATGAAGCCCTCCGGCGTCCAGTTGATCATCCCGATGGTGCCGCCAGGGCGGCACACGCGGACGAGCTCGTCGGCCACGGCCCGGTGGTGCGGGGCGAACATGGCCCCGACGCAGGAGGTGACGACGTCGAAGGAGCCGTCTGCGAAGGGCAGCGCCTCGGCGTCCGCCTCGACCCACTCGACCTCGACGCCGCGCTCGGCCGCGGCCGCGCGCCCGGCGTCGAAGAGCTCAGGGGTCAGGTCGGCAGCGGTGACGCGGGCGCCGCGCTCGGCGGCCGGGATCGCGGCGTTGCCCGAGCCGGCGCCCACGTCGAGCACGCGCAGCCCCTCGCGGACGTCGCAGGCCCGGACGAGCTCGGGACCCAGGGTGGGGATGAGGTCGGTGGCGACGGCGGGGTAGTCGCCGGACGCCCACAGCGCCCGGTGCCGAGCCTTCAGCTCCCGGTCGGCGGCGTCGTCGGTGACGGTGCTGGTCATGGTCTCCTCCTCCCGACGGTCCGGCTCAGCCCTGACCGCGGATGTGGTCGAGGACGGGGGTGAACTCGTCGGTGGGGGAGAAGTCGACGTACTCGCTGTCCTCCAGGGCCACCGGCACGTGGCCGGGTCCCCAGTAGAAGCCCTGCCCGCCGGTGTAGACCTGGTCGCCGGCCGCCGTGCGCATCTGCACGCGGCCGCGCAGCAGGTAGCCCCAGTGCGGGCACGGGCAGCGGTCGTCGGGCTGGCCCTTGAGGGCGGGGCCGAGGTCGGCGCCCTGCGGCAGCCGGATGAACGAGATCGACATCCCGCCGCCGATCTCCTGGACGCGCACCTCGACGCCGTCACCCTCGATGAGCACCGGCACGTCCTGCTGGGTCACTGCGTACATGGTCGTTCCCTCCTCGTCCGCGGGGCGGCGCCCCGTCGGGGGAGAGGCTGCCGCAGGACCGTTCCCGGAACGTTCCTCAGGAGAGCCCGGCGCCCGCGGCCTCGCAACGCTCGGCGTCGAGCGGGTGCCCGGCGGAGCGGAAGCCGGCGGCCCCGGCCGCGAAGTGCCGGGCGGCGGCGGCGACGTCGCCGGCGGCCCGCGCCCGGTGTGCGCGGACCTCGTCGAGCGCCGCGTACCAGCCGGGCAGCCGCATGAGGATCGTCGTCAGCGCCTCCACCGTGCCCTGGTAGCCGTCGGCGCGGTCGAGGTCGCCCGCCCCGGCCGCGGCGATCGCGGCGGGCACGGCGAGGTTGATGCGGCAGCCCGGACAGGTCTCCCGGGCGCCGCGCACGGCGGACTCCGCCTCGTCGAGCGCCGCGACCGCGCTCGCGGGGTCGCGGGCGGCGGCGATGCGCGTGCCGTAGATGCGGTCGAGGAGGTGGAAACCGATGCTCGACTCGCGGGCCACGGCCAGCGCCTCGTCGAGGAGGGCCTCGGCGCGCCCGGCGTCGCCGCGGTAGAGCGCGACCTCGGCGCGGCGCTGCAGCGAGACCGCCGCGCCGGCCGTCGCGCCGATCTCCCGGTGGCGGCGCTCACCGAGGGCCAGGTCGTCCTCGGCCTCGTCCAGGCGGCCGGTCAGCAGCTTCGCCTCCCCGCGGAACGTGGCCGCGAACGCCCGCCCGCGCTCCGCGCCCAGCCGCTCGGCCTCCGCCTCGAGGGCGTCGGCGAACGTGATCAGCTCGGGATAGGGCCGGCCCCCGTAGAGCAGACGCTCGACCACACACAGCTGGCCGTCGAACACGGTGATCGCCAGCTGCGGCAGCGCGTAGGTCTCGCGCAGCCCGGCCAGGACGGTGTCCGGCAGGTCGCCCTTCGCGTGGGCCGCGGCCGCCTCGGCCCAGGAGGCGATGACGACGGCGGCCGGGTCGCCCGACGCCACGGCCAGGCGGCGGGTCTCGACGGCCTTGGCGACGCCCACCTCCGGGTCGGCGCGACCCATCGCCGCGGCGCCGCACAGCGCGAGGGCGTGGGCGAGCCGGCCCTCGAGGGACTCCGCGCGCACCCCGTCCAGCGCGTCGAGCGCCTCGCCGGGTCGGCCCGCCCGCACCGACGCGAGCGCCTGGCGAGCGCGCACGTCGTGCCACCCGGGCGCGCCCTCGGCGGCCCGGGCGGCGGCGGCGAACGCGGCCGGGGCGCGGTCGTCGCCGAGCGCCTCCAGGGCCTCCGCGCGCAGGTACAGCCCCCGGTCGTGGCCCGGGGCGTGCTCGAGCAGCTGCTCGAGGTGGCCGAGGGCGTCGCGGTACGCACCGAGCTGGACGGCCCGCCGACCGGCGGCGAGCAGGTGGGGGACGGCCTCCTCGGGTCGCCCGCCGGCCAGCCAGTGCGCGGCCACCGCCGCCGGCTCGCCCTCCGCCGCGGCGAGCGTCCGCGCGATGTCACGGTGCAGCCCGACGCGCCGGTGCGGGGGGACCCGCTCGACCAGGGCCTGCCGCACGAGGTCGTGCCGGAACCGGTACCGACCGCCGTCGACGACGAGCACCTCCCCGTCGAGGGCGGCGTCGAGCAGTGCGCAGGCCCGCACCTCGGGCCATCCGGAGACGGCGACCGCCTCGGCCGGCCCGAGGTCGTCCCCGGCCACGGCGAGGCGCTCGACCATGGCCAGCGCGTCGGCATCGAGCTCGACGCAGCGCTCCGCGACCGCCTGCCACGCGCTGCCCGCCGGGCTGCGGGCGAGCTCGTGCAGGAAGAAGGGGTTGCCGCCCGCACGGTCGACGACGCCCTCGACGTCGACCGTCCCCGGCGCGGCCGACCGGACCAGCAGCGCCGCGTCGGCGCGGTCGAGCGGCTCGAGGTCCACGGTCAGCGCCGTCCCGGCCCGGGTCAGGCGCGCCACGCCGCGCTCGAGCGTCTCCGGCGCGGGTCCCGGGCGGTGGGCGAGCACGACGAGCACGTCGCCCGCGGCGTCGGCGGCGAGGTGCAGCAGGACGTCGACGGTGGCGTCGTCGGCCCGGTGGGCGTCGTCGAGCACCAGCAGCGCCGGGGTGCCGTCGACGCCGACGAGGATCCGGCGCAGCGCGCCGATCACCTGGTGCCGGGTCAGCCCGCCCTCCAGCGGCGGCGCGGGGGTGGCCAGCGGGGTGAGCTCGGCCAGCACCGACCGCGTCCGCTCCGACAGGCGATCGAGCAGGTCACGGTCGCGGGCCAGCGCGCGCTCGACCACGGCGACCAGTGGCGTGTAGGGCGCGCTCGGGCCGGCCGCGGTCACGGCGGTCACGGCCCAGCCCCGCCCGCGGGCCGCCGTCGCGACGCGGCGGCACAGCGCCGACTTGCCGAGCCCGGCGGTGCCGCGCACGACGAGCGCCCCGAGCTCACCGCGCTCCGCGGCGTCCAGGGCCGCCTCGGCACGGGCGTGCTCCAGGGCGCGCCCGACGAGCTCGGGCTCGGCGGGACGCAGCCCCGCGACGCACGCGTCGTGGAGCGCGTCGGTCTCGCGGGTCGGCAGGACGCCGAGCTCGCGCTCGAGGACGCCGCGCAACCGCCCGTACCAGCGGATCGCCGTGGCCCGGTCGCCGCGGTCCAGCGCGGCGCGCATCAGCCCACGGTAGGCGGCCTCGTCGGTGGGGTCGGCCGCGACGAGCTCTTCCCAGCGGCCGCACCGGCGCAGCAGCTCCCGGTGGCGCAGCCGCAGCGACGTGCGCCGGTCCTGGGTCCACTCCTCGTAGAGCTCGCCCGGCAGGAGGTCGCCGGGGTAGAGGTCGGCCGCCGCCGCGCAGCGTCCCGGGTCGTCGTCGCGCAGGGCGTCCTCGGCGGCCCGCTCGAACGACGCGACGTCGGTCTCCACCGCCGTGTCCGGGAACAGCGCGACGGTGCCGCCGCGGAGCACGACCGCGTCCGGCGCCCCCAGCGCCCGACGTGCGTGGTGGGCGGCCTTGCGCAGGTTCGCCGCGCCCGCCGCCGCGTCCAGGTGCGGCCACAGCTTGTCGATCACCTGGTCGCGCAGGAGACGGTGCCGGCCGTCGGCGAGCGCGAGGAGCTCGACGAGCTGGGCGGCGCGGCGGTACGGCCAGCCGTCGAGGGCCACCTCCTCGCTCCGCCGCCGCACGCGCGCAGCGCCGAGCAGCTCGACGCGGACACGGTCGTGGGCGGATCGCATGACCGTTCACCTCCCCGGCGCGGCATCGTCCCGCACCCGGCCCCGTCCCGACCATCCACCCGGGCGGATCGGCCCTCGCCGGGAGCGGACTCACCCCAGGTCGCGGGTGCGGCGGGTGCGGCCCGGTCCTGGGCCGGACGCCGGACCGTCAGCGCCGCGGCGCGCCGAGGGCCGTCCAGCGCGGCGGGGAGGGGTACCCGCCTCGGCGTCCGTCCTGGCCTCCGTCGTGGTGTCCGCCCGCCATCGGCGGGCCCACACCGGCATGGGGGCGGCGAGCAGGGCCTCCACCCCGACGTCCGTGCCGTGCCGCAGCGCTTCGGCGAGCGCGCGGTCCCCGCCCAGCACGCGGGCGAGGGGCCGCGCCGGGATCTCGGAGCGGTGCA
>Ga0196958_10000205_pt1 | contig 19363 bp, 22 predicted proteins | sample S1v_10metaG_FD_148654 | JGI IMG/M metagenome (GOLD analysis project Ga0196958, IMG submission 148654) | Soil microbial communities from Anza Borrego desert, Southern California, United States - S1+v_10 | ecosystem: Environmental > Terrestrial > Soil > Desert | place: USA: California | collected...
GGCGCGGGTCTCCGCCGGCGCCGAATACGACCGGCTGTTCTACTCCGCGACGGTGCTCGCCGACGTGCCGGCGACGGCGCCCGCGGTCGCCGAGGAGATCTTCGGCCCGGTCGCGCCGGTCGTGCGGTTCTCCGACGCGGAGGAGGCCATCCGCCTCGCCACGGCGAGCGAATACGGGCTCTCGCTGGGGATCGTCACCCGCGATGTCCTCAAAGGACTGGAGCTGGCCGACCGCGTCCCGACCGGGATCGTGCACATCAACGACCAGACCGTCAGCGATGAGGCGAACAGCCCCTTCGGTGGCGTCGCCGCTTCGGGCACCGGAAGCCGTTTCGGCGGTGCGGCGGCGAACATCGAGGCCTTCACCGAGACCCGCTGGGTCACCGTCCGCAACCTCCCACCCACCTACCCCTTCTGACCCCCCGCGATTCGTCACCTACTTGCCCTCGATCGAGGTCCGGCGCCGGTAAGCGGCCAGGCAAGTAGGTGACGAATCGCGAGGGGGTCAGGCGGTGCGGCGCCAGCGGATGAGGCGTTCCCCGGTCGGGGCCGGTTCCAGTTCGGGCCCGACCAGGGTGAACCCGCATTTGCGGGCGACCGAGGCGGAGACCTCGTTCGTCTCCTCGTAGCGGTAGCTGACCTCGCGCAGGCCGAGCCCGCCGAACCCGAAGCGCAGGGCCGCGTTGAGCGCGGTGCTCGCGACGCCCTTGCCCCGGGACGCCGCACGCACCCAGACCGACGCCTCGGCGTACCCGGTGTCGAAGTCGAGATCCCGCAGGCCGACCTCGCCCAGCAACTCCCCGGTCGTCGGCTCGGCCACCGCCCAGGAGCAGCGTTCGTCACCGGCCCACTGGGCCGCGCGCAGCGCGACGTACTCGGTCGCCTCGTCCAGATCCCGCAAACGGTAGTTCAGGACGTACTTGCGATGCGTCGGGTCGGCGAAGGCCGCGACCAGCGCCGGACGGTCGTCGAGGGCCTTGTCCGCCCGCAACTGCCGCAGGTAGTACTCGCCCGCGTTGATCTCCACCGGTTCCACTCTTCGAGGGTAACCGCGGCCGTTCAGCGACGGCGACTCATGATCAGCGCGACGGCCAGTGGCAGCAAGAAGACCAAGAACGTCCCGCGGGTGAAGAAGAACAGCGCGATCGCCACCGCCGCCGCGATCGGCACGGCGCCGGCCGTCAGCCATTTCGACGGCGGGGCATCGTTCTTCGCGGACGCCCGCGCCACACCGGGCATCGGTGGCAGGGGGAGCAGCGCGGCGGGCCGGGGCGAGGGCAGATCCGTGAACAGCGGTTCGAGATCGCTCACCACGCGCGCGGCACTGACCTTCGCCGACCGCGAACCGAACTCGTCGAGGTCGAGTCTGCCGGTGCGGACATGCTCTTCCAGCGCTTCGAGCGCGTCTTGGCGTTCGGCGTCGCTCAGCCGCATGTCCGGTCTCTCGGCACTCACGTCCCGAGTCTACGTGCGGATCAGCCGTCCAGTTCCCGCCGACGTTGTTTCCCGAGCTTCTTGTGCGCGTTCTCCCAGCCCTTGCCCCAGATGCCTTCGCCGACGGCGCTGATCCCGATCGGGACGAGGATGAACCACCAGGTGACCCCGGTGGTGATGATGAGCACGATGGAGGCGATGAAGAGGATCGGCAGGAGCGCGCCCATGATCCGTTGCATCGGCGGGATGTCCGCCCACGACGACGCCGGTTTCCCCGGCTCGCTCACGGCCGGCTCGGGCGCGTCGAAGAGCGGATGTGGTCCGGGCAGGTCCGCGAAGATCCCGGACAGGTCGCCGCGGGTCTTGGCGGCGGTGACCTGGGCGGACCGCTCGCCGAATTCGTCGAGGTCGATCCGGCCCACGCTCAAGTGCTCGCCGAGCGCTGCCAGCGCGGACTCACGATCCTGATCACTGATCCGCAGCCGCGGTGACGGAACCTCGCTCACCCTTGCGATGGTAGGCCGGGCGAGGCCCCGTCGACCACGACAATCGTCAGTCTTTGAGCTCGAAAAGCTGGGTTCCCTGGGTGACCGCCGCGCCGACCTCGACCGAAAGCCCGGTCACGGTGCCCGCTTTGTGCGCGGTGACCGGGTTCTCCATCTTCATCGCTTCGAGTACGACGACCAGCTCGCCCGCTTCGACCCGCTGGCCCTCTTCGACGGCGATCTTGACGATGGTGCCCTGCATCGGCGCGGTGACCGCGTCGCCGCTCACCGCGGCCTTGGTGCCGCCCGCGCGCTTGCGCGGCTTGGCCTTGACGGCTGTCCCGCCGCCACCGGCGTCGAGCGAGAAGCCGCCGGGAAGCGACACTTCGAGGCGGCGGCCGCCGACCTCGACGACGACGTTCTGGCGGGGTTGCTCGGCCTCGGCCTCGGCGGCTTCCGGCGCCACGAACGGCTCGATCCGGTTGTCGAACTCGGTTTCGATCCAGCGGGTGTGCACGCTGAACCCGTTCTCGTCACCGACGAAGGCCGGGTCGGTCACGATCACCCGGTGGAACGGCAGGACCGTCGCCATCCCGTCGGCGACCATCTCGGCCAGCGCGCGGCGGCTGCGCTCGAGCGCGTTCTGCCGGTCCGAGCCGGTGACGATCAGTTTCGCGAGCATCGAGTCGAACTGGCCGCCGATGACGCTGCCGGATTCGACGCCCGAGTCGACCCGGACCCCCGGGCCGCTGGGCGCCACGAACTTCGTCACGGTGCCGGGCGCGGGCAGGAAACCGCGGCCGGCGTCCTCGCCGTTGATGCGGAACTCGATCGAGTGGCCGCGCGGCTCCGGGTCCTCGGTGATGCGCAGCTTCTCGCCGCGCGCGATGCGGAACATCTCGCGCACGAGGTCGAGGCCTGTGGTCTCCTCGGACACCGGGTGCTCGACCTGGAGCCGCGTGTTGACCTCGAGGAACGAGATCGTGCCGTCGACCGCGACGAGGTACTCGACGGTCCCGGCGCCGTAGTAACCGGCTTCCTTGCAGATCGCCTTCGCGGACTCGTGGATGCGCTTGCGCTGATCGTCGGTCAGGTACGGGGCGGGTGCCTCTTCGACCAGCTTCTGGTGGCGGCGCTGCAACGAGCAGTCGCGGGTGCCGACGACGATGGCGTTGCCGTGCTGGTCGGCGAGGACCTGGGCTTCGACGTGGCGCGGCTTGTCCAGGTAGCGCTCGACGAAGCATTCGCCGCGGCCGAAGGCGGAAATCGCCTCCCGCGTCGCGGATTCGAAGAGCTCCGGGATCTCCTCCCGGGTGCGGGCGACCTTCAGCCCGCGACCGCCGCCGCCGAACGCCGCCTTGATCGCGACGGGCAGGCCGTGCTCGTCGGCGAAGGCGATGATCTCGTCGGCGTTCGCGACGGGGTCCTTCGTACCGGGGACGAGCGGGGCTCCGGCGCGCAACGCGATGTGACGTGCGGTGACCTTGTCGCCGAGGTCGCGGATGGCCTGCGGGCTCGGGCCGATCCAGGTCAGGCCCGCGTCGATCACCGCCTGGGCGAAGTCCGCGTTCTCGGAGAGGAACCCGTAGCCGGGATGGACGGAGTCCGCGCCCGACCGCTTGGCGGCGTCGAGCAGCTTGTCGAAGACGAGGTAGCTCTCGGCGGCGGTGGTGCCGCCGAGGGCGAAGGCCTCGTCGGCGAGACGGACATGGGGTGCGTCGCGATCCGGATCGGCGTAGACGGCCACGCTGGTCAGCCCGGCGTCCTTCGCCGCCCTGATCACCCGTACCGCGATTTCCCCGCGGTTCGCGATCAGGATCTTGGTCACCGGACCACCTGTGCCGGCCTGCTCGGTCACGCCGTACCTCCTGCGTTCGCACGTCGGGCCGCCCCGATGCGGCTCCGCAGCAGTTTAGAAGAAGTTCCCGCCCGGATTAGTGAGAGCAAGGCCACCCAGTGACCTCTGTTTTACACCAGTGGCGTCGGGTCTCAGTTCTTCTATCAGGCCTTACACCAGCGCTTCGCGGTGCCGCAGTTCTTCCGGGAGGTCGGAATCGAGCACGATCAGGTCGTACGGCTGGGCCTGGTGGACCCGCCCGAGGTGCTCGGACTTGACCAGCGCCCACGGTTGATGCGGGCCGCAGCACTCGACCAAGCGTTGCACGGTGCTGAAGGCGATCAAGGCCATCCGGCCGTCCTTGGTCACGCGAAGCTCGATTTCCGCGCTCGTGAAGTCCTTCGGCTTCTTCGCCGTGGGAAGGAACAGGACGTTGGGCAGTCCGGGATTCGTCACGGGAACAACATAGCCGTGCACTCTGCGCCAGATCACTTACGCTCTCGGATATGCGGACTCAGGAAGCGCGGGCGCCGCGATCCGTGCTGCTCACCGCGCTGCTGGCGGCGGTGGTGACGGCGGGCGTGATCGTGGCCGTGATCCTGCTCCGCCCGGCCGCTCCGGCGCCCGCCGGAGACCCCGGCGCGCCTCCCGTTTCCGACAACGCCCAGACCACGCCCGGGATCGGCTGCGGCGACTCGGCCTGCCGGGAGATCGGCGCGATGACCGTCGGCGGGCTGCCCGTCGTGCTGCTGGCCGACGAGGCGGGGAAGCAGGGCGTGGTCCGGATCGGGGCGGACACGGTGTACCCGCTGATCGTCAACGACATGGGGGTCACCCTCAAGGGCGATTCTTTGCGCTGTGTCGACGGCGCGACGCCGGTCTGCCTGGTGCGCGGCGAAGTGAACGGCGGCTCGGCGGGCGAATTGTTCGTCGCGCGCGGCGGGATCTGGCGGGACACGGGGAAGCCGTACTTCTCCGACGCCGGGACGGTCACGCTGGACGACGTCACCGCAGACGGGATCGCGGATGTGATCGTCGTACGGCACGAATGTCCCGGCGCGCAGTCCGGCTCGGCCCGATACCAGGCGGCCCCGGTGCTCGCCGAGGTCTACGACGTCGCCCGCGGTTCGGTGAGCTGCACGCGGCGGTACACCGCGCCCTCGGCGCTGAGGGGCTGGCCGGACGTCCGGCTCACGAAGGCGGACCTGCGGGCTTGCCCCGAAAGGGAGTAAGGGACCTTTGCTCTCGCCCGTCGCGGCAGGCTCCGAGTACATGAAGGCCCCCTTCCTTGCGCCTGGCGCAAGGAAGGGGGCCTTCATGTACTAAAACCTCACGCACCTGCAGTAACAGGTTCCTTCGCGGACGTAGTAGCCGCTTCGCCGTCGGAAGTGGGCGAAGGATCCGTCGGCGAGTTGAGCACGTCGTCGTCCAGAAGGCCTTCGCTGCGGGCGACGACGACCGGCACGACGATCTGGCCCGCGACGTTGGTGGCGGTCCGCATCATGTCCATGATCGGGTTCACCGAGTAGATCAGCGCGATCCCGAGCGCCACCTGCTGCGCGTCGAGCCCGATGAACGCGGTGGTCAGGGTCAGCGCGGTCAGCCAGCCGGTGGTGCCCGCGGTGGCCAGCGCGCCGAGCACGGCGACCACGACGATCCCGATGTACTGCCCGATGTTCAGCGAAACGCCGGACAGGTTCGCGATGAAGATGGCGCCGATCGCGGGGAACACCGCGGCGCAGCCGTCCATCTTCGTGGCGCTGCCCAGCGGAGTCGCGAAGGCGGCGTATGCGGGCTGGACGCCCAGGTTGACGGCGGACTGCCGGGTCAAGGGCAGCGTCGCACCCGAAGACTGCGAAGCGAACGCGAACTGGATCGCCGTGCCCGCCTTCGAAAAGAACGTCAGCGGGCTGACCTTCGCCACGAACCGCAGCAGGATCGGGTAGACCACGAACAGGACCAGGAGGCAACCGACGTAGACCGCGAGCGTGGTGGACAACAGCGGCCGGAACAGGGCGTCACCGTAGTTCGAGACCGCGGCGCCGATCAGGCCGATGATGCCGAGGGGGGCGAGCCGGACGATCCAGCCGAGGTAGCGCTGGATGATTTCGAAAACACTCGTGGTGAAGTCGACGAACGGCTTGGCCTTGTCGCCGAGGCTGTAGGCCGCCGCGCCGATCAGCACCGCGAGGAAGAGCACCTGAAGTGTCTCGCCCTCGGTGAAAGCGGTGAAGAAGTTCTTCGGCAGGAAGCCTTCGACGAAGGCGCTCCAGGAGCCCCAGTTGTCGACACTCTTGGTGGCCTTGTCCGCGTTCTTCGCGGTCGCGGCGACGCCTTCGCCGAGGCCGCCGCTGCCCGGGTTGAACAGCTTCGCGACGGCGATACCGATCAGCGACGCGATGAACGAGGTGATCGCGAACCACAGCACGGTCTTGCCGCCCAGCCGCGCGGCCTTCTTGCCGCCACCGAGGTTGCGCAGGCTGTTGATGCCGACCACGATCGCCGTGAAGACCAGCGGGATCACCGCGATCTGCAGCAGCGTCGTGAAGATCGTGCCGATCTGGTCGAGCAGGTCGGTCAGCCAGCTCGCTTCGGTCGTCCTGGCGAGCACGCCGAGCAGGGCGCCCACGACGAGCGAGCCGAGGACCGCCACCGCGAAGACCCTTGGCCTTGTGTAGGTCCGAATGAAAGACACGGGGCGACTCCGGTGCGTGAAAGTTTCCTGATTTCCCGAACGTGAAGAACGTTCGGCCAGGCAGAACTCTTCCGGATCACCCGATCGTGTGGGAGTCGTCTCAGGATGCGGGACGGGTCCACAGATCGATGACGCTGACGCCGACCTCGGTCAGCAAGCGCCGTGTCAGCGGGAGGCTGATCCCGATGACGCTCGAGAAATCGCCGTCGATGCCTTCGATGAACCAGCCGCCGAGGCCGTCCAAGGTGAAGCCGCCCGCCACCTGAAGCGGTTCGCCGGACGCGATGTAGGCCTCGATTTCTTCTTGCGAGGGCGTGCCGAAGCGAACAGTGGTTCCTTCGGTTCCAGAAGCTTCTTTCGTCCTTAAGCCATCCTCGACGCGGATGATCGCGTGGCCGGTGAGAAGTTCACCGGTTTTGCCCGCCATCGACGCCCAGCGCCGGCGCGCGACCTCCGGCGTGTGCGGCTTCCCGACCATTTCGCCGTTGATCGACAGCATCGAATCGCAGCCCACGACGACCATGTCGCCGTGCCCGCCGAGTGCCTCGAAAACCGCTTCGGCCTTGGCGGCGGCGAGGGCGCGGACCAGTTCCTCCGGCGCCGGATCGATCAGGGACGCGGCGACGGCGTCTTCGTCGACGCCGGAGACGACGACGCTCGGGTCGAAGCCGGCGGAACGCAGGACGCCGAGGCGGGCGGGGGACTGGGAAGCGAGGACGAAACGCACGTGAGAAACGTACTCGACGACCTGTCGTTGCCCCCTTGTGACCTGGGACATCCGACCGTGGAGCTGGTTCGAGCCGCGGAGGAACCCATGTCGTCCCGCCTCCGCGGCCGAAGACGGACCGTCCGTAGCACCCGGTGGGGGCCTCGCTCATCGCAAGTAGGTGACGAATTGCGGGGGCGGAAGGGGGTCAGGCGGTGCTGGCGGCGGGTTCCAGGGCGGGAGGATGCGGCGCGCGCGGAGCCGGGCGCCGCATGGTGAGGGCGGCGAGCACGCCCAGCACCAGCACCGCGGCCGGAAGCAGCAGTGTCACCCTTGCCGCGTCGGTGAGTCCATTGTGGACGGCGTCGAGCGCGAGCCGTCGAGCCTGCTCGGCGACGCCGGAAGGCAGGCCGGAAAACGCCGTCGGCCCGGACGAACCGAAGTCGCCGGTCGATTCCGCGGCCTTCGCGACGCCTTCCGTGAACGGCGCCCGGTACTGCTCCGGCAACGCGCTCGCGGCCGACGCCGCCTCGTCGGCGATCGAAGCGCTGATCCGCGCCTGCAGCAGCACGCCGACGGCGGCGCTGCCGAGCACGCCACCGACCTGGCGGGCGGTGTTGAAGATGCCCGACGCGGTGCCGACGAGCCGCGGTTCGACCGAACTCATCGCCAGGTTGCCCATCGGCGCGAAGATGAACCCGATCCCGAAGCCCGCGACCATCAGGGCCGGGGTGAGCGCCCAGGCGTTCCCGCCTGCCCGTGCGGTCAGCGCCGCCAGCGCCAACCCCGCCGCCAGCGCGGTCAGCCCGATGATCAGCAGGACCTTGCCGTTGACCCTGTCCGAAGCGCGGCCGACGAACGGGCCGATCATGCCACCCAGCAGCGACATCGGCGCGAACAGCAGACCGGACATCGTCGGTGACTCACCGAGCACGGCCTGGATGTAGATCACCAGCGGCAGGAACATGCCGGTCATCGCGAAGCCGACGGCGACGGCGGTCAGTGCCCCGGCCGAGAAGTTGCGGTTCGCGAAAACGCCCAGCGGCAGCAAGGGTTCCTTACGGTTGAACCGTTGCCACAGCACGAAAGCGACCAGCAGGGCGAGACCGGTGCCGATGATCTCGAACACGGTGATCGGCCCGAACGCCCGGCCCCAGTCGTACTGCTGTCCATTTTGGACGCCGTAGACGACGCAGAACAAGCCGGCACCGGACAACAGGATCCCGGGAACGTCGAAGGAACGCGAGTGCTTCGGCTGCCAGTCCGGCACCTTGAGCAGCGCCAGCGCGAACGCGACCACGCCCACCGGCAGATTGACGAAGAAGATCCACTCCCAGCCGAGGTGGTCGACGAGCACGCCACCGAGCAGCGGTCCGACGATGGCCGCGATGCCCGCGACACCGCTCCAGAGTCCCATCGCGGGACCGCGTTTCGCCGGCGGGAACAGGTGGCTGATGAACGCCAGGGTCTGCGGCGTCAGCAAAGCGGCCCCGAGTCCCTGCACCGCGCGGGCCGCGATCAGCATTTCCACCGAACCGGACAGGCCGCACCACAGCGAGGCCAGCGTGAACACCACGAGCCCGGCCAGGTAGACGCGTTTCGGGCCGAAACGGTCGCCGAGGCGGCTGGCGAACAGCATCGGCACCGCGTAGGCGAGCAGATAGACGCTGATCACCCAGACGATGGCGTTCAGCCCGGTGCCGAGTTCGCGCAGCATCGCGGGAATCGCGGTCGAAACGATCGTGGTGTCCAGCAGGATCATGAAGAAACCCAGGCACAGCGCGGAAAGCGCGGCCCAGGGGTTAGCTTGTTTCGCGTTCATCGGTGTCGTCCTCGGTGACCAGAGTCAGCTGTGGCGTGCAGTGCTCCTGGAACCGGATGCGGCCGGATTCCAGGTCCTCGATCAGTTTTCGGGTCCACTCGAGCTCGAAGGCGCGCCGCGCGGTGGCGTAGGACCAGTCGAGCCAGTAGATCTGGGGGAGCTTGTGCTCCTCGGCCAGGTTTTCGAGGACGACCTGGTCGGAAGCGATGGCGGCCTGTAGCCGCAGCACCCGGTGTCTGAGCTGGGTGATGGTCGTTTCCCGGCCGAGTTCGTCGATGGCGGCGAGTGCGCTGAGGTACTCGGGGTACTCCTCGGCGGGCGTGGCCAGCATGTCCTGCGCCCGGTCGACGAACTCGTCGCGGCCGGCCTCCGTCATCGCGTACACGGTGCGTTCGGGGCGTTTCCCGTCTCGCTGTGTCTCGACGATCTCGACGAAACCGTTCTCCGCCAGGCGGTCCACCGCGTGGTAGAGCGAGCCGGCCTTCACTTTGACGCGCGTGCTGACGTAACGCTCCTTCATCAGCTGCGCCATCTCGTACGGATGCATGGGCCGCTCGTGAAGGAGTTCCAGCACCGCCATGGCGAGCGGGGTGAGCTTCGCGGCCATGATGATCCCCTCGGAAGATTCCGTACTGATTATTCCGAGTGGACTATATGGCCGGACGGGGACGAGTTCAAGTAGGGGTCCCGTGTTCAGAGGCGTAACTCGCGTGCTTGGCGGCGCGTCTCGCGTGCTTGGGGGCGTAACTCGCGTGTCTGGGGGCGTGACTCGCGTGTCAGTTCAGCGGTCTCGGGCCGATTTCGCGTTCGAGGAAGCGGTGGTACTCGATCGCCGCGATCGAGTTCTCCAGCTGTTCGAACGTCGGCGCGGGGAGCGCGCCGTTGAAGACGATCGTCAGGCTCTTCCGCGGGATGTTGATGACGTACGGGTCGACGTCGAGTTCCTCGCAGTACTCGCGGAGGACGGCCGTCCAGTGGTCCAGGTCCTCGTCCTCACCCAGGTGTTCCCAGCGCGCGACGATCCAGTTGCCGTTGATCAGCTGGCCCGCCATCTCCCGTGGATGGTGGACCATGTACGGCTCGGCGACGTCGTTCATCGGCCAAGGTGCTCGAGGAGCGCGGCGAAGGACTCGGACGGCAGCACCAGGATGGGCCGCGTCTGGTCGGGCATCGCCCACTGTTTGGTGTCCCGGATGCCGACCAGGCCGGGCGCGGCGCCGACCTCGACGCAGGCGTTCTCCTCCCAGTGCGTGTAGGTCGACTTGTGCCAGCCGGTCATGTTCTCGTGCCAGGTGGTCATCGGAGGCCCTTTCCCCAGTGACTGTTTCGGCAAGTAGACGGGTTGCGCGGCAGCAAGGTTGGCGAGATCGGGTGATCTGTGCCCGCTGGTCGGTGAACGGCTTCGGTGATCGCGTTCGGCGCACGAAAGTGGACCTTCACCGACAGCTGCTTTACTCACGATGCACTCCGGGAGTGCATAGGGCAAAGGGTCTTAGGTCACCGAAGTGGTTCGACCGTGAGCTGTCGGTAGTCGGCCGCGATCCGCGTCAGATGCGAGCAGGCGATATTGCCGTAGGTGGCGTAGCGCTCGACTTCGGCGAAGTTCTCCTCGTAATCGGTGACTTCGCGTTCGTCCGTGACGAGCGCGGTGGCCGTCTGCGTGCCGAGGAGCACCGCGCGCGAGTCGTAGATGTCGAAACCGTGGAGCACGGGGACCGACACCGGCGTGGTCCACGGGATGACGCCGAGCCGCACCCTGCCGCGTCGGGACACCTCGATGAGGTGGCCGAGCTGGGCCAGCATGGTCGCCGCCCCGCCCATGTTCCAGCGCAGGGCGCCTTCGGTGAGCACGAAGTGGAACTCGCGGTTCGAGTCGAGGATCCGCTGGCGCTCCAGCCGGGCCTCGACGGTCTGGTCGCGTTCGTCCGAGGGAAGGGAATCGCCGAACAGCGCGGTGATGTAGTCGCGGGTCTGGAGCAGGCCGAACACGATGGTCGGCTGGAAACTGCGGATGCGGGCGGACGCCGTCTCGATCTTGCCGATGCGCTGCTGCATCCGCCAGGCGCCGCGCTGGAGGACGACACGGGCGGACGACGCCTCTTCGCGGAGGTCCCGGGTGATCGCGACCAGCGCCCGCCGGACCTTCGCGGGTGCGCGGTAGGCCCGGCACAGCGCGACGACCTGGTCCTCGGTCGGCATGAACGCGCCGGTTTCGACACGGGAGACCTTCGACTGACTGAGACCGGTGAGCCTGGCCGCTTCGGTACCGGACAACCCGGCGGCTTTGCGCAGACGGCGCAACTCGGCGGAAAGCTGATCCTGGTTCGTCACGCACGGCTTTCTGAGGACGGATCCGGTCGGCAGGACTGTCACCCTAGTCCGCGGAAACCGGATCCGCGCCGCCCGGCGGGCCGCGTCAGCGAGGAAGCGCCGAAGCCCGCCAAGCGCCTTCGCCGGGGGCGAGCGGGGCCCGCACGAGCGAAGCCTTGTCCGCCCACCACGAATTCCGTTTCGGCGCCGGTTCCGGCGTTCGCGCACTGGCCGCCGCCGCGACGACGGCGGTCAGCGCGGCGAGTTCGGCGTCGTCCGGATTGCCCCGGACGACCCTCAGCAGCGGGGTTTCGGCCGCGCTCACAGCGGGATGTTCCCGTGCTTCTTGGGCGGCAGGCTTTCTCGTTTGCCTTGGAGCAGCGACAGCGCCTTCGCGATGTGGCCGCGGGTGTGCGCGGGCACGATCACCGAGTCGACGTAGCCGCGCTCGGCCGCCGCGTACGGGTTCAGGAGCGTGTCCTCGTACTCCTGGATCAGCTCGGCCCGCAGCGCGTCGACGTCCTTGCCGTCGGCGGCCGCCGCGGCGAGTGTCTTGCGGTGCACGATGTTCGCCGCACCCTGCGCGCCCATGACCGCGACCTGCGCCGTCGGCCACGCCAGGTTGATGTCCGCGCCGAGGTGCTTCGACCCCATGACGTCGTACGCGCCGCCGTACGCCTTGCGGGTGATGACGGTGACGAGCGGGACGGTCGCTTCGGCGTAGGCGTAGATCAGCTTCGCGCCGCGGCGGATGATGCCGTTCCACTCCTGGTCGGTGCCGGGCAGGAAGCCGGGCACGTCGACGAAGGTCAGCACCGGGATGTTGAACGCGTCGCAGGTGCGCACGAACCGCGCGGCCTTCTCGGACGCGTCGATGTCGAGGCAGCCGGCGAACTGGGTCGGCTGGTTCGCCACGATGCCCACGCTGCGCCCGTTCACCCGGCCGAAGCCGACCAGGATGTTCGGCGCGAACAGCTCGTGCACCTCGAGGAAGTCACCGTCGTCGACGACGCGGTTGATGACCTCGTGCATGTCGTACGGCTGGTTCGGCGAGTCCGGGATGAGCGTGTCGAGTTCGCGATCGGACTCGGTGACGTCGTCGAAGCTGTGCTGATGGGCACTCGCCGGAGACGAGTACCTCGTGCCCGCACCCGCCGTCGCGTCCGTCTCGAACAGGGGCGCTTCGGACAGGTTGTTCGCCGGGAGGAACGAGAGCAGTTCCTTGACGTAGGCGATCGCGTCCTCGTCGTCGGAGCCGAGGTAGTGCGCGTTGCCCGAACGGGTGTTGTGCGCGCGCCCGCCGCCGAGTTCCTCGAAGGAGACCTCTTCGCCGGTCACGGTCTTCACGACGTCGGGGCCGGTGATGAACATGTGGGAGGTCTTGTCGACCATCACCACGAAGTCGGTCAGCGCGGGGGAGTAGACGTGCCCGCCCGCGTTGGCGCCCATGATCAGCGAGATCTGCGGGATGACGCCGGACGCCTTGACGTTGCGGTTGAAGATCTCGCCGTACAACCCGAGCGAAACGACGCCTTCCTGGATCCGCGCGCCGCCGCCCTCGTTGATGCCGATGATCGGGCGGCCGGTCTTGATCGCCAGGTCCATCACCTTGACGATCTTCTCGCCGTACACCTCGCCGAGTGAACCGCCGAAGACGGTGACGTCCTGGCTGAACACACAGACCGGGCGGCCGTCGACGGTGCCGTAGCCGGTGACGACGCCGTCGCCGTAGGGCCGGTTGTTTTCCTGGCCGAAGTTCACCGAGCGGTGCTTCGCCAGCTCGTCGAGTTCGACGAACGAGCCTTCGTCCAGCAGCAGGTCGATCCGCTCGCGAGCGGTCTTCTTGCCCTTGGCGTGCTGTTTCTCCACCGCCCTCGCGGAACCCGCGTGCACCGCCTCGTCATACCGGCGGTACAGGTCGGCCAGCTTGCCGGCCGTCGTGTGGATGTCCGGTTCGTCCTCGGGCGGCGTCCCGAGCGGCTCCGTCGCACTGCTCATGAAACCGCAGCCTAGCTACTCGACGGTCACTTCGCGTGTGGCGTAGGCAACGTCCCTCACCGGAGGGACGCCGGTACCGACGCCCCGTGAACCCCTGACGCCACACGTGAGACACGGTCGGTTCCGAGCCGAGTCGCCACTGTCTACCGACCCGGCCTACAGCAAGGCGCGCACCAGGCCCGACTCGTAGGCCGCGATCACCAGCTGTGCCCGGTCCCGTGCCGCGAGTTTGTGCAGGAGGTGGCCGATGTGCGTCTTCACCGTCGCCAGCCCGAGGTGCAGTGTCCCGGCGATCTCGTCGTTCGACAGGCCGCGCGCGATCAGGCCCAGGACTTCGCGTTCGCGTGCGGTGATGTTGTCGAGCGAGGCCGCGACGCGCCGGCCGGGTTCGGGCAGCCGGGCGAACTCGGCGATGAGCCTTCGCGTGACCGAAGGGGCGAGCAGCCCTTCGCCCGCCGCGACGACCCGGATCGCGGTCAGCAGTTCGGCGGGCGGGGTGTCCTTCAGCAGGAATCCGCTGGCGCCCGCGCGCAGGGCCGAATAGACGTAGGCGTCGAGGTCGAAGGTCGTCAGCATCAGCACGTGGACGCCTTCGGTGGCGGCCGACGCGCAGATCCGCCGGGTCGCTTCGATCCCGTCCAGCTCCGGCATGCGGACGTCCATCAGCACGACGTCGGGGCGCTCCTGCTCGGCCAGTTCCGCCGCCTCCGCGCCGTCGCTCGCCTCGCCGACGACTTCGAGGTCCGGCGCGCTGTCGACGAGCACACGGAAACTGCCGCGCAGCAACGCCTGGTCGTCGGCGATCAGTACGCGGATCATCGGGTCCCCACTTCCTTGGCGGCGTACGGCAGCCGGGCGAACACCCGGAATCCCCCGGCGGGCAGCGGGCCCGCTTCGAAGTCACCACCGTAGACGGCGACGCGTTCCCGCATGCCGATCAAGCCGTGCCCGCCGCCGATCGACGGTGAGCCTTCGCCGCGCCCGTCGTCGACGATCTCGACGCTGACCTCGCCGGGGCCTTCGGTGATCGTGACCCGGCAGGCCGACGGCCCCGCGTGCTTCACGACGTTGGTCACCGCCTCCTGGGTGATGCGGTAGACCGAAAGCGCGACCCCTTCGGGGAGGTCGTCCACCGCCTCGCCGGACAGCTCGACGCGGACCCCGGCCTGTCCGGCGCGTTCGGCCAGGGTTCGCAGATCGGCGAGTTTCGGCGCGGGCCCGAGCGCCGCTTCGGGCGTCCCGTCACCCGAGCGGAGGACGCCGAGCATCCGCCTGAGTTCGACGAGGGTTTCGCGGCTGGTGAGCTCGATGACCCGCAACGCTTCGCGGGCTTCTTCGGGCTGTTCCTTCGCTACGTGGTTGCCGACGGCCGCCTTGACCGCGATCAGGCTCATGCTGTGCGCGACGACGTCGTGCATCTCGCGCGCGATGCGCAGCCGTTCGTCGGAAACCGCCTGCTCGGCCTGGGTTTCGGCGAGTTGCGCCAGGTTCGCGCGCCGTTGCCGCGCCATCCAGCCCAGCGCCCAGGACCCCGCCACCCCGCCACCGGCGAAGGCCGTCGACACGATCGTGTTCGGCCCGAGCCGCAGAAGCTCGAAGATCATGACGACGACCAGGCCGAGACCCATCGCGATCAGCGAGCGGGCCCGCGGGTGTTCCAGCGCCACGGTGGACAGGGCGCACGCGGTGGCCACGAGCGCGGCCGGGCCCAGCCCGCTGCCGGCGAGCATGGCCGGGATCAGGCTGCCGAGGCCGAGGCCGTAGGCGACCAGGGGCCGGTGGCGCCGCAGCGCGATCGCGATCCCGCTGGCGGCGACCGTCGCCCAGGCGAGCCACATCGGGAGGGCGACGAGGAACGTCCAGGTCCGCGCGGCGAGGTTCCCGCCGACGGCCACGACGAGCACCACCGCGACGAGCGCGTCGATCGTGTACGCCACCCGTTGCGGGAGCGACGACGGCTGTTTCATGCGGCGAACTTAGCCGGACGGGTGGCGCGTGCGCGTCCGTCCGGTGGCGGTCATCCCCAGGGTGGAGATCCTTCAGCTTCTCGCGCCAGCTTCGCGGCGCCTCAGGAATGACGTCACCCTGTCCGGTCGGGACGGTGCACGGCTCCCTCCTGATGTGCCTGGCGAGAAAGAGAACCGTGCCGTAATACTCGGTCAGCCAAGTCCGCACTCGCGTGATTGAAGCCGGAACTCGCGTGATCGGAGCCGTAACACCGAGTTCGCCGCCTAATCACGCGAGTTACGCCTTCAAACACACGAGTTCCGTCTCCACTCACGCGTGTTCGCCCTTCACGTGGACGTCGAGTCCGCTCCGGCCGGGGGCGAGGTCGTCACGCAGGACCAGATCGTCGTCGTAGTCGCCGCCGTTCTGGTGACGGAACGGGATCGGGTCGCGAGTGGACAGTGTCCGCAGCCGTTCGCGCAGTGCCTCGGCGGCGGCCTCGTACTGCTCGGGAGAAACGCGGTCGGCGCCGCAGATCGTCAGCGGCGGGAGCACGGACATCCCCGCGTACCACAGGGTTCCGTGTTGCACCGGGAACAGCAGCTCGCCGATCTCACCGTTCACGCCGCGCGGTCCGATCGTGGCCTCCGGCGCGCCCGCGGTGAGCACGATCATGGCGCGTTTCCCGGCCAGCACCCCTTCGCCATAGCGCGCTGTCCGGCCGTCGGGACGTCGGACACCGTAGGCGAAACCCTTGACGAAGACGCGGTCGAACCAGCCCTTGAGGATGGCGGGCATTCCGTACCACCACAGGGGGAACTGGATGATCACCGCGTCCGCCCACGCCAGTTTCTCGTGCTCGGCGCGGATGTCCTCGCCGAGTTCGCCGGTCTCGAAGGCGTGCTTCGACGTCGAGCCGACGACGAGCCGGTCCGTGGAGGCGGCCCGGCCGAAGTCGTCGGCGTCGACGACGGCCTTCCACTTCATCGCGTACAGGTCGGATTCCCGGACGTCGGCGCCCTGGGCGCGAAGAGCGCGTACGCCTTCGTCGCGCAATGAGCCGCCGAGGGAACGGGGTTCCGGATGGGCGAAGATCCACAACACGTTCATCCGCCCACCGTCGCGCGGTCCGGCGGCCGACGCGAGTGGCCCGATGGCCAACATGTGCAAGAATCAAGCCATGGGCTTTTTCGGGCATCCCGGCCGCCACCGGGTCGCCGTGCTGGTCCGGCACGGAATGCTGGTGATGGAGCTGGGCATCGTCATCCGGCTCTTCGGCACCGCCAAAGCGGCCGACGGCGAGCCGCTCTACGAGGTCGTCACCTGCACGCCGGAACCCGGCCAGATCCGGACCGACGCCGACGTCACCATCTCGGTCCCGCTCGGTCCGGAAGTGCTGGCCGAAGCCGACACCGTCGTCATTCCGGCCTCGTCCACCGAATACGAACCCTCGGGGCACGACCTCACCGCACCGCTCGCGCGGGCGCTGGAGCTGATCCGGCCGGACGCCAGGATCGCGTCGATCTGCACGGGTGCGTTCGTGCTCGCCGCCGCCGGCCTGCTCGACGGCCGGAAGGCGACCACGCACTGGCGTTCGGCGCTGGACTTCCAGGCGAAGTTCCCGAAGGTCGACCTCGACGCAGGCGTGCTCTACACCGACGACGGGAACGTTCTGACCTCGGCGGGCGTCGCGTCCGGGATTGACCTCTGCCTGCACATGATCCGGTGCGATCACGGCGCCGCGGTCGCGAACGAGGTCGCGCGCGGCACGGTCGTCTCGCCGCATCGCGACGGCGGGCAGGCGCAGTTCATCCGGCGGCCGGTACCGGAGCCACAGTCCTCGTCGACGGCGGCGGCGCGGGCCTGGGCACTGGAAAACCTCGACCGGCCGCTGACGCTGCGCGAGCTGGCGGCGAAAGAGGCGATGAGCACGAGGACGTTCACCCGGCGGTTCCGTGACGAGGTCGGGATTTCGGCGCTGCAATGGCTGACCCGGCAACGGATCGAACGGGCCCGCCAACTGCTCGAAGAAACCGACCTGCCGGTGGACAGAGTCGCCGCCGAAGCGGGCTTCGGCACCGCCGCCTCATTGCGCCAGCACCTGCAGGCCGCTTTAGGGGTTTCGCCGAGCGCGTATCGGAACACCTTCCGCGAAGCCGTCTAAATGACTGACCGCCTGGTAACTTACCCGGAAATAAGTTCCGGAGGTGGGCAGTGACGACAGCGAGGACCCGCAAGTTCGCCGAACGGTTGCTGTTCGCCGCCGCCGCGATCGGCACGGTGTACTCCGCCAGGACGGGCAACAGGAAGCTGCAACTCGCGACCAAACCGGCCGCGGTCCCGGTGCTCGCCGCCAGGGTCGCGCGTGCGCGCGGGCTGGCGGCGGGGGAGAAGGGCATGCTCGTCGCCGCCCTGGTCGCGGCGGGGGCGGGTGACCACTTCATGGGCAGGTCCGACGAGGACGGCCAGCTGATCCGGGGTGCTGCGTCGTTCGGCGTGATGCAAACGCTGTACTCCGCGCTGTTGTGGCGTCGCGGCGCTCGTCCGCGCGCGGCGACCGCGCCGCCCCGGCTGGCGGCATGGGCGGCGGCCACCGCCGCGATGGCCTTGCCGAAGCCGTCTCCGGTGTCTTCGCTGCTCTCGATCTACGGAGGCCTGCTGAGCACGACCTCGACCCTCGCGGCCGACCCGGTCTTGGCGCCGAAGGCCAAGGTCGCGGGCGGGATGGTGCTCCCGTCGGGTGATCGCCGGACCTGGATCGCCGCCGGCGCGCTGCTGTTCTCCGCGTCGGATCTGGCGATCCTGATCCGCCGCGACTTCGTCACCGGCGAGCGGGTGCGGGCCCATCTCGAGACCTTCGTGCTGACGTCGTACCTCGCCGCACAGTGGCTGCTCGTCGAGGGCATGACCGCGGAGGACTGAAAAGTCAAGCAGCTACTTGACCAATGCTCGGCGTGGGTTGATAGTTAAGCATGTGCCTAACCAACGCATGGATCAGGTGTTCAAGGCGCTTTCCGACGGAACGCGCCGCGAAATGATCGAGCGCCTCACCCGGGGACCGGCCTCGGTGGGGGAGCTCGCGCAGCCGTTGTCGATGTCGCTGCCCGCGGTGATGCAGCACCTCCAGGTGCTGGAGGCCGCCGGGCTCGTCCGCTCCGAAAAGGCGGGCCGGGTGCGGACCTGCCGGCTCGAACCGGAGGGGCTGCGGATGGCCGAAGACTGGCTCGGCGGGCAGCGCGTCGGCTGGGAACACCGGCTCGATCGCCTTGGTGGCTTTCTGGACTCCGACGAAGGGAACCGGTCATGACCGTCAAACACGCCACGTTCACCCTCGAGCGCGTCTACCCCGTGCCGCCGGAACGCGTTTTCGCGGCTTGGGCGGACCCCGCCGCGAAGGCCGGCTGGATCACCGTGCCCGGCGGCGCGCATTCCCTGGATTTCCGCGTCGGAGGCAGCGAGACCATCAGTGGTCCCTCCGACGGCAAGCGGATGGTTTTCGAGTCCCGCTACGAGGACATCGCGGAAAACGAGCGGATCGTCTACGCGGGGAAGCTTTCCGCGGAAGACGTCCTGGTGACCGTATCGGTCACGACGATCCTGCTCGAAGCCAAGGAGGGCGGCACCCGGCTGACGTTGATCGAGCAGGGAACCTACCTCGACGGTCACGAAGAACCGGAGTGGCGGGAACAGGGCACCGGCAACTGGCTCGACGACCTGGGGAAGGCATTGTCGGCAGTATGAACACATGCTGACCGCTGAGTTGATCGTCGACAGTCGTGTCCCGTCGCAACCCGCGCTCTCCCCGGACGGGCGGTGGATCGCCTACCAGGTGGCGACCATCGCGAAGGGAGTCCCCGAGATCTGGCTCGCGGCCGTGGACGGCGGTGAAGAACCGCGGAAGCTGGCCGAGGGATCCTCACCCCGGTGGTCGCCGGATTCCCTCTACTTCCTGCGAGACGGCCGGATCCACTCGGTGGACGGGCCGCTGTTCGCTTGGCGGAGTGAGATCACCGCGTTCCTTCCGCTGCGCGACCGGATCGTGTTCATCGCCGAAGACGAGACGCCCGCTCCGGCCGTCCGGGTCTGGAGTGAGAGCCTTCGCCCGGCGCGGTTGCGGAGCTTCGACCCT